>Ga0226835_1000188_pt1 | contig 105321 bp, 88 predicted proteins | sample LAC_MetaG_1_FD_163627 | JGI IMG/M metagenome (GOLD analysis project Ga0226835, IMG submission 163627) | Anaerobic ammonium oxidizing microbial communities from anammox membrane bioreactor (MBR) in UC Berkley, California, United States -... | ecosystem: Engineered > Bioreactor > Anaerobic >... | reverse complement strand
TAACGGCGTGTTTCCCATTCGGATTTCTCAGGTGACTCACCAGGGACTCGAATATCATCCCCTTCCGGGGACGCTGAACCCAATCAAAAAGGCCGCCTTTTCCGGCGGGCATAAGGGATAACGGCGTGTTTCCCATTCGGATTTCTCAGGTGACTCACCAGGGACTCGAACCCTGAACCCACTGATTAAGAGTCAGTTGCTCTGCCAGTTGAGCTAGTGAGCCGTTGCTTGCACGCCGTATTATATACCAATTTTTTTCGGTGGTCAAATCAAACTCCGCTTTGGGGTATCATGCCATTCGGATCACCTCCTTCCTGAAGACCCCCGCGCTTCCCCCGCATCATGGCCTCAAAGTTTACAGTATTGTAAATTCCGCTTACCATTCCTTGACAAATAAAAAGATTGATATTTATACTCAAAAATGTAATGTTCCTGAGCGACAGGGGGCAATCGCATCCTAACGATACCCAAACAGGAACCTCGAAAGGAAAACAACGCATGATGCTTCAAAATGCTCCTGTCGCACCCCTTCGGTATTTTCTGAAACACAGGAAAAACTTTCAAAAATTTTTATTGACCAGTATATTAATTGGTTTACTGGTAACGACTATCCAACCGGTCGCCGGGTTCTCATCCCCCCAATCCATCACCGCATCCCTAAATCGAACCATCAACCTGAAAAGCCAGAACAGCACCATCAATCAGGTAATTCCCAACGATGATGGGGGATTAATCTACCTGCCACTGGTCAGCCGAGGAGCCAACTCCGAAAACTGGTCAACCGTGGCTGCCAATCCACAGCGCACCTCGTGGATCAACCACGAAGTCACCGGGAATTTATCCATCCAGTGGTATCGCCCAATCGAAGCCTACATTCCCCAAAATGTACAAGTCATCGCCGTTGACGGATTGTTGTACATTTCAACCGCGAAGGGGCTGATTGTCCTCAACGCCGCTGATGGCTCCGTTGCATGGCGTTTTGACACCGAAATGCCGCTGGGAAATTCCCCCACGGTGGACAATGGCGTGGTTTATGTGGGCGGTTATGACCGCAAACTTCACGCCCTGGATGCCCGTACCGGCCAGTATCTCTGGTCATTTTCCGGAGCAGGCGCCGGTTATAGCGCCAACCCGCTGGTCGTGGATGGCAAGGTGATCATCGGCAACCGTGACGGGAAAATGTACGCCATCGGGGCACACAACACTCCCCGACAGGGGCAGCTGCTCTGGTCATTCACCGCCGGCGGGCCAATTTTCCTCACCGCGGCTTACAACAACAACACCGTCTATTTTGCAGCCGGCGACAACCGCGCTTACGCTCTCAACGCTACCACCGGCGCCCTCATCTGGCGCTCCGAAACCATGCCCGGCGAGCAGTTCCAATCCTACTGGCCGGTCATTTATCAGGATAAGGTCATTTTTTCGGTTGCCCAGGGCTACCGCACCAGTTCCCGCCCGGGCTTGAACAGCCTGACCTCACAATCCGGCAGCACTTTCGGCACGTACCGCGAACTGCAACTGGAAGGTATTTTTGAAGGTTTCCCCGAAGGGCAAATTTTCGGCGCAATCTACGGTCCTCAACCAGGATCCAATGGTTTTCAGGTCGTTGATGCCAGCAGTGTGCTGGAATATCTGGAAGAAGATCCTGCCGCTGATCCTTTCAAACACAAGCCGTGGCGGCGGGTGTTTGTGGTGCTGAATCAAAGTAATGGTCAGGAATACCGCTTCGATACTGACAACGACGGCAACCTGGAATACGCCCCGTTTGCATGGTGGGGCACTAACTCCGGCAACCGTTACCCGCCCATCGCCGGACCGGATGGCACGCTCTATGCCGGCTCACTCTACCAGTGCTGCTCCGACTCAAAAGGGAGAGTGATGGGGTGGCACCTGGGCGAACCCTTCTTGAGTGTAATTGGCGGCGCTGGCGCGCTGGCTGAACCTCAGGCGATTTCCGGAGGCGGCACTGTCATCTACCGCAATCTGTGTTGTGATCGCGTTGGTGATTATTTTTCGGTAACTACCCCTGGGCAAAGCCGCCAGCTGTGGTCGTACAACCTCAGCCAACAGGCGCCCGGCTATGATCCCACCTGGGTGATCTGGCCCGGCTGGCCGCGCTTGCAGGGCTGGTACCGCGGCACCACCAACAGCGTCAACGCCGCTTACCACAATCACGGCGACCAAAACCCGATCATCCCGCATCAGGGGATGTTATTCACCCATCGCAGCAACACCATCATTGCCTACGGCAGCGGCAGTGGGCCGGGCTTATTGCCCATCGTGCGGATCAACTCACCCTCTTCTTATGGAAGTTCACTGGACAACAGCCAATTGATCAGCCGATTGGAAAACGAAATCAGCAAAATGATTGACGCCGGTCATCTGCGGCCGGGTTATTACAATCCCGGTCAATTTGCGGCAAACAACTCCGAATTTGTGGATTACTTCGACAACCCCGGTGAAACTCTCTATGTTCTGAGCATTGCCTACCCGCTGCTCTCCGCCAATCTGCAAAATCGGCTTCGGCCTTATTTACAACAACACTTCAGCGCCTTTTTCGACCCCAATATGTACGCTACCATCGGTTGGAATACCGGGGCAGCCCGTGAGGATATGGTACTCCCCCCTGAAGTGCAGAACGATCTGAAGAACCACCCGCCGCGCGCCCGGGCAAGGGGTTTTTCGTGGGAATATCCACCCTTCAATTTTTATGCCATGTGGAAATATGCGCAGATCTTTCCGAATGATGCCGGCCGGATTTATGATCTCGCCCGCAGTAAAATCAACGTGCAATGGTCGGCAAGTCTCTCAAACGATCGCTTCCGCGAGAGGCCATTTGAGCACAATGCCTATCTGGCCGGCTACTACGGCTTTCTGCGATTACAGGAAATGGCCGGCCGTACGACGCAGGATGCTCAACTGCGCACCCAGGTAACGAATGAATACAACCGCCTGCTCGCACTTCGCGCACAATTATTCGGCAAAGATTCGTACTGGGTCAACGACCGATACCACAAAAAACATCTGGATGTTTCCGCCAATTTTCTCTGGCTGGTACCGGAAGTAGCCGATTATCTGCGCCAAAACCGGCTCAGTCAAGTTCAGGCAGCGGTTCAGGAATACGAAGCGGTCGCCCCGTACTGGTTCGTTGCTCGCTTTGAGTCCAGCCTGGGTGAAGGGGTGATGGCAAACCTTTACAGCATCCCGGCTCTCTTTCAGGCCAGGGCATTGATTTTACGGGAAAACAAAGCCCAGCTCACCAAGTACATTGACACACCCGCCTTCAGCCGCGGCGATTTGTTCTACATCCAGAATCTGGTCTTCGCCATTCAAGCCGGAAACTAAACCATCACCGGCTCAATTGCCGGCTCTGATTCAGCGCCACGGCATGGATATCTTCCTGCAGCGGCGCTGAATCTCATTTTGTAACTTTCAGCGCCCCCGCAGGGATTCGAATGTCATCCCCTTCCGGGGACCCTGAACCTCACCGAGTCCTTTCCAGCGCCCCCGCAGGGATTCGAATATCATCCCCTTCCGGGGACCCTGAACCTCACCGGCTCTTCCGTATTCAGCGCCCCCGCAGGGATTCGAACCCTGAACCTCCAGATTCGAAGTCTGTCACTCTGTCCATTGAGCTACGGGGGCTGTTGCGCCTATTATACCGCAATTTTTAATTACTTGACTTTCATTTCCTCCATCCCTATAATTGACCGGTAGTCATCATCTCCGGAGGCCATTCAACCATGCCACGTACCCGCGCCATCTCCCCCGCCCAGAAAGATGCCCGCCGCAACGCCATCCTCCATGCCGCGGCTGAACTGTTCCAAAACGCCCCCTACGAGCAAATCATCATGCAGCAGATTGCTGACCGTGCCGGTCTTGCCAAAGGCACCCTTTTCCTGTACTTTGAATCCAAAGAACAGTTATTCCTGACCCTGACGGTTGAAAACCTCAACCGCTGGTTGGACGATTTAAGCGCCGATTTACACGCCCAAACCCCACCGCTGATGACGCTTGCCTTCACCCGGCTGGTGGAACGCAGTCTGCGCCGTCAACCTGCACCCGCCGGTCAAACCATTTTACTCCGCCTGCTTAGCCTGCATCCAACTCGTCTGACACAGGCTCTCAATTCGGACAGCATTGACAAAATAACCCGGCCGCTCCATGTTTCCCTGCAAACCACAGCCGACTTGATCGAAAGCCGGCTGCCTTATTTGCAGCCCGGTCAAGGCCAGGTCATTCTGCGGCGGATGATTGCCCTGTTAATTGGGTTGCCGGGATCACTCACCCTGACCCCGGCTGAGGATTCGCCTTCGGATGTCTTTGCAGAGTTTTCAGCCGTGTTGAACCTGCAACTGTACGCGCTGGAAACACTCCACCGCCGCAAAAGCGCAACCCCAACTACTGCAAACTGAGAATCGCCTGGGCTGCCATCTGCAAAATTTGATTGGGTAGCAGGCTCAACCCAACCACCGCCAGTGCCGAACCCACCGCCACCAGACTCAACCAGCCGTCCCGGCGGATGCGCGGTTCACCGCTGCGCATGAACATCATCACTACCACGCGCAGGTAGTAATACGCCGAAATCAGCGAAGAAAGCAAGCCGATCAAAGCCAGTTCCACATATCCCGCATTCACGGTAGCGCGGAAGAGGAACAACTTGCCCCAAAAGCCCATGGTCAGTGGAATACCAGTCAGCGAGAGCATGAACACCAGCATCGCCACGCCCAGCCAGGGGTACTTCAGCCCTAAACCGGCGTAATCATCCAGTTCCAGGCCCTGATAATCGTTCTGCTCCACCGAAATGACCACTGCCCACGCCCCGAAGGTGGTCAGTGTGTAGGCCAGCAGATAGAACAACATCGCCGCCACCGCCTGACCGGCTACCTGCGGGTTGCCATAAGCCACAAACGCCATCAGCAAATAACCACCGTGGGAAATACTGGAATAAGCCAGCAGCCGTTTGAGATTGGTCTGAGCAATCGCCAGAATGTTTCCGATCAGCATGGTCAATGCCGCAATCCCCCAGCCGAGTGGCGCCATCTCCGCCGCCAGGCTTGGGAAGGCCGTCAGGAAAACCCGTAACAAGACCGCAACCCCGGCTGCCTTGACCGCCACTGCCATGAAACTGGAAACCGGCGTAGGCGCGCCCTGATAAACATCCGGCGCCCACTCATGGAAGGGAACCGCTGCCAGTTTGAAGGCAAAACCGACCAGCATCAGCGCAGCCCCGGCGATGAAAAGCGGAAGATTGAGGGCACCTTGCCCCACCCGCTCGATGATCAACGCCAGGCTGGTTGTGGCTGTTGCCCCAAAAATCAGGGCGATACCGTACAACACAAAAGCAGATGAGAATGTCCCCAGCAGAAAGTACTTTAAGGAAGACTCTTCCGATTCTGGCCGCTCGCGCGCCAGCCCGGCCAGCACATACAGCGGGATGGAGAGAAATTCCAGCGCCAGGAAGACCATGATCAGGTTATAAGCCTGGGTCACCAGCATCATGCCGGCAATCGAGAAAAACATCAGCGGGTAGAACTCGCCCCGTTCGAGATTCATGCGTTTCAGATAGTCGTGAGAGAGCGCCACCACCACCAAACCGCTGACCAGATACAACACGTTCAGGTAGACGGCAAAACCGTCCACGATGATCATGTTCTGAAACGCCAGCCCGCTGCCGCCCGATTGCGAAAGCGTAACCCCCATCGTCACAGCCAGGCCCAATGCCGCCAGGGCTGCCACAATGCCCTTGCGTCCCTTGGGCACCCATAAATCCACCACCAGCAGGAGCAGCGCCCAAACCAGCAATGTGATAATCGGAAGTGTGAGAATGAAATCGCTCAGGTTCATCGCATCGCTCCTAATGAATGGCCAGCATCGCGGCACCCTGCACCAGTGAAACCAACCGTTCCACACTCGGGTTAATCAGGTTGAAAAACGGCGCCGGGTACAGGCCGATCCAGAAAATCAGCACCAGCAGAGGTACCAGTGTAATCACCTCGCGGGCATTCAAATCCTTCAGGGAGAGGTTGGCCTCCACCCGCACCGGGCCCAGGAAGACCCGCTCAAACATCACCAGCAGATAAACAGCCGCCAGAATGACCCCAATCGTCGCCGCTCCAGCAAAGTAGGGGCTGTTCAACACCTGCGAACCGAACGCCCCCAGTAAAATGGTGAACTCGCCCACAAAGCCGTTCAGCCCCGGTAAACCCGCGGAAGAGAGCATAACAATCAGCGTCAACGCCCCCAAAATCGGCATGACCTTCCAGATGCCGCCATAGGCGCTCATCTCACGGGTGTGGCGGCGTTCATACAGCATGCCCACAATCAAAAACAACGCGCCGGTGCTCAACCCATGGTTGATCATTTGCAGCACACCGCCCGCCAGCCCCTGCTGGGTGAGCGCAAAGATGCCCAGCATCACAAACCCCAGATGGCTGACCGAGGAATAGGCCACCAGCTTCTTCACATCTTTCTGCATCAATGAAACCGCCGCTCCGTACAGAATGCCGATCACCGCCAGAACGGCCATGTAGGGTGCCGCTTGTAAACTGGCTTCGGGGAAAAGCGGCAGGTTGAAGCGCAAAAAACCGTAACCACCCATCTTCAACAACACCCCCGCCAGAATGACCGAGCCAGCCGTCGGTGCTTCCACGTGGGCATCCGGCAGCCAGGTATGCAGCGGGAACATCGGCACTTTGATGGCAAACGCCAGCGCAAAGGCAAGGAACAGCCACAACTGAGTCTGGGCAAATAACTGCCGTTGAGCCAGCAGATCATTCCACGCAAAACTACCCACCTGGAGGCCCATCACCAGAATCGCCAGCAGCATCAGCAGTGAACCGAACATCGTAAACAGGAAAAACTTAACCGCGGCATAAACCCGGCGTTCACCACCCCAAACCCCAATCAGGAAGTACATGGGTACCAGTGTGAACTCCCAGAAGATGTAGAAAAGCACCAGATCGAGCGCCAGAAAGACGCCAATCATGCCGGTTTCCAGCAGCAGGAAGAAAGCCATGAACCCCTTGACCCGTTCTTCAACGGCAGACCAGGTCGAAAGGATGGCAATCGGGGTCAGGAAAGTGGTCAGCATCACCAGCAGAATGCTCAGCCCGTCCACCCCCAGATAAAAATCAATCGAGATACCGCCAACCCGCAGCCACGAGGTTCGGTACACCAGTTGCAGGTCGCCTCTGGCAGGATCGAACAGAGACAGCATCGCCAGCGACACCCCAAAAGTTGCCAGGGAGGTCAGTAGCGCCGTCCAGCGGATGGCGTTTTTCTGTTCGGCTTTAAGGAACAGAATAATGAAAAACCCGATCAGCGGCAAAAAAGTGACCAGAAGAAGCGGATGAAGTCCAAAAATCATGAGAACTCCTTGATCCACAAGATGACAGCCTCAGCGCAATACCAGATAGGTGACCACCAGCACCACACCCAGCAGAATGGTCAGCGCATACGAACGCACATAGCCGTTTTGGATGCGCCGCCACGATTGAGCCGTGGAACGCAGCAGGTTACCAACCCCGTTGACCAGCCCGTCAATCACCCCCTGATCCACAGGTTGAGCGAGGAACTGCGCCAACCGCAGATAGGGTTTTACCACAACGGCCTGATACAACTCATCCACCCACCATTTGTGTTCCAGCGCTAAAAACAGCCCATTGAGCGGTCTGGCAAGCGGGTCGGGCTGGCGGGCATCTTCCAGCGGTTTACGTCCATAAACCAGCCAGCCGATCAGCAGACCGGTCAAAGCCACCGCCAGCGAAATCAGCGCCACCGAGAGGATGAACCTGGCCGGCTCCACCCCATACAGGCTGTGTTCCAGCCACTTTTCCAGCCAATGAGTGGTGGGAAAGTTGAGCAAACCGCCAACCGCGGCCAGCACCGCCAGAATAACCAGCGGAACGGTCACAACCGCCGGGCTTTCTGCTGCGCCGGCGGCGGCTTCGCTGCGCGGTTTGCCAAAGAAGACCATCGCCAGCTGACGGGCAACATAGAAAGCCGTCAGGAATGCGGCTGCGGTCAGCACAAGATAGACCGCCGGATGATGCAGACTGGCATCCGCCAGAATTTCATCCTTGGAAAAGAAGCCGGAGAGCGGCGCAATCCCTGCCAGGGCCAGTGCGCCGATCAGATAGACCCAAAATGTCAGCGGCATTTTCTCACGCAAGCCGCCCATGTTGCGCATGTCCTGCGGGTCAAAGGCGGAATGATGCCCCTCAGTGTGACTGCCGTGCGCCGCGGCGTGTTCATGGCCGTGTTCCATGCCTAAAATCACCGAGCCGGCCCCCAAAAAGAGCAGCGCTTTAAAGAACGCATGGGTAACCAGATGGAACATCCCTGCCACGGCAGCCCCCATCCCGACCGCTGTGACCATAAAACCCAGCTGGCTGATGGTCGAATAAGCCAGCACTTTTTTGATGTCGTACTGCCCCACAGCAATTGTTGCCGCAAAAAAGGCCGTGGCAGCCCCAACCCACATTACCACATCCTGCGCCAGCACCACCTGCTGGTAGAGGGCCTGCGAGCGTGCCACCAGGTAGACGCCCGCCGTAACCATCGTTGCCGCATGGATGAGCGCCGAAACCGGGGTTGGGCCGGCCATCGCATCCGGCAACCACACGTACAACGGCAGCTGCGCCGATTTACCGGTTACACCCAGCAGCATGAACAACGTGATCGCCAGAATGACACCCGGCAGGGCAGTCGCAACCTGCGGGGCCTGCGCAAAGACTGTTTCAAAATCCAGACTGCCAAAATTGTAGAAAATCAGAAAAATAGCAATCAGTAAACCAAAGTCGCCAATGCGGTTGACCACAAAGGCTTTCTTGGCAGCCTGAGCGTTGGCAATTCCACCGGCGCCCTTCTCGAACCAGAACCCGATCAGTAGGTACGAACACAGGCCAACCCCTTCCCAGCCAACGAACAGCATCAGGAAGTTGTCGGCGCTGACCAGAATCATCATCGCCGCCACAAACAGGTTGAGAAACACAAAGAAGCGGCGGAAGCGGTCGGGGTCACCATTATGGCGCACATCGGCGTGCATGTAACCGATGGAATAAATGTGAATCAGGCTACCCACCCCGGCAACCACCAGCATCATCGTCACCGAAAGCGTATCCACGCGGAAATTCCAGTCAGCAACGAAGTCCCCCACGGCCAACCAGCGCAGGAAAGGATAGGTAGCCCCCTCCGGATGTCCGGCCAATCCCAGAGCCAGCAACACCGCCACACCGAAGGACAAACCGGCAGCCAGACTGGCAATGGTGCCAATGCCCTTTTCTCCCAGGCGTTTACCCAACAATAAATTCAGCAAAATACCCAGCACAGGGAAGAAAACGACCCACGGTGCAAGTGGTAATACCGTTTCAAAGTTCATTCAGTCTTCTCCCGTTCCCAGAATGAAAGCCAAACCGGCAGCAAATTGGACAAGTAGAAAATCAAATGGACGTCCCCCCTCACCCTTTGAGCATGCTCATCTCATCCAGATCAATGGTGCGTTTGGCGCGGAAGATGGCCACCATCAAAGCCAACCCCACGGCAACCTCCGCCGCCGCCGTTGTCATCACAAAAAAGACGAACAAATCCCCGTCCAAAATCTGATGATAAGCCGAGAAAGCCACAAACACCAGATTGGCGGCATTGAACATCAATTCCAGCGACATGAATACCACCAGCGGATTGCGGCGCAAAATGACACCCAGCACCCCAATCGCAAACATGGCCGCCGAAAGGATCAGATAATAACTCATTGGCATGGCTTAACCCTCCACGGGTGTTTCAGGTTTTTGAATGCCCGGTTTTGGCCGGGTGGGACCTTCGTGCTTGGAAAGCAGAATGGCACCAACGGTAGCCGCCAGCAGGATGAAGGCCGTCACTTCAAACGGCAACAGGTAATGGTTGAACAGCAGCATGCCAATTTCCGCCGGACTGGCAAAGGTTTGCGGAATAGCCGGAATGGCCTGGAGCGGCGTGGTGCGCAGCAAGTAGTACAGCACAATTTCAGCCAGAAAGATCACCACCAGCAAGATGCCCAAAGCCCGCTGCCCGCGTAGCGGTTCATCGAGCATCAGGTTTTCGGCGCCCAGCAGCATGATCACAAAGATGAACAGCACCATGATCGAACCGGCGTAAACCGTCACCTGCGCAAAGGCGATGAACGGTGCTCCTAATGCCAGATACAGCAAACCGACCGCAACGAAGTTGACCACCAGAAAAAGCGCCGAATACAAGGCATTCCGGCTGACTATCAAGCCAACCGCCGAAACAATGACCGTCAAACCGAGTATTCCATAGACCAGCAGGACGCCAATATCCATTCGCTTGGTTTTCCTCCTTAATCCTGTGGATCCTGCATCACCGGCACCGAGCGGGTGTACTTGCCCGGTTCGGTCTTCTGCGGGGTGGGTTTGCCGCCCGGCGGAACCGGCTCCAGCAGCATATCTTTGGTGTAGATGGATTGATGCCGGTCGGTAAAAGAAAGTTCGTAGTTGTCGCCCAGCACGATGGCCTCGGTTGGGCAGGCATCCTCGCAGAATCCACAAAAGATGCAGCGCAGCATGTTGATTTCGTAGGTGCTGGCATAGCGTTCACCGGGAGAGTAGCGTTCCTCATCGGTATTCTCGGCCGATTCCACAAAAATCGCGTCGGCCGGGCAGGCGGCTGCACACAACGAACATCCAATACACTTTTCCAACCCGTTTTCATAGCGTTTCAGCACGTGGCGCCCCTTGAAGCGTGTCCGCACCGGCCGCTTAACTTCCGGGTACTGAATTGTAACCGGTTCCTGAAACATCTCCCGAAGCGTCGTCAACAAGCCTTTGATCATACCATTAACCTCCTGCTAAAACGATCACCGCAGCGGTGACGATCACATTCACCAAGCCAAGCGGGAACATGATCTTCCAACCAAGCTGCATCAGCCGATCATAGCGGATGCGCGGCAATGTTGCCCGCACCCAAATCATGAAGAACAACCACAAAGCCACCTTTAAGAACAACCAGTGCGGCCCGGAAGCAAACAGCCAGCCAATCACCGGCAAGCCGCTTAACATGGTCAGCGGCGAAAGATAGCCACCCAAAAACAGGGTTGCCCCAATCATCGAAACCGCAATCATCTTAATGTATTCGGCCATGAAGAACAGGGCAAACTTCATGCCGGAGTACTCGGCATGATAACCGGCAGTCAGCTCCTGCTCAGCCTCCGGCATATCGAACGGCGCCCGGTTGACCTCCGCCAGCGAAGCCGCCAGGAACAGCACAAACCCGGCCGGCTGCAGGAAGATAAACCACAATTTCTGCTGAGCGCGCACAATTTCCAGCATGCTCATTGAGCCGGTCAGTAAAATCGGCCCGACAAACGAAAGTCCCAGCGCCAGTTCGTAACTGATCATCTGAGCGGTAGCTCGCAACCCGCCCAGCGTGGCGTATTTGTTGTTGGATGACCAGCCCGCCAGGGCAATCCCATAGACCGAGATGGAAGTCACCGCCATGATATACAGGATGGCGACATTGACATCCGTCAGATAGAGCGTGTAGGTCTTACCGAACAGGGTAACCGATTCTCCCCACGGGATGACCGCTGTGACCACCAGCGCCGGGATGACGGTGATGACGGGCGCCAGCGTAAACAGCAGCTTGTCGGCCCCTGCGGGGGTCAACTCCTCTTTGAAAATCAATTTGATGCCATCCGCCACGGGTTGAAGCAAGCCGAACGGTCCGGCGCGGTTTGGCCCAACCCGCGCCTGAATGCGCGCCAGTACTTTGCGTTCGTACAAAGTCACATAGGCAAACCCGCCGGTCAGCACCAGAATTATGATCAGCGATTTGATGACCCATTCCAAAATTAGTGCGGCTGTAACCATGTATGCTCCTTTCAATCCGCAGATGCAACCGTCAGGCGCTCTAACCGCACGGCCGACAGGGCCGAGCATGGAATTCCGGTACTGCGCACCGCCAGCGCCATATTCAACGGCACTTCCTCATCCAGTTCAACCTGCGCTTCGGCCGACCAGCCATCCCGGCTCAGGCGCACCGTCTCGCCAGCATTCAAGCCAAAAGCGGTGGCCGTTTGCGGATGCAGGCGGATGGTTTTACCCGCCAGCCGTTGATGCAGCAGCGCCGAGGGCAGCACTGTGTTGCCGCGGTCATACAGGCGTGTGACCGGCACAAGCAGAATTTCTCCCTCCCCCGCCGTGACGGATGCAGCAGTTTGAGACTGCCCAACCGCCACCGGCCGAGCAGCCGGCAACAACGGCAGTTGCACACCCAATCCCTGATGATTGTCGTAGGCCGTGCCGCCGTAGTACAAATCCGACCGGCCGATGATGGGGTACTGCGGTGTGACTTCTGCCAGTTGAGTGTAGGTCAGACCGGCATAGGCCGGCAGCGTTTTTACCAGCCGCAAGAAGACCAGCGAAGCCGCCCTTCCTTCCAGATCCAGCCCCAGCGCTTTGCCGATCCCGGCTGCCACCGCAAAATCGGGGCGGGTTTGCGGGCGGGGTGGCAGAGCCGGGTAGAAGCGCTGTACCCGCCGTTCCCCGGAGGTGAGGGTACCTTCCCTTTCGGTAAAGGACTGCACCGGCAGCACCAGATCGGCACGCCGGGCGGTTTCGGTCATGAACAACTCCTGCACGATGACAAAGCCGGTTTCTTCCAGCGCCTGAGCCAGCAGCGGATCATCACCAGCCGGGTCTGCTGCCGCAATCAGGGCAACTTCGGCGTTACGCAGGGCAGCCGGCAGGTCTTCCACCGGGCGGAAGCCGGCATCCCAGGCGCCCTGATCATTGGCGCGCTGCCAGACGGCTAACAGGCCATTGTTGACCTGTCCGACTTTACCCCGCGCCGCCAGAATGGCCGCCGCCGTTTGAGCCAGCCCTTGGGAAGCAGCCAGCCCAGCCCCTTCACTGCCGTATACAATCACTGCATTTTCTGCCGAGTGAAATTCCTGCACGGCAGCCTGATAGGCTTCCGGCACGGCTGCGCCGGGTAAAAATGTCGCCAGCGCCTGGCTCTCCTCGCCGTAGGCATACCGCAGGGTATGCGCGGCAAATTTATCCAGGCGGGTTGAGCGCGGATTCAGCACAATCAAACGTGCGCCGCGCTGAGCGGCCGCTTTGATGCGCAACCACCACACCGGTGCCTCTTCGTGCAGGTCACTGGCCACCACCAGAATGGCCGTCTCTTTGCCCATGCTGCCAAAATTGCTGCCGGGCGCCAGCCCGTAACTGGCGGTCAGGTCACCGCCTGCCATATCGCTGTACAGAACGGCTTGCCCGTTGCGCGCCAGCGTCAATTCGCGCAGGTTGAACAAATCCTCATTGGAAAGACGTCCCCCAGTCAGAGTTAATAAATTCTGACTTGCACGGATTTTCTGGGCAGCTAACTGATAAGCCTCCTCCCAGCTAATTTCCTCAAAACCATCCCCTCTGCGCACCAGCGGCTGGGTCAAGCGCTGGGGGCTTTCGGTGTAGTGATAAGCAAAGCGGCCCTTGTCGCAAATCCAGATTTCGTTGACCTGCTCGTTCTGACGCGGCATGACCCGCTTGATGACCGGGTTGCCGCCGGCGCGCGCCTCACGGCGGGTGTTGAAGGTCAGGTTGCAACCCACCGGACAGTGAGTACAAATCGAAGCCGAGGACTTCAACTCCCACGGGCGCGCCCCGAAGCGGAAGTCGGCCGTCGTCAGCGCACCTACCGGGCAAATATCCGTGGTATTGCCGGAGAAAATCGAGTCGAAGCCCGGCTCGGAATACGTCACAATTTCCAGCCGCCGTCCGCGGTTGTAAAAACCGATGACCGGATCATCGGCAATCACATCCTGAAAACGCACACACCGCGCGCACTGGATACAGCGCTCGCGGTCGAGGTAAATCAGTTCCCCCAGCGGAACGTGCTTGGCAAGGTGAATTTTGTCATCGTACAAGAAGCGCGATTGCCCCGGCCCAAACCCCATCGTCAGGTTTTGCAGCGGACATTCGCCGCCTTTGTCGCAAATCGGGCAGTCCAGGGGATGCGAAGTCAGGATGAACTCCAACACCTCGCGGCGGGCATCGGCGACCACTTTGGTTTGAGTCCGCACCACCATCCCCTCCGAAACGGGCGTGGTGCAGGCCGTTTCCAGTTTCGGGCCGAATTGAATGCGCGGTTTGCCGTTTTCATCCAGTAGAACCTCTCCCGTGCCGCGATCCACCATCGGCCGGCCGATTTCCACCAGACACATCCGGCACATACCCACCGGTTCCATCTTGGGGTGATAGCAGAAAACCGGGATGTCGTTGCCAATTTGCTTGGCAGCATCTACCACCAGGGTACCGGCCGGTACGCTTACCGGTTGATCGTCAATTGTCAGCGTAACCAGTTTTGTCATGATTGAACCTCTAAGGACGGGGTTGCCACCTTTTCCAGATAGTCGGAGTGGAATTTTTGGATCGAAGACAACACCGGAAGAATAGAGAACTCACCCAGCGCGCACAGGCATTTGCCCTGCATCTGACCGGCCACGGCTTGCAGCAATTCCACATCCGCCTCGGCGGCTTTGCCAGCCACAATCCGGTCAAGGATATGAGTCATCCAGTAGGTTCCTTCGCGGCAGGGGGTACACTTGCCGCAGGATTCGTGCTTGAAGAAGTGGGTGGTCTTTTGCGCCAGCCAGGCCATGTTGACTGTCTCGTCCAGCACAATCACCGAAGCCGAACCGAGCGAAGCACCCAGCCCAACCAGTGATTCGTAGTCCATCGGCGTGTCGAGCGCCCGTTCATCCGCCACGATCAGGGTAGAAGAGGCCCCCGCCGACATAATCGCTTTGATGTTACGTCCTTCTGGAATGCCGCCGCCGTAGTTGTAAATCAACTCGCGGAAGGTGGTGCCCAGTGGCAGTTCGTAATTTCCCGGACGGTTGACATGCCCGGACAGGCTGAATATCTTGACCCCCGGACTCTTGTCCGTGCCGAAGTCGCGGTACCAGGCTGCCCCGTTCTGGATGATCGGCGGGACGTTTGCCAGCGTTTCGACATTGTTGATCACCGTCGGGCGGGCGTACAAACCCGCCACCGCCGGGAAGGGCGGGCGCAGACGCGGCTGCCCCAGTTTGCCCTCCAGCGATTCGAGCAGGGCGGTTTCTTCCCCGCAGATGTAGGCCCCCGCGCCCATGTGGGTGTACAGGCGCAGGCTGTAATTCGTGCCAAACAGACCCTCTCCCAGTAAACCGGCAGCTTCCAGTTCGGCAATTTTCTGATCAAGCAGTTTACCAATGTGCCAGTACTCACCCCGCAGGTAGATGTAAGCCGTGTTGGCCTGAATGGCAAAAGCAGCGATCATCAACCCCTCCAAAAACTGGAACGGGTTGCTCTCCATAATTTCGCGATCTTTGAAGGTACCCGGCTCGGATTCATCGGCATTGGCCACCACATAATGCGGCCAGATGGTGTTGGGGCAGAACGACCATTTCAAACCGGTGGGAAAACCGGCCCCGCCGCGTCCGCGCAGCCCCGAGTCCTTGACCACCTGAATCACTTCCGTCGGCTGGAGCGAAGTGACCGCCTTGCGGAAAGCCTCAAACCCGCCATGCTGTTGATACACCTCCAGCCGGTCAAGATGGGGAATATCCCGATGGCGCAGGAGAATGTGCTGGCTCATGCTTGTTCTCCTTTCGCCGCTCTGGCCTGCTCGCGCAGCGCCTCAATCACTGCCAGGGCGGTTTCTACCGTCTGGTTTTCATGAAAGACGATCTCGCCATCCCCCTGAACCTGAAAGACCGGGGCGCGGTGACAGGCGCCGATGCACTTGACCTCTTCCAGATGGAAGAGACCATCCGGTGTGGTTTCGCCCACACCAATCCCCAGTTTTTCGCTCAGCTGGCGCAGGAAGTCCTCTGCGCCGCGTAAGGCGCAGGGCAGGTCGGTACATACCTGAATGTGGTAACGTCCCAGCGGTTGGTCGTAATAAAGCGTGTAAAAACCGACAATGGACGCCACATCCGTGATTGAAATCTCGCAAATCTCGGCAATATCGCGCAAATCCTGGGCGCGGATGTAACCCTCTGCCCGCTGGGCAAGGTACAGCAGCGGCATCACCGCCGAACGTTTGCGCTCCGCGGGGTATTTTGCCAGAATGCGCTCAACTTCTTCGGGATATTGGGCTCGTAAAGCGTTCACCGGTCAGCATCTCCCAAAACAATATCAACACTTCCGATGATTCCCACCAGGTCGGCAATGAAATGGTTGCGGGTGAGAATCGGCATGGCTTGTAAATTGGCAAACGACGGGGTGTTGTAGTGAACCCGGTACGGTTTTGGGCCGCCATCCCCTTCCAGATAAACACCCAGTTCACCGCGCGGGCCTTCGGTAGCCGCGTATACATATTCCTTCGGAGCCGGGAATCCCTCCGTCCACAATTTGAAGTGGTGGATCAACGCTTCCATGCTCACGCCCAGTTCCGAGCGCGGCGGCGGCACGAATTTACGGTTATTGCTGCGCACCGGACCGTAGGGCAGGCGGTCGAGCGCCTGGCGGATGATGCGCACCGATTGGCGCATTTCCTCCACACGCACCAGATAGCGCCCGTACACATCCCCGCTGCTTGCGGTCGGGATTTCAAAATCGTACTGCTCATAACCGCTGTAGGGGCGCACTTTACGCAGGTCGTAGGGGATGCCGGTCGCGCGGATCACCGGGCCGCTCAGGCCCCAGCGCTTGCAGTCCTCGGCAGAAATCACACCAATGCCCTGGGTGCGTTCCAGGAAGAGCATGTTGGTGGTCAGCATGGATTCGTATTCATCAATTCGCGCCGGCATGATCTCGACAATGTGGCGCACGGCGGCTTCAAATTCGGCCGGTACATCCCGCCAAACGCCACCTGGGCGGATGTAGGTCGTCATCATGCGCTGACCGGAGACCATCTCGAACACATCCAGAATCAGTTCGCGTTCACGCATGCAATAAAGGAACACCGACATAGCCGCCAGATCCAGCGAGCTGGTGCCCAACCAGAGCAGGTGTGAAGAAATGCGCTGCAGCTCCGCCAGGATCACTCGCAAAGCCTGCGCGCGGGGCGGTACATCCAACCCGACCAGTTTTTCAACCGCCAGACAGTAGGTCAGGTTGTTGCCCATATTATTCATGTAATCAATCCGGTCGGTCATCACCTCGGCTTGCTGGTAGGTTTTGGCCTCCATGTTCTTTTCGATGCCGGTGTGCAGAAAGCCGATATCCGGAATGCAGTTAACCACAATCTCACCATCCAGCTCCAGCAGCAGGCGCAGCACGCCGTGGGTACTGGGGTGCTGCGGCCCCATGTTGAGTAGCATGGTTTCACCGGCAAGGGCGCGCTCGCTGACCAGATGCCGCAGTTCATCAACGGTTACAGGGCGTAATTCGGTCATGGCTGCCTCCGCTTCATTCCTTTGCATACGGCTTACGCCGGTCAATTTCTTCGTAATTAAATGAAAACTGCGGTTCCTCATAGCCGAGCGGATAATCTTTACGCAGCGGATGACCCACCCAGTCGTAGGGCATCAAAATCCGCCGCATGTCGGAATGCCCATCGAAGGTGATGCCGAACATGTCCCAAATTTCGCGCTCTTTCCAGTTGGCGTTGGGGAAGATGCCCTCGATGGTATCCACATGCGGAGCGTTGCCATCCAGCGGAACGCGCAAACGCAACAGAAGATTGTGAGCCATCGAGTAAAACTGATAGACCACATGAAAACGCGGCGTCTGTTCCGGCCAGTAATCCACCGCGGTTGCGTCAATTAAGACATCAAAGCCGTACTCGTCCCGCAGGGACTGCACGGCTTCCAGAAGATGTTCCCGGCTGAGGATCAGGGTGGTTTCACCGGCGTAACAATGCAAACCGGCGTTGAACCGTTCCTGAAAGTCCTGGACCACTTTTTCGAGATGTTCGCTCATCCGTTACTCCATCCTGCTTGTTCCAAAAATCACATGATGTGGAGATGGGTCAACCTCTCCCTACGGGTAAACCAACTATGCCCAATCCTTCAATTTCTCACGTTTGACTTTCTCATGCAGGGTCATCACGCCGTGAATCAGACCCTCCGGGCGCGGCGGGCAGCCAGCCACGTACACATCTACCGGTACCACCTCATCCACACCCTGCACAATGGCGTAGTTATTGAACACGCCACCGCAGGAAGCGCAATCACCCATGGCAATCACCCATTTGGGATCGGGCATCTGATCGTATAACTGCCGCAATACGGGCGCCATCTTGCGCGAGACGCGTCCGGCGACAATCATCAAATCCGACTGGCGCGGACTGGCCCGCATCAATTCCATCCCAAAGCGGCTCATGTCGTAAGCCGGTGCCTGGGCGGCCATCATCTCAATGGCGCAACACGCCAGGCCAAACAACATCGGCCACATCGAATTTGTGCGCGCCCAGTTGACTACCTGTTCAAGCGATGTGGTTACAACCCCTAAATTACCGGTTTTCTGCTCTAGTCCCATTCTAATGCTCCTTTCTTCCACGCGTACAAATGCGCTACCTCTAAAACGACCAGAAACACCAGCATCCCGAGCAGCCCCAGTGTCCCCAGTTTACGAAGCACCACCGCCCAGGATACTACAAACACGACCTCGATATCGAAGAGAATGAAAAGAACAGCAATCAGATAATACCGCACCGACATGCGCCGCCGGCCGGGGCCGTAAGGTACCATGCCCGACTCATAAGGAGCCATCTTGCGTGGGGTGGGACGGCGCGGGCCGAACAACACACCCAGCAAAACGACAATGAAGCCAATCAAAACGGCGAGTGCAAGGATGACCAGCAGGGGAAGGTAATCTTCGAACATGATCGGCCTTTCAATTCGCACAAATATAGTCCAATTACCCGAATGTGAGTATATCACATTCGGGAACGCTGGTGGTAAATTTCACAAGAAAAACGGCTAAACGAACAGAGGTGAAATACTCCCCTATTTTACTTTCTTTTTGAAATTATGCAACAAAGATGTCTATACTTTTATGGGACTACTCCCCTTCAAGATGGTGGATCAAGTCCGCCACTGCCAGCGCCGTTTCAACAATCCTGTCCGGCTCGATGAGATCAGGCGTATCCCTTTCGGTATGAATCACATCCTGCATCAGGTCGGCCATTTTTTCAGAAGCAAACGCCAGCGCCGGCACTCCATGGATCAAAAACAGACTGTGGTCACTCTGCACCCAGCTTTCGCCCTCCACCAGCCCGCCAAATTTTGCAAATCGCCCGCGAATCATGGCCTCCAATGGATTTGGCAGTTGATACAGCGAAAATGCGGTGCGCCCTTCGCGAAAACCCACCAGATCAAAATTAATTCCCAGCCCAATTTCAGTAAATCGCCCCTGATTTTCCTTCAACCAGATTACTTCACCGGGGTTGGAGTAGTAATCTTCCCCGTTGAGCGCGGTCAATTCAACTGTCCAGTTGAGACGCTCCCCCCGCAGCATTTCTGCCAGCAACAGCAAGATGGTCACCCCGCTGGCGTTATCCAGCGCGCCGGGTGTGCCTATTTTCGCATCGAAATGGGCAAAACACACCACCCTGCGGCTGCTTTTGCCGGGCAACATCGCCCGGATATTATTCCCCTGTGACGGCATACGCCGGGCGCGAATTTCCAGTTCAACCATTTTACCGGCCTGTTCCGCCAATTTTTCTCCCTCCTGCTCCGTCATGTAAACCGAGGGAATATCGAAATCGCCGTCCTCAATCAGCGGAAACGGGTAGACACCGCCCGCAATCTGAGGATCACGGCCGGTTGCAGCGATGATCGCCAGCGGAGATTTTCGCTCCAGCAGGCCAATCCAATGCTGATGCTGTTCATGTTGATAAAAGGGAAAGTTTTTGGGTGTCCATTGTTGGCGGGTCAATTCACCGTGCAGCAGGAAAATCTTCCCCGTAAGGGATACGCTCTCCAATTCGTCCGGACTGCCCACGCAGATCAGCGGGGCAATCCACTTCCCGCCCCGGCCGTAAGGGCTGGCTTTGGCTTCAAATGCCAGCCCGCCAGCACACAGACTACAACCCTCTTCCTCCCAGTCCACACATTCGAAACGGGAGGATTGTACCTGCCAGCCGTTGGAGGAAAAAGCTCGCCGAATATACTCCGCCGCTTTTTGGTTGCCTTCACTACCCACACTCCGCCCCCCTGTTTCCACACACAGGAAGTGCAAATATTCCCTGACCCGTTCTTCCCAATTTTTACTGTTCACAATATCACCTTTCCGGATGGTCAAAATACGTGCCCCCTTCAAAATTGTAAACCAGAAGAATCGGATATACTTCCTACCAGAGGAGGATTAAGCCCCCCCAAGCGAGGTAATCTGGATTCAAGCAAGGATGGAGCAGTCATGAAAGTGCCCCGCCGGCACTCGAACCAATCCCTTTTTCGTCGCTGGCTGGCTTCATGGCGCGATACGGTCGTGCTTTTGCGCCAATTTCGTACACCGCTGTTGATTTTTGTGGCGGCGCTGCTGGGCGCTGGAGCGCTGTATCAACAACTTTCGGCACGCTTCGCCGAACCGGTGGATGGCTACATCGCTGCCGTGTACCTGATGCTTACCATTGCCTTTTTGCAGCCGAGCGCTGAGTTTCCGCATCATCCTGCTTTACAGATGTTTTACTTCGTCATGCCGGTCATTGGTGTACTCACGCTCGCTCAGGGGCTGGCCGATTTTGGCATCATGCTCTTCAATCGCCGGGCACGCAGCAAGGAGTGGGAAATGGCAATCGCTTCGACTTTTTCCAATCATATCATTCTAATCGGTTTGGGACACCTGGGTTACCGCGTTGTTGAAAAACTGCATCTACTGGGTGAAGCCGTCGTAGTTATTGAACTCGACCCATCCGCCGATCTGGTCAATACCACTCAAAAAATGGGCATCCCGGTCATTCAAGAGGATGCCACCCGTCCAACCGCCCTGGAAGCCGCCGGTGTGGCCCGTGCGCGCGCCATTGTACTGTGTACTCAAAATGACGCCATGAACCTCAAAATCGCCGTCAAAGCCCGCAGCATGAACCCCGGCATCAAAGTCATCGTGCGTATTTTTGATGATGACTTTGCTCAATCGCTTCAGGAACAGTTTGGCTTTGTGGCGATGAGCGCCACCGCCATGGCCGCCCCGGCTTTTGCCGCAGCTGCCGCCGGTGCCGACATCACCAATCCGATCACTGTGGAAGGACAGTCACTCAGCCTTGCCCGCCTGCAGGTCGGCCCAAACTCCGGACTGATCGGCCAGTCCGTTGGCGAAGTGGAAAAAAGGTACGACATCAGCATCGTGCTGATCAAGGACGATCAAATCCAGAACATGCATCCCCCCGCCGAACGGCGGATTGAACTGAATCAAACACTGGTTGTGCTGGGGGGATCATCTCAATTGAATCAGCTGATTCGAGATAACTAACGTTCAAGCTGGAAAAGAAGTACCCCATCCCGCCGGTAAATCAACACCACCTCCGGGCAGTTCAACAATCCCGCCGGCTGAAGGCTACCCCGGCCCTCACGCAGGTACACAAAGGATAGATTGCCCTCGTCTATCAGCGACCAGAACGCCTCATCGCAGGTAGTCAGATGGCTGGCACGTTCAGCCCACTGGTTGATTTGACGGACTTGCTCCGGATCGCCCAGCGTGTAGAGCACCGGCGGGAGTAAGGTTTGCCGGCCTGTGATCAATGGCAGCCAGTAGCCGCCGTCCACACCCCGGTAAACCCCCGCCATCCATGGGGTGGTATTGATCAGGAAACGGGCATTCGGCGGCGTGTTCTGGCGGATCCATTCGAAAGCCCGCATATCCGCTTTGGACACAAAGATGGTTTCCGGGTTAAGCACCGAGCGGCTCTGCCAGCCGCCCCACCCGATTGCCGCTAAGGCAGCCAGTCCCAGCAGCACCTGACCGGCCAGCCGCAGACTGCGCCAGCGAAGACGCCCGGCCAGTTCACCCAACCCGACCACCCCATTTGCCAGCAGCAGGGCAGCCGGTAAGAACAAAACAATCGCCATGTGATCCGGCCGGATCGGGTTGAGACGCACGCCCCACGGCAGCATCAGCAGAGCGATCACCAGCCCCCAAAAAGCCAGACGGCGCGCGCCCCTCCGCAGCAGCCCCCATAACAAACCCGCCCCGGCGACCATGAACAACCCATGGCTGTAAGCCGGCCCCAGCAAATAAAGGATGTAATTCCAGTAATCGGCTTGCCCATCATCCAGGGGTAAAACCAGCGAAACCTGCGCGCTTGCCCCAAATTCCTGCCAGATGCGCCACAACCACGGCGCAGCCAGCAACACACCCGCCGCGGCACTCAGCCCGGCCGTCACCCCTCCGCGCAGGTCAACTGCATCCCCGTTCGTCGTCCTCCCCCGCCACCGGCGGAGGATTCCTTCCAGCACCACCAGCGCTGTCCAGAAAGCCAGCAGAAGCAGAGCGGTCAGGTGAGTCAGAGCCACCCCGGCGGTGAGCAGCAAGGCATGTATCCGTTCGACATTCCGCGAAGATGGACGAGCCGCCCGTTCCACCGCCAGCATCGCCAGCGGTAGCAGCACCAGCCCGGCAGAAAGAGTATAGCGCCCCCAGGTAACGTAGTAGGCCGGCATCTGGAAGGCAAACGCCACCAGCAGCCCCGCCAGCCCAGCTCGCTTCCAATCCCCCCACCAACCTTTTGCCAGCCGATAGACCGAAAGCGCAATCAACCCGTTCAACGTTTGACCGAACACCAGCACCCCCGTGGGTACATCCCAGCCGCTCAGCCAGACAAACAGGGCGGTGCTGAGGTGAAAACCGTAATGATAAGCCAGCGGCGCATTGACCTGCGGCGCAAGGGTGGCCGGCAGGCCGCCGTTTTCCAGAATTTTCTGCACAATCAGGGTATGATGCAGCGAGTCGACCCAGGCCGGCAGGTACAATTCCCGCGCCTGAAACCAGCGCCAGTAAAGCGCCCCTGCCACACCGGCCAAACCGGCAGCCAGCCCCAGCCAATGCCGCCAGCCGTATGGCTGACTTTTGGGAGGCAGGCGCAGCAACCCGCCAACGGTGAGCGAGAGCAGACTGATTGCCAGCAGTCCAAAAAGGAGGGCCGTCGTGAACCGAAAATGCACCAAAAAACCTGCCAGGCCCAGCAGCGCAGTGAGTGACAGCGATAATCCCACCGCCTCAGCCAGCCATTCGAGCCAGTCCATCGGACGGCGCGCCAGCCAGACCAGCAGCCCGGCCCCGGGCAGCAGCAACACCAGCCCGACGCTCAACGCCGACCAGCCCAACTGTTCAGCAGAAACAAACCACCAATCAGCCGGCATACCTTATCTCTACCTTTTGCACTCCATATAAGTTTATTCTACTTTTTCGCCGAGCAGGCACTTCAGCCCAGCAGAAACTGGAAAAGATAGAGCAACAGCATCCCCCCGGCAATGGTCACAAACACATTCCGGCTGCGCCAGGCGATCAAAATGGCCGCCACTCCCGCCAGCAGACGCGGATTGAACGGCGAGAGGAAAACCTGTCCATCGGCCACCAGCAGTTCAGGCAAAATGATGGCGCTGAGCACCGCCGGAGGCACAAAGCGCAAAGCTCGCACAAACCACACCGGAGCCTGCCAGCGTCCGTGAAGGGCGATAAAGGAAAGCCGGATCATATAGGTCAACCCCCCAGCCATGAAAATAATCAACCAGAACTCGGTCATTGCCGATCACTCCACAAACCGACGGCAATCCCAGCCAGCGCCGCCAGAATCAAGCCGAGTTTGTAGGGGAGCGCATGTGCCGCGACAGCCGTCACCCCGGCTGTCACTGCTGAAACCAATAACGGCCGCTCCCGCAGAGCGGGCACAACAATCGCAATAAAGGTCAGGGCCAGGGTAAAATCCAGCGACCACCCCGCCGGAATTTGCGCCCCCAGAAAAATGCCCAGCGCTGTACTGGCCTGCCAGCATATCCAAACCGCCAGTCCGGAACCCAGTAAAAACCAGTGCGGATGACCCGCCAGGCCGTTCTTTTCATAGTGATGGATGCCGACGGCGTAGGCTTCATCTACCAGCACATACGCCAGCACCGCCTTCCAGGATGCCGGCAGGTGTTTGAGGTAGGGTGCCAGCGAGGCGCTGTACAGGGCATGGCGCAGGTTGACCACCACGGCGGTCAAAACCACCACCGGCCATGGCGAACCGCCGGCGACGAGGTTTACAATCATAAATTGAGAAGAGCCGGCAAACACAATAGCCGACATGGCCTGAGCCGCCCCTGCCGGGAAACCGGCTTTGATCGCCAGCACGCCGTAAATCATACCAAACGGCGCAATGCCGATGAGCAAAGGGAGCGTGTACTGGATTCCTTTGAGCAGCTGTGTTCTTTTCAAAGCCCGGCAATCTTCAATTTGCAACTTTATGGCGGGTACAGCCAGGTAACCCAGAACCGGCCAGGCATTCATTCAACCGGCAAATTTTCTTATACCGGCTTCATAACCGATTGGTTTACGGCTTAACCTGTCCCAATAGATTGAATACCAATTTTTACCGCAATGGGCGGAAAAATGCAATTCTTCTCAAAAACTTGTTTGTCACGGGTACGCCGGGCGGGTGGGCGTGACCGGCGGGGGCGGGTAACCCGGCTGGGTGCGGGTAGCGGTGGGCGGCAGGGGGGTGGCAGTCGGTGGAGGCGTTTCCGTCGGCGGCAATGGTGTGGCGGTGGGCGGCTGAGTGGCGGTTGGCGGCACAGCGGTGGGCGTATGCTGGCGTGGCGGCAAAGTTGGAAGCGACGTTGGCGTGGCAGGCCGACGAGTGGGCTGGGTAACCGGCTGGGTCGGCAGTTGCGCCTCGGTTGGAGTGGGGGTCGTCCCTTCGGTTGGGGTTGGCTGGATTGGAGTGGATGTGGGAAGTTGCGCCGTCGGGCTCGGCGAGGGGCGGGGCGGCGGCGGGGTCACACCGGGCGGCAGGGTGGCCGTCGGTACCGGCGATTGCAGATCTCGGTAAATTGACTCGGCATCCTTACTGCCGGGTACGGCATCCCGCAGGGCATCGCCAATAATCGCCGTCGCCACCACCGGCAGCGGCCGGTCAATCTGGTCGGCGCTGTAATCAGCCGAGCGGATCGAGTGGAGCGCGACCGGGAACAAAACCGCCCCCTGCACGGTAACCCGCGCCGGACTGAGCAGCATCAGCGCCAGCACAAAGACCGCAACCAGACAAACCAGCACGGTCAGCAAGCGGGAAAAGGCATACGGTTGCAGGCGGCGTTTGCCCAAAAAGATCACCTCCCGGTTTGTTTTTAGTATAATACGCGCCGCCCTTCGCGGCTTTACAACCGCTTTTCAATTTCCACTCAAAAAAACAGCCCCTTCTTCCTCGAAGAAGGGGCTTACTCGTTATCATGTTCGTGGAAGGTCTATTGCGTCCCTTGCAGGCGCGGGTCAAGCGCATCCCGCAGGCCATCCCCCAAAAAAGTGAAAGCCAGCACCATCAACGAAACGCAAATCGCCGGCGGCAGAATCAACCACGGCTGCGCATTGATCGCCGCCTGTCCGTCCAGCATCAAAGCGCCCCACGAGGTGATGAAGATGTCATTCGGATTGGTCGAAGGCGTCAGGCCCAGTCCAAGGTAGCCCAGAATGGCCTCGGTAATGATCATTCCGGGAATGGTCAGCGCCGAAAGGATGATGATCGGCCCAAGGCTGTTGGGCAGCAGGTGGCGGAACATGATCCGCGCATCCGAAGCGCCGATGCAGCGGGCGGCTTCGATGAATTCCTTTTCTTTCAGCGAGAGTACCTGTCCGCGCACCACCCGCGCAAAACCGACCCAGTTGACAATCGCCAGCGCCATAAACAGCAGGAACAGGCCGTTCAGCAACTTGCCAATGAATGTCTCCCGCAAAGTGACCATGACGATGATGAAGAACAGCAAATCCGGGAAGGCGTAGATGACATCCGTAAACCGCATCAGGATGTTGTCGAACTGACCGCCCTTGTAGCCGGCCAGCAGACCGACAACGGAACCCACCAGCACAATCACAATCGTCGGCAGAAATCCCACCACAATCGAAACCCGCGCCCCGTAGATGGTGCGGCTGAGTACATCCCGTCCAAGGTTATCGGTGCCGAAAAAGAACGCCGGGTCGGAGGGTCTGCCGTTTGGTCCAACTTCCATCCAGGCTGGGGGCAAAAAACTCTTGCCGGCATTGGTCTGCAGGGGATTGTGCGGGGCGAGTTGGTTTGCGAAGATGGCCACAAACAAGAAGAAGATGATCACGATCATGCCGGCCACCGCCGCTTTGTTGCGAATGAGGCGGTACCAGGCATCCACCCACAGACTACGCGGTTTGACGGTCATCATGGTCAGGTCGGCAATCTGGGAAGGCGTTGGGTTTACAGAAGGTTTGGTTGCCATGGTCTACCTCCTCAATCCAACCGAATGCGTGGATCGAGAAAACTGTAAACGATATCCACGCTTAAATTGGCCAGCGCAATCAGCACCGCGTAAATCAGGGTTGTACCCATAATCATCGAATAATCGCGCTGGCCGATTGCCGTCACGTAGGCGCGCCCCATACCGGGGAAACCGAACATGGTTTCGATAATGAAAGAACCGGTCACCAAAGCTGCCAACGCCGGGCCAAGGATGGTGACAACGGGAATGAGCGAATTCTTAATCATGTGGCGCAGCACCACCACCCGCTCGGCAAGACCTTTGGAACGCGCCGTGCGGATGTAGTCCATGCGCATCACTTCCAGCATTGAACCGCGCATCAGACGCGCCGTGCGCGCCATCGTCCCAAAGCCAAGGATGACGGTAGGCAGAACCCAGACACTCACCTCATCCCAGCTGCGCGGCACAATGTTGACCCACTTGAGGGTCGAAGCAAACAGGATAATCAAAAACAGCGCCATGACAAAATTTGGCACCGAAATGCCGATTGTCACGATGAACAAACTGACATAGTCAATGATGGTGTTTTGTTTAAGCGCTGCAATCACACCCGCCGGGATGCCGATTGCCACCGCAAACAACAGAGCAAACACACCCAACCGCATCGAATAGCCAAAGCGGCTGTACAAAAAGTTTTTCCCCTCAGGGGGCATGAACAGAATTTGCTGAATGGTCAAGCCGCGCATGCGGTAAGAGGGGCCCAGATTGCCACAGACCAATCCGCAAACAAACTTACCTTGTTTGTTGAAATCTCCGATGACATACGCCACATACTGCCGCCAGAGGGGTTTGTCCAGCCCGTAATATTCATTGAGAATGCGCTGGGTGTTTTGATCCACCTGGCGGGCGGTCGTATCCCGATCCCACGGGCCGCCGGGTGCGCTGTGCATCAATATGAAGGTTATCCCGGATACCACAATAATGACCGGGATCAGCCACAACAATCGCCGAATGAGATATTTACCCATCTACGGTTTTCCCTCATTTCGAGAATTACTCCCTGTCCTTCAACTTCACAGGGGGCTGGCTGGTTCTGCCCGGTCGGACAGAACCAGCCAGTTGATCAAACCGTTGAAAACGGATGTCCCTTACGGGATCATCGAGGTGTCAATGGTGATGGAGAGCGGATCCACATCACCCGGCCATCCGGCGTCCTGCGGGGTGAAGACGATGCCTTTGACCCACGGTTTCACCAGATAGGAGTTGACGTTGTTGACCATGAAGATCACCGCAGCGGTGTCCACCAGCAGCTTCTGAGCCTGATCGTAGTAGGTGAGGCGCTCTTGCGGATCGAGGGTGGTGTCGCCCTTCTTCATCAGAGCATCCATCTCCGCATTGGCGAAGCCATAGCGGCGAGCAAACTCGGAAGTGGACATCCAGTACACACTCAGCCAGTTTTGAGGATCGGGATAGTCGGCGCACCAGCCGAGGTAGAAGACCTGCGGCAGGGTCTCGCGGTTCTTGGTCAGAGCGGTGTAAGCGGTCGGTTCGACCGGATCCAGCTCAACCTTGACGCCCAGATTCTGGCTCCACTGAGCAGCCAGCCACTCGAAGCGGGTGCGGTTGCGGGCAGTACCGGAGAAGGTCAGCTTGATGGGCGGCAGATTCTCGAACGAGCCGTAGCTGGATTTAGCAATGGCTTCTTTGGCTTTTTCCAGATCGAAACCGTAGCGGGTCTCATTCGGGTCATAGCCGGGGAAGCCCTTGGGGATCCAGGTCAGGGTCGGGGAACCAAGCCCTTGCAGGATGTCGGTCACCCACGCTTCGCGGTTGGTGCCGTAGGCAAACGCTTCGCGGACGGGCTTTTCGTCAAAGGGCGGCTTGTCCTGATTCATGTAGAAAGCGAAGGTGCAGGAGCCGGGGTAGATTTGGGCTTCTTTGCTCAACACAGGATCCTGCTGGACAACGGCCAGGTCTTCGGCAACCAGCGGGACAATATCGAATTCATTGTTTTTGTAGGCTTCAAACGCCACAGCACTGTCGGTGATGTAGGAGAACTCGATATCGTAGGTGGGAACACCGGCCCAGTAATTGGGATTCGGCACGAAGTAACCGCGCACGAAGGGTTCCAGAGTCTTGACGATGAAGGGGCCATTGCCGATGTGATACTTCGAGGAAGTCCACCAGATATCGCCACCTTCGGCAATCAGTTCTTCCTTGGCGGGGTAGGTCACCCACAGGGAAAGCACGGTGTGCATGAAGGGCGCCGGTTCGCGTTCGGGGGTAGCCGGGTCGCCATCCAGACCGACTTTGAGAATCAGGCAGTCTTCCTGTTCGTAGTCGGTGCAGGGGTTGCCGTTCAGGTCAAGCGCTTTAACTTCCACGCCGTCCTTGAGGGCTTGCAGTTCTTCCTCGCTCAGGTTGGCCACATCGGCTTCGCGCCAGGCCACCGCACCGGCAATGTTGTCGGTGATGGCAGCGTATTCACCGGCAGTGGCCGGGTCAATGTTGCGCAGAATGGAGTATTCAAAGCGCTTGGCGTTGAGGATGGTACCGTCACTGTACTTCAAACCCTTGCGCAGGGTGAAGGTCAGTTCGGTGGCGTCCTCGTTGTATTCCCACTTCTCCGCAGCACCGGGGACGGTGTTCAATTGCCCATCCAGTTTGGTCAGACCTTCGTAGATCAGTTTGAGGTGGGCAATTTCGTTGACGAAGGATGACTTCTGCGGATCAATGATGTCGGGCCAGGAGCCCAGATTGACACGCAGGACGGGCTGTTTGGCTTCGGGCTGCGCAGCAGCCGGAGTAGCGGTCACCACCACTTCGCGCACTTCGCCTTCCACCACCACCGTTTGAACGATGGTTTCGGGGGTTGCAGCGGCCGGCTGGCAGGCAGAAAGCACCATGCTCGCCAGAATCAGCACAGACACAAAAACAAGCAATTTGGAACGCATATCTTTCTCCTCCTAGAGAAATTTGTGTAAAATGGATACAGGCTTTGAAACCAGGGGGGTTTCTTCAGCAAAACAGGTTGCACGGCTTTCCTCCAGCCATCACCTCCTTTCAAATTTCCAAAACGAAACCAACACGAAGAAGATCCATCAAACCATGTGACAGGCAACCCAGTGCCCCGGCGCCACCTCGCGGAATTCCGGGCGCTGCTCGGCACAGATGGTATCGGCCAGCGGGCAGCGGGTGCGGAAGCGGCAGCCGGAAGGCGGGTTGATCGGAGAGGGAACATCCCCTTTCAGGATAATTCGCTGACGGCGCGCCTCAATCACCGGATCGGGAATCGGCACCGCCGAGAGCAGCGCCTGGGTATAGGGGTGCAACGGGTGATTATAAAGTTCGTGGCGGTCGGCCAGCTCCACCACCACCCCCAGGTACATCACCGCAATACGGTTACTGATGTGGCGCACCATCGAAAGGTCATGGGCGATGAACAGGTAAGTCAAACCCATTTGGGCTTGCAGGTCTTCCAACAGGTTGACCACCTGCGCCTGAACCGAAACATCCAGTGCCGAAATCGGCTCATCGCAGACAATAAAAGCCGGTTGCAGCGCCAGGGCGCGCGCCACACCCACCCGCTGACGCTGACCGCCGGAAAACTCGTGCGGGTAGCGGTTGGTATAAGCCGGGTTCAAACCCACCAGTCGCAGCAATTCTTCGGCGCGTTCCTGCGCCTCTTTCCGGTCAGCAATCCCATGAATGATCAACGGCTCGCCGATGATCTGCCCAACGGTCATCCGCGGGTTGAGGCTGGCGTATGGATCCTGAAAGATCATTTGCATACGCCGGCGCATTTTGCGCAAATCCTCGCCTTTCAGCCCGACCAGATCCACACCCTCGAAAATCACGCTCCCCGAAGTGGGCCGGTACAATTGCAAAATGGCGCGGCCGGTAGTGGATTTACCGCAGCCCGATTCACCCACCAGCCCCAGCGTTTCACCGTGAAAGACATCAAAAGAAACTCCATCTACCGCCCTGACCGCACCGACCTGCCGCTGAATCAACGTTCCGCGCATGATCGGAAAGTGCTTGACCAGATCACGAACTTGAAGCAGAACTTCGGTGCTTGTCATGAACGTTCTCTCCCGGTTTCGGTATCAACCCAACAGGCGGAATAATGGTCAGGGGAAACCTGCATAAGAGGGGGATTTTCATGCCAGCAGCGTTCCACCGCGTACTTGCAGCGCGGTGCAAACGGGCAGTAAGTGGGTTTTTCCAGCAGCACCGGTGGTAACCCATCAATCGAAACCAGCCGACGGCTGCCCGCCTCATCCATGCGCGGCAGGCTGCCGAGCAGCCCAATTGTGTAGGGGTGGGTTGGATGACCGTACAAATCACGCACGGGGGCGGTTTCGATGATGAAGCCGCCGTACATCACCGCCATGCGGTCGGCCAGACCAGCAATCACCCCCAAATCATGGGTGATCCAGATGATCGCCATTCCCAGTTCGTCGCGCAGGCGTTTGACCAGATCCACAATCTGCGCCTGAATGGTCACATCCAGCGCGGTGGTCGGTTCATCGGCAATCAGGATCTGCGGGTTGCAGACCAGCGCCATGGCAATCATCACCCGCTGGCGCATCCCGCCGGAAAACTGATGGGGGTAATTGTTAAGGCGATCTTTCGGATTGGGAATGCCGACTTTGGCGAGCATTTCCGCCACCCGGTCTTCGGCTTGTTTCTGGTTCAGCCCCATGTGCACTTCCAGCGGCTCGGATACCTGCCGGCCGATGGTCAACACCGGGTTGAAAGATGTCATCGGATCTTGAAAGACCATGCTGATCTGCGCCCCGCGGATGTGGCGAATTTCCTCATCCGACATGGTCAGCAAATCGCGCCCCTGAAACAGGGCTTTACCGGCCGTGACTTTGCCGGGCGGCGAGGGAATCAGCCGCAGCATGGACATCACCGTCACGCTCTTGCCGCAGCCGCTTTCCCCCACAATTCCCAATGTTTCGCCTTCTTTCAGGCTGAAAGATACACCATTAACTGCATGGATAATCCCTTCACGGGTACGAAATTGCGTTTCCAGACCTTGCACTTGAAGAATTTCGGGCATGCATTGACCTCTGGATTGGGCAGTGATTCAATTAAGAAAAATTGAGGGGAAAATAATAGCCAATTTGTCGAGACACAAGTTGCATTCTACACCTTAAGCGGGGTACTGTCAATTCAACCCCTGCGCCCGAAAGGGACAACAGGGGTGAAGAATTTCCCATTTTTATTGGGAATATGTCATTACTTATTGGATGCTCCGTAAGTTAAAATTAGGTAATGAAAGGCTTGAGCATTATAATTACTGTATGTATCATACTCCTTTTTTAGAAGAAATCAATACCCTTAATATCCAATTTTCGTTCTATTTCCGGCACGGCATTACCGCTCCGCTGCATGCCGGTAATGCTCAGCGCTTTCCTGCTGCATCCATCATCAAAATTCCAATTTTGCTGGCCTGGGTACTGCTCGAAAGGCGCGGCGAGGTTAACCAGCGGGAAATTTGCTGCCTGGATGACGAACCGGAAGTGCACGGGGCTGGTTTTTCGTGGCTGTTACACGCCCGCCGCCTGCCCTACCACGATATCCTGCTGATGATGATGGCACTTTCCGACAATCTTTGCACCAATCTGATCATTCGCCGCATTGGCCTGGAGCAGCTCAACCACCTCTTCCGGCAGGAGATGGGACTCACCGCCACCGAAATCCAGCGCAAATTGATGGACTTTGAAGCCCGCCAAAAGGGATTGGATAACTGGATCGGCGCACAAGACTGCATTCGCTTTTTTGACCTGTTCGATGCGCTCACCCCCGCCGAAAAAGCCTGGGTTGAGCCGATGCTGCTCGTCAATCAGGACGACCTGCTGCTCAAGCGCGACCTGCCGCGCGACGAGGTGGATTTTTACCATAAAACCGGCTCGATCCCCGGCGTCCTGCACGACTGGGGTTACACCCGCACCTGCCGCATCTTCCTCCTGACCAGCGGCGCACGAGATGAAACCGCCCTCTACCCCATCTTTGCCCAGGCCGGCAAACTGCTGCTGGAAAAATAAACCCCGACCAAGAGCTTTACTCTACCCCATCACACTGAATTTTTTGGGTTCGATTACGGTCTATTATTGATTGGTTTTATAGAATAAGTTAATAATCTGTTGAATTTCGATTGTTGATATTCTATAATTCAATTAAACCATGTCCAGACAAACAGGGAGGTTTGTCGGCTGGCAGGCCAACGCGCCCCAAAACGCCTGCCTTCACCGCCATCGGTCAACGTTGACCGGTGGCGTTTTTGATGTCGTGGCGCGGCTCTATCCTTTCAATTGGGGAGGTGTTTCATGAAAAAGTTCGTCCATTTGCTCGTAATTTTGCTGGCAGTCGCCTGGCTGCTTGGCAACGGCACCCAACTTGGGCAAGCGCAGGAAGGCAACCCACCCGCTGAAGAAACCAACGCCGAGGGAGATGTCTCCATTCAAGCGGCTGTTCAGGGTTACATTCCTGTCCAGGGCCGCCTGACCGATGCGGCCGGCAACCCGATCAACGGCGCTCATCAGATTGCCGTGCGCATCTACGAAGTCCCTACAGGAGGCAGCGCCCGTTGCTCAATCAGTACGCCGGTCAATTTAGATCATGGCCTCTTCACGGTTTTGGTGCCGTGTTCTTCTTCCGTGTTTATCGGAAACGAGTTGTACGCTGGTATCAGCGTGGATAGCGACTCCGAAATGACTCCTCGCCTGACAATTTACCCCGTTCCGTATGCCATGAGCCTGAAGCCCGGCGCAATCATCACCAACACAACCGAAGGCCAAAGAGCGCTGGATGTCAAAAGCGATGTGGGCGGCGGTGCCAGCGGGGCTGCCCTGTGGGTGGAAAACCGCAGTACTGCCAACGGCATTGGCGAATGGGTCAAAGCCCGCGGTTCGGATGCCACGCTGGTAATCGAAAACACCAGCAGCGGCTCGTTGCTGAAAGCATTTGGCGGAGATGGCGGCGAGGATGAATTTCAAGTTACCAACAACGGCACAATCCAGGATAAAGCCGATTCGTATATCTTTGTGCCGGCCATTGAGGCAAAATCCACATCGGCAGACGATGTGATCAATTACTACGGCGACGGCAGCATAACCGTTCAATACACATCAACCGGTATCAAAGGGCTTGTCTTTGGTATTCCTTTGCCGGCTGTGTTATACGGTCAACCGGTCAAAGTGGAAGAAGTGACCATTTTTTACGATGTTTCGAATGCGGGTAGTTCAATCAGCCGAACACAAGTCTTCAAGCAATTGACCAGCGGCAGAATCGGTGGTGGGCCGGCGTTCATGTACCTTGTGGACAACCCAACCACCCGCAATAGCACCACCTACACATCCTACTCACTTCCTGTAAACCAGTGGCTCAGCGATGAAACCGGTTTTCTTACGGTTGCGTTGACGATTAACTACAACAGCACATCTCATTTTCTTGACTTCGGCGGGGTGCGCGTGCGGTTAGGGCACCATCCATTGTACTAGGAAGGAACTCACCATGAAAACACGCTGGTTCTTCCTCACTTTTATCCTGTTATTGCTGCTTTCACTGACCCTGCCGGCCAGCGCCATGCAATCCGCCAGCTACAAAGTGGACTGGCTGGTGCCGATAACCGGCAGCGGCGGTAACGCGGCTTCATCATTTTACAGCGCCGATTTCACCCTCGGCCAAAGCGTAATCGGCAGCGAGAGCGGGGTAAACACCGCCGACTGCCTGGGTTACTGGTGCGGTTCAGGCGGCGAGTATTACATCATGCTGCCCTTGATCACCCGCTGAATCCCGCGGCAACGCTTTGACCAGAACCCCCTGCAAAAAACAAGCCGGTGGTTGGGGAAAACCACCGGCTCTGCAGGGGCATTCATTTATGGGTTTTTATTTGGCTGGTTTGATGCTGCTGTTTCGTCCCCCTGCCCAATTGGTTTGACCGCCTCAGGCTAACATGCTGCCCATCTCTCGCAAGTTCTTCACCACCTCCTCCGGTAGCACGGCAGGCTGCACACCCATCAAGCGGCAGGTGATCAGTTTATGGGCGGTGGTTTCGATCACCTCGGTCATATCCGCTGCGCGGCGCAGGCTGCTGCCCGCCACCACCAGTCCGTGATTCTGCATCAGCACGGCAATGCCGCGCGGCCCCAGCGCTTTTGCCACCGCCTCGCCCAGTTCATCCGTGCCGGGCATGATAAACGGTACCACCGGTATCTCGCCAATGAAAGCCGCCTCGGTCGAAAGCGGCAAGAACGGCGTACCGGTCAGCGCCAGCAGGGTGGCGTACGGCGCATGGGTGTGAACCACCGCCTGTACCTCCGGGCGGGCGCGGTAAATGGCGCAATGCACCCGCCGCTCGCTGGAAGCGCTGTAATCCGACTCACCCAGCGGGTTGCCTTGCAGGTCAATCCGTACCATCATTTCCGGACGTAAATCCCCTTTGAAGATGGCGCTGGGGGTGATCCACACCTCGTCCGGTTTGCCCTCCACCCGGGCGCTGATGTTACCGCCGGTGGCGGTGATCCAGCCGCGCTCGTACAATTCGTGGATGACTTCCAGAATCTCATCCCGCACATCCCCCACCTTACGGACAATCGTCGGAGCGGGATAGGCGGAAACGGCTGCTTGAGCCGCCGCTGCCGACTCGCCCGTCGAGGTCGGCTGGGCGGGCGGCGCGCTCAATGCACTCAGGTCGCCGGGATCGCCTACCGCCTGCCGGGCGCGCTGATACGGCGCGCTCAGGTTGATTTTTTGCATGGTCATGGCCTTGGAAGTATCCCCGCTGAAGGAAATTTTACCGGTCATGGCAGCGCGGGTGGGATTTAACCGGCCGGTGAAAATGCCGTCCAGCGTGTCGGCGGTCATTTTCAAACGCACATCCGGCGGGTTGGGCGGCTCACCCAAACCGGCGCGGGCTTCCCCGCCGGCAAAACGCATGTAAAAGGTGATTCCCAGATCTTTGAGGGTGTACTGAAAGGTCACATTTTTATCGCGGGCAAACGCGCGGATTTCGTCATCCTTTTCGATTTCCTCCAAAAAGCGGCTCAGCAAACGCTGGAATTGTCCAGCCGGGTCACCGGTTGCCGGAGGCGGGGCGGATTGAGTCTGCGCAGTTGCTGAGGAAGGCTGGCTTTCTTTGCCAAGGAGGCGTTTCAGCCCGCCGAGCAGCCCGCCCCGTTTTTCGGCCGGCTGGTCGGCTGCTTTTTGGGCCGCCTCGATGTCTGTAACCCCGGCGGTCGAGGTGTGGCGCAGTTTTTCCAACGCCCGGCGGTCAGCGCGCCGCTCGCCATCCCAGCGGAAGTCGGCCAAAACCTGGGGGTTGAGAGCATACCGCGGCCGCTCACCGCTCAACAGCCGTTTCATTTCTTCCAAAATGATCTTTCCCTGATGAATGCCGACTTCCTGGGTGTTACCGCCAATGTGCGGCGTGGCAATCACGTTCGGCAGCGCCAGCAGCGGATCATCACTGCCGGGCGGTTCAACCGGAAAGACATCCAAACCAGCCCCGGCCAGTCGGCCGGACTGCAAGGCTTGCAGCAGAGCCGCCTGATCCACCAGCGCAGCCCGGGCAGTGTTGATTAAAAATGCGCCGGGTTTGATTTGCTCAAAAGCGGCCGCATCCAGTAAAGCGCGGGTTTCGTCCGTCACCGCCGCGTGCAGGGTAATGAAGTCGCTGGCGGCCAGCAATTCGCCCAGTTCCACTTTTTGAGCGCCGTACAGCGCAGCCTGTTCTTCGCTGATGTAGGGGTCATACAACAGCACACGCGCCTCAAACGGCAGCAAGCGGCGGATGACGCGTTGGCCAATTGCACCGCCGCCGATCACCCCAACGGTTTTTCCCCACAATTCCTTGCCCTGGAAAGCGAAAAAGGCCTGCCCCATCCGTCCCATGTCACCCGCTTCACCGCCCGGCTGGCGTAAAAAGGCGGCAGCCTCCGGCAGACGGCGCGCCAGCATCAGCATCAAGGCAATCGTCAGGTCGGCCACGGCATCGGCATTCCGCCCCGGGGTGTTGATCACCGGCACACCGGCCGCCGTACAGGCCTGCAAATCCACGTTGACCGGATTGCCGCGGCAGGCAAAAATCAGGCGCAGGTCGGGCAGTTTCTCCAAAACTGCCGCATCCACCACGTCCACTTCGGTGACAAATACCGAATAGCCCCGCAGGGCTTCTACCAGATCATCGCCGCTCAGCAAGCGACCCTCGCGGCGGTAACTTGCGTAGGTTACTTCGCCCAATTCGCTCAGCAGGCGCACCGCCTCATCACCCAAATCGGCGGTAACCAGCATGCGCGGGCGAAAATCGCGCGGCAGACTGACTGGCGGTGCGGCTCTGTGCTGCATCGCCTGCACTATGCTGCCGGCTGCGGTTTGATCGGCATCTTCGCGCTGGCGGCGGATGCTGTCCCATTCTCCAAACCATTCGGTGTAAAAACTCACCCGTTCAGCCGGTGGTGAAAAGGTGCGCAAACTTCCGCACAGGCCGCGGGCGGCTTCGCCGAGGGAAGGATAAGCCCCGGCTGCGCTGGCAGCGCACATCGCCGCTCCAAGCCCGGCAGCCTGTGGCGTCCGGCTGACTTCAACCGGCCTGCCGCACACCTCCGCCAGCATCTGATTCCACACCTCGCTGCGGGTCAGCCCGCCGCCTGCCCGGATTTGGGAAGCAACCACCCCGGCTGCCCCTTCGGCCTGTTCGAGATTGAGGCGCATGGAAGCCGCCAGCCCCTCTAAAATTCCGCGTGCCAGACAGGCGCGCCCGGCCTGTCCGGACGGCAGGCTGAAAGTCGAAAAGGTCAGTGAATCAACCGGCAGGCCCAGCGCAGCCGCGTTGAACAGCTGCACCCCCAGCGTGGAAAAAACCCCACCTGCACCCGGCGGGACGGTGGCGGCTTCGCCACACAGCGCAGCCACCGGTTGAGGTGAGTGCGGGTAAAGCACCCCGGCCGCCCATTCGAGGGCGCTCCCGGCCGAACCGGCGTTGCTTTCCACCACATATACATCCGGAAGGAGATGCAGCCCGCACCAGGTACGTCCCTCCGCGTGCAGACGCGGCGCTGAGGTAGTCACCATCACCGGGGCAGTGCTTCCGGCGGCAATCCCGGCCTGTCCGGCAGAGGTGATGCCCGTGCCCAGCAATGCGCTCTGGGTATCGGCGCCACCGGCGGCAACAACGACATCCGCCGGCAAACCTAAAAATTCAGCCGCGCCGGTGGTCAAGTTTCCCAGCCGCCCCCCCGCCCAGACCACGGACGGGAAGATGTGCTCGGGTAAACCCAGCCCCGTGATTAGATCGCCCGCCCAGTTGCGCTGGTGTAAATCAAACAGCAGCGATTCGGCAGCCTGCGAAGCTTCGGCTGCCGCCACACCGCACAAGCGGTAGGTCAGCCAGTCGCTCAGCGTCAGGGCGTAACGAGCGCGCTCCAGCAACGCCGGTTGGTTTTCTTTAATCCACAGCAAACGCGCCGCCATCAGTACCGGGCTGGGGTAGTGACCGGTGCGCTGGTAAAGGTCCCGGCCGCGCGCCTCACCCAGAGTCATGCCCTGCTCAACGGCTCGCGCATCGCGGTTGGGCGCGGCAAACAACACCTCACCGGCTTCGCCGACCAGCACAACGGTGTGGCGCATGCTGACCACCGCAATCCCCCCGATTTCCGCAGGTTGAACGGCGGCACGCCGGATGACCTCGCCGGTCAATTCCCCCAGCGTCCGCCAGATGGTTTCGGTATCCAGATCATAAGCCCAGCCACCCGCCGGCGAAAGCGGGTGAGTCCACGAGCGGTAACCGCTGAAAATCTGTCCGTCAGCCGGGTTGACCAGCAGGCAGCGCCCGCCGCTGCTGCCAGCATCCCAACCGATAAACCATTGTTTGCTCATCGCCTGAACCTCCTCAATGATTAAACTTCTTCAGCATCGCACAACCAGTGTGCAGTAGCCGTATCAGTGACCAGCACATCCACCAGCCCGCTGGACAGAGCCGCCTTTACCGCCAGTCGTTTTGGCTGACCGCCCGCCGCAAGCATTTTCAGGGGAATGCGCCGCAGATCGGATAATGAAATGCCGAGCAGCCGCTGGTGAATGCCGGCCGGCACCAATTGACCCCGCCGGTCAAAGAAATACCCCAGCACATCCCCCACCGCCTGATAGACGCGCAGTTCTTTCAGGTCCTCCTCACCGAGCAACCCCACCTGATATAAAAGCGCAGATTGATCCACCGTGCCGACACTGAAAATAGCCACGTTCGCCTGACGGGCAACATCCAGACTGCGCTGGATAAGCGGGTCGGCCAGCAGATGATCACGGGTAGCCGGTTCACTGACGAAAGTGGGCAGTGGGAGGTAGTATGCTTCTCCGCCAGTGAGCACTGCCAGCCGCGTCAGCACATCAAAGTTGTGGGTAACTTCCACCGGACGAAAATACAGCCCGCCCATCAGGGTAACAAAACGACAGGCGAGCGGCTTTTCCAGCACCAGAAAATCGGGAATGTAGGAAATGGTACGGCTGACCCCAATCCCTACCGTCCAGCCTTCCTGCAACCGCTGAGCCAGCACCATGGCTGCCATTTGGGCTAACGACTGAGCCAGTTCTTCGCCGGTTTGATCCATTGCCGGAACCAGCCAGGCGTCCTGCAGGGGATAACGCTGCAAGAGGGCTTCCACCAGTGGTAGATCGGTGGAAATCGGTCGGATGCGGATTTCGACGATCCCACTTTGTCGGGCTTCCTTTAGGAGCCGGTTGACGGTGATGCGCGAGAGACCCAGCCGCGCACCAATCTCCGCCTGAGTCAGGTCTCGTTCGTAATACAGCCAGGCCACCCGCGCCAGCAGCTGCTCACGGGTGGAGATATCTTCCAGCGTTGAATCATGCATGTTACATTTGAACCCTTTCTGAACAAATGTTAGCAAATTTTGAAGAAAGATGCAAGTTGTTTTCCAAACTCACCCACCATTTTCAATTCTACTGGTGCAATTCGCCGGTGGATTTTGGCTTGTCATCCCCCCTACTTTGCTCCACAATTAAGTCATTCCGCTTGGGGCGTCTTCCCACTCTATTCCATCGAGGAAACTCCTTTTGAACGCTCTTTTTTTAGTGGTCGTCTTCCTTTACTGGTCGGCGTTGTACCTGTATGTGCCCACCCTGCCGCTCTATCTGCAAACCAAAACGAGCGATCTGGCGCTGATCGGCACGGCGCTTTCGATGTACGGGTTGTGGCAGTTGATCGTGCGCCTGCCGCTCGGCATTCTGGCGGACTGGGCCGGACGCCGCAAGCCGTTTGCCATCTTCTGGCTGTTGCTGGTGGCTGCCGGTGCGCTGACCCTCGGCCATGCCCCCACCATCGAGATCGCCATCCTTGGGCGGGCGCTGGTCGGTGTTTCAGCCGGCACTTGGGTGCCGCTGGTCGTGCTGTTTTCCAACCGCTTTTCAGCGGCAGAAGTGGTGCGCGCCACGGGTATTCTGGCAATGACCGCAACCACCGGGCGGATCGTTGCCACTGCCATCAACGGCTGGTTGAATCAACTGGGCGGTTACCCACTGGCATTCAACCTGGCGGCAGCCTCTGCCCTGTTAGGTGCCGCTCTTTTGCTCTTTTTACCGGAAGCGCCCACGCCACCCCGCAGACCCTCCCTGAATGGTCTGAAGCGGTTGATCAGCCGGCGGGAGGTGATGCTGCCTTCCCTCCTCCAGGTGCTGACCCACACCGCCGACTTCGCCGCCACCTTCACCTTCATCCCCATTTTGGCGCGTCAGAAGGGTGCTTCGGATGTGGTCATCAGTATGCTGCTCAGCCTCAATCTGTTGATTGGCCTGGCGGGCAACAGTCTGGCAGCGGTTCTGGCCCAGCGTTTTGGTCAGCGGCGCATGGTCATGGTCAGTTTTGCTCTGCTGGGCGGCGGCATTCTTGGCGCAGCCTGGGCGCCAACCCTCGCATGGGTGTTCGTCTTCCAGTTCTGGGTCGGTCTGGGATTTGGAATTGGCTATCCGCTGTTGATGGGGTTGAGCATTAACCGTGTGGATGCGGCTGAACGCACCACCGCCATGGGACTGCATCAGTCGGTTTATTCGCTGGGCATGTTCCTCGGCCCGTGGCTGAGTGGGGTGCTGGCGGCTGCGCTGAACATTCCGCTGATGTTCGTGATCATCGGTTTGCTGATTGTGCTGATGGGCATTGGCGGCGCGGCAATCCTCGACGGTCAAGAGTGAAGCGGGCGGAGCAGTCTCCCGCAAAGCCCTTGCGGAGGTGGACCGGAGAGATCAACCTTGTAAACGTCATTGCGAGCGAGCGCGGCAATCTCCCCCAAAGCCATTACGCGGGCAGTTCAGGTATCCTTTCATTAACAACCGCATGATTGCAACCACAGAGAGCTGCCCCGCCAGCGAGTTGATTTAGCCCAGCCGGGTGGAGTAAAAACGACCCGGAGTGAAGAACGGCCCACGCGGAGCGGCGCTGCCACCGCTATAACCGCCGATCAGGTCGAGGAACGCTTCCACCACCTCCGCCTGAAAATGGCGGTTGGATTGATACCGCAGGTAATCCACTACCTGATGCGGCTGCCACGCCGAGCGGTAGGGGCGGTTGGAACTGAGCGCATCCCACACATCCACCACCGCAAAGATGCGCGCCCCCAGCGGAATTTCCTCACCCCGCAGCCGGCGCGGATAACCGCTGCCATCCCACTTTTCGTGATGGCAGTAGGGAATATCCAGCAGGTCGTAGAAGTGGGGAATCGGGCTGAGCAGTTCGTAAGCGTATAACGGATGACGGCGCATCACTTTCCACTCGCTCTCGTCCAGCGGGCCGGGTTTGAGCAAAATGGCGTCCGGAATGCCAATCTTTCCAATATCGTGCAGCTGAGCGCCGCGGCGCAGTTTCACCAGTTCGGCATGGTTCAACCCCATGCGTTTGCCCATTTCCACGGTCAGATCCACCACCCGGTTGGAGTGTCGTTCGGTGGTGAAATCGCGCAATTCCAGCGCGCGCGTCCAGCCGTCAATGGTGGCTTCGTAGGTCTGATTCAAATCCTGGTTGGACTGTTCCAGTGAGCGGGTCAACTGCGCGTTCTGAATGGCAACGGCAGCCGTGTTCGCCACCAGACTGAGCAGGGCTGTGTCGGTCGCCATGCGGAAGCGCGCCGGACGGTAACTGTGAGCCTGCACCAGCCCAATTACCTGCCCGCGAGTCAACATGGGCACATACACCCCCGAACGCACCGCCCGGCCAGGGCGTACAAAACCAAGCCGGGCCGTGCCGGGCGGGGCCTGAGCCAGCAGGTCATCTATGACCAGCGGTTTAGCGCTCTGAATGACCTTAAACTGATGCGAATCGGGATGAGTGAGCCGACTCAGGCGCGGCACGCGGTTCAAATCCACCGGCTCGCCCTCATGTTCCCCATAGGCGCAAATCAGTTCCTGGGTTTCCCCTTCGTAGAGGGAGATATACACCGTACACACGTCCGGGAGCAATTGAACCACTGCTGCACTCAACCGGCGGTAAATTTCGGTTAAGTCGTCCAGCTGTGCCAGCGCCCGTCCCACCTCACCGACCGCCGCCAGTTTACTTTCGTTCAAACCCGAAAGCAGACGGGGGTCTTCGCGCTGCTCACCGGTGAGGGTGATCAACAAGGCAGCCCGTCCGTTGAAGAGAATCGCCTCGATATTGGCATAACTGCAGATCAACCTGCCCTGCTGGTTAAAAATGAATAATTCCAACCCATGCAGGGAACGCTCCCCACCGAGGCGGGCGAGGATTTTCTTCAAATTATTCTCGCCTAGCCCCGCTGGTAGGCTGTTTTCGGATTGATGAATCAACAGACTGCGGGGAATGCCAATCAGATCACAATACCACGGGTTGGCTTCCAGATAGGTGAAGTCGCGTCTGTCCAGAATGCACACGGCTGCCGGTACACTTTCGATCAACCGCAGCAATGCCTGACGGGTATGATGCAGCGCCTGCTCATAATAAGAAGCGGCAGATGTGCCTGTCTTGCGGCGGAAATAAGGGGGACGTTTCATAAAGCCGGGTCTGTTTCCCTTTCTCGTGGGGTGAATTTGTCCACGCAAAATGTAAAAAGCGCATAAAAAAGCCAATAATGACCTTGAAAATCGGTTTGTTTTGAGTAAAATAATGGGAAATATCCATTCCCCAAACGTATGGATGCTCGCATTAATGACTTATCATGAGGGGGTGCAAGGTCAATGCCAGCATTGCCAGCCCAAAATAACCACCTGCTATTGAACTGCTAAGCCGGGGTGGAGATGATGAACACATCCAACCATCCCGATTTTCTGCAACAAAGCCCGCAGGCAGCCTTGATCGTCCGCACGGACGGCGAAATCGTGTCCGCCAACCTGCTCGCCCTCCATTTGTTGCGTTATACCGCCGATCAACTTTCGGCTCTCCCGCTTTGGCACCTCATTCCACCCGAATACCACTCCCTCTTTCAGCAAACCGGTCGGGAACTGGCTGCTCATTCGGGGACGGAATACGAGCTGTTCGCGCTGGATCGTGAGCAACAGCGAATACCGGTTGCCGTACGAATTTCGCCCCTGCAAGATGACCTGCTGGGCGTCGAGTTACGCGACTTGCGTCCGGTCAAAGAAGCCCGCGGTGCTCACCGCCGCCAGACTGCCGTTCTGCGTGCCGTTGCAAATGCCAGTTACCAGTTATTCCGCTCCGCTCAACCGGAAGAAGAAATCCCACTGGTGCTGGCGCAATTGGGAAACGCCGCCGATGTCAGCCGGGTCTACATCTTTGAAAATCACTGGGAAAACGGCCAGCGGCTGTTGACCAGCCAGCGCTATGAGTGGTGCGCTGCCGGCATCCAGCCTCAAATTGACGACCCGACTTTACAAAATTTCGACTACCTGGCTGTCGGATTTGATCACTTTTTAGCCACCTTGCAGCGCGGCGAGGTCGTATCCGGGCGGGTGCGCGATTTTCCCCCCGCCGAACAGGCGGAGTTCAGCCGGCAGGGCATTCTTTCCATTCTGATTATCCCCATTTTTGTTCAACAGCAGTTGTGGGGGTTCATCGGCTTTGACGAGTGCCGCAGCGAACGCACCTGGCAGCCGTATGAAGTGGACACCCTGCGGACGGCCGCCAATCTGTTTGGGGCTTTCTTTGAGCGGCGCAAAGCCGAAACCGCCCTGCGCGCCAGCGAAGAACTTTACCGTATGCTGGTCGAAAATCAAGGTTTGGGAGTTGCGCTGGTGGATGAGGGGGAGAACTTCCTTTACGTTAACCTGGAAACCGAAAAACTGTTTGGGGTTGAGCCCGGCACTTTAACCGGCCGCAACCTGAGCGAATTTCTCTCCGCCGATCAAATGCAGGTGGTGCTGGAACAAACCGCCCTGCGCCGCAAGGGCTTCCGCAGCCATTATGAAATCGAGATTGTCCTTCCCAATCAGCAACGGCGCATCCTCTCCGTCCATGCCACGCCCCATTTTGACGAGAGGGGCCGGTTCATCGGTGCGTTCGGCGTTTTTACCGACATCACCGAGCAGAAACGCATGGAGCAGCGTATCCGCAACCTGTTGATGATCGAACAGTCTCACCGGCGCGAATCGGAAGCCCTGCGGGAAGCCATCAGCGCCCTGATTCACGATTTGAACTCGAAACAGGCCGCCAAACAGGTGCTGACCGGTCTGGCGCGCATTCTTCCCTACGACCGCTGTGCGCTGTACCTGCAGCAGCGGGATCGGTTTTATCTGGCAGGCAAAATCGGTTACCCACCCGGCGCTCCGCCGCCTTCCCTGACCGCCGTTCACCCCCTGGTGCAGGAAATCCAATCTGCCGTGCGGTTTGTCAATCACATCCAGGATGTGCGCCAACTGGAATGGCTGGGAGAAACCGGCAAGGGAATTGCCTGGATGAGCATCCCGCTTCGCTGGAACAACCGCCCCATCGGACTGATTTGGGCCATTCGTTCGGCTCCTTCCACCTTCAAGAATAATGAGGTTGCCCTCGCGGAGACCTTTGCCGGGCCGGCAGCCCTTTCCATTCAGAACAGCCGTCTGTACAGCCAGACCCAGCGGCTGGCTACGCTTGACCCGCTGACCGGTCTGCTCAACCGCCGTTCGATCTTCGAGGCCGGCGAGCGGGAACTGCTGCGCGCCCACCGTTATGCCGAACCGTTCAGCCTGCTGGTGATCGATCTGGATCATTTCAAAGAGATTAACGACACCTATGGACATCTGATTGGAGATGACCTGATCAAGAAGGTGGCCCGGCGGATGAAACACGCCCTGCGTTCCAGCGATCTGATCGGCAGGCCCGGCGGGGATGAGTTCATCGTATTGTTGATCAAAACCACGCCTGCCGAAGCAGTCACGGTTGCCGGTCGGCTGCTCAATGCCCTGCGGGAACGGCCTTTTCGGCTGGAGGGTAATACTCATCACATCACGGCCAGCATCGGCGCAGCCGGTCTGGATGACCCCTCAGCCAGCCTGCAATCGCTGATCCAGCGGGCGGATGCGGCTATGTACACCGCCAAACAAAACGGTGGAAATCAGGTGCAGGTGGGATGAAAACCAACCGGTTTCAGCGGCGGATGACCGGCAAAAACAGCCGGCTACCCTGAATGACCAGCAGCCTTTCGAGGCTCTGCTCAAAAGACGGACAGGCCTCTGAATGAGCGGTAAGCCGCAGACGGTTTGTCTCTCCCGGCGGTGCGTTCTCCGGCGGAGCAATGGGGAGGTAAAGCAGGGCGCTTTCCCCCATCTGGATTGGGCCGACATCCGGCGTAACCACCCTCCAGTTGCGCTGATCTACCGCCGAGAGACGAAAGGTATCGGCAGCATTGCCAGTGTTGGTGAGGACAATTTGAAGCAGATAATCCTGACCCGCACTCAGGGGAGGAATGTCCTCCGGCACGCTCCATTGCAGACCGCACCGCTGAACGGTCAACTCGAGACTGGCTGCCGCCCACACGGAAGAATTTTCCTGGCTCCGAGCCGTCAGATCCAGCCTGTATTTTGATTCTGGCGCAGCCGAGTCCGGCAACCGGACTTCAACCCGGATCTCCTGAGACTCCCCGGCGTTCAGTGCAAACGACTGTGGGGACGGATCTGCCGGCAATTCGCCACTGATGCTGATTTCAACCCGCTCGTTCTGCCCGCCGGTGTTGCTGACCCGCCACACAAACGAAGCGGCAGCCCCGGCAGGTAAGATGGCGGACTGCTCCGCCGGGCTGATTGCCAGCCGGCGCACGGGCGATTCGGCACGGCAGGCAACCGCCTCAAAATTATCCAGCGCCAGGCCCTCAGCGGATTGTTCATCCGCCCCGCTCGCCACCACAAACCGCAGGCGGACTTCCTGCCCGCGATACGCGGTCAGGTCAACAGCCAGCGGCGACCAATCCCGCCGATGACACCAGGCCGGGCTACCGCCCAGCGGGTTGCCAAACGAAACCGCCAGAGTGCCCTCGTAAGGCGGGTTGAGAAGCACCTCTGATCCAGCCCTGAACCAGGTTTGACCATCATCGGTGGAAATTTCCAGTAAACCCCCGTCCAGACAGGCCGGCGGTTCGCCAAATTCGTAAGCCATCTCGGCGCGCACCCACACCGCCAGTACGCTCGCATCGTCCGGTAAAGAAAGAAGGGGAGAAGTCAGGGTTTTTTGCGAAATCTCAGCCGGCGCGGCTGCCCGGGCTACCCCGCCGCGGCCAAAAGCGCCGCTCACCTCCCAGCCGTTTTGCAGCAGCCAGCCGTCGGTGGGGACGGCATCGAAAGACTGCCTGTACAGCAACTCGCTCTGGCTGCCAAACAGGCACTCACCGGGCGGCGGCAGGGTGGTAAATTGCGCGACCGGCGAATAATCACCCGCCCCGCAGCCGTTTTTGGCACGCACCCGCCAGTAATAAGTCTGGCTGGGCTGCAGCTCCCGGCTGAGCGTGAGGGTTGTCTGGGCAATATCCTCAAAGACCTCCACGATTGGACTGAAATCGGCGTCCAGACCAATCTGCACATCATAACCATCCGCCCCGCTGACCGCTGACCAGCTCAATTGGGGACGCAGACTGACCCGCATGGCGCCGTTCGCCGGCAGCAGCGGCAGGGGTTTGTCCGAAGGCGCCGCCGGGCGCACCATCAGGGATAAAGCCGCTGCCTGCTGAAATGCGCTGCTCAGCCCCTGCACGGTGAGAGGAAAGTACCCCGCCGGAAGTTCAGCGGGAATGGTGAGGGTGAGCGCGGCGCTGCCGGGTGAACCGACCGGGTTGGGTGAAAATGTGCCGCTCACGCCTTGCGGAGGATTGAGCAGCGAGAGGGCCACCATCTGGGTCAGGCTGCTGGCAAGACCAACCTCCACCGATGGGCTGGAAGCCAGGCCGCCGCAAACCGACAGGGTGTTGGGTTCAAGCGAAAGGGAAAAACGCCGGGGAGCATCCAGCCACAGCCGCAGGGTTGGGTCGCCCCACAGACTGTACATCTCGTAATACTGTTTGACCAGCGTTTCGCCCGGCAGATAGTACCCGCCAAATGCCAGGAAGGCGGTGCGCAGGGCTTCTCCCAACGGCGGCGGAGCAGCCGCGTTAGAAAACAATCCATGGAACAGTTCCCTCTCCAGCCGCTCGTCCGCAGTGTGGGTGGTGTCTGCCCCGGCAGCAATCACCGCCAGAGCGCCGGAGGTGGGGTGCAGCAGCCACGCTTCGGCAAAGGAGGTCTGTTCCTCGTCGAGTTCGGCGGTGCGGCTGGCGAAACTGACCAGCAGCGGCAGGGGCGGGCCGGTGAGAGCCGTCACATCCTCCGCCGTAAAATACGGTGACATCCACCCCGGTCTGCTGCCCTGACCAAAGTAGACGGCCAGCCCGCGGCCCTCGTTCAGGGCAGCAGCAAGGTCGGTTTTTGCGGCGGCGTATGCATGGACGTACAACCGGTCACCACCCGGCTGGGGGTTGTTCGGAAACCGCCCATTAAACCCAGCCGGTTGGGTGTATTGCTCAATCATCTGGTTGTGGATGCTTTCGTTGGCTTCGTCGCCGGCAACGAAAGCAACCCGCCCCAGCCATGCCTGACTGCCGTCCAGCGCCCGGTAGTCGGCCCATTTCGCCAGCACGGCTTGCAGTTCGGCAGTCGAATGCACCGGCAGACGGGCATAAGCCAGGTTGGGGGTGTAGTCCCACGCACCGTCCAGCGTGGCGTAGTAGAGGTCGGTGGAGGTGGATAGACCGTTGCGGCTCGGCCAGGCCGGCAGCATGCCCACATCCCCCACCAGCAGTAAAAACTGCGGCGAATAGAAAAGAATTACGGCACGGATTTGCGCGGCCGAAGACCCAATTTGAGAGAGGGTCTTAAAAATGACATCGTATCCCTCAGCCTGTTTTGCGGCAATGTAACCCGCCAGCCCCGGCGCAAACTCATCCGGCGCAATGATCAGGTAACGCGACGGAGCAGACTGGGCTTCCGTCATGTTACTGGCGCTCGCCAAAACCCCCTGCGGTTGAGCGGCGAATGCCGCTGCGCGCAGGGGGTTGCTTCGTTCCATCAGGGGAAGGACGGCCACCCACACCGTCAGCAAGAGCCCGCATATCCGCCAAGCCAACCGAACACCCCGCCGCTGTGTGCGCATCGTCCACCTCCCGCCCATGCAAATGACTCACCCTCAGTGAGGATTGTAGCATAAACGGTATCTGTTCGGTTGGAAAAATGTCGGGGAGATAGCGGCCTACTGGCGAATCTCCACCACCACGCCGTTTTGCGCCCAGTTGTAAAGCCACTCGGCTGCCGGCAGGTCGAGGATGATACAGCCGTAGGAAACCGGCCGGCCGAGGCTGCCGGCCCACAGCCGCCGCCCGCCGGAAAGAGTCGGCAACCCGTGGATACCGTTCATAAATCCCGGCCAGGCTTCGTAAATCCCCAAAAAGTACGGCATGGTCAAATCCCACACCGAGGCGTAGGCTTCCTGTACATGACTCTGCACCTGAAACACGCCCGGTTGGGTGGGCGAACGGTCAATGCCGGTGCTGATGATGAATTCGCGGATGGGCTGGTCGTTTTCAAACACCGTCATGCGCTGGGCCGAAATGAAAATCAGAATCCGCTTGCCGACCACCACCGGCAGCGGCAGCAAATCACTGCGCGAGGGAATGGTCAGGGTGCTGCCGGACGGCAACACATCCGGGTTGAGGCCGGGGTTGGCGCGTAAAATCATCCACGCCGGAATCTGGACGCGGTAGGAGATGGACAGCAGCGTATCGCCCGGTTGGACGGTGTAGGTCGTCGGTGGATGGCGCAGGATGACGGTGTAGGGTGTGCCGCTCGCCCAACGCTCGCTCAGGTTGTAGGGGTCAGGCGGCAACCAGACGGTGCGCCCATCCGTCAACCGGCTTTGCAGCCCGTCCAGATACGCCGGAAAAGCCCCCTCATCCAGCCGCAGGCGCGGTTCGTCGTCCTGCCATTCCACCCTCACCCACTCGGCCAGTTGAGCGGGCGGCACGTCCCAAACCTCCCGCTTGTCCAGAATTGGGTCGTAACCCTCAACCCGCAACGGGCGGTTGAGCTGGGTAAGCAGTTCGGGCAGGCGCGCTTCCAGCGCAGCCGTGGAAGAAGGCACCGGCCTGGTGACCAGAGTCAGAACCCCGCTGCGAACGGCCAGGGCAGCGTTCTGCTCCAGCCAGCGCACGGTGGCTTCCACGTCCAGCGCCAACCCGGCTTCACCGGGAGCGGCAGCCCAGCCACCATTGTCGTAGCGCAAAGCCGGCGGCTGCGGCGGGCGTTCAACCAGCCCCCGCCAGTTGCGCAACTGCTCCACCGCCAGCCTCGGGCTGACCACCACCACCGGACTGACTTGCAGCGGGCGGCGGTCGAAAATCACCTCGGCCAGTTCCTGCCAGCGCCGCTCACCTCGACCCACCTGATAGGCTTGCTTTGCCGTCGCCGCCGGATCCACCCACACGCCGAAATCCAGCGGTTTGGCCTGCCAGTAACGCTGACCGTCGGTCACCAGCCAAACCCGCTCACGGTTCCACTGCTGGTCAATCCGCGCTGCGGCTTGCGCCTCGCTCAACCCGCCGATGGCAGTTTCGCCCACCATCACGCGCGGTGCCACCGGCCCGCCAAACCGGAAGATCAGATACACCCCAAACAGTCCCCAGCCCGCCAGCAGCAAAAGCGCCAGCACGCTGAGCGCCCAGACGGCCCAGCGCGGCTGCCACCTGACCAGCGAGGATGAGCGGGGTGAATGTCCCATGCGGTTAAGACGCCGTCAGCCGGGGCTGGTTCCCCAACGCCGCTTCAGCGCACCGGGCGCGGGTAACCCCACCCGTGCAAACGCACCTGCTGCGGATCGGTGTGCCAGATGCCGGGGATGTGCGTACCGCAGCGTGGGCAATTTCCCTCGGCCGTCAGCCGGTAATCGGTGACAATGTAGCCGCGCCGCGCCACAACGGTTTCGCCGCATTGCGGGCAGCGGGTATCCTCCAGCGAACCGACTCGCCCCGGCAGATTACCGGCATAAACGAAGTGCAGGCCGGCCTCCTGGCCAATCTCCGCCGCTTGTAGCAGCGTGCGCGCCGAAGTCGGCGGCGGATCGGTCATCTTGTAATCGGGGTGAAAGGCGGTTACATGCCAGGGGATATCCGGCGAGACTGACGCCAGAAAGCGGGCGGCCTCCCACAATTCCTCGGGGCTGTCGTTGAAGCCCGGCACAACCAGCGTGACCACCTCCACCCAAAAGCCCATGTCGTGGGCGCGGCGGATGGTATCCAGCACGTGCTGCAACACACCGCCAAGTTTGCGGTACTGGCGGTCCTGCATGGTTTTGAGATCAACCTTGTAGGCATCCACATACGGACGCAGGTAATCCAGCACCTCCGGCGTGGCGTTGCCGTTGGATACGTAGGCGCACAACAGACCGCGCAGTTTGGCCAGCCGGAAGACATCCACCGCCCACTCCGAGGTAATCAGCGGTTCGTTGTAGGAAGAAACCACCGCCTGCGCCCCGTTGCGCAGAGCGTATTCCACCAGTTTTTCCGGCGTAATCCGCAGGATGTAGTCCGGATCAATCCCGGCTTGCGGGTCGCGCAGGGTTTGCGAGGTCAGCCAGTTCTGGCAGTAGCTGCAGTGGAAATCGCAGCCCAGCATACCAAAGGTCAGCGCATCGGCCCCCGGCAAAACATGCGAGAAGGGCTTTTTCTCGATGGGGTCCACCTGCAAAGCGGCCACATAACCCCACGGCACCCGCAGCTCGCCATCGGCGTTGAAACGCACCTGACAGATGCCGCGCCTTCCGGGTTTGATCAAACAACGATGAGCGCAGGCGTAACACCGCACCGCCCCGTCTTCCAGTTTCTCGTACAACTCGCCGGGGCGGGTCATTTCGTCCAACCGCTCAGCCAGCGTAACCATGTTTCACACTCCTTGTTGAACCGTTAAACGATCTTCTCTTTCATTATACCGAAATGGTCAAGTGGATGGAACAAACCATGCTGCGGCGGCGTCTTCAGCGTGGAGAAGTCCCCTTAATGAGTTGTCCAACGCCGCTCTCAACGCCCCACCGGCAGGAGGAGAAGATGGAACGAAAGTTGATTGTTACCCTGATCGGGATCGGATTGATCGTTCTGGTGTTGTGGTTGAGCAGCGGCTGCAGTGTGGTGGTTTAACCGTAGCGGCCAAACTCCACAGCCGCGTCCACCATCGCCAGAATGTTCTCCGGCGGGGTTTCGTTCGGGATGGTATGCACCGAGGCGAGCAGGTAGCCGCCGCCGGAGCCGAGCAGGTCAATCACCCGCCTGACCTCGGCGCGCACCTCGTCGGGTGTTCCGAAAGGCAGTACCCGCTGGGTATCCACCGCTCCGCAGAAAACCAGATTCTTTCCGTAGCGCCGCTTGAGCTCTTCCAGATTGGCCATCCGACCGGCGCTGGTCTGAATCGGGTTCAGCACCTGCACACCAATTTCGACCAGATCATCCAGCAGGGGGAAGACATCCCCATCGGAGTGGAAAAAGATGCGTGCGCGGCTGTGCTGGCGCACCAGCGCAAACAACTCGGCGTGCAGGGGTTTGAGCAGACTGCGGTAGGTGCGCGGTGAAATCAGCAGGCTGTTTTGGGTGCCCAGGTCATCCGCCAGAATGATCAGGTCAAGATACTCGCCCACCTCACCTAAAAAATGGGTCAGGTGGGTCTTGCACAGATCGGTGATTTTTCGCAACAGCGCCGCGGCAAAGTCCGGTGCATCCACCAGATTGAGCAGGAAAGCCTGCATCCCTTGCAGCTGGAAGGCGCGCTCCAGGGGTGAAATCAGCCACGGTGCGCCGATGATCGCGTAGCGGTTTTCGGCGGCCAGCCGCCCGGCCTCCACCCGCAGGTGAGCAAAGCGGCTCGGGTCGTGCATATCCGGCCACGGGTAGGTTTCCAGATCCTCCAGCCGGCTGGTTTGGCTGAGCGGATGGATGGCCGGAAAATATACCCCCGGCTCAATCTCCGGTTGACCGACACCCCAATCATCCACGTACGGGCTGCCGGGCGGGCGGCTGCGGTTGCGGGCGTAAGTAGCGGCCGGAAAGCGGTCCTGAACGCCGCGCACATCCGAATGCAGCCGTTCCAGCACCGCCTCCGAAGGCAACGGCGCGCCCAGTTCCGGCCAGTCGTATAGCGGTTGGTAATCCTCCGCCAGCCCAAGGTAGCCCGTCAAACGACGGTAGGCACGTTCCTGAATACCGGTGGTCAAATCGGCGCCGATCACAATCGGCACGCGGTCGGGCACCTCATGATTCAAAACCGCCAGAACACGCTCGCGCGGGGTGAGTGACGCCATACATCCTCCAATTTGTATGAAAATCACCCCCATTGTAATCTTATTTGATGACTTACACGCCCCAAAACATGGTATAAAAATAAAAGGTGACTCGACCACGGATACAGGGGGCAGGTTTTCCAGATGATCTCACCCCTCAAGCGTTTTCTGACCATTTTCTCCCCCGCCCTGCGGGTTGCAGCCCTTTATCTGTTGATCGGCGGCGGCTGGATTTTGTTCTCCGACCGCATTCTGGAATCACTGGTACAGGATGCGGCGGAGTTGAGTCGCTGGCAAAGCGTCAAGGGAATTGGTTTTGTGCTGACCATGGCGGTTTTGTTGTACCTCGAACGCGCCCACGATATCCGTCAAAAACGGCGTGAAGAAGAACTGCTCAGCCAACGCCTGGCGCTCTTCGATAATGCTCCCTCCCCGATTTGGGTGGTGGATTTAAATACCTTAAGCTTTCTGGCGGTCAACCCGGCCGCCGAACAGTTTTACGGTTACAGCCGGGATGAGTTCTGTCAAATGAAGCTAAGCGACCTGCGCAGCCCCGAAGAAAAAACTGCCATCGGTGGGATGATCGAAGGGCTGACCCGCCAGGGTTCTTACCGCTACACTACCCGTCATGTCCGCAAGGATGGCAGTGTAGTAGATGTTTCGGTCACCGGCCGAAAATTAATGTGGGAAGGTCAGCTGGCGGCAGTGTTTTCGATCACCGATATTACCGAATTGCTGCAAAACGAACAGGCTTTGCGCGAGCTGACCCAGCAACTGGAGCAGAAGGTCGCCGAGCGAACCGCCGACTTGCAGCGCAAGAACCGGGAACTGGAAACTTTCGCCTACTCCGTTTCGCATGATCTGAAAGCACCCCTGCGGGGTATAGATGGTTACAGCCGACTGCTGCTGGAAGATCACGCCCAATCGCTCAATGAAGAAGGGCGCGAGTTTTTGCACGCCATCCGGCGCGGGGCAACTCAGATGGCGCAGTTGATTGACGCCCTGCTGACCTATTCGCGGCTGGAGCGGCGCAGCCTGAGCATCAGCCGGTTGGAAATTCAACCGCTCATTCAAAATTTGTTGAACGAGTTTCGATTGGAAATTGAAAAGCGCGGCGCGCAGGTCATCGTCAACCTGCCGTTTGAGGTGGTTGACCATGATTACCAGAGCCTGTATCAGGCGCTCCAAAATTTACTGGAAAACGCCCTCAAATTCAGCGCCAACCGCTCCCATCCGCGCATCGAGATCGGCGGGGAGGAACACCCCCACAGCCACATCCTCTGGGTGCGCGATAACGGCATCGGTTTCGACATGCAGTACCACGACCGCCTTTTTGAAATCTTCCAGCGTCTCAACCACAACGAGGACTACCCCGGCACCGGGGTGGGGCTGGCAATTGTGCGCAAAGCGATGGAACGGATCGGCGGACGGGTTTGGGCGATCAGCGCGCCGGGGGAAGGAGCCACCTTTTACCTCGAAATCCCCAAACGCTCTTTAAATTTGTGATAAGATTCACACAGCGTCCTGTTTTTCTATCAGTATTCCCTTGTATTTGTTACGCAATCGGTTTGAGGTAACTCGATGAATAACACTCTTCGTTTACTACGTCATTTTCCTAACCCGTGGTGGGGAATTGCGCTGAGCCTGCTGGCCATCCTGTTGAGCGCCGGCGCGCAGGTACAGGCACAGGATCAGCCCCCGCAGGAAAACAAAGCCATCATTTACATGTTCTGGGGCGATGGCTGCCCGCACTGTGCCGAGGCAAAGCCGTATCTGGAAGGGCTGGCGCAGCGTTACCCGTGGGTGGAACTGCGCTTCTACGAAGTGTGGTACGACGAGGGCAATCGCGCCTTGTTCGAGAAGATGGCGGCCGCCTACGGATTTGAAGCCCGCTATGTGCCGACCATCTTTATCGGCAGCCAGCACTGGGTTGGATATAACAAGTCCATCAACCCCGAAATTGAAAAGGTCATTCAGGATTGTCACCGGTCTGGCTGCCCGGATGCCGGCGCCGGGGTGATTTTCCCAGCTCAGCCCACTGCCGCAGCACCCCAGCCGCCCGCCGCGGTGCAACAACAGGCCGAAACGCTCACCCTGCCGCTGATCGGCACAGTGGATCTCAGCCACCAGTCGCTGGCGGTCAGCACCGCGTTGATCGCCTTTGTGGACGGCTTCAACCCCTGCTCCGTGTGGGTGCTGACCATGCTGCTGGCGCTCACATTGCACACCGGCTCGCGCCGCAAGGTCATCATCATCGGGGTTGTCTTCCTGACGGTGACCGCCGCGGTGTACGCCCTGTTCATTGCCGGTTTATTCACCATCTTCACCTTTATCAGTTTTGTGGGCTGGATCCGGGTGCTGGTTGCGCTGGTGGCGTTGTTCTTTGCTGCCGTTAATATCAAAGATTATTTCTTTTACAAAGAAGGCATCTCCTTCACCATCGCCGATGAAAAGAAACCCGGCATCGCCCGCGGCATCCGGCGGGTGATGGACGCCAGCCAGTCGCTTTGGGGGTTGATTGGAGCCACCATTGCGCTTGCCGCCGGGGTTTCGCTGGTTGAGTTTTCCTGCACGGCGGGCTTTCCAGTCTTGTGGAGCAATCTGCTGGCTGCCAATCAGGTTGAGCCACTGACCTTTGCCCTTTTACTCTTGTTGTATATGCTGATCTATCAGCTGGATGAACTGGTCATCTTTTTCGTTGCCGTGTTCACCCTCAAAGCCAGCCGGCTGGAGGAAAAACACGGTCGAATTCTGAAACTGATCGGCGGAGTGCTGATGCTGACCCTGGCAGTGGTGATGGTGCTGAACCCCAATCTGCTGGATAACCTCAGCACGGCTTTGATTGTCTTTGCGGCAGCCTTTGCCGTCACCGGCTTGATTCTGCTGATTCACCGCCGCATCCTGCCCCGTTTCGGCATCTGGATCGGCAACGAAGCCCACCCGCGCCGCCGCCACGCTGCCAGAAAAAGCCGGGTTTCTCAACCCGAAAAATAACCCTCGGGCAGACTAAAGCAACGCCGGGGCGCAAGGAAAGAGAAATCCTGTGCGCTTCGGCATCTCTGGGTTAAGTCTCCTCACACCCTGAATAACGTGAATTCGAGCAATGAGTGGCAACGCCGCTCTAACGAATCAGGACTGATTGAGCATCTCTTCCAAAAGGCGCCGGGCAAGGTTGGGGTCGGCCTTCCCGCCCATCTGACGCATCACCTGCCCGACAAACCAGCCGAGCAAGGTGGTCTTGCCGGCGCGGTAGGATTCGACCTCTTTGGGATTGGCTGCCAGTACCTGCTGACACACGGCGCGGATGGCGCTCTCATCGCTGACCCTGGCCAGCCCCTCACGCTCGACGATCACCTGTGGGGCTTCGCCGCTTTCTTCCACTTTTTGCAGCAAGCTTTTGGCGGTGGTGGTGTTGATGGTGCCTTTTTCAGCCAGTTGCAGGATTTGGGCGAGGTAGGCCGGCGTCAGCCGCAGTTCGGCTGCGCTTTTACCGCTTTCGTTGAGCATGCGCAGCACATCGTTCATCAGGTAATTAGAGACCTTCTTGGGGTCGCCGCCAAAGGCTTTGACGGCGGCTTCGAAATATTCCGAAAGGCTGCGCTCACCGGTGAGGATGTCGGCATCGTACTCCGGTAAAGCGTATTGCTCGATAAAACGCGCCCGCCGTTCCAGGGGTAATTCCGGCATTTGCACCAGAATGGACTGCTTCCATTCCTCATCGAGACGCAGAGGCAGCAAATCCGGCTCGCGGAAGTAGCGGTAATCGGCTTCGGTTTCCTTAGAGCGCATCTTGCGCAGTACCCCGGCATCCTCATCCCATTCAAGCGTCCAGGCTTCAATCCGTCGCCCGGCTTCCATTTCACGCACCTGCCGCTCAATTTCGGTGGCAATTGCCTCGCGTACCGCGTCAATCGAATTGACGTTCTTGATTTCGGTTTTGGGGTTGAGATACTCCGCACCTTTCGGGCGGATGGACACATTCGCATCACAGCGCAGGTGGCCTTTTTCCATGTCGGCTTCCGAAACGCCCAACCAGCGCAGCAACTGGCGCAGGCGAATCAGGTACTGAGCAGCCTCATCGGCCGAGCGCAAATCCGGGGCAGTGACCATCTCGATCAGCGGCACGCCGCAACGGTTAAAGTCAATCCAGCGCCGGTTGCCAACATTTTTGGTCTTTCCGGCGTCCTCTTCCAGATGCAGTTTTTGGATGTTGACCCGCCGCACATAAGCCGTCTTACCGGCGGCTGCCGGTACCGGCACGTCCATCCAGCCGCCAAAGGCCAGCGATTGATCGTACTGCGAAATCTGATAACCTTTGGGCAAATCCGGGTAAAAGTAATTTTTCCGGTCAAAGTACGAGATCGGACGCAGTTCGGCGTGCATGGCCGCTGCCAGCAATACCCCTTTTTCCACAGCAGCCCGATTCAGCACCGGCAGCACACCCGGCATACCGGTACACACCGGGCAGATGTTGGTGTTGGGCGGGTCATTCCACGAATCGGCTTTGCACGAGCAGAAAATTTTGGTGGTCGTGTTGAGCTGAATGTGCGTTTCCAACCCGATGATGGCTTCATATTCGGTCATCAAAAACCTCGTGAGAATGGAGAATCAACGGCGGGAAGTCAGGCTTTCGGTCAATTTTCCGATCAGCGGATAACGATAATCCCTTCCGCGCAGCGTGTTGACAGTTGCTATACCCGCCAGCAGATAATAAACAAAAGTTGCGGCGACGATCAACAGCAGCATCCCAAAGAACAGGAATAAGAACGGCACCAGCAAAAACGGGACGCGGTCACCCCAGCCGGTTTCACTCAGGGCAATCAGCGGCAGGACAAACACAAAGTAGCCCACGCTCATCCCAAAGCCGACCAGGTAGTACAGGGCAAATGCAATTCCTTGAAAAAGCAATGCCTGCAAGGATTGAAAACCCAGCCAGCGGCTGCGTACCTTTTGAGTCAGCCAGATGATCAGGGCAGCCAGCATCCCAAAGAAAGGCAGGAATGCGCCCAAATGACAGAGCGCCGCAACCAGGCGGTCTTCGGACTCCTCCGAAAATCTCGTTTCAGGCATGGCTCACCTCCTCGGCGGGGACATGGCGCAGCAACAAACTTTCCATGCGGCGGCCAAGCAGCGGGTAGCGGAAATGGCTGCCGCTCAGACAGGCGATTCCGCCAATGACACCCAGCAACGCCCCCAGTCCCATCAAACAAAGCAATCCGCCAATAACCAGAAATTGACCCCCGGTAACCAGCATCAACGGCGTTTCGGTTTGGGCGGCAAGGGCAAAAGCGCCGCTCACCAGGCCAAGTGCGCCCATAAACAAACCGGAAAGCGCCCCCAGGACCACCCACACCGCCGCCAGCAGTAATTGATAGGTGAGCGCCTGCAAGGCCTGAAAGCGCAGGTTAACCGACTTTTCGCGCTGGGTGATCCACACAATCAGCGGAACCGCAAAACCCAGCGTGGGAATCAGGATGCTGGCATGAGCAAGCGCCGCCAGCCAGCGCTCATCAGAAGAAAGACCGTTTTGGCTCATTTGCTCATCCCTCCTCCTGGTCAATCAACAATACCAGAACAGGCACCGCAGGGAAGTGCCTTCTTAACCGCTCGATGTCAAAAATCAGCTGCTCCCCATAAGACACTCCAGAGGACATCTGGTGGTGCAATCGGTGGCAAGGCACAATTTCCACCCCAACTTGGGCTTTGTTTTCATTGTAGAAATATTGAAACTTCGCTAAATCATAAAACATGAACGGATATTTGCCAAACTGAACTTCAATAAGGACTTGTTCTGCTTCTTTCCAAAAATCTATGGATTTATAGGCATTTGCTATTTTGATTGGGCTATTCGGCAATTCAATCGTATAGGTATCCCGCAATTCGCGATAACCCAATTGGCTAAAAAGATCACGAAACTGACGATTCATTTCTACGGGCGAAAACAACATCTGACCTTTTTTATTTTTTTCAAGGCTTTGCTTATTTCTCACTGCGCCAACGGCTTGAATAACCCGATCTATCTCTTCTCGTACTTTCGGATAGCGGACTTGTAGAATTTCTCCTCCGCCGAGATGAGAATATTCATAAACGATTTTCATCGTTGTTTTCTCCAAGCGTTGAATAGTCTGCCAAAGATTCGAGAAGGCTTGCCTGAACGGGACGACCAATTTCAACAAAAATTGGGGGCAAAGAACCGTTTTTTTCAGTTGGATCATACACGGGTCGTTCCATTGGGCGTATTCGAAGTTGACCCGCTTCAGCCAGAGCCAGTCGTTGTCGTGCGACTTGCAGGTATTCCGGTACGATTTCCGCCCCCACCGCTCTTCGATGATGAATTAACGCAGCAATCGCCGTTGAACCTACCCCCATAAACGGATCCAGCACCCAATCCCCTTCATCGGTAAGCGCTAAAACCAATCTCTCAATCAGCTCAACCGGAAATTGGCATGGATGGATTGTTTTTTCTACATGATTTGCTTTAACATTGGGAATTTCCCAAACATCGGATGGGTTTTTACCTAAAGGATTACCGGATAATTGACCTTTCTTTGGGCCTTTAAAATGTTTTTTAGAGGGATAGCGCTGCGGAACTCGCACGGCATCCAGATTAAAAACATACTCATCGCTTTTCGTGAACCATAAAATGACTTCATACCGTCCGGAAAAACGCCGTGATGCATGTAAACCATGTCCGAAATGCCAGACAATTCGATTACGCAGTTTTAATCCCAATTCCTTAAAGAGGGGATAAAGCACCATATCTAACGGGACAATTTCACCGTCTTTTTTGACATGATTCCCCACTTGCCAGCAAAGGCTGCCGTGTTCATTCAACACGCGAACACATTCGCCGATGACGGCCTTTTGCTGTTCCAAATACATATCCATATCAAGGCGGCTTTCGTAGGGTTTACCCAAATTATACGGTGGAGAAGTAACGACAAGTTGAATACGCTGATCTGGAATGGAACGAAGCAAATCAAGCGTATCGCCGCTGTACAAGACGCAATCGGCCTGGTCGGTAAACGTTTCGGTAATCACAATTTTTCCCATCTCTTACCCCGCCAGATTCCGCAAAACCTGCGGTTTCAACTTGCGCCACGGTTCGCTTTCGGTGGCTTGTTCCAATGCACGGGCAATCCGCAGCAGGACCGCCTCACTGAAGTCCGGCCCAAGCAGCTGTACCCCAATTGGCAGGCGGTTCTCATCCAGTCCGAATGGCAACGAAACGCCCGGCACGCCGGCGTGGTTGGCCGGCACGGTCAGTTGATCAGCATACTGCATCAGCACCGAATCGCCGTAGACGGCGCCCATCTCAAAGGCGGTCGTCGGCGTGGTCGGCGTCAAAAGAGCATGCAGGCGGTATTTGCCCTGCGGGTCAAAGGCCTGGTCAAAATCACGGCGGATGAGAGTACGTACCCGCAAGGCGCGCCGGTAATACTGCGCTGAGTATTGCGCCGCGCTCACATACATCCCCATCAAAATACGCAATTTGGGCTGCAGCCCAAAACCTTCGTTGCGGGTCTTGCGGTACATCTCGCGCAGGTCGCTGACCGGCTGGGGCGTGCGATAGCCGTATTTGACCCCGTCATAACGGTGCAGGTTGGAGGCGGCTTCCACCCGGCTGATCACAAAATATGCCGGAATGCCATAGCGGGTGTTCGGCATGGGAACATCTTCGATGATTTCTGCCCCCAGCGAAGCCAGCACCTCGGCAGCGTAGCGCACCCGCGCCTCGATTTCGGCGGGCAGCTCCTGCTGACGGTATTCGCCGGTCTGCGGGTCGGGGAAGGTGATCTGGAAATAATCCGGCGAAAGACCGATGCGCAAACCGCGCACCCCTTCTTCGAGGGCGGCCAGATAATCCGGTACAGGCAGATTGGCGGTCGTCGAATCACGCGGGTCAAGGCCGGCAATGGTTTGCAGCATCAAAGCCGCATCCACCACATTGCGAGCCAGCGGGCCGGGGCAATCCAGCGAGGAACCGAATGCAATCAACCCGTAGCGCGAAACCCGTCCGTAAGTCGGTTTGACGCCCACCACGCCGCAAAAGGCGGCCGGCTGGCGGATGGAACCGGCGGTATCGGTGCCCAACGAAAGGGGCGCTTCGCCGGCCGCCACCGAAGCCGCACTGCCGCCCGAAGAGCCGCCCGGCACACAAGCCGGGTTCCACGGGTTGCGCGGTGCCGGTTGAAAGGCGGTCGACTCATTGGACGAACCGTAGGTAAATTCATCCAGGTTGACCTTGCCGAGCAGCACCGCCCCGGCGGCTTCCATCCGCTCCACCGGGGTAGCCGTGTAGGGGGCAACAAAGTTTGCCAAAATGCGTGAACCAGCCGTGGAAGGTGTGCCGCGCACACAAAAAATATCCTTGACGGTAAACGGGATGCCCGCCAGCGGGCCGGGGTCTTCCCCGGCGGCCAGTTTACGATCAATGGCGTTGGCTTGCGCCAGGGCGCGCTTTTTGGTCAGGGTGATGAAGGCATGAACTTTTTCTTCGTCTTGAGGATCGGCCTTCCCGTCGTCCAGTTGACCGGGGCGGCCGTCCACCTTTTCAATCCTCTGCAAGCAGGATTGGGTAATTTCCAGCGCCGAAACCTGTTTACGGCGCAGCAACAGACTCAATTCATAGGCAGGCAGATCGCACAGTTCCATGGGGCATCATTCCAGCGTGGTATGGGGAATATCCGGGACGACCACATAACCTTCCTCGCTCTGCGGCGCCTGAGCGATGATTTCCTGCGGATCGGGGTAAGGCTGCCAGACATCGGCGCGTGGCGGCTGGCTGATTTGGGGCGTGTAAGGAACGCCGTGCGAAGTGATCGGCAGGTCATCCCCCAGCGGAATGGCTTCCAGCTCGTGTATGGCGCTCAATTGAGCGTTCAATTCGCGGCGCAAGTATTCTGCCTGCGACTCGTCCAGTTCCAGCGCAGCCAGCTCTACCAGATGAGCAAAGGTTTGCGGGTCAATTCGATCGGTCATAGTGGTCTTCCCTCTGCGTCGAAAAGTTTGCCTTAATCCTATCATAAATCCGCCGCTCTACAAAAACCTGCCGGTAAATTCGCTCGATCAACCTCATCAAATTGCAAACCCCATCCGCGGGCAACTGGTCTTGCTTGTGATACAATTAATCACGTGCAGAACCCATCCGCGGAACCCGCTCCCTCCGCTGCCCTCTTGGCGCTGATACCGGCGTACAACGAAGCAGCGCACATCAGCGGGGTGGTCAGGGCAGCCCGCCAGTACCTGCCGGTGCTGGTGATAGACGATGGTTCAACGGATGACACCGCCGCTTTGGCACGCGCTGCCGGCGCCAGGGTGCTGATCCAGCAGCCCAATCAGGGCAAAGGTGCCGCTTTACTGCGTGGCTTTTCGGCTGCGCTGCAAGAGGGCGTCGAGGCGGTTGTCACACTGGATGCGGATGGACAGCACGACCCGGCTGAGATACCGGCTTTTTTACGCCACCGGGCAGAAACTCAGGCGGATCTGATCATCGGCAAACGCAACTTCCGGCAAATGCCCGCCGTGCGCCGGCTGAGCAATACGCTTGGAACCGTCCTCTTTTCGTGGGCAGCCGGCCAGCCCATCGCCGACAATCAATCCGGCTACCGGCTGATCAGCCAGCGGTTGATGCGATTGCTGATCGAGCAGCCCAGCCGGGAACGCGGTTTTGAGTTTGAGGTTGAGATGATTGTGCGCTGCATTCAGCACGGGCTGAAACTGGATTGGGTCGAAATCCGCACCATCTACGCCGGCGAAAAGAGCCACATCCGCCCGCTGGCGCATCTGGCTGGTTTTTTACAGTTATGCTGGCGCACCCGCCAGATTCTAAAATCCTAAGAGCTGTAATCGGCAAAAAATGAGAAGCGATTTATCTCTCCGCCCTGCAAACGAACGCGATGCTGATTTTCTGTGGCAGCTTCACTGTGCCGCGCTTAAACCCTACATCCAGCAAACCTGGGGTTGGGACGAGGAATTTCAATACCGTTACTTTCAGGAGCACTTCAAACCCCAGCACAGCCACATCATCCGCTACATGGGCGCCGAAATTGGGGTTCTCACCCTGGAAGAAACCCCGCTGGGCATCACCCTTTCAAACATCGAGATCCTGCCACAGTATCAGGGGCTGGGCATCGGCACAGCGCTGATTCGGGAAGTACTGGAACGCGCCGCCAGCCGCGGCCTGCCGGTCAGCCTGCGAGTGTTGAAGATCAACCCCGCCTGTCAGTTATACCTGCGGCTGGGCTTTGTTATCGTCGGCGAAACCGATACGCACTACTGGATGCGCCGCGAAGGCGCCCCGCGCACCTTCCTGCCCGACCGCTGGGAGACCGAGTCCTGCTTCCTGCACCTCGCCGATGAGCGCTTCCTCGACCAGTTGACCCTGATTTTGAGTGAAAATCAGGAAATTCTGCGCGAGATGGGGCAATTATTGCCGCCCCACGAGCAGGCTTTGCAAGCCCTCCGCCACAGCGTACTGCCTCCTGGGGGTGTGCCGTGGCGCGAATCGCTTTACCTGATTCGCGACCTGGAAAGCCGCGATACCATCGGCTTTCTGGCGGTTTACTTCGGCTACCCCGCGCCGGACACCATGTACATCGGCAGTCTGTATCTGCGCCCGGTCTTTCAGGGGCGTGGTTTTGGACGTGAGATTGTGCGCCATCTGGAAGCACAGGCAAAACAAATCGGCTTTCGTGAGGCACGGATTAAAGTGGGGTTGAAGAACTGGCGCGCCCTGCGCTTCTGGACAGCCTGCGGTTACAGCCGTATTACCCGCATCCGCGGCGGGGAAAACGGAGAAGGCAAACCGGGCGCGGTAGAACTGCAGAAACCGCTCAATGGAGACCCGCGCGGCGAGGTCAAGCCCTAACCCAGCCGCTGGTTGCACTGGCTGCGAAAACCGCAGCCGGCGCAGCGCGCCGGAGAATCGTGCGAACGGGGTTGTTCCCGCCCGCCGGCAGCGTGGATTTCCTCAATCAGTTCCAGCAATTGCGCCTCAGCCTGAGGGGTAAAATCTATGGCAAAGGTACGGTTGCGGTAACGCAGAATGCCGTAGGGCGGACGCACGCCCATCGAACGCTCCACCAGCCGGCAGTATGCCATCAACTGAAACACATGGCCGGGGTGCGGTTCGGGGGGTGCCCAACCGCTTTTGACCTCCACCGGGATGACAGCGCTGCCTTCTTTGACCAGATAATCCGGTTTACCGGTCAGCAGCGTATCCGGGTCGAACAACGGGCGTTCCGGTTCGCCGATGATCTTCGGGTCAGTGTACAGCACCCGCCCCGGCGGCAGGCCGCTGCGCCGCTGCTGGCGCGCTCCCAGCCACAGCAGCACCAGCCCGCCCACTACCAGAATCAGGGCTGCCCACCACAGTCCCATGTTCAACCCAACAGGGTCAGCGTCAGGCTAACTGCCGCGGCAATCAGCGCGGCGGCCAGCAGCACCCAACCCAGCAGGCGCAGCAGCCGGGCAGTCAGCACCTGTCGGGCGTGTGCCTGATGCGTGAAGGTGCCTTCCAGCATGGCGGACTCGTTCTCCGATGCCAGTCCCTGACGCTGATACCACCACGCCCGTTTGCAATACAAAAACGCCCCAATTTCCGAGGCGCGCAGGACGCTGCGTTTCATGGATTCAAAGGCTCTTCAGGAAGGCGGTTCAAGGCGCGCTCCAGCGCTTTTTGTAACCGCTCTTCGCGCAGGCTGAGGGTCAAATCGGCACGGGTGCGCTCGACAATCCCGCGCACCAGATCCGTCTGGCGGCGCAGCCCGCCGGTCAGCGCATCGGGGTAGTCCACCGTGACCAGCAGGTTGTAAATCTCGTCCATCCAGCCCAGCAGGCGTTCGGCCTCTTCCGAGTAACCCTGCCGCAAGATGTCCAGGCAACGGCGGCGCAATTCACCCGTCACTTCGGCCATGCCGTTCAGGTAAGTGCTGTATTCCACCTTAAGGTCTTCGGGAGAAGGCAGGGCTGCGTCCTCGATGATGGCACAGGTCAGGCTGGCTTCTACATATTCTTTGAGCGCATCTTGCGTATAACCGGCGTACAAAAGCACCGGGTAATTGCCCAGCAGGTTTTGCAGCCCGGCAGCAATCCCGCCCGCTTCTTCCAGATTTTGGTGAGCCGTTTCCATTTCACTGCGGTGCAAAGCGCGGATGGTGTTGGCACAAAGGCGGGTTAACTGACGGGCCTGCAGCAAGGCCTGTTCGCGCGCCTGATTGAGGGCTTCGAAATTCTGGTGTACCCGGCTGTTAAGTTCGCTCAAATCGGGCATGGGGGTTATTCTCCCTGTGGGGGTGGTTCGTTAGGATGAATGCGGCGGAAGAGGTCACCCGCCAAGCCGGGGTCTCCCTGGGGGATTTGAATTTCGCCGAAACTGGCTTCGTAACGCGCCAGATTTTCGGCAAACGCGCGCAGAAACAACTTGGCGCCGACCGGTGACATGACAATCCGCGAACGGATCAGGTTGCGCAGCTGGGCTGGCAGCACCTGCACAAAGTCCAGCACAAAATCGGTGGGCGTGTGGCTGATGCGCACCACATTGCTGTAAAAGGGAGTCAGATCATCGGGCAGTTCCATGGGGATGCCGGCCGGCGGGCGGTTGGGGGTAGTCATGGCTGCTGCCCTCGCCTAGAAGGGGATGTCCTCACCGGCGTCCATCTCCGGCAGGTCTTCGCCGCCCAAATCGCCTTCCACTTCCCCGCGAGCCGAGAGGAAGCGCACCGTGCTGGCCGTCACATCGTAAGAGGCCCCGCTGGTGCCGTCGCTGCGCGTCCAGACACGCGGCCCCCCCGACGTGGGGTCGGGAGTCAGGCGGCCCTCGATCAGCACTTTACTGCCCTTGCGCAGATATTGATTACACGTTTCCGCCTGCTTGCCCCACACCGAAACGCGGAACCAGATGGTTTCTTTAACCTTCTGGCCGTTCTGATTGGTATACTGACGGTTGGAAGCAACATTGAAACTGGTCACCGGTTGACCGGTGGGCGTATAGCGCATTTCTGGATCCCGGCCCAGGTTGCCAATGAATATGATCGTATGGAACATGGTCTCTCCTGATTGGTGTACAGAATGTTTTTGCCTTTCTTGTATTGTACACGAAAAGCCATTTTCAAAAGTAATTGGGGGAGAAGGATTATTCCGTCTAAGGTGCGGTTGTTGGTACGGGTGTTGAGGTGGGAATCCGCGTCCGGTCGAGCGACCAGACTAGCAAATCATCAAAACTGACCGTCAAAGGCGGCTCACCGGCCGCCCGCACGAACACGCCTACCAGCCCCTCATCCCAAACCGGATCACGCGCGCTGAACAATTCGAGATCATTCACAAAGAAACGCATCTCCCGGCCGAACATCCACACCCCCAATCGGTTTTCAGCCAGCGCACCAGCCTGAATGCGCGGTGATTCGAGCCAGTCCTGCACCACCACAAAGGCGCCCTGTTGAACCCGTTCCAGGCGCGTCCGCCCGTCACAGGTGATCACCCAGCGGTAATAATTCCATTCGTCGGCCGCCCGCAGCAGCAAACCATATTGATCCTCCGCCTGACACAGACTCACCCGTGTGCTCATTTCCAGATAAAAATCTTTGAAAGGAGGGCTGCGCCGCAGCGAAACCAGATAGGCGCGGCGGCTGGCAACCGCCAGGGTCAGTTCATCCACCCCATAAGCGGCGCTGCCGGCGCTCGTGCGGCTGGTCACCCATGCTTCGCGCTGGCTGAAATCATCTTCAAGCAGGATTTGATCCTTGCCCAGTTGCGGAGTGGGGGTTGGCACAAACGGCTGGGTGGGCGGCGGTGTGCGGGTTGGTGTCGGCGGGAACCAGACAATAGTGGGGGTGGGTGTGCCGGTGGGCGGGGGAGTGGGTGTATCGGCCAGCGGCGCGTTCAGGTCACCAGCCGGCAGGCAAGCGCTGAACACCCCCGTCAGCAGCAGCAAACCCAGCCAGCGGAGCAATGATCTCACAGTGGAACTTCGACCACCTGTTCGCGTTCCGGGCCGACCGAAACCCGTCGAACCGGCACGCCGCAAAACTCACTCAACCGGCAGGCATACGCCCGGGCGGCTTCGGGCAGGTCTTCCCAGCGCCGCACTGCGGTAATCTCTTCTTCCCAGCCGGCCAGTTCTTCATAAATCGGTTCATAGGGAGCCAGGTTAGCCGGTCCCATCGGCAATTCGCTGACCACCTGACTGCCATGCTGGTAGGCAGTACACAGACGCAAATTGCTCAGCCCGCTGAGGATGTCCATCTTGGTCACCATTAATTCCGTTACGCCATTCACTCGCAGGGCGTAGCGCAGTAAAACCCCGTCCAGCCAGCCAACCCGGCGCGGTCGCCCGGTGGTGGTACCAAATTCATCCCACGGGTTTTTACCGGTGCCGCGCAGCCGCTCGGCAGTTTTGCCAAATACCTCGGTGGGAAACGGCCCGGCTCCGACCCGGGTTTGAAACGCCTTGGTCACCCCAATCACCCGCTCCACCGGCACAATCCCCACTCCCAGTCCCACCAGCGCTCCGGCTGCGGTGGCGTACGAACTGGTCACATACGGGTAAGTCCCATGATCCAGGTCCAGCAAAGTCCCCTGGGCACCCTCAGCCAGTACCCGCTTGCCCTGCCGCAGAGCCTGATGAACCAGTCCGCCGGTATCGGCGATATAGGGGGCCAGTTGAACGGCCAGCTTGGCATATTCGCGCGCCACAGCGTTCTCATCCAGCGGATCAACCCGGTACATGCTTTTCAGCATCATGTTGATTTCTTCGACATGCTGTTTCATCTTTTTATAGAAGGAAGCCGGATCCAGCATATCTTCCATGCGCAGACCGTTCCGCGAGGTCTTGCCGGTATAAGCCGGGCCAATCCCGCGGCCGGTTGTGCCAATCTGTGCCTGACCACGTGCGGCTTCCTGAGCAGCATCCAAAGCCCGGTGCGCCGGGGTAATCAGATGAGCCGCATAAGAGATACGCAGCCGGTCGGGGCCGGCAGCCACTCCGGCCGCCTGCAGCATTTCGACTTCATTGATAAAGGTAACCGGATTGATCACCATGCCGTTACCCATCACCCCAATGGTGTGCGGGTGAATGATGCCGGAAGGAATCAGGTGCAGTTTGAAGGTGCGGCTGCCGACTGTGACGGTATGGCCAGCGTTATCACCGCCGTTGAAGCGTGCCACAATATCCGCCTGAGCCGCCAGTAAATCCACAATACGGCCTTTGCCCTCATCCCCCCATTGTGTTCCAATGACAACATCTAACGGCATGATCCATTCCCTCCGCAGGAAATTGCCCTTTCAGACAATCTTTCAAAACGATTATACTCCGTTCACCCGCAGGTTTTTAGTGACAGTTATCCTGACATTTTTTGATAAAATTGGATAAATTTATGGCATAATAAAGTGCTGTTACCTGCCGCGAACTTCAAACTTCCCGATGAACAACAACCTGCCAACCCAACCCGAATCTCCCCCATCATTAAGCAGCCTCTCACGACAGATTGACCAACGCCGGCGCTGGCTGTACCTGATTGCGGCTTTTCCGGGCTTCCTGTCGGTTGTGTTTATCTGGCTGCAAAAACAAAATCAGGAAGTCTTCATCCGTTTTACTTATCCCTTTCTGGCAACGGCTCTGGCAATCTGGTGTGTGGCGCTGTTATGGAAGCGTGTCCCGCTCAATTTAATCGAGCGCTCGGTCTTGATCGCCACAACGCTCTTCTTTTTTTCCAAGTACATCTACTTTCTCTACTTCCACCCGCTTTTATTCGAACAATGGCAGGAGATTGAAGCCGTCTTCTGGACATTTGCTTTTTCGTTTATCCTGAGTTACATCGTCTTTCCGCGTGGCAAGGCGTTACAGTTCAATCTGCTCTTTTTGGGAATGGTGATTGTTGCCGGCGCCTTGCGTTTTACCGATCTGGGGGAAGCCTACACCCTCGAACTGGTTCGGCTGGAAACCCGCATCGCCGGCATCCTGTTTCTGGTCTTTTTGCTGGCCAAAGCAAAAGATGACCTCAACCTTTCACTGGCCGAAGCCAACCGGATTCAAGAAATTGCTCTGACCGACGCGCTCACCCTGCTGCCGAACCGGCGCGGGATGACCGGTCTGCTGGAAGAACACCTCGCCCGTCGGCGGCGGTTTGCCGTCATCCTGGCCGATGTGGATTTCTTCAAGCGTATCAATGACACCTTTGGACATGAAACCGGCGATAAAATTTTGCGCGAAGTGGGCGAATGCCTGCACTACCAGCTGCGCGCCAGTGATGTGATCGGCCGCTGGGGCGGCGAGGAATTTCTGATTCTCGCGCTGGAAGAGGATCAGAAACGCGCTCTGCATCTGGCAAACCGGCTGCGCGAAACGGTCGAGTCCTTTGAATTCAGCGATGGTTTGCCCATAACCATGTCGTTCGGTGTCACTCTCAGCCGTGAGCGGGACACGGTCAAATCCCTGCTGCAACGCGCCGATCAAGCCATGTATTGCGCCAAGAACAACGGACGCAACCGGGTTGAATGGGAAATTCCCGATTGATGTTATAATCAAAGCGCATATGAAGGATGCTTTCCACCGCCGCTGGTTTTCTGCCGGCCTGCTCTTGACAGGTCTGTTCTTCCTGCTCAGCCTCAACCTGACCCAGCCCTCGGTTTCTCAGGCTCAGGTTTTATACTTTACTCCCACCCCCAACGAAAACGGACAAATTTTTTACACCGTCAAAGAAGGGGATACCTGCATCAGTGTTTCGCTGCTGAATCAGGTCTCGCTGGATGAGCTGCGCCGTCTGAACAATCTGGACGCAGCCTGTGTACTGATTACCGGCACGCGCCTGCTGCTCGGCACGGTAGAACCCCAGCCGACCCCGGCCGTGCCGCCGACCGAAACGCCGGTTCTGCCCTCGCCCACGCCCTTCCGCGGCACCGGGCGGGTTTGTATTGTGCTGTTCAACGATGTCAACGGCAATGCGATGGCCGAAGACGGCGAAAACGCCATTCCCGGCGGGGCGGTCAGCATTACCGACCGGCTGGGGCGGGTTTCGCTGACCGGTGAAACCAGCGCCAGTCTGGAAGAGCCAACCTGTTTCGACAATCTGGAAGAGGGGGAGTACAACATCAGCGTGGCAATTCCGCAGGGCTATAACCCCACCACCCTGCTCAATTATGCCCTGAAGGTCAGCGCGGGGGATAACTCGGTGCTGGATTTCGGCGCGCAGTTGAGTTCGCAGGCGCTTCCGACCCCGGTCAGTGAAGGCGGGCGCTCGCCGCTGATGGCGGTGATGGGCGGCATCATCCTGCTGGCCGGGCTTGGGCTGGCCATCTACGCTCGCCTGCTGACGCGCAAGTGATTGCCGGGGCGGGAGACCGCCACGCCGCCTGCCGGCGGCTCGCGATTAGCGACAATTACCAGTTCAGGCATATCTTCGCACTGCATCCGACGTGTGCACATAACGGCTTTCCATAAATTTTTTTATTTTTTATCGGCTAATGGTGGGCAAAAACAAGCGATTGGGACATTCAATTAAACTAAAATTCATGGTTGTCGTGGTATCTTTGGCAATCGTAACCTGTTGAGTAGCCGAACAATATCCCTCCGCTGAAGCCGTTACCTGATAGGTTTGAGCCACTGCCGAGGTTTGAAAAAAAACCGCTTGCATCTGCAATCAGTTGCCGTGGAACACCAATCCAGTTAAGAACCACCCTGCTGTTGGGTATCGGCTGGGATGAAGACAACGACCGGACATTGCCCTGCACTTGTCCAATCGGGCAAACCGCCTGCCCGGCGCGCAGCACATTCAGGTAACCGTAGCCGTAGGTGTAATTGCTCTGCCCGCCGTCCGGTGTGCCGCAGCTGCCACCAAAGAGGGGTGGGTCGGCGGTTTGTTGTAATAATTCAAAGGTGGCGGTCATATTCCCGCGCAGCGCCGGCGCGCACGAATACAGCAGCGCCGCTGCCCCGGCAACGTGCGGGGCAGCCATTGAGGTGCCGCTGGCATAAGCCCATTGATTAGTGGGCAGCGCTGAAAGGATACCAACCCCCGGCGCCGTCAGATTGGGTTTGGTGTAGGGTTGCTCGCCAATGGTCGAAGGCCCGCGGCTGGAAAAATCGCCAATCCAACCGCTCTGGCTGTGGGCCGCCACCGAAAAGGATTGGGGGTAATCCCCCGGCGAATTGAGGCTTGAACAGCCTTTTTGACCATCGTTCCCCGCTGAAAACACCGGGAAAATTCCTGCCGCCCGCCAGCCCTCCACCTTGCTGGTAAACCACAGGTTACCGCCCGGCCCGCCCCACGAATTGTTGACCACCTGCGGGCGATTATTGGGATTGCCGCCGGGAGCCAGTAGCCAGTCGGCGCAGTCTGCGAGGTTTAAACCATTACAACTCGTTCCGCTGCAGGCCTTGCAGGCAATCCACTGCGCGCCGGGCGCCATGCCTACCCGATGGGTTAAAGTTGGATCATCACTGCCGATCATCGTGCCAATCGTATGCGTGCCGTGGCCTTGATCATCGCACGGTAAACCGCCCGTACAGACATTGGTGGCATCCCACCAGCAAGCCGAATTGGAGGGGGCATCCTTGCAGGCGTACGCCTCGCGCAAAGCCGGGTGATCCCACTGCGCGCCGGTGTCAATGCTCGCCACCCGCACGCCCTCGCCGCGCAGCCCGAACTGCGACCAAAACTCGGGGGCGTGTGTGTCCTCCAGCCCCCACGCCGTGGTCTGAATCTGATTCTGCGGGGCAGGCCCGGGTTGCATCAGTTCAAAACGAGGCGCCGCAAGAGTGATTTCCACCGGGGCGCGCACTTCTTGAATTTCACCTGCCAAAAGCGCCTGATTCAGCGCGGCGCGGCTGCCGTCGAAAACGTAGATTTCATTGCCAGAAATGAAGGATTGGTAGCGCACGCCGGCGGCTTCCAACGCCGAAATGACCGGCGCCTGGGTGCGCTCGGCCGTCTCTTTGAGCGTGTTGTACACGTACCAGCCGCGTGACTCCCAGTCCATCGTGTAAGCCGCGCTTAAATCGGCCTGTTCAGCCATCACCAGAATGAAATCGGCGCGGCCGTCTTCCGCCAGCGCTTCCAGCACCTCACTTTGCACCTCCACCCCGGCGCTGGCGGGCGGTAAATCCTGAGCCAGCGCCACTCCGCTAACCGTCAGCAGCATCACCAGCACAAGACCACTCAGCCCCACCCTCAGCCGGCGGCTCTTTTGCTTCAACCGATAAATCCTTTGCATGAATCACCTGTAATTCGAATCAAACGGGGTTGTTATCCTCGGGCGCCAGTCCTAACTGACGCGCCTGTTCGTAACTGAGCGCATCCGGGTTGGTGGCTTCCAGCACTTGCTGCTCGGCGGCGCTCTCCCAAAACGAGTCGACCTCCTTGGGATCGAGGCTGGCTGCCGTGCGCTGCAATTGTGCTTCCAGTTCATCCAGCGGCAGCGGTTCTTCGCTGCTGATCACTTCTTCAACGGCCGGTGTTGCTGCCGGGGAAGGGCTGCCTGTACCGGCTGCGGCATCACTCATCGGGTAGAAATCTACCTGCATCGCCCGCAGGATGGCTGCCAGTTCGCTCTGAGCTTGCAGCACCGCCTCAAAGGCCAGTGCCGTGCGCAGCCCGCTGCCGTCCTGTTCCTGCACAATCACCAGCCCGTAACCGCCCACCGGCGCAAGAATCAGGCTGCGCGGCTCACCGCGCAGGGCCAGCGCGGCTTGCGGCAGCCCGGAGCGGACAAGGCGGTTGGCTTTGACCAGTGCGCTCAAAGCCGCCATGATCGGCGGCGCCCAGTGTTGCTCAAAATCCACCTCACTGACTTCGCCGGCCTGAGCCACCACCCGCCCGCGGTCATCACACAACAACACCTGCACGGCGCCCAGCTCGCGGCGCAGGCGGGTCAGCAGGCCTGGTAAGTCCTCGCGGGGCTGAGGGAGCGGCTCGCTTGCGTCGGCGGTTTCGGGGGGTTGTTCTGCCGGCAGGGGCAATTCCAGCAGCTCGGCGGCCGTGCGGAGAAATTCGCTCATCTCGATGGGTTTACGCATGAAACGGTCTACTTTGGCTTCGGCAGCCTGCCGGGTGACTTGCTCATCGCTCAAGCCGGTGATCAGCATGATGCGGGTTTCCGGGCTGCGCAGGCGTACCTTTTTCAACAGGTCGAACCCGGACATGCCCGGCAGTCGAATATCGCTGATAATCAGCGCCACCGGCGGACTGCCGCTCAATTCCAGCAGCGCCTCTTCCGCCGATTGAATCACCCGCACCGACAAAGTTCGATCCAGCGTTTCCAACGCCAGACGCAGCATCCGCCCCAAATCGAGGGCATCTTCCACAATCAGGATGCGTTTCATGGCAACCTCCCGCGCAGGATGAGCAAGGTAATTCCAGTATACCGGAAAAAAGACCTGCCAACCAACCCATCTGCCTTACAAATTCTTAAGTCTTGGCTCGTCGGCTGCCGCTGGTATCCTCACCCCATAAAAATATCGCTTTACTGAATCGTCCGACTTTCAAGCATTCGTTTGGCTTGTGGTACAATCGCCCTGCAATGATAGACCTCGATCACTTGAACGCTCAACAGCGCTCCGCTGTGACGGCTCCGTTGGGGCAGGTGCTGGTACTGGCCGGGCCGGGCTCCGGTAAAACCCGCGTGCTCACCCAACGAATTGCCTTTCTCATCGAAGCGATGGGGGTTAGACCGCACAATATCCTGGCGGTCACCTTTACGAATAAAGCCGCTCGTGAGATGCAGCACCGCCTGCAATCCCTGCTGGGGGATGCAGCCGAAGGCGTCTGGCTGGGCACGTTTCACGCCAATTGCGCCCGCATTTTGCGGCGCGAGGCGCAGTACCTTTCGTTTGACAACAATTTTGTCATCATGGATAGCGACGACCAGCAAGCGCTGGTCAAACGCGCCATTCGGGAACTCAATCTCGACGAAAAACTATACCGTCCCACCAGCATCCATGCGGCCATCTCCACCGCCAAGAACAACCTGATCACACCTGCCGATTTTCCAACCCAATCCTATCGGGATGAAATCACCAAACGGATTTACGAGCGCTATCAGTCGCTGCTGCGCGATTCCAACGCGGTAGATTTTGATGATCTGCTGCTGGAAACCGTGCGCCTGCTGGTGGATAATCCTCAGGTGCGCGAGCGTTACGCCCGCCGTTTTGAGCATATTTTGGTGGATGAGTTTCAGGATACCAATCTGGTGCAGTACGAATTGCTCAAACTGCTGGCTTCTATTCACGGCAATTTGTTTGTGGTAGGCGACGAGGATCAATCCATCTACCGCTGGCGCGGAGCAGATTACCGCAATGTGCTGCGCTTTGAAGAGGATTACCCCGCCTGCCAGAAAATTCTGCTGGAACAAAACTACCGTTCGACTCAAACCGTGCTGGACGCTGCCCGCGCCGTCATTGACCGCAATAAACACCGTACCCGAAAGCACTTGTTCTCCGAACGGGGCAGCGGCGAACGGCTGGTACTTTACGAGGCCGTGGATGAACACGCCGAAGCCGCCTTTGTGGTGGACACCATTCAGCAATGGATCAACAGCGGCAAAGCCCGCGGCAGTGACTTTGCGGTCATGTACCGCACCAATGCCCAGTCCCGCCTGTTGGAAGAGGCCTTTCTGCGGGCTGGCCTGCCCTACCGGCTGGTGGGCGCCCTGCGTTTCTACGGCCGGCGCGAAGTCAAAGACCTGATCTGCTTCCTGCGACTGGTGCATAACCCGGATGATGAAGTTTCTCTGGCGCGGGTGATCAACGTGCCGCCGCGCGGGGTGGGGGAAAAGACCATGGTTGCCCTGCAACTGACTGCCCGCCAGGCGAATATGACCGCCGGACAGTTGTTGATCGAATTGGGGGAAAAGGGAGAGCAATCCCCGCACTGGGGGCGCTTTAGCGGGCGCAGCATTCTACCCCTGACCGATTTTGGCAGCTTGCTGGCTGGTTGGCGGCGGGCCGTCGCCGATGGGTTAAGTCTGCCCGGTTTATTCGACCGCATCTTACTGGATACGGCCTATCAGGAATACATTGACGACGGCAGCAATGAAGGCAAAGAACGCTGGGACAACGTGCAGGAGCTGCGCCGGCTGGCCTATGAGTTCCGCGAGGGTGGCCTGACCGCCTTTCTGGAAAATTTGGCGCTGGTTTCCGATCAGGATACCCTGCCGGAGGAAGCCGGCAATGCCGCCACCCTGCTGACCCTGCACGCCGCCAAGGGATTGGAGTTTCGGTTTGTGTTTATCATCGGGCTGGATGAAGGCTTGTTGCCACACGCCCGCTCCAAAGATGATCCGGAGGAGATGGCTGAAGAACGGCGACTGTTGTACGTCGGCATTACCCGCGCCAAAGACCGCGTCTATCTGGTACGCGCTCATCAGCGCAGCCAGTACGGCGGCCCGGAGATTCAGGAACCCTCCCGCTTTCTGGAAGACCTGCCGGAATCGCTGATTCAGCGGCAGGGGCAGCGAAGACAGCGGGAACGCTGGGAAAGTCCCGAATCACGTGCCCTGCGGACACGTCTCTTTACCCCATCTCACCAGCAAACCTCTGCCGCGCTGGTGGAACCGCGCTTTCATCCCACCGACCGGGTGCGTCATCCGGTTTGGGGCGAGGGAATTGTGATGGAAAGCCGCATTCAAGACGGCGATGAAACGGTGGATGTGTTTTTTGAAAGCGTCGGTTTCAAGCGTCTGGTCGCCTCGCTCGCCAACCTGGAAATTTTACCGAAAAGTTGAACTTTATCCCCATGAAGCAGAAATCGGTTTTTGCTTTCTTATATCTTCTTTTTCTACAAATTGGACGAGCATCTTTACAAGTTTTCCTTTTCCAAAAAGGCTTTGTCAGCGTCTCGGCAGATGAGTTCACTAGAGCTATTCGTGCCTTAAGTTGGTCAAATCATTTTACTTTTAATTTTTCAAAAGACTTCACAGATGTTTGGTTACCATTTGAGAAATATATAAACGGTTTTGCCTTCAGTATCTATCCCGAAGCAATTATTACCCCCCGTGTGACTGTATTCTTTTTTTCTTGTCTTGCCACAGTCGGGTTATTTTTCCTCTTAAAGATATCTTTTGATAGTTATCCAATTGCGATTTTGGGAACTTTATTGATCAGTTTTCAGCCCTGGTTTGTGTGGTTGAGTGGAACACCAATGCTTGAAATGTATTATTTTCCGTTTTTATTTTCTGGTATTGCTCTTGTCGTTTGTTGGTTGAAGTACGAGAAAAATAAATATGCTTATCTCGCAGGTCTTTGCTTCCTGATCACTAGCGGATTTCACATTCAAAGCTGGATCTTTATTAATATAGTCAATTTAATCATCTTAATAGTTTTACTCACAAAGATAAGAAACATCTCTAAAAAGGTACTTTTACCTTATTTTGGATTATTTGTAATCAGCAATCTTTTGATTGGCTTAATCTGGTTAAACGGCCTGGTTCAGACTGGAGAAATTCTTGCTCCTTTCCGGTATCATGTAGGTTATTCTACTTGGTATTATGGTTATGATCAGGTGCCTTGGATAGAGAAATTCTTATACTATCCCAGACTGGTTTGGAATGCATTACCAGTCAGTTTATGGATTTCTGTAGTTGCAGGAATAATTATTGAGCTCAAAAATCGCAAACGCTGGAATTTTATTCCCCTTGTCATTGGAATATCAACCTTGTTATTTAACAGCATTATCAACATCTTTTCAGTGCCAGCCAGCGCTGCCCCAGAGCGTTTTTCTTTGTTCTATACTACCCTGTTTTTACCATACAGCATAGCAGGAATTGTTGATCTGGCTAAAACCACAGAAAACCTGAAAGGCAAGAAGCATGTTCGGGTATTTGGATCAATGCTATTGATTTTGCCGCTTATAATTGGTGTTTGGCAAAACACATCCAAAATCTTTCAATTTCCTGTGGGAATGGCAGAAGATACAATTCGCACAGGTTATTTTTTAAAGCGAATGATCAACACAACTTCACCTCAAGGTAAAATTTTGCTTGAGCTCAAATATTGGGACTTTCAAGCGATCAAAGCATTGACCGGCCGCGAAGACCTTATTCTCTATGACCGAAAATTAGATGTCTATAATCGCCAATTACCGTCTGTTTTGACCGATCCTTCCATTTCCATTTGCAATTACTTGCAAAGTAAGGATATCAAATGGTTAGTGATACAGAATGAAACCCTAAAAACGATTGCTGGTCAGCAATTTTGCTTAAGTCTGCGTAAGGATATTGGTCGCTGGAAAGTATTTGAAGTTAAATAGGCGCGAGCCACAATCCCGGCTGCTGAATACCGCCCAGCCGTTCAGCTGCTCAATCAGCTGCATTGCCAGCAGGTCAAAGGCCGCACAACCCATGTAAACCGCAAACACATCGGAGGGGGAGCGGTTGGCCAGCACCCAGCCGGTCAGGGCGCGCCGCATCGCAGGAGGATCGTACGCGCTGAGTTGAAGGTGATTTCCCAGCCGGTCAGGGTCTTCGTCCGGCTCGTGAAACACGGAGCCGTGCCGTCCGGCCAGCAGCACCCCGTCGAGTGGTAAGGCGGCGCGCAGTTCATCCAGCGGCGGCGCGCCGATCAGCACCGGCAACACGCCGGGCAGGTCGAACAACCGCTTCAATGATTGAACGTGGCTCTCATCCAGCGGCGCAACGGCTTCGTAACTCACAAACAGACGCGTGACCGGTTCAACGGACAAACGTTCAAGCAGTGAAGGATGATTCAGAATATCCATGAAGGCCATCAGAAATCGGACTAAATTTGTCCTGATTTTACCAGAGAATATTTGATATGTAATCTCAAATGAGAACCGCCAATGCCTGGATGAGTACAGGGAATTTCGAAATGTGGTTAGAAATGTTTATGCTTTCAACCTTTGCCCGGCCATACTTCAATTCCTTACTCAAGGTCTGGCAAAATGTTTTGGAAGCGTGAAAAACGATCTTTCCAATTTCATTGACTTTTTGGAATGCATGAATGAAACGGTTTAGTCCAAAGAACGATTGATTTCACAACATCGGCTTCAGATCCACCACCCGTATTTGCGTGCCTTCCACCCGCCAGTATTGGGTGGCAAACGATTGCAAAAAGTAACGGTCATGCACAACCGCCAGAATCGTCCCGCGGTAGTTCTGCAAGGCCTGTTCAAAGCGGGTACGCGCCGGAATATCCAGATGATTGATGGGTTCATCCAGCAGCAGCAAATTGCAGCCCTGTGCCACCAGACTGGCCAGCATCAGCCTGGCTCGTTCACCAAACGAAAGCACACCCACGGGCGTGAACACCTCATCGCCTTTGAACAGAAACTGAGAGAGGAACGAGCGTGTCGCCGTTTCGTTCCAACCACCTGATTCCTGGACAATCTGCAAGGCGTTCTTATCCGGCGGTAAGGTCTCCTGTTCCTGAGCCATATACCCAACCCGCACTTGACTGCCAAGGCGGATTCTCCCCTTCACCGGCGGGATCAAGCCAAGGATCGTGCGAAGCAGGGTCGTCTTCCCGCATCCGTTTGGGCCGAGCAGGGCAGTTCGGCTGCCATAGCGCAGGACTAAGTTGAGATCGCTCAGTAATGGCTGATTTTCATATCCGACAGCCAGGTTTTCCAAAACCAGCACATCCCGTCCGCTTTCCGGCAGGCTGCCAAATTCAATTTTCATCTCCCAGCTGCGCGCCGGCTTTTCGATTCGTTCCTCGGTGAGCAAGCGTTCCACTCGTTTTTCGATATTTTTGGCTTTCTGCACGGTTTCTTTGGCACGGTTGGCAAAAAAGCCGGCGCTGAATCCGTCGGTATTGGCAGGGTCGGCTTTTCCACCTTTATGAAAACGAGCCCGTGAGCGAACCTGAGAAGCGGCTGCCCGCAGGCGGGCAATCTCAGCCTGCTGATCCTGAAAGGCTTGCCACTGCCGTTGTCTCTCGGCTTCCACCGCTTCCAGATAGTCCGTGTAATTACCCGCGTACAGCCGGGCAGTATGGGTAATTGCATCAATCGCCAGAATGCGTGTGGCAACCCGGTCAAGGAAGGTGCGGTCATGAGAAACAATCAACCCAGCGCCATTGAAATCCAGCAACCACTCTTCAAGCCACTCCAGCATTTCGACATCCAGGTGATTGGTCGGCTCATCCAGCAGCAGCAATTGCGGGCGGTGGATGAGCAAACCCGCCAGCGCCAGACGTGTCTTTTGTCCGCCGCTCAATGCGCTCACCGGCAACTCAGGCGGCAGGTGATCTAAACCCAGCCGTGCCAGCACACGCGGCGTTTCTCCAGCCGATTGGGCAGCGATCTCAATTTGAACCAGCAGCCCATCGTATTCCGCCTGCAATTCAGCCGGGCAATTTGGGTTCATCAATGCCCCGGCCACTTCCCCCAGCCGCCTCGTCAGGATAGAAAGGTCTCCCTGCAGGCGATTCAGATAACTTTGCAGGGTGTCCTGAGGCAAAAAGCGAACGCTTTGCGGTAAATAGCCGACCTTAAGCGAGGATGGAATGAAACGGATTACACCCCGATCCGCCTTTTCCTCACCGGCTATAAGACGCAGCAGAGTGGTTTTTCCACTCCCATTGGCTCCGATCAATCCCATCCGCTCGCCGGGGTTGAGGTTGAACGAAACATCCTGAAGGATGACTTCAATTCCGTAAGATTTGGTTAGATTTTGAACACTAAGCATCTCAGTAACCTGTCAATTTAATACAAAAATCCGAAGGCAGAAGCCTTCGGACGAAAACGCGACCATGCGCGCGCCGGGCGCTGCCACAAAACACCGCTGTTTACAGGTTACTGCGAATCATCTCACCTTCCTTGTTCAAATACCTGCCGTCAGTATACCACAAATTGCGTTTGCGGATTTATTTTTCGACAATTTCGTACGAGTAGGTAATTTCTACCACACCCCGCACGGTGTTGGATACCGAACAATATTTCTCTTCCGAGAGGTGAATGGCCTGCTCGACGGCTTGCGGCGTCAGCCCCTGGCCACCCAAACGATATAACAGGTGAATCTTGCGAAAAGTCCACGGCGGGTCGCTATCCTGCACGGCTTCGGCTTTGATTTCCAAAAAGGTCAATTCGATGCGTTTTTTTTGGAGGATATTGACCACATCCACGGCTGTGCAGGCTGAAAGTGCCACCAGCAGCATCTCGGATGGCTTCATCCCCACCCCTTCATCCGGTGTAGAAAGCACAACCGAGTGATGGGTCGAATCAATTCCCACAAAACGTTGTCCGCCTATCCATTGCACCGATGCAGATGCCATTGAAAAACTCCTCCATCCGTTCTGAAATTACTTTTCGAACAAAGCCGCCCAGCCTTCGCGGATGCGGCGGAAACTATCTTCCAACGCCTCCGGCAGAACGCGCGTGCCGGCTAAGGTGGACATGAAATTGGTATCTCCTGCCCAGCGCGGCACAATGTGAAAGTGAAAATGCTCGGCAATGCCTGCTCCAGCCACGCTGCCGATGTTCGCCCCCACATTGAATCCTTCCGGCTTATAGACATTTTGCAGCACCAGCAGACCACGGTTGAGCAACTCGATGATCTCCGATCGGGTTGCCTCATCCAGTTGGGACAGACTGGGTTGATGATCGTACGGCACAACCATGATATGCCCGCTGGTGTAGGGAAAGCGATTGAGAATCACGTAGGCGCGTTCACCTCGCGCAATGATCAGGTTTTCGTGTCCGTCTTCCTGATGCGGCGCCGCGCAGAAAACACACTGGCTGCTTTTTTCATTGCCCTGAATGTATTTCATTCGCCACGGTGACCAGAGGTGATCCATGCGCCGATTGTATCACAGCCAGCGGGAAGATTTCCAGTTGTTTTTTACTCTTCGTCAGTTTGAACCGGGTCTTTTTTGGGCAATTTAAACCACAAAGCCGGATTTTCCAACGCGGCGTGCAAATCGTCCAAAAAACCCGTCAGCCGTGCGGCAAGCAGGTCGGGCCGCTCCAATGGGAGCAGATGGCCGCCATCTGCAATCACATCCAGCCGGGCCATTGGCAGCTGATCGGCCAGGAAGCGCGAGCGTGAAGGGGGTGTCAGGCGGTCGTGGCGCCCACAGGCAATATAAGCCGGGGCTTGAATCTGGTTGAGCCGCTGCCGAATGTCAAAACGGGCACAGGCCAGCCAGTCGCCGTAAAGCACACTGCTGCGTACCTTGTGCAGACTGCTCGAAATGCGGGCAGCCAGTTCAGGGCTGGTGGTGCTGGTAATCAGCCGCTCCCGAATTAAACGGATGCCAAGCGGCGCCGAGGCAGGACTACTCAGGTAATCCACCAGTCCAGATGGCACATCGAAGCTAGCCGCCGCCGAGAACAGCCCCACGCCGGCCACGTGCTGTGGAAATTCCAACGCCAGATACAAAGCAATCGCAGCCCCCATGGAATGTCCGACAAAAACCGCCTGAAAGCGCCCCAAATCCGCCAGGAATTCCAGCAGCACTTCGGCGTATTCTTCAACCGATTGACAACCCGGCAATGTAGAACGCCCATGCCCCGGCAGATCAATTGCGTAGACCGTGTAACCAGTCAGCCGCCGAAATTGGGCTGGCCAGTCCAAATGGCTGCCGCCTGCCCCGTGAATCAGGATGACGGCTTTTTGATCACTTTTGCCCCCCTCATGCAGCGAATAGGCAATTCCGGCTGTCAAGGGCATGTGAATTTTCCTGTGCGGCGTGATTAATTGGCTTGAGGGACTTTCGCCACTCCGCGTTGCAAGCGGTCTACTGCGGCTTCGTCCAGCGGAATGATGGCTTGAACGCGAGTGCCTTTACCCGGAGCCGAGTGGACGCGCAAGACGGCGTTAATCATCTCAGCCCGCTCGCGCAGGTTAATCATACCCAAACTTCCCCGTTTTTCATAGGAATTGAGCACACCATTTACATCAAATCCCTTACCATTGTCGGCAATTTCCAGAAAGACCATCCCCTCATCATCGGGCAAGCGTTTTAACCGCACCCGAATCAGGCTTGCCTGAGCGTGTTTACGGGCGTTGTTGATGGCTTCTTCTACAAGATAGAACACTGCGCTTTGCCGGTTCAGATCCAATGCATCCACAGCCTGCGGCTCAATTTCCAATGCCACATTTTGCTGGTAGACTTCTTTCATCTTGCCGGCCATTTGTTCCAATGCGGCGTTCAATCCGTCGCTTTCCAGTGCCAGCGGCCGCAGGGTAAACAGCATATGACGCAGTTCCTGAGTTGCGCGTAGAGCAAGTTCCTCAATCCGTTGCAGCTCTTGCGGTAATTCTTCTGGTTTGCGTTGCAGCATTTTTGCCGCAATTTGCGCCCGGGTTACAATTGCCGCAACCAGTTGAGTCGGTCCATCGTGCAGGTCTCGCGCCAGTTTCTTGCGGGTTTCTTCCTGTGCGCTGAGAATTCGATTTTTTTCCTCTTCGATCTCCTCGAACAGGCGAGCGTTCTGAATGGCAATCACCACCTGATGACCAATCATTTCGAGCAGATCGCAGCGTTCGCTGGTAAAAAATTCAGCCTGCGGATGGGCAAACACCATCACCCCATAAATCTGCATTCCGCGCATCAGCGGCAGCACCAGTGCCGCCTGACAGGTCTGTAACGCCAGCAGGCGTTTCAGCTCCGGGTCGGCAGCCGGGTTAGAGATCAACTGTGGTTGGCCGCTTTTCAGGGCGCGCGCCAGCCCGCCCTCTTTGGCGGAAAACACCACCCGCCGGTCAGCCGGTGAAAGCCCGCGTGCCTCGCCGATCCCCATTTGATCGCCCTCAAAGTGCAGCACAGCGCTAATCAGGCGAGTGGTCTCGCTTTCTTCACCCAGCGCGCTCTGGGTGAGGTTCAGTGCAGTATCCAACACCACCTGATAGTTCAGAGTAGCGCTGAGCGTTTCCACCATCGAGTAAAAAATTTCCAGCCGCTTGCGTTCTTTGATCTGAGCCTTGCGTTCGGTTTCTTCGCGCAGCGCCAGCAGGCTACGGTAACGCTGGCGCAGCAAACGCATCACCCGCCGGCTGAGCAGCCCCAGCACCAGCATGGCCGTCAGGTGAATTGCCAGCAAAAGGCTGGCCGGCAGCAAATAAGCCGGGAGACTTTCCGTGCCGATCATCCGCAGAGTAACCCCGCCCTCCAGCAGGGTCACCAGCAGGGTGCTGAACAACGCCCCGCGCCATTCATAATACAGCGCCCCGCTAAGGATCGCCAACACCCCCGCCCATGAAAGGGGTCCTCCCAACCCGCCGCTGGTGTAGAAAAACGCCGCACCGATCAGCACATCGAATACCACGCCGATCAACCGGTGAGCCGGCAGACGGGTGTTGGCAACTGCCAGAATGGAAAAAATCAAGTTGAGGCCGGCGGTTGCCGCAATCGCCCCCAAAAATAGAACGGAAGGCACCCCGGCAAGCGCCTGGATTGTTATGAAAACAACCAGCACTAACCAGCGCAGCGCCAGTATCAGCAAATCGGGCAAATAGGGGAATTCTGCTCTGCGCATACCATTAAATCATAACCGATTTGTAACCAAAAATAGACTTATAAAATTGCAAGGTGAAGCCAGACTTTTTTTCTGGCTTTATGACATTTCCTTTTTAATGTCATTCCGAGCGAAGCAACACTTTGCAGTGCAGGTGGGAATCCCCGCCCTTGCCCCCTACAGCCTTGCGGGAGATTGCCACGCCGCCTGACGGCGGCGTGGCAATGACATAAACCAGTTTACGTCATTCCGAACGTAGTGAAGAGTCTCCGCCCATCTGCCGCTGACGGGGATACGACCCCAACACCCGTAAAAAGGTAGCAAACTCACCCAGATTGCGCAAGGCGTTTTGAACCCGCTCTTCGCCGATGGAACCCGCCAGATCAATGTAGAAGAAGTACTCCCACGGCTTGCCCACCAGCGGACGCGATTCGATCTTGGTCAGGTCAATTTCGCGCAGGGCAAACACACTCAACGCCTTGAACAGCGCCCCCGGTTGATTTTTGAGGCTGAACACAATCGAGGTCTTGGCATCCCCACCCGCTTCAACTGGCTGACAGGCAATCAGCAAAAAGCGGGTGAAATTGAGCGGGTTGTCCTCCAGCCCTTCCACCAGCACCTGCATCCCGTACAACTCGGCTGCCCGGCGCGCGGCAATCGCCGCCAGATCGCGCTCACCGCGCTGGCGCACCAGATGCACCGCCCCGGCCGTATCATGCACCGCCTCGCTTTTCAGCCCCAATCGGCGCAGGTTTTCGCTGCACTGCGCCAGCGCCTGCGGGTGGCTGATCACCCGCCGTACCTCCTCCAGCCGTACCCCCGGCAGGGCAATCAGGCAGTGGGCAATCCGCAGGTGATGCTCGCCCACCACATGCAAATTGTGCTGGAGCAGCAGGTCGTAGTTACGATGGATGCTACCCGCCAGAGAATTTTCAATCGGAATGAAACCCAGCGCCGCCTGTCCGCTCTGAACCGCCTCGAACACCTGCTCGAACGATTCGCACGGCAGGCTGACCGCGTCGCTGCCCAAACGGTCAAAGATGGCTGCTTCGGAATAGGCGCCGGGTTCACCCTGAAAGGCAACCCGCAAACCGCTCATGGATTGACCAGATCCAGCCAGTGCTGATAGCGTTCATCCTCACCGCGCACCACCGCGTGAAAAGCCTGCATCAAGCGGTAGGTCACCGGGCCGCGCCGCCCGCTGCCGATCACACGGTGATCAATCTCGGTTACCGGCACAATTTCGGCAGCCGTGCCGCTCACAAAACACTCCTCCGCCACGTACAGGTGATCGCGGCTGATCTGGGCTTCCTGCACCTCGTAGCCCAAATCGCGCGCCAGGGTGATAATGGCATCGCGGGTAATGCCCTCCAGCACCGCCCAGGTACCGGGTGTGTAAATCACCCCGCGCCGGACGATGAACAGGTTTTCGCCGGTGCATTCAGCCACATAGCCCTGCGGGTCAAGCATGATGGCTTCATCAAAACCCAGCCGTGCCGATTCGGTTTTAGCCAGCACGCTGTTGGCGTAATTGCCGGTGATTTTTGCCTTGGTCATCATGATATTTGGATGCAGGCGGGTAAAGGACGAGATGTTCATGCGGGCGCCTTTTTCCAGCGCCTCATCGCCCAGATAAGCCCCCCAGTACCACGCGGAAATCCCCACCCGCGCCCAGCCGACATCCAGATTGAGGTTCTTCACCTGACTGTCGAAGAAAATCAACGGGCGAATGTAGCAGGATTCAAAGCCGTTGGCCCGCACCACCTCGCGGCAGGCTTCTTCAAGTTGCTCCTGGGTAAACGGCAGCGAGCGAAACCCCAGAATCTTGGCCGATTCCAACAGCCGTTGAATGTGATCCTTCAGCCGGAAGATCGCCGGCCCGCGCGGTGTGGCATAACAGCGGATGCCCTCAAAAACGCCCAAACCGTAATGCAAAGCCGAGGTCATAAACGGCACCATCGCCTGCTCGTTTTTGACCAGTTGGCCGTCCAGCCAGGTATAACCTTCGTTTTCCGTCATGATGAATTCTCCTTTGATGAAAGATTAGAATGAGTCCTCCAAAGAAAGCCGATCCAGCACGGCATCGGTCATTGCCCGGGTGGAGAGGCTGCCGCCCAGATCGCGGGTTCGGCAGCCCTCCTGAAGGGCGCGCTCCACCGCCTGTTCCACCGCACGCGCCGCTTTTTCCTGCTTCAGGGCATAGCGCAACAGCAGGGCCGCGCTGAGAATCGCGCCGAGCGGGTTGGCAATTCCCTGCCCGGCAATATCCGGAGCCGATCCGTGAATCGGCTCGTACAAGCCGCCGCCCCTCCCGCCCAGCGATGCGGAAGGCAGCAAGCCCATCGAACCGGCCAGCACGGCGGCCTCATCCGTCAGAATGTCGCCAAACATGTTTTCGGTGACAATCACATCAAAGGCAGCCGGACTGGTCACCAGCCGCATGGCGGCCGTATCCACCAGCACATGCTCGACCTGCACCTGCGGGTAGCGCCGGCTGACCTGTTGAACAATCTGCCGCCACAGGCGCGACGTTTCCAGCACATTGGCTTTGTCCACCGAGGCCAACCGCCCGCGCCGCCCGGCTGCCAGTTGAAAAGCCAGATCCACCACCCGCTCGATTTCGTAATTCCAGTACACCAGCGAATCGACCGCCCCCTCACGCCCGTCCTGCCGCAGGCGGCCCTTCGGCTCACCGAAGTACAGCCCACCGGTCAACTCACGCACCACCAGCAAATCCACTCCCTGCAACCTTTCGGGACGCAGCGGCGAGGCATCCACCAGAACAGGGTACACCCGCACCGGCCGCAAATTGGCAAACACGCCCAATCCCTTGCGGAGTGCCAGCAGCCCCTGTTCAGGACGGACGGGCGCAGTGGGATCATCCCATTTCGGCCCGCCAACTGCACCCAGCAGCACGGCATCCGCTTGCTGGCACTCCGCCAGAGTGGCTTCGTCCAGCGCTGTCCCCAGCCGGTCAATCGCACAGCCGCCGATCAGACGCTCTTTGTAGGTAATTTCAATCCCGGTTTGGGCTGCGGCAGCATCCAGCACCTGTCGGGCTGCATGAGTAACTTCGGGGCCAATCCCGTCGCCGGGTAATACAACGATGGTAAAGGTCATGGCAAAGACAATTCCTTTCAATGAACCGCTTCGGGCTGCGGCTGGGCTTCGACGACCAGAATGCCGTACTCAATCGAATCGGTCAGCGCGCGCCACGAGGCTTCGATGATGTTGGTGCTGGCACCGACCGTCCCCCAGGCACGGTGTCCGTTGCGGGTTTCGATCAGCACGCGGGTGGTTGCACTGGTACCGTTGTTGCCGTCCAGAATGCGCACCTTGTAGTCCGAAAGGTGAAAGCGGGCAATTTGCGGGTAGTAGGGCAGCAGCGCCTTGCGCAGGGCGGCATCCAGCGCCGCCACCGGCCCGTTGCCCTCCGCGGCGGTGTGGATTAACTCGCCGCCAACCCGCACCTTGACGGTTGCCTCGGCAATCATCCCCCGCCCGGCGCGGTGTTCCACCTCAGCGGTGAAGTCCACCAGTTCAAACGGTGGCTGATAATCGGCTTTCTGGCGCAGCAGCATCAGCATGACCGAAGCATCGGCCGCCTCGAACGAAAAACCTTTGGCTTCCAGCGCCTTAACTTCTCGCAGTGCCTGATTGAGATTGACCTGATCGTCAATTTCAATCCCGTTTTCCTCGGCCTTGCTGAGCAGATTACCCCGTCCGGACAGTTCCGAAACGACCACCTGCGAGCGGTTGCCGACCAGAGCCGGGTCAATATGCTGGTAGGAACGCGGCGTGCGGCGCATAGCGGCCACATGAATGCCGCCCTTGTGGGCAAAGGCATCCCGTCCCACATAAGCAAGATGTTCATCCGGAGCCAGGTTGGCGATCTCGGCTACGTAGTGGGCAAGGTCGGTCAACTGAGCCAGATGACCGGACGGCAGGCAGGTGTAGCCCATCTTCAATTCCAAATCGGGGATGACCGAACACAGATTAGCATTGCCGCAGCGTTCGCCGTAGCCGTTGATGGTGCCCTGCACCTGCACACAGCCCTCCCGCACGGCTGCCAGCGAATTGGCCACCGCGCACTCTCCGTCGTTGTGGGTGTGAATACCCAGTCGGGCATGCGGAAAGCGCGCCCGTACCGCCCGAACAATCTCGCTCACCTCCCACGGCATGCTGCCGCCGTTGGTATCGCACAGCACCAGCGTCTCGGCTCCACCGCGCAGTGCCGCCGCCAGCGTTTGCAAGGCGTATTCGGCGTCCTCCTTGTAACCGTCAAAGAAGTGTTCGGCATCGTAAATCACTCGCCGGCCCTGCGCGGTCAAATAGGCGAGTGATTCCTCGATGATGCGCAGGTTGTTTTGCGGGGTGGTGCGCAGTACTTCATGGACATGCAGCAGCGAGGATTTACCCACCACCGTGCAAACCGGCGCTTTCGAGTCCAGCAAGGCACGAATGTTGTCATCCTCGGCAGGGGTCTTGTTGACCGCGCAGGTCGCCCCAAAGGCGGCAATGACGGCGTGCTTCCATTCCATCTCGGCAGCGCGGGCAAAAAACTCGGCATCCTTGGGGTTGGAGCCCGGCCAGCCGCCTTCGATGAAGTCCACCCCAAACTCATCCAGCCGTTTGGCAATTGCCAGTTTATCGTTCAGCGAAAGGGAAATGTCAGTACGCTGGGTACCATCGCGCAGGGTAGTATCGTAGATTTCGATTTTCATTTTCTCACGCTCCTCCGGGAACCTCTAAAATTGGCGCTGCGCTTCGTAACGGGCAATTTCAGCCTCCAAACCGAGCAGGTAGCCCAGTTCATCCACGCCGTTCAGCAGACAGGTTTTGCTAAACGGGTCAATCGGGAAGGTTGCCGTACTGCCGTCCGGCAGTTCCAGCGTCTGCGAGGCCAGATCAATCGTCAGCCTTTGAGCGGGGTCGCTGCCAAAAATCTGCATCAGCCGTTCGTGCACCTCCGGGGAGACCACCACCGGCAGCAACCCGTTTTTGAGGGCATTGTTGCGAAAGATATCCGCAATGGTTGTGGAAATTACCGCCCGAATGCCCCAACCGAGCAATGCCCAGGCAGCGTGTTCGCGCGAGGAGCCGCTGCCAAAGTTATCGCCGGCCAGTAAAATCTGCGCCCCCTGACTTTGAGGCTGGTTGAGAACGAATTCCGGGTTGGGGCTGCCGTCCGGCAGGTAACGCCAGTCGGCAAACAAACTGGCGCCCAGCCCGTTTTTGTCGGTCGTTTTCAGAAAACGCGCCGGGATGATCTGGTCGGTATCCACGTTGCTGACCGGCAAGACCACCACGGTTGAAGTTAAGCGGGTAAAGGGCTGCATGGCTCTGGCTCCTCACGAAAGATAGGGGCGCGGATCGGTGACAACCCCGGTCAACGCCGAGGCAGCCGCCGTAAGCGGACTGGCCAGGAAAGTGCGCCCGCCCTTGCCCTGCCGCCCTTCAAAGTTGCGGTTGCTGGTGCTGATGGCGTACTGCCCCGGTTCGAGTTGATCGCCGTTCATCGCAATGCACATCGAACAGCCCGGTTCGCGCCATTCGGCTCCGGCTTCCAGAAAGACACGGTGCAGGCCTTCGGCTTCGGCCTGTTTTTTGACCTGCTGTGAGCCCGGCACCACCAGCACCCGCAGCCCCGGCGCCACCTTGCGCCCGCGCAGCAGCGCAGCCGCCTGCCGCAGGTCGGCCAGCCGGCCGTTGGTGCAGGAGCCGATAAAGACGGCATCCAGTTTATGACCCAGCAGCGGCGCGCCCGGCTGCAACCCCATGTACGCCAGCGATTTTTCCAGCGCAGCCCGCTGAGCGGCATCGTTGATCTCCTGCGGAGAGGGGATGTGTCCGCTGATCGGGATTCCCATGCCGGGATTGGTGCCGTAGGTGACCATCGGTTCCAGCCGGCTGGCATCCAGATAAACGGTGTGGTCGAAGGCAGCGCCCTCATCGCTGGGCAGGGTGCGCCAGCGGGCAACGGCACGTTCCCACGCCTCACCTTGCGGCGCATACGGCCGCCCGGCCAGAAATTCAAAGGTCGTGTCGTCGGGAGCAATCATGCCAGCCCGCGCCCCGCCTTCGATGGACATGTTGCAGATGGTCATGCGTTCTTCCATGCTCATGGAACGGATGGCTTCGCCCATGTACTCAAACACATAGCCGGTGCCGCCAGCCACCCCAATCTGGGCGATCAGCGCGAGGATGACATCCTTGGCGGTAACGCCCGGCTTCAATCGCCCCTCGATGCGCACCGCGCAGGTCTTGGGCTTGCGCTGCAACAGGCATTGAGTGGCCAGCACATGCTCCACCTCGCTGGTGCCAATCCCAAATGCCAGCGCACCAAACGCGCCGTGGGTGGCAGTGTGGCTGTCACCGCACACAATCGTCATGCCCGGCTGAGTCAGCCCCAGTTCCGGGCCAATCACATGCACAATACCCTGATTCGGGCTGCCCAGTCCCATCAGCGGAATGCCGAACTCACGGCAGTTTTCTTCCATTTGCATGATCTGGCGGCGGCTGAGCTCATCGGCAAACGCCAGCCGGCCATCCCCGTTGCCGTTGGGCTTGCTGAGGGTAGGGATGCCGTGATCGAGCGTGCCGACCGTCCGCTCCGGGCGGCGGACACGCAAACCCCGCGCCCGCAGACCGCTGAACGCCTGCGGCGAGGTGACTTCATGCACCAGATGCAGGTCTATGTACAGAACAGCCGGCGAATCCGGCGGTTGGGTAACGACATGACTTTCCCAGATTTTTTCAAACAACGTTTTTGGGCGGCTCATACTCACTCACCGATTGACGAAGATGTTGTTCATAGGCGGTGCCGTTCATTTCGGCAGCCGGGCGGTGGGGATGACTCTTCATCAAAAAGTCGGTCATATCCCATCCGGCGGGGATGGTATTGGGGCGCACAAAGGCTTGCGCCGGATCATCTTGTTCAAAGTAAGCGGAAAAAATGGGGTTCATGATTCAGTCTCCTCTCTGGCGAATGATTGAAAAAAAGGACCGATTAAACCGGCTGAACTGCCGACTGCTCCACACTGCCGTACTGACCGCTGGCCACCAATAACTTGTTCAGGGCAGCCAGGTAGGCTTTGACACTGGCCACCACAATATCCGTATCGGCACCGTAGCCGCCAAAGGTACGCGGCACTTCAGCCTCGCGCTGCGGGCTGATTTGCAGCAAGGCGTCAATGCCCTCGATGCGCACGGTTACTTCTCCCAGCGCATCAATCCCCTCGGTTACGGCGTGCACGACGAATTCCTGCAAGGTATTGGGGGCTTTGACAATCGCATCAATGGCTTTGTAGGCCGCATCCACCGGCCCGGTGCCCACCGCTGCGCTGACATGCAGCTGACCATCCGGGCCGCGCAGGCGCACGGTGGCAGTGGGCATGCCCATCGTCCCGCAGGCCACCTGTAAACCGTCCAGCGCAAAGAACTCGCGCGGCTGGTACAATTCGTCCGAAACCAGCGCCTCCAAATCGGCATCGGTGATGGTCTTCTTGCGGTCGGCAAGGTGCTTAAACCGTTCAAACACCTGATCCATTTCAGACTCATCCAGCGCGTAACCCAGCGCCGCCAGACGGGTGCGCAGGGCGTGCCGCCCGGAGTGCTTGCCCAGAACCAGTTTGCTCTGTGTAGCCCCAACCGTTTCGGGACGCATGATCTCGTAGGTCAGGGAATGCTTGAGCATCCCGTCTTGATGAATGCCGGCTTCGTGGGCAAAGGCATTCGCGCCGACAATTGCCTTGTTGGGCTGCACCGGCATACCGGTGTAGTTGCTGACCAGTTTGCTGATACGGCTGATCTGCGTCGTATCAATGCCGGTGTGCAGGCCGTAAAACTGCGGGCGGGTGTGGAGCGCCATGACGACCTCCTCCAGGGCGGTATTGCCAGCCCGCTCACCGATACCGTTGATGGTCACTTCGGCCTGGCGGGCGCCGGCTCGCAAACCGGCCAGCGTGTTGGCGGTTGCCAGCCCCAGGTCGTTGTGGCAATGCACCGAAACAATGCAGTTTTCGATGCCCGGCGTGTTCTGGATGATTCCGGCAATCAGCGCGCCAAATTCATCCGGGGTGGTGTAGCCCACCGTATCGGGGATATTCAGGGTGGTTGCCCCGGCGCGAATGGCAACCGCCAGTACCTCATAGAGGAATTCCGGGTCACTCCGCCCGGCGTCCTCCGGGCTGAACTCGACATCCTCGCACAGACTGCGGGCGTATGCCACCATTTCGGCAACCCGTTCCAACACCTGCTGACGGGTCATGCGCAGTTTGTACTGCATGTGAATTTCCGAAGTGGCTAAAAAGGTGTGGATGCGCGGTCGCGCAGCCGGCTGAACCGCCTGCCAGGCTTTGTCAATATCGCTTTTGGTGGCACGCGCCAGCCCGCAGATGATCGGCACCCGCCCGCCATCCGCCGAATTACCGACTTCGATGGCAATCCGGCGCACGGCTTCCAGATCATCCGGCGAGGCCGCCGGGAAGCCAGCCTCGATCACATCCACCCCCAGCCGCGCCAGCCCGCGCGCCACTTCCAGCTTTTCGGCGCTGGTCATGGTCGCACCGGGCGACTGCTCGCCATCTCGCAGGGTGGTATCGAAAATGCGTACATAGGGTTCGCTCATCGCTTTCCTCCTGATGAACCGATAAAAAATCAACCGGCGGTTTTTTGCCAGTTTTCGGGGCGCAGGGAGCGCACCATTGCCCCGGCCTGCCACATCTCCGATTCCCGCATTTGCCGCAGTTCTTCCGCTAATTTTTCCTGATAATCCGGCTGGCTGTTGGCTTCCAGCACGCGGCGGGTTTCTTCCCCGCTGGCAACCGACTGATACAGGCGCTCAAAGACCGGCAGGGTAGCGTTGCGGAACTCATGCCGCCAGTCCAGTGCCCCGCGTTGGGCGGTTGCTGAGCAGTTAGCGTACATCCAGTCCATCCCGTTTTGAGCCACCAGCCGAATAAGGCTTTGGGTCAATTCCTCGACCGTTTCATTAAAAGCCTCCGACGGGGTGTGGCCGTGTGCGCGCAGGGTCTGATACTGAGCCTCCATGATGCCGGCCAGCGCGCCCATCAGCACGCCGCGTTCACCGGTCAGGTCGGAATACACCTCGTGCTCAAAGGTGGTTTCAAACAAATAGCCGGAGCCGATGGCGATGCCCAGCGCCAGCGTGCGCTCGCGCGCCCGGCCGGTGTAATCCTGCGCCACCGCAAAGCTGGAATTGATGCCGCTACCTGCCAGAAAATTGGCGCGCACGCTGGTGCCCGAACCTTTCGGGGCGACCATCACCACATCCACATAGGCGGGCGGCACGACACCGGTCTGATCTTTGTACACCACCGCAAATCCATGGGAAAAATAGAGGGCATCGCCTTCTTTCAGGCACGGGCGGATGCGCTCCCAGGTCAATTTCTGGGCAGCGTCCGATACCAGGTACTGCACTACCGTACCGCGCGCCGCGGCCTCTTCCATCGAGAACAGGGTTTCACCCACCACCCAGCCATCCCGCTGAGCCTTCTCCCATGATTTGCCGCCCGGGTTGACCCCCACGATGACCTTGATGCCGTTATCACGCAAATTCAACGCCTGCGCCGGGCCCTGCACGCCGTACCCCAGCACGGCGACCACTTCATCCTTCAAAACCTCCTGTGCTTTGCTGAGAGGGAATTCCTCACGGGTTACCACTTCTTCTTCAACGCCTGCAAAGTTCATTTTTGCCATGTTTGCTTCTCCTCACGTCTCAGTTTTCGGAAATTGTTTCGGGGTGCGGGTGGGCCTGCCCGTTGCCGTTGAGCGGCACATACAACGGCGTACTGCCGCGCTCCATGGCGACTACGCCGGTGCGCACCATCTCAATGATGCCGAACGGACGCAGCACCTCAACAAAGCCGTCAATTTTTTCCACATCCCCGGTTAATTCAACTATCAAAGATTGGTTGGTAACATCCACCACCCGCCCGCGGAAGACATCCACCACCTGCATGATTTGGGTGCGGCTTTCGGGCGGAGCCTGCACTTTGATCAGCGCCAGATCGCGCACCACGCTCTGGGTGTGGGTCAGGTCTTCCACCTGCACCACATTGACCAGCTTATACAGGTAAGCCGTCAACCGCTCGATGGCGAAATCATCTCCTTCAACCACAATCGTCATGCGCGAGAGACCGGGCTGCTCGGTGTGGCCGACGGTCAGCGATTCGATGTTGAACGCCCGCCGGCGGAAGAGCGAAGCCACGCGGTTCAACACGCCGGGTTTGTCTTCAACCAGAACAACCAGTGTATGCGCCATTTTCCGCTCCATAGTCATCACAATTCATCCTCTCCGGTTTCGACAATCGCCGTGCGCACCGGACGGCGGATCATGTTGTGCAGGTCGGCCCCGGCTGGCACCATCGGATAGACGCTGTCCTCCTGCTCCACCCGGAAATCAATCACCACCGTGCCATCGCTGGCGCGGGCGGTCTCCAAAGCCGCCTGAACATCCTCGCGCCGTTCAACCCGCAAACCGGTCAGCCCGTGTGCCTCAGCCAGTTTGACGAAATCCGGGCTGCGCATCGGGGTTGCGGCGTAGCGCCGTTCGTAGAAGAACTCCTGCCACTGGCGCACCATGCCCAGATAGCCGTTGTTGATCACGGCTACATTGACCTTGATGCCCTCCTGAGCAGCCGTGGAAAGTTCGGCAGCCGTCATCTGAAAACCGCCGTCACCGACAATCGCCCACACCTCCGCATCCGGGCGGGCAAATTTAGCCCCGATGGCGGCCGGCAGGCCAAAGCCCATCGTCCCAAGTCCGCCGGAAGTGATCCACTGGAAAGGCTGGTCCACGCGATAGTACTGGGCTGCCCACATCTGGTGCTGGCCCACATCGGTGGTGATGATTGCATCCCCACCGGTGAAACGCCACAGGTCGTGAATCACATGTGCAGCGTACAGATGGCCGTCCGGCGGCAGGTATTGAATGTCGCGCACGGCGCTTTCGCCTTTCATCTCCTGGATGTGTTCCAGCCAGTCCGAATGATCCAGCCGGGGCAGGTGTTCCAGCATGGTTTGCAGCGTTTCACGCAGGTCGCCGACAATCCCGACATCCACCCGCACGTTCTTGTTGATCTCGGCCGGGTCAATGTCAATGTGAATCTTGCGGGCATTCGGAGCGTAGGTCTTCAGGTTGCCGGTCACGCGGTCATCAAAGCGCATCCCAAACGCCAGCAGCAGGTCGGCTTCCTGAATGGACTGGTTGACCCACGCCTCGCCGTGCATGCCCATCATGCCCAGATTGAGCGGATGCGAAGCCGGAAAACCGCCGATGCCCAGCAGCGTCATCGCCACTGGAATTTGCGCCCGTTCGGCAAATTCCTGCAATTCACGCATGGCGTTGGAAAGCAGCACGCCCTGCCCGGCCAGAATCAACGGCTTGCGCGCCTGTGCAATCAGTTCAAGGGCCTGCTCCACCTGCCGGCAAAGCGGGTGACGCTGCGGACGATAACCGCGCAACTTAAGCGGAGCCGGGTCATACTGCCACTCGGTGCTGTTCTGCTGGGCGTCTTTGGCAATATCCACCAGCACCGGGCCGGGACGCCCGCTACGGGCAATGTAAAAGGCTTCCCGCAGGGCCGGACCAACATCCTCCACCCGCGTAACCAGATAATTGTGCTTGGTAATCGGCAGGGTGATACCGGTAACGTCCGTTTCCTGAAAGGCATCAAAACCGATGAACCGGCTGACCACCTGCCCGGTGATGAAAACGGTCGGCGAAGAGTCCATCATTGCCGTGGCGATGCCGGTGGTCAGGTTGGTAGCGCCCGGCCCGGAAGTCGCCATGGCCACCCCCACCTTGCCGCTCACCCGCGCATAGGCATCCGCCATGTGGGCTGCACCCTGCTCGTGGCGCACCAGCACATGGTGTACCGGGTAATCCAGCATGGCGTCGTAAATTGGCAGGTTAGCCCCGCCTGGATAGCCAAACACCACTTCAACCCCCTCACGTTTCAGCACCTCCCAAACAATTTGTGCACCGGTTAATTTCATTGCTTCCTCCTTTGACGAATGATGAAAATGACGGCTCAATAGAATGAATGAGTAATCCTTCTCAACACATCAGCACCGCCCCCGTATCGGCGCTGGTAACAAACTGCTGATAGCGGCGCAGCCAGCGGCTGGTCGTGCGCGGTTGAAAGGGCGGCAGTTCTGCCAGCCGACGGGCAATTTCCTCGTCGCTCAGGTGCACGTTCAGGCTGCGCTCATCGAGGTTGATTTCAATCACATCACCGGGCTTGAGCGCCGCAATTGGACCTCCGGCCGCCGCCTCCGGCGAAACATGCCCAATGCAGGCGCCACGTGTGCCACCCGAAAAACGCCCATCGGTGATCAGGGCCACCTTATCGCCCAGTCCCATGCCCATGATGGCGCTGGTCGGGCTGAGCATCTCCTGCATGCCCGGTCCGCCCTTCGGGCCTTCGTAGCGGATGACTACCACATCGCCGGGCTGGACTTCGTGGGCGAGAATGCCGCGCAGGGCATCTTCCTGCGATTCGTAAATCCGCGCCGGCCCGCTGAAACGGCGCATATTCGCCGAAACACCGCCGGTCTTGACCACCGAACCGCGCGGCGCCAGATTGCCGAAGAGGATCGCCAGCCCGCCGTCGGTTGAGTGGGCGTTCTCCCAGCGGCGGATGACCTCTTCATCGCGGATTTCTGCTCCTTGAAGGTTCTCTCCCATCGTTTTACCGCTCACGGTCGGGCGGTCGAGGTGCAGCATGCCCGTAGCGCGCTGAATTTCGTTCAAAATCGCCGGGATACCACCGGCGCGGTGGACATCTTCCATGTGCCACTTGCCGGCCGGGCTGACCTTGCACAAGTGACGCACCTTTGCCGATACCTGATTAATCCGTTCAAGCGAGTAGGGAAATCCGGCTTCGTTGCAGATGGCCAGGGCGTGCAGGATGGTGTTGGTTGAGCCGCCCATCGCCATATCCAGCGCAAAGGCGTCGTCCATCGCCTCGGGGGTGATGATGTCGCGCGGGCGCAGGTCGCGCTCGACCAGTTCCAAAATCAACCCGGCCGCCCGTTGAGCCAGTTCCTCGCGCTCCGGCGTATTCGCCAGCGCCGAGCCGTTGTAGGGCAGAGCAATCCCCAGCGCTTCCATCAGGCAGTTCATGCTGTTGGCGGTAAACATGCCGGAACACGAACCGCACGAGGGGCAGGCGTAATCTTCCAGCACTTTCAGCCGGCTGCGGCTCATCCGGCCGGCCTGCACCGCTCCAACCCCCTCGAAGACCGAGATCAGGTCAATCACCTCGCCATCCGGGGTGCGCCCGGCCGCCATCGGCCCACCGGAGATGAAAATGGCCGGAATGTTGACCCGCACAGCCCCCATCAACATGCCCGGAACGATTTTGTCGCAATTGGGAATGCATACCATGCCATCGAAGGGGTGGGCGGAAATCATCGTCTCAATCGAGTCGGCAATCAGCTCGCGTGAGGGCAGCGAAAACTTCATCCCCTCGTGTCCCATGGCGATACCGTCATCCACGGCAATCGTGTTGAACTCAAACGGCACACCACCAGCGGCGCGGACGGCTTCTTTGATCTTTTTTCCAAACGCCTGCAAGTGAACATGACCAGGGACGATATCCACATAGGAATTGACAATCGCAATAAACGGCTTACCCAAATCGGCATCGGTTACGCCGGTGGCTTTGAGTAAAGCCCGGTGGGGTGCAAATTCAAGTCTGGTTTTGATGGGAGTGGAGCGCATGGTTCTTCCTCTGGCGATAACGGGTTATCAAAAAAGACCGCCCGGTTGGGCGGTCTTTTTTCTTTGCTATGCGTTAGGTCTGAGTTTATCTACTTCTGGACTCTCCTGCGCTCACTCTTACCGCCCAAACGGGTAATCGGTTCTCGAGTACAATAACGAGAACCAAAATCGCGATAAGAATGAACAGGGAGAAGAACGAAATCATCGGGGGATAAATTTTTCCAAATTGGGGAAATTTCGACCTATTGTAGGACAAATGGAGTCAAAAGTCAAGTACCTTTCAAAAATTTTAACCTTTTCTTTACATTGGTGGAGTTCAAGACACATACCCCAACCGTACCATCAACTCGGCGTTGAGCAGCGAGCCACCGGCCGCCCCACGGATGGTGTTGTGCGAAAGCACCGTCAGGCGCAGGTCAAAGAGAGCATCCGGGCGCACCCGTCCCACCACCGTCGTCATACCCCGGCCGGTCATCCGGTCAAGGCGTGGCTGGGGGCGGTTTTCCTCACTGCGCACCACAATCACCGGTCGGGCTACCGAAGGCAGATCCGCCACCGGAGCGGGAGATTCGTACTCGGCCAGTACAGCGGCAGCCTGTTCGGGAGCAGCCCGCTCGGCCAGTTCGACCGAAAGACACACTAAATGACCGTCGGTCACTGCCACCCGGTTGGTATGCGCCGAAATGCCGAATTCGGCAAGGCGGATCTCCTCGCCTTCCAGTTTGCCCAGCATCTTGCGCGGTTCCCACTCGACCTTGTCCTCCTCACCGCTGATAAACGGGATGACATTATCGGCAATATCCAGCGAGGCAACCCCGGGGTAACCCGCCCCGGAAAGGGCCTGCAGCGAAACGGCAAACACCCGCTTCAAGCCAAAGGCGTCTTGCAGGGCTTTGAGGGCAATCGTCATGCCGGTGCTGGTGCAGTTCGGGTTGGTGGTAATCCAGCCCGTCCAGCCGCGCCGCCTGCGCTGAACTTCAACCAGGCGGGCATGTTCCGGATTCACCTCCGGAATGAGCAGCGGCACATCCGGCTCACGGCGGTAGGCAGAAGCATTCGAACACACCCCAATCCCGGCTTGCGCCAGGGCGGGCTCAACCTGACGGGCGATATCGGCTGGCAGCGCCGAAAACGCCAGACGAGCCCCGTTGAGCGATTCGGCTTCACTGGGCAGCACCGGCATCATCCTCGCCCAATCGGGCATTGGCTCTGGCAACAGCCAGCGGCACACCTCGCCGTAGGTTTTTCCATGGCCGCGCTCCGAACCGGTCAACGCCACCACCTCGAACCACGGATGATTGTCCAGCAACTGCACAAAACGCTGGCCGACGCTGCCGGTTGCGGCCAGCACGGCAACCGGAATCTTGCTCATGCCTGCACCTCCTGATGGGGAATGACCTGACGATGCAATGTGCGTACCGCCGCCTGGGTGTCCTCGTCCCTCAGCACAAAACTGATCGAGACCTCCGATGAACCCTGCGCGATGGCGATCACGTTGATGCCCTGTTCGCCAAGTGCGCTGAACACCTTACCGGCGACCCCCGGCGTGCTGCGCATCCCCTCACCCACCACCGTGAGGATGACCACCTCATCGGTTGCCCACACCCGGTCAATGTCCTTGCCCTGAATTTCGCGGTAAAACTCGTTCTGAATGGCGGCAATCACCCGCTCGGCTGCCGCAGCCGGTACGGCAATGCAGATGGCCTGCTCGGAAGATGCCTGCGAGATGAGCGAGATGTTGGTGCCGGTGGAGGCAATTGCCGCAAAAGTGCGCGCCGCCACACCCGGCACACCCAGCATACCACGCCCCTCGACGGTAACCAGTTTCATCCCGCGGATGGCGGTAACCGATTTGACAATGCTGGAATGATTTTCGGGGGGTTTTTCGGCTACCAGCCGCGTGCCGGGATGATCGGGGTTGAAGGTGTTCAGCACGCGCAGGCCAATGCCGGCTTCGATCACCGGACGGATGGTTTTGGGGTGCAGCACCTTGGCGCCGGCGTAAGCCAGTTCGGCCACCTCGCGGAAGGTCAGCTCCTCGATGGTATGCGCCTCCGGTACGATGCGCGGATCGGCGCTCATCACGCCGTCCACATCCGTCCAGATCCAGACTTCGTCAGCCGGCAGAGCCGCCCCCAGCAGAGCAGCCGTGTAATCCGAGCCGCCCCGTCCAAGGGTGGTTACCACGCCGCTGCGGGTTGCGCCGATGAAGCCGGTCACCACCGGGACGATGCCCCTTTGCAGGAGAGGCGGCAGCACCTCACGCACCGCCGTCTGGGTCGCCGTCCATTCCGGGTAGGCAGATTGATGGTGATCATCCGTGATGATCAGGCTGGTTGCCTCAACCACCTGAGCCGGGCAGCCCTGTTCCTGAAGAGCAGCTGCCAGCAGACGCACCGCCATGCGCTCCCCCAGCGAGGAAACCGCATCCAGCGCCCGCGGGGTAGCCTCACCGAGGATATAAATCGCCAGACACAGCGATGCAAAATCGCCGATCATCCGCTCGATTTCGGCACGCACGGCTGCGGCGCGGTTTGACTCACACACCAGGGCGTTCAGAATTTCCTCGTGGCGGGCGGTCAGCGTCTGAGTTGCCTGCTGGTACACTTCGGCATCCCCGTGCGCTGCAGCCGTTGCGCTGCGCAGCAGCAAGTCGGTCACCCCCGAAAGGGCCGAAGTGACAACGGTCAGGTAGGGGGAGCGGCTTTTCTGACGGATGATAATCTCCACCGTCTGACGCATGGCCGCCGGACTGCCCACCGACGTCCCGCCAAATTTCATCACCAGATTTTGTGGATTGGATAAAGACACTTTAAAAACACCTCACTTTCCTGTACCATTACTCCGCCGGCCGTAAATAACCCATGCCTTTCTTGCCGTCCATCCGAATTTCCAGCCGGTGGGCTGGGCGCTCGGCCGGCAGGTGAATGACTTTGATGCACTCCAGCGCCGCCGAATTTTCCTCAATCCAGACTGACCGCTGGTCAGTTGCCCGGCGCAAAAATGCCAGATTGAGATAATCGTCTTCTTCTTCCGCCGAAACCGCCAGCGGGAAAATGCCCGACTCGACCAGATCCTGAAAGAAATGCGTGCCGTAGGACGGCTCGGAGGCATAGCCGCCTTTGCGGCTGGTCAGTTCGATCAGCGCGCGGGTGTTGAAAATATCGGCATAGGTGACCGGCACACCCTGCATGAAGTCGGTCGAGCCCCAGCGCCCCGGCCCAATCAGGACGAAGTTTTTGCCTTCCAGCGCGCGGTTGATCTGGGCAATCCGGCGGGCTGTTTCGCTGAAATCATGCGCCGAGGGCAGGCGATAGTATTTTTCCGGATCCACAAAGACGATGTACTCCACCCCCTCCACCACCCCCAGCGGCACCATCCGGTTGCTGACAAAGATCACATCCTCGTCGCGCACTCCCTCTGGCAACCGCACCGCCAAATCGGCATTCCAGCTGTGATGCGGGCGGCATTGCAGCAGGTGAAATTTCAGGTCGGGCTTGCCACCTTCCCCCGGCTGAATCGTCAGGGCAAACTCCACATCTACCGCCGAGTGGTACTCCTCCGCCAATCGGCTCAGAATATTGCGCAGCAGGGGAACGAAATCGGTTTGCAGCAGCCGTTCAAACGTGACCACGAACTGGCTGGGCTGCAGCGAAAGCCCCAGCGTCAACGGCGGGCGGATTGTCTCGCCATCGTCCACCGAGATGACCCAGCGCAGTGCCGGAAAGTCCGTCCCCAGCACCTCTTGCACCGGCAGAGTAACCAGCGCATTGCTTTGCAAGTCAATCACATCCATCTGATGCTGAGAGTACTGGCGGATCGCCTGCGGGGTCACCTCTGGGCGCAGGTTAGGATGACTCAGGCCGATCAGGCGGGGGTAATCGTTGGGGGTGCGTTCCACGGCGCGCGTCCCCAGCCCAACCACCAGGCGGGCAAAGCCCTCCTCCCGGCGCAGGCGCGGGTTCCACACAATCGGGCTGAACGAGTAGGCAACGCCGGCTGCTGACGGGAAATACTTCCCCCGATACGGCTGACCCTGCACCTCTTGAATCAGGATCGCCATGCGTTCGTCGTAGTCAATCAGCCCCATCCGGCGGCGGTACGAAAGCGCATCCGGATTGTAAATGCTGGCATACGCCCGCCGGATTGCCAGAGTCAGGTCGCGCAGGTTTTCTTTGAGGCTGCCCTGGTTGGGGCAGAAAACGCTCAGGTACTTGCCTGCAAATGACGCGCCAAAATTATCCTCCAACAGGCTGGAAGAGCGCACGATCAGGGGGGTGTTGCCCACCTCGCGCAGCAGGTCGCGCAGTTGATCGGCAATCTCCTCCGGAAAGCGCCCGCCGGCGTATTTTTCCTGAATCAGCGGGTAATCCTGCCGGATTTGCTCATCCGATTTGTACTTCTGATTGACGTATTCCAGATCGTTCAGCGCGAGGAAGTCGTAGAACACATCCGCACCGATGAAGTACGAACGTGGCAGGGTGATGCGCTCGGCCAACTGGGGGACAGTCGCCTGCAGGATTTTATAGGCCAGCAGCATTCCGGCGGCTTTGCCGCCAATTTTGCCGCTGCCGATGCGGTGGCGGATGATGTAGCTGAAATCGGCAGCCGTGAACCAGCGTTTGGCAATTCGGATGAAGCCCAGCTGGTCACTCAGCAGGCTTTTGAGCAGCACCACCCGCAGCTCTTCGAGATGGTGCTGCACCTGAGCGCGCTGCTCCGGCGGCAGAGATTCGTAGGCTTCTGCCTGACGCAGTACCATCTCCAGCGGAGCCAGTTCCGGGTTAAAACGCAGGCTGATTTCCGATCCAACCGGCGGGCGCTCTCCGCCGCGATCGGCCAGCACATCATCTACAATCTTGTGCAGCAGTTCAATCGGCAGGTTGTAGGCAAAGTAAAAATCGGTCAGGATGCGACGGATGCGGTGATAGCGCAACTCCCAACGTTCGCTGTCCTCCGGACGCTGCTCATCGCCCAGCCCTTCGCGCTTCTGCGATTCGATGGCCTTTTCGCGGATTTCCTGCTCGAACCGCTCCGGCGAAATGATCCCACGCTGGAACAACTCCTCGCGCATCCGCCGACGGATGGAGGAAGCCAGCATGGGGTACTGCGCCAGCAGCAGGTAAATTTCCAGAATTTTCGATGACTCAGGGGGAATAACCGACATACCTCACCGCCTGCCAGAGAGGGTATAAAATTCTGCTTCACTTTGGCGAATGCTGAAAATTATACCCTCTTCCGCCCATTTTTACGCCCAGCAGCGCAGCCGAACCGCTTCCGCCACCCGGCTGACCGCCACCAGATAAGCCGCCTTGCGGTAGTCCACACCGTGCTGCCGGGCAACCTCATGGACCTTCCAAAACGCACCGGTCATGCGCTGGTCAAGCCGCTGATGCACCTCGTCCTCATCCCAGTAATAGCCGTAGGCATTTTGCACCATCTCAAAGTACGAAACGGTAACGCCGCCGGCGTTGCACAAAAAGTCGGGCAGCACGACGGCTTTTTTGGCAAACAGCACCGCGTCGGCTTCCGGCGTGGTCGGGCCGTTGGCCAGCTCGGCGATGAACCGCGCCTTGATTCGCTCGCAATTTTCCTGATGGATGGCATTTTCCAGCGCGGCCGGAATCAGCACCTGCACATCCAGTTCAAGCAGTTTGGCATTGCTGACCGGCTGTGCGCCGGGGAAGTTGACCACTGAACCGGTGTGCTGCTTGTGCGCCAGCACCGCCTCGTAGTCCAGGCCGTCCGGGTTGTAAATACCGCCGCGCGAGTCGGAAACCGCCACCACCTTGAGTCCGAGCAGCTCAGCGCCCAGTTTGTGGGCAAAAGAACCGGCGTTGCCGTATCCCTGAATGGCGGTCGTTGCGCCGCGCAAATCCACCTGATGGGCTTTGGCGGCCTCGCGCAGACAGTACATTCCGCCGCGAGCCGTGGCATCCCCGCGCCCGGCCGAGCCGCCCAGCGCCAGCGGTTTGCCGGTGATCATCCCAAATTCGGTATAACCGCGCTGGTAGGAAAACTCATCCACCATCCAGGCCATGATCTGGGGAGTGGTGTACACATCCGGCGCCGGTACATCCGCCTCGGCGCCCAAAATGCGCCCCACCTGACGAATGTAGGCGCGACTGAGCCGTTCCAGTTCACCGGGAGAAAGCTGCTTGGGGTCGCAGATGATTCCGCCCTTGCCGCCCCCCAGCGGCAAGTCCATCACGGCGGTTTTCCAGGTCATCCAGGCTGCCAGCGCACGCACGGTATCCACCGTTTCCTCGCTGTGGTAGCGGATTCCGCCCTTGCACGGACCGCGCGCATCGTTGTACTGAACGCGAAAGCCTTGAAAAATGCGCACCGTGCCGTCATCCATGCGCACTGGAAGGGTGACATGCAATTCACGCATCGGCCAGCGCAGCAGCTCATGCACCGCCGCGTCTAATTGCAACAGGCGCGCGGCTTCATCGAGTTGCTGCTGAGCCACCCGAAACGGGTTATAGGGTTGAGAAGATGAAGCAGACATAAAAAACTTCCTCCTTGGCGAAGTAGAATGCTGGCGAATCACCTCTTTTGGAGATAGCAAACCGATAGGATAAGTTAAAGTGCAGCGCCGCGAGTCCTCTACGGCGTCTGGGTGATTTGCTCCGCCGGCACAGGCAGAGAACCCTCCCGGCGGCAGCCCTCGCTTGAAATCAACGCGTGGGGGGAGTTATTGTAATAATCGGGGCGTGGGGTGAACGGCTAACGGGAACCCGCTGCAACCGTCTAGTGGAAAAACGCAGCAACCAATTACCTCAAATCCGGACGGTCTGTTTTCAAAAAGTTGGGCTATTTTATATTCATTTCATCCGTTTTGTAAAGGGATTGAAGGAAAATTCAGATCATTTTTCCGAAAAAATCGCTTCGGTTGAATTTTTTTAACCTTTTCTTAATTGACTTTTTCAAAAAACTCACTATACTATGGGGTAATTCCCGTTCAGGTAAACATTCGATGACCTTAATTCCTGCAAGCCTGCTGATTGCTCTCTCCCTCATGGCGATGATGATGGCGATGGTCATGCGCGGCCTCATCCAGCAGGCAGCGCTTGCACGGAGACGGGTCGAATAAAAACCGGCTTCTGCATCGCTCATCGTCCACCAGCGGGCTGCCTGCAAGGTTCAGGCAGCCCGTTTTTTATTTTTCAGTTCCCCGGAGGTATTCCCATGACACAAACTGTGCCCCTTTCCACCCTGATAGACCTGCTCAACCGGCAACCGGACCCCGAATCATGGGGCGATTCGACCCGTGCCATTCATGCCGGCAGCCAGCGCGAAAAACCCTACCACGCCATCATCGAACCGCTGGTACAAACCGCCACCTACACATTTCGCAACAGCGAGGAAGTGATTGCCTATCAGGACGCTCACAGCCGCGGCCTGCCCACCGACCGTCTCGAATACGGGCGCTACGGCAACCCGACCATCGCCGCCTGCGAGGCACGCCTGGCCGCCCTGGAAGGCGCCGAAACCGCCATCCAATTTGCCAGCGGCATGGCCGCGATTACCACCACCCTGCTGGCCTGTCTGCGCAGCGGCGACCATCTGGTGATGACCGACGACTGTTACCGTCGGACGCGCCAGTTCTGTCTGGAATTTTTAGCGCGTTTTGACATTCAGACCAGCGTCGTACCCATCGGCGATTACGCTGCGCTGGAAGACGCCATCCGCCCGAACACCCGCTTGCTGCTCTCCGAAACGCCCACCAATCCCTACCTGCGCGTGCTGGATCTGGAACGGTTTTCTGAAATCGCCCACCGCCATCGGCTGATCAGCGTGGTGGATACCACCTTTGCCACCCCCTTCAACCAGCGCCCGCTGGATTGGGGTGTGGACATCGTCATTCACTCGGCCACCAAGTATCTGGGCGGTCACAATGACCTTCTGGCCGGCTTCGCTGCCGGCAGCCTCGCGGCTCTGACTCCTGTGCGTGAATTGCACAACATTCTTGGCGCCACCGCCGACCCGCACAACGCCTACCTGCTGCTGCGGGGCATCAAGACCCTCAGCATCCGGCTGGGGCGCCACAATGAAAACGGGCAACGGGTCGCCGAATTTCTGGAATCCCACCCGGCTGTCGAGCAGGTCTGGTATCCCGGTCTGCCCTCCCATCCCGATTACGCAGTGGCCAGCGCGCAGATGAAAGGCTTTGGCGGTGTGGTTTCTTTCACCGTGCGCGGCGGCCTGTACGATACCGCTCGCTTCATTGACCGCCTGCAAATCCCCTACATTTCGCCTTCGCTGGGCGGAACGGAGAGTCTGGTCATTCAACCGGCACTGATGTCCTACTACGATGTCCCACCGGAAAAACGACAGGCGCTGGGCATCCGCGACAATCTGGTGCGCCTGTCATTGGGGCTTGAGGATGCCGACGACTTGATCGCAGACCTGAAGCAGGCTCTCGAAGCGTTGTAAAACCCTCCCTCGGTTGACGTCACCACGAGCGAGCGCGGCAATCTCCCGCAGGGCCGGGAGGGAGATTTCTCGCTTCGCTCGAAATGACGTTGACGGGTATACGTCACCGCGAGCCGCCGCAGGCGGCGTGGCGGTCTCCGGCAGGCCCGTTTCGGAGGTTGGGCGGGAGACCCCTCACTCCGTTCGGGGTGACATTAGCTGGTTTACGTCACCGCGAGCCGCCGCAGGCGGCGCGGCGGTCTCCGGCAGGACCGTAGCGGAGGTTGGGTGGGAGACCCCTCACTCCGTTCGGGGTGGCATTAGCTGGTTTAGGTCACCGCGAGCCGCCGTCAGGCGGCGTGGCGGTCTCCGGCAGGCCCGTTTCGGAGATTGGGCGGGAGACCCCTCACTCCGCTCGGGGTGACATTAGATGGTTTACGTCACCGCGAGCCGCCGTCAGGCGGCGTGGCGGTCTCCGGCAGGCCCGTTTCGGAGATTGGGCGGGAGACCCCTCACTCCGTTGGGGGTGACATTAGCTGGTTTACGTCACCGCGAGCCGCCGTCAGGCGGCGTGGCGGTCTCCGGCAGGCCCGTTTCGGAGATTGGGCGGGAGACCCCTCACTCCGTTGGGGGTGACATTAGCTGGTTTACGTCACCGCGAGCC
>Ga0226835_1000187_pt1 | contig 105554 bp, 99 predicted proteins | sample LAC_MetaG_1_FD_163627 | JGI IMG/M metagenome (GOLD analysis project Ga0226835, IMG submission 163627) | Anaerobic ammonium oxidizing microbial communities from anammox membrane bioreactor (MBR) in UC Berkley, California, United States -... | ecosystem: Engineered > Bioreactor > Anaerobic >... | reverse complement strand
TCTTCGGCCGCACCCCGTTCGAACGGCGCGCGGCCATCCTCGACGCGGTCGCCGGCGAGGACGCTGCCGGCGCGCTCGCCGCGCTCCAGGAGCTGCTCGACTCAGGGCACGAGCCCCGCCGTGTCGCGGCCGACCTGCTCCAGGCCCTGCGCGACGCGTTCGTGCTCGTCGCCGCCGGAGGGCGCGTGCGCGTCGACCTCCCCGACGACGAGCGTGAGGCCCTGGCCCGTCTAGGGGCCGAGCTCGGGGAGGGGCCGCTGGTGCGCGCCGTCGAGGCCCTGGGCCGGGCCGTCGTCGACATGCGCGGCGTCGACGCCGCCGACCCCCGCCTCGTGCTCGAGGTGGCGCTGCTGCGCATCGCGCACCGGCGGGCCGGCCCCCCGCTACAGGTGCTCGCCGAGCGCGTCGAGCGCCTCGAGCGGGCGCTCGGCGCTCCCGGCGCGCCGGTACCGGTGGCTCCCGCCGCTCCGGCGGGGCCGACTGCTCCGTCGAGCGTCGAAGCACCCCCGACCGGCGGGGGCGGGCGGAGTCGCGCCGCGGCCGGTGGCGACCAGGCGACTCCCGGCGCGGCACCGGCCGGGAGCGGGCGCCCACGGGCGGCTCTCGGGGCGCTCCTCCGGGAGCGCCGCGGCGACGAGCCCGAGCCGGCCCCGACCGCCACCGCCACCGCCACCACCGGCGGCGGCGACGACGTCGCGGTGGTCGAGGGAGGCCCGGCCGACATCGACGACGTGGTGGTGGCCTGGGCCGACGTGCTCGGCGCCCTGGCCCCCGGGGCGCGCTCGGTGCTGCAGGAGGCCCAACCCCTGCGCCTCGAAGGCGACGTCGTGGTCTTCGGAGCGCCGCCCGCGGCGATCGCCCGGGTCAAGCCCCGCTTGAAGCAGGAGGCGGGCGCCATCCGGGCCGCGTTCGCGGAGCGGATCGGTCTCCCCCCGCGCTTTCGCGTCGTCGCCCACGAGGGGTTCTCGGCCGAGATCGACCTGCGGACCGAGCCCCCGGCGGCTCCCGACCCCGCGTCCCCACCCGCCGCGGCCGGCGACGTCAGCGATGCCCCGGGGGAGGCCGGCGTCGACCAGGCGGCTCCCGGCCCGGCGTCTCCGGGCCCGGCCGGGACCCCCGCCGCCACGCCCGACGCCCCGGCCGACGACGACGACATCGACCCCTCGGAGCTGGTCGACGCCCCGCCGGCCGGCGCGGCCACCGACCCGACCACCCGGCTCGTGGAGCTCTTCGACGCCACCGTCGTCGAGGAGATCCCACGCGAGACCTCCCGCGACTAGGAGAACCGAGATGGCCAACCAGAAGCAGCTCAACCAGATGATGCGCCAGGTGCAGAAGATGCAGGCCGACATGGCCGCCGCCCAGGAGGCCCTGGCCAACGAGACGGTCGAGGCCACCGTCGGCGGGGGGATGGTCACGGCCGTGGCGACCGGGTCCGGCGAGCTGGTGTCGATCTCGATCTCGCCCGACGTCGTCGACCCCGACGACGTCGAGATGCTCGAGGACCTGGTGGTCGCGGCGGTCACCGAGGCGATGCGCCTGGCCCACCAGCGCCAGGGCGAACGCCTCGGCGGCGTAACGGGCGGGGTCGACCTGGGCTCCCTCGGCGGCCTGCTCGGCTGACGGTGGCCGGCGTCTACGAAGGGCCCGTCCAGAAGCTCATCGACGAGCTGGGCCGCCTCCCCGGGGTGGGCCCCAAGTCGGCGCAGCGGATCGCGTACCACCTGCTCAAGATCCCGCCCGAGGACGCGCGACGTCTGGCCCGGGCGATCGACGACGTCAAGGAGCGGGTGGGGTGGTGCCGGCGGTGCTTCAACATCGCCGAGGGCGAGCGGTGCGCCATCTGCCGCGACGAGCGCCGCGACGCCACGCTCGTGTGCGTGGTGGAGGAGCCGCGCGACACCGTCGCCGTGGAACGCACGCAGGAGTACAAGGGCCTGTACCACGTGCTCCAGGGCGCCATATCGCCCATCGAGGGGATCGGCCCCGAGCAGCTCCGGGTCAAGGAGCTCCTGGCCCGCGTCGGCGACGAGGGGATCACCGAGGTGATCCTCGCCACCAACCCCAACATCGAGGGCGAGGCCACCGCCATGTACCTGGCCCGCCTGCTCCGGCCCCTCGGCGTGAAGGTCACGCGCCCCGCCAGCGGCCTACCAGTGGGCGGCGACCTCGAGTACGCCGACGAGGTGACGTTGGGCCGGGCGCTGGAGGGCCGCCGCCAGGTGGAGGCCTGACGGGCCGGCCGGTCGCGCCCGGCCCGGCGACGTCAACCGATGATCCTGGCCTTGAGGCGGGCGAACTCGGCGTCGTCGATCACCCCGCGGTCGTGCAGGTCGGCGATCGTCGCGATCCGCGAGGCGTCGTCGGAGGCGGCGTCGCGCACGTAGGCCCGGAACGCCTGCTCGTTCGCCTGCGCCGCCTCGATCTCGCGTCGCGTCATCTTGTCGCCCCGGGTGATCAGGTACACGAACACGCCGAGGAACGGGAGGACGATCACGAAGATGAGCCAGAGGACCCTGGCGACGCCGGAGAGGTCGGGGCTGCGGAACAGGTCGGCGAAGACCCGGAACAGCAGCATGATCCACATGACGAACAGGAAGAACCACAGGATGGTGAGCAGGGCCTGGCCCACTCCGAACACCGCTAACGAAGGCATGTTCCTTCTCTCTGGGTCGGGGCCCGGTGGGCCGGTGGCGCGCTCCGTGCAGAGCGGCGAGTCGGGAAACCCTACCGGTCCGGAATCATCGGGGGGCGTCGGCGAGGGCCCGGCTCACGATCTTGCCCACCGCGTCGGTGGCGGTGAGGAAGCCGTCGTGCCCCGAGATCGACTCGATGACCTCCACCGCCGTGGCCCGCGGCAGCAGCTCGGCGAGCTCGTGCTGGAGGCGCAGCGGGTACAGCCCGTCGGAGCTGATCCCGGCCACCGAGACCTCGCAGGAGACCCGCCGGAGGGCGGCCGGCGCCCCGCCCCGGCCCCGCCCGACGTCGTGGTGGTTCATGGCCTGGCTGAGCACGATGTAGGAGTTGGCATCGAAGCGGCGGGCCAGCTTCTCGCCGTGGTACTCCAGGTACGACTCCACCGCGTAGCGCCCGCCGTCGAGCGGGTTCTCGTCGCCCTGGTGGCCCCGGCCGAAGCGCTGGTCGTACTCGAGCTCGGATCGGTACGTCACCTGGCCGATCCCGCGGGCGACGCCCATGCCCCGGTGGGGTCCGTCGCCGGGCGCGGCGTCGTAGTAGTCGCCGCCGCGGAAGCGGGGGTCGGTGCGGATGGCCCGGACCTGGAGCGAGCTGAGCGCGATCTGCTCGGCGGTGGCCGTCGCGCCGCAGGCGATCACCACCGCCGCGCCGACCTGGTCGGGGAAGCTGACGGCCCACTCCAGCACCCGCATGCCACCCATGGAGCCGCCGACCACCGCGGCCCACCGATCGATGCCCAGTACCTCGGCCAGGGCGGCCTCGACCACGACCTGGTCGCGGATGGTGACGATCGGGAAGCGCGACCCGTAGGGCCGCCCGGTCGACGGTTCGATGCTCGACGGCCCCGTGGTGCCCTGGCACCCCCCCAGCACGTTCGGGCACACGACGAAGAAGCGGTCGGTGTCGATCGCCCGGCCGGGCCCGATGAGGGCGTCCCACCAGCCCTCCTGGGCGTGGCCCGCCGCCATCGGCCCGGCCGCGTGGCTGTCGCCGGTCAGGGCGTGGAGCACGAGGACCGCGTTGGAGCGCGATGCGTCGAGCTCGCCCCAGGTCTCGTAGGCGACCTCGACGTGGTCGAGCCGGCCGCCGGCCTCGAGGACCTGGGGGCGCTCGGTGAAGAGCGTGGTGAACCGGCGGCGTCCCGGCGGATCGCCGGGACGCCACGCACCGGTCGCGGGGATGGGATCTCGGTCCGTCACCGAGCCACCAGGGTACCGACGCCCCGCCGGGCCGCCGGCCACCGGATCGGGCTCACGGTCGGTGGCCGGGCCGCCGGGCGCCCTCGCCGGGGGGTCGGGTCAGGAGCCCTTGGCGGCCCGGAACCCGGCCTCGAGGTCGGAGGTGATGTCGTCGAGGGTCTCGATCCCGATGCAGAGGCGGACCAGGTCGGGCGTCACACCCGAGGCCTCCTGCTCCTCGGCGCTGAGCTGGCTGTGGGTGGTGCTGGCCGGGTGGATGGCCAGGCTGCGGACGTCGCCGATGTTGGCCAGGTGGCTGAACAGCTCCAAGCCCTCGATGAAGCGACGGCCCGCCGGGGCGCCGCCCTTGATGCCGAAGGCGATGATCGCCCCGCCTCCCAACGGCAGGTAGCGCTGGGCCCGGTCGTGCCACGGGCTCGAAGCCAAGCCGGGGTAGGCGACCCACTCGACGTCGTCGCGGGCCTCGAGCCACCTCGCCACGGCCAGGGCGTTGGCCGAGTGCCGGTCCATGCGCAGCGAGAGCGTCTCGAGGCCCTGGAGGAACAGGAACGCGTTGAACGGCGACACCGCCGCGCCCACGTCGCGCAGGTACTGCAAGCGGGCCTTCAGCGCGTAGCGGGCCGGGCGCAGGGCGTCGGGGAGCTGGGAGAACACGAGGCCGTGGTACGAGGGGTCGGGCTCGGTGAAGCCGGGGAAGCGCCCGCTGGCCTCGTAGTCGAAGGTGCCGCCGTCGACGATCACCCCGCCGATCGACGTGCCGTGGCCGCCGATGAACTTGGTGGCCGAGTGCACGACGATGTCGGCGCCGTGGCGCAGCGGCTGGCACAGGTACGGCGACGGCGCCGTGTTGTCGACCACGAGCGGGATGCCGTGGTCGTGCGCGACCTTCGACACGCCCTCGAGGTCGAGGACGTTGTTCTTGGGGTTGCCGACCGTCTCGGCGTAGAAGGCCTTGGTGTTGGGACGGACGGCGGCGGCCCATGCGTCGAGGTCGTCGGGGTCGTCGACGAAGCTCACCTCCACGCCGAGCTTCGGGAACGTGTAGTGGAACAGGTTGTACGTGCCGCCGTAGAGCGACGCGGCCGACACCACGTGCCCACCGTTCTCGGCCAGGTTCAGCAGCGCGAAGGTCGCGGCCGCCTGCCCGCTGGCGGTGGCGAGCGCCGCCACCCCCCCTTCGAGCGCGGCGACCCGCTGCTCGAAGGCGTCCTGGGTGGGGTTCATGATGCGGGTGTAGATGTTGCCGAGCTCCTCGAGGCCGAAGAGCGCGGCCGCGTGCTCGGTGTCGCGGAACACGTAGCTCGTGGTCTGGTAGATCGGGACCGCGCGGGCGCCCGTGGTCGGGTCGGCGGTGGCGCCGGCGTGGATCTGGCGGGTCTCGAAGCCCCAGTCGGCCATCGGTGTGCTCCTCGGTGTCGGTGGTGCGGAGTGGTGTGCGTGTTGCGGAGTGGTGTCGTGGAGGCGGGTCGGCCCGGCGGTCGCCGGGGGGCCGACCTCGGCGTCCCGGGCGCGACGCTACGCGCTCATTCCTGACCGGTCAAGTCGGGAATCACCGAGCCCGCTCCGGGGCCGCGGCGCCCGGCGGTGAGGCGATCCGGCCCGGGGTCCGCACCGGCCCGGGGTCCCCGCCGACCCGGACGGCGGCACGTAGAGTGCGGTGCCGACACACCCGGGCGGCAGGGAGCGGGGATGACCGACACCACCACGGAGCGGCGTGCCGGCCGCGAGCCTCTGCTCACCGTCGGCCGCCCCTCGGCGGAGTGGACTCGCCGGCCCGGTGAGGGAGCGGAGGATCTCGCCCGCGAGCCGCCCCGGCCCGTCCTCGGCCCGGTGCTCGCCGCGCTCGCGATCGCGGCTGTCGCGGTGGTCCTGGCGCTCGTAGACCCGGCCCGGGGCCCGGTCCTGTGCCCGTTCCGCGCGCTCACGGGGCTCGCGTGCCCCGGGTGCGGCGCGACCCGCGGGCTCCACGCGCTGCTGACCGGCGACCTCGGCGCGGCGCTGCGGTACAACGCCCTCACGGTCGCGCTGCTCCCGTTCGCGCTCTGGGCCGCGTACGTGTCGCTCGGCCACGCCCTGGGCGGGCCGCGCCTGAAGGTGCTGCGACTCTCACCCCTGGGCACGTGGGCGTTCGCCGCCGTGGTGGCCGCGTGGTGGGTGGTGCGCAACCTGCCGATGGTCCCGTTCAGCGGCCTCGCGCCGCCCACCTGACCGACGATCACCGACCGAGGAGATGCCGAGAATGGCCGACGTGCCGCCGCCCCCGCCGCCGGGCAACCTCCCGCCGCCGGGGGGCTACCAGCCGCCCGGGGGCTACCAGCCGCCGGGGGGCTACCAGCCGCCGGGGGGGTTCGGAGGCGTTCCCGGCCCCTACGGAGGGATGCCCCACCCGCCGAACGTGCCCAACTACCTGGTCCAGGCGATCCTCGTCACCATCTTCTGCTGCCTTCCGGTGGGGATCGCCTCGATCGTGTTCGCGGCCCAGGTCAACGGCAAGCTGGCGGCGGGCGACTACCAGGGCGCCCTCGACTCCTCCGGCAAGGCGCGCACCTGGGCGTGGGTCGCCTTCTGGGCCGGCGCCGCGTGGGCGGTGCTCTGGGGGATCCTCTTCCTCGCGGCGGGATCGGGCTCCGGCTAGGTCAGCCCCGAGCCACCTTGGCGGCCGCCAGGCCCTCGAGGAACATCTCCGCCGGCCACGACGGGTCGGCGCCCCCCACCCGTGGTCCCAGCCGCCCGGCGAGCTGCCCGGCGAGGTGCTGGCGGGCGTTCGGGTCGAGGGTGGGGCGCCGCGACAGGAACCGGATCACCGTCGCCATGTCGTCGGCGGTGACGGAGCTCACGTCCCACGCGAGGTGCGGTGAACCCGGCGGCGCCGGCCAGAGGTGCGTCCACGGCAGGGGCGCCGCCGTGCGCTCCCGGATCACGAGCGTCCCCGCGGCGTGGTCGCCGAGGCGCTGGTTGTGACGCGACGCGAGGATGGCCGTGATGCCGACGGGGCACAGCATCGCCGACACGAGCGCGAACCCGTCGACGATCCGGAGCAGGTTGCGCGTCAGGCTGCCCATGAAGGTGATCGGCCCGCCGTCGTCGCGCACCACCCGCAGGCCGACGGCGATCTTCCCCACCGTACGGCCCGAGTTCCACACCTCCATCGCGATGTCGTAGCCGAACATCACCAGGAAGACCACCACCGCCCCGAACGCGACGACGTAGCCCGCTCCGGCCTCGACGGCGGTGATCCCCATGATCATCAGGAGCGCGTACAGGGCTGCGCCCTGGATGGTCAGGTCGAGAGCACCGGCGAGGAATCGCGACCCCAGGCCGGCGAGGCGGATGTCGACGTCGACCCCCTCGGGGGTGCGGAGCGTGACGCGGTCGCTGTGGTCCACGGCTCCGCAAGGTAGACAATGCGGGCGTGAACCGGAAGCGTTTCGTCACCGATCGGGCGCCCGCGTGGGGCGAGCTCGACGCCCTCGTCGCCGCGGCCGGCCGGCGGGCGTCGCGGCTCGAACCGGTCGAGGTCCGGCGCCTCGGGCTGCTGTACCGAGCCGCGGCGGCCGACCTGGCGCTGGCCCGCCGGTGCTTCCCCGCCGATCCGCTCGTGTCGGCCCTCGAGCGCCGGGTCGTGTCCGCCCGTCGCCTCGTCTACGGCGGCGAGCACCAGCCGTTGTCCCTGGGGCGGTTCCTCGGCACCCGCTACTGGCAGCGGGTCCGGGAGCGGCCGGCCCTGCTCCTGGCCGCGTTCCTGCTCCTGGCGGTCCCCATGCTCCTCGCCGGGACCTGGGCCGGGCGCGACCCCGACCGGGCCGGCGGCCTGGTGCCGGAGTCGATGCAGCAGGTCACGACCCGTACGTCGGCCGACTTCGGCCTACCCGCCGACGAGCGAGCCGCCGCCTCCAGCCAGATCCTCGTCAACAACATCAGGGTCACGTTCCTCGCCTTCGCCGGGGGGATCGCCTTCGCCGTCGGCGCGGCGCTGGTGCTCCTCTACAACGGCATACTCCTCGGAACGGCCTTCGGGTTGACGATCGCGGCCGGCAACGGTCCCGCGCTGTTCGAGTTCGTGCTCCCCCACGGCGTGCTGGAGCTGAGCTGCATCGTGGTGGCCGGCGCGGCCGGCATGCGCATGGGTTGGGCCCTGGTGGCGCCGGGGCGGCGCCACCGCGGTGACGCCCTGAAGATCGAGGCCCGCGCCGCCGTGGAGGTGATCGCCGGCACCGCGCTGGCCCTCGTGGTGGCCGGGATCGTCGAGGGGACGTTCAGCACCACCGGGCTCGGCCTGGGCCCGGCCCTCGTCGTCGGCCTCGGCCTCGGCGCGGTGTTCTGGATCCTGGTGTGGTGGAGGGGTGCGCCCGACGACCTCCCCGCTCGCGGCGACGACGAGGTCCTCGGGACCGCCTCCGGCTTCGGCCGAGGCCGCCGCCTGGGTGGCGGCGACGGTCCGCGGCCCGACGGCGCGGCGGTGCCGTCGCCGGCGGTCCGGCCGCTCGACGCCCTGGCCGTCAGAGGCGCGCCCGCGCCTTAGCGCTCAGGTACGCGGCCACGCACGCGGCCGGGAGGTCGCCGGGCGGCGCCTCGATCACCGTCGCCCCGGCCCGCTCCAGCTCGGCCGCGACCCGGTCGCGTGCCGCGAGGACGTCGAGCGCGGCGATCATGTCGAACACGTCGGACGGGTCGTCGGGTGGGGTGGAGACGATCCTCCCGATGCCGGGATCGCGCACGCCGGCCACCACCACCGCGTGGCGGCGGGCCAGGACGGGGACCGCGTCGAGGAGGGCGCTGGCCGCGGCCTCGTCGAGGAGGTCGGTGAGCACCAGGACCAGCGCGCGCTTGGAGCCCCCGACGGTCCGGAACGCGAGCTCGTAGTCGGAGTCGACGGCCGACGGCTCCAGGTCGAAGACCGCCGCGACCACTCCGTCGCCCCCGCCCCGCCGGGCCGGGAGGTGCCGGCGCACGGTGTCGTCGAAGGCGACCACTCCGCAGCGGTCGCCGACCTCGTCGGCGACGTAGGCGACCGCGCACACCGCGTCGAGGGCCGCGTCGAGACGGGTCAGGGTGCCGAGTGGCGCCCGCATCAGGCGGCCGCAGTCGACGAGGCACATGACGTCGCGGTCCTGTTCGACCCGGTACTCGTTGCTCATCGGGCGACCCGTCCGCTGGGTGGCCCGCCAGTTGATCCGGCGCACGTCGTCGTCGGGCTGGTAGTCACGGATGGTCTCGAAGTCGGTGCCCAGGCCCAGCGGCCCGCGGGTCACCCGGCCCTCGCTGCGGAACCGCCCGCGGCGCACGTCACGGGCGATCCGCCGCGCCGTGGGCAGGTCGGGGTAGACGAGCAGGTCGGCGGGGCCTGCGGCGGACCGGTACCAGCACGCGAGACCGAGCGGGCCGCGCGACCGCGAGGCCACGGCGGGGATGGTGTGCCGTCCCCGGCGGGACGCGACGATGCGAGCGTCGAGACCGCCGGTGGCCTCGGGCGGGACTACGGCCACGTCGGGCACCTGGGGCTGGCGCACGCGCACCGTCACCCCCGGGGGTGCGTCCACACCGACATCGAGCCGGCCGGCGACGCCGCGCGCCAGGATCGGTGGTACCCGGCGCTCGACCGACGGCCGTCGCCGCGCGACCACCGCGTCGGCGGCGAACGCGACCAGGACGACGGCGGTGCCCGAGGCCGCGACCGCCGCCGAGGTGGGGAGGGCCAGCAGCGACGCGGCGACGAGGAGGAGACCCGTCCGGCGGGTGGCGCCGAGCGGCGCGGCGGACAGGGCGAGGATCGCCGCCGTGCCGGCGAGCAGTACGAGCAGGAGCGGTCCGGACACCGGGTCCTCAGCGCGGCACGGGGACCGCGGTCACCGCGGCCGCGACGGCGTCGTCGGCGGTGTAGCGCTCGAGCTCGGCCTCGGGGCGGATCAGGATCCGGTGGTGCAGGACGGGGCGGGCCATCCAGGCCACGTCGTCGGGGGTGACGAAGTCGCGGCCGGCCAGCCGGGCCGAGGCCTTCGACGCCGCGAGGAGGTGGACCGCGGCCCGCGGGCTCGCGCCGAGGCTCACCGACGGGAGCTCGCGGGTCCGCCGCACGAGGGCGGCCACGTAGGCCACCACGCCGTCGGAGGCGGTGGTGGCGTCGACGAGGCTCCGCATCTCGCCGATCTCCTCGGCGGTGGTGACGGCTCGGACGTCGTCGAGGGTGGCGGGGGCCACCCCCCGGTGCGCGAGCCGGAGCATGGCCACCTCGTCGCTCTCGCCGGGATAGCCGACGTCGAGCTTCAGCAGGAAGCGGTCGAGCTGGGCCTCGGGGAGCGGGTAGGTGCCCTCGTACTCGATGGGGTTCTGGGTGGCGATGACGGCGAACGGGTCGGGGAGAGGGTGGCCGGTGCCGTCGACGGTGACCTGCTGCTCCTGCATGGCCTCGAGCAGCGCGGCCTGGGTCTTGGGCGGTGTGCGGTTGATCTCGTCGGCGAGGAGCACGTTGGTGAAGACCGGCCCGGGACGGAAGGCGAGCTCCGTGGCGGTGGCGGTCGCCCCTACGGCCGAGCCGCCGCCGGTGGCCATCCGCAGGGTCATGGTGCCGGTGAGGTCGGACGGCAGCATGTCGGGCGTGAACTGGACCCGCCGGAAGCCCAGGCCCAGGGCCCGGGCGAAGGTGTTGGCCAGCAGCGTCTTGGCCACCCCGGGCACGCCCTCGAGCAGAACGTGCCCGCTCACGGCCATGGCCGCGAGGAGCAGGTCGGTCACCTCCCCCTGCCCGACCACCACCTTCGACACCTCCTGCGCCACCCGGTCCCGGAGCTCTCTCACCGCTTCCCCTCTCTCGCTCTGACCGCGGCCCTCCCGGCGGCCACCACGGCGTCGGGCCGTCCGGCCGGTTCGAAGAGGGCGTCGATCTCCTCCCGGCCCCAGCCCAGACGGACCGCGGCCTCTCTCAACTGCACCTCGACGGCGTCGGGGGGCAGGCCCACCCGGCGGGCGAGGTCGAACCGGGCGGCCGCCTGTAGGGGCGCCACCGCCTCGGCCGTGTGCCGCGTCCGCTCGAGCGCGGCGCCCACCGCGATCGCGTAGCGCTCACGGCCGGGCCCCAGGTCGCGGTCGTCGTCCTCGGGGGGGCCGAGCCGCCGGCCGGCCGCGACCATCGTCAGCAGCGCGGCCAGCAACCCGGCCACGAGGGCGTAGCGCCACCGGCTCGGCACGGCGTCGAGGCCGGTGGCCCGGCCGTGACCGTGCACACCCTCGGCGATGACCACCCGGCGGCTCCCGGTGGCCGCGGTGGTGAGGGCGACCGCGAAGCCGGCGTTGTCGGCCCGGGACAGGTTCCGGTTCAGGAACGGGGCGGCGTCGGCCGCCCAGCGGACGGTGCCGGGGCCGGCCTGGTATCCCACCCCCACCCACCGGCCGCCCTTGTAGTCCCAGATGATCAGGCCGGGTGCGGCGACCCGGAAGCGTTGATCGCCGACCCGGGCCACCGCCCGACCATCGGGAGCCCCGATCCGCTCCGGCCGGTCGCCGGGGATCCCGTCGAGCAGGCCGCCGTCGTAGCCCGCGACGACGACGTCGCCGCCCGCCCACACGAAGCGGGCGAGGGCGGCCGCGTCGCCGTCGGTGGTCTCCCCGGCGTCGAGGACGACGAGCGTGTCGGAGACGGGGTCGAGCTCGGCCCCGGCGAGGTCGCCGCGCTGGACCCGCACCTCGAGCCCGAAGCGGCCGAGCAGCTCCCGGAAGGCAGACGCGCCACCGGGCGCCCGCGACAGCGTCGAGGCCGGGGCGCTCCCGTCGAGGTCCGGCTCCGCCCCCCCGGTCGTCGAGTCGAGGAACTGGACGCCCACCACGAGCAGCGTGAACCCGGCGACCGCGACCAGCGCGACCCGGAGCCCCGGATGCGCCCCCCGCCACACCCGCGTGACCCGGCTCACGACGCGCCGTCGCCTCGGGCCCCGGCCTCGGCCACGATCCGCGGCCACGTGAGCCGCGCCTGCTCCGACTGGTCGGGACGCCCGACCCGTCCGCCGTACGCGACGGCGTCGAAGGTCACCGCCAGCTCGTCGAGGTCGGCACGGCGGATCTGCCGCGCGACCTGCCCGCTGGTCAGCGACGGGCGCAACGTGATGGCCCGGGCCGCGTCGAGCCGGACCAACCCGGCCCGGAAGCGCAAGCGGATGGCGAGGCTGTGGTCGCCGCGCCGGTCGGCTTCCGCCGCCTGGCGCTCGAGGGTCTCGGCGCCGAGCTCCCCCGGCCCGCCCGGAGCGCCTCCGCCGGCCGCGGCTTCGTCGACGGCTCTCGACCGGAGGACCGCCCGCCAGACGGCGAAGGCGACGATCGCGACGACGGCGACGGCGAGCAGGATCACGCCCAGGGGGCCGCCGAGCCGGCCGGCCGTCCAGTCGACGACGGAGCTGAAGAAGTCGCCGACGGGCCGGAGGCGTTCGCCGACCCACCGCAGGGGCCCGGCGAGCGGTCGGGGGGTGTCTCCGCCCCGGTACGCGCGGCCCTCCAGGATCTCGCGTGCGACCTCACGCGCCCGTACGGGGTCGACGGGCTCGCTCACCGCTCGCCCTCCGGAGGTACACGGCGCCACGGTGCCGCCCCGGTGCCGGGGCCGGCCGGGACGCCCGGACCGGCCGCGACCCTGCCACCGGCGGGACCGGCGGCCGCGCCGGCCCCCGCGCCGGCGCCGGCCCGCGTACCGGTGCCCACGAAGTGGGCCGGACCGCTCGCGGCGGCGCGGTCCATGGCCAGGGCCCGGTACTGGATGTCGAGGCCCTCACGCCGGACCCGGAGGTCGACGTAGACCACCGTCGACACCGCGGCGACCAGCGGCGTGGTGAGCATCGCGGCCACGAACCACACCGCGCCCAGGATGGCCACCCCGCCGATCGGGCCCGACGGCGAGATCAGGAGGACCAGGACCACGAAGAGCGCCCCGACCACACCGATCAGCACCACCTCGAAGAGGAGGTAGGCCGCCGCGACGCTCCCCAGGGTGGGCCAGAAGCGGCCGGCCACGAGCGACTGCGAGCGGCGCAGGGCCGCGATGGGCCCCAGGCCCTCGGCCACCAGCGCGGGCATGGCGCACGCCCACAGGGCCATGAGCGCGATGCCGCCGAGGTAGCAGGCCATCATCCCGATCCCGATCGGGACCGACATGAGGACCGTCAGCCCGAGCATCGGTCCGAATCGGGAGCCGGCGCTGCGCCACGTGGTGGACGGGGAGTCGGGGCCACCGAGGTAGGTGTCGAGCGCGGCCCGGGTGCACGCTCCCGAGGCGAAGACCTGGGTGACCAGCGCGATCACCATCACCACGAAGAAGCCGCCGCTGAACACCAGGCCGTCGGCGGCGGAGCCCTCGTCGGGGACCATCGACAGCATGACCACCACGCCCAGCGCGACGGCCGGGAGTACCGAGACGCTCACGAACTTCGCCATCGTCGCGGCGCCGCTGCGTACCACTCCGATGGCGGCGTCGAGCGTCTCCCCGACCGTGAGCGGCCGCAACTGCCCGGGATCCATCGGCGAAGGATACGTTCCCCGCCGGGTGGCGCCGCCGGAGCCCGGGTGGGTCGTGGGGGTCAGCGGCGCGGGGCGCGCACCACGTAGGTGGCGGCCACGCGGTCGTGCCACGTCTGGCCCGCGGGGCTCCACAGCATGGCCAGGTAGCCGAGCAGGCAGAGCAGCCGTGACGCGATCGCGACCAGGAATCGCATCAGGACGTGGGTGACCTCGACCCGCCCGCCGGTGTGGGCGTCGACCAGCCGGATCCCCACCAGCCTCATCCCGACGGTCTGCCCGGCCGGTGAGGAGAGCAGGACCAACGAGTACCCGAGCTCCATCGCGAAGGCCAGAGCGAGGCCGGCGTCGGGGCCCGTGCCCGCCAGCAGGAAGTAGCCGACCACGTTGAGGAGCGCGAGGTCGATCACGAACGCTCCCGCGCGCAGGCCGAACGACGCGATCGTGCCCGACGGATCTCCCCCGAGCGGCGGCCCGGGCCAGGATCCGGGTCCGGGCGGCATGCGCGACACGGGGCTCCTGTCGGCTCGGGGGTTCGGGAAGGTCCGGCGGACCGGGGTCCGGGGGCGGGCTCGGCGGCGCGTCAGAGGGTACGGCCGGTGGCGTACTTGGCGAGCTGGTAGGCCCACATCAGGCCGAGGATCGCCGGGACCGCCCAGGCCGGTACCGACACCCGGCGAACCCTCCACGCAGCGAGGAGACCGAGCGCCAGCACCACGGCCGCGATCCCGGCGGGCGTCATCGCCAGCGACGCGCCGAGGTCGCCGTGGACGGCGTAGGTGACAGCCCGGGTCATCCCGCAGAGGGGGCACGGGACACCGGTGAGGGTGCGCAGCGGGCACGGGAGGCCGAGCCCGTGGGGCAGCCAGGGCCTCACGACGGCCACCGCGAGCATCACGACGCCCGCCAGCCGCAGAGCGCCCGCGTCGAGACGCCGTCGGCCGGAGACGAGGCCGGCGACGGCCGGCGACCCCGCCGGGGGTGCCCAGCCGCGGGGTGAGGTGGCGGTCACTCGGGTCCGATCGGGACCGGTCGGCGGCGCCCTAGAGCGCCCGCACCAGAGTGGCGTCGCCCTGGCCGCCGCCGCCGCACAGGGCCGCGGCTCCCACTCCGCCTCCCCTCCGGCGCAGCTCCTCGACGATCGTCATCACGACCCGGGTGCCCGACATCCCGACGGGGTGGCCGAGCGCGATGGCGCCGCCGTTCACGTTCACGACGTCGTCGGAGATCCCGAGATCGCGCATGCTGGCCAGACCCACGGCCGCGAAGGCCTCGTTGAGCTCGTAGAGGTCGACGTCGGCCTGCGACATCCCCGCCCGGTCGAGGGCGGCCTTGATCGCCCTCGACGGCTGGGTGAGCAGCGACGGGTCGGGCCCGGCGACCATCCCGAAGCCCAGCAGCTCGGCCTTGGGGGCCAGGCCGAGCTCGTCGGCCTTGGCCCGGCTGGTGACGATCACCGCCGCCGCGCCGTCGGAGATCTGCGACGCGTTGCCGGCCGTGATCGTGCCGTCCTTGGCGAACGCGGGCCGCAGCTTGGCCAGCGCCTCGGCGGTGGTCCCGGGCCGGACACCCTCGTCGGTGTCGACCATCACCGGGTCGCCCTTGCGCTGCGGCACGGGTACGGCGACGATCTCGTCGGCGAAGCGGCCCTCCTTGATGGCGGCCGCGGCGCGCTCGTGGCTCCTGGCCGCGAGGTCGTCCTGCATCTCGCGGGTGATGCCGCCGAAGTCGCCGGTGTAGCGCTCCGTGCCCGCGCCCATGTGCACGGCATCGAACGCGCACCACAGGCCGTCGTTGATCATCGAGTCGACGACCTTGCCGTCGCCCATGCGCATCCCGGCCCGGGCCTGGGGGAGGAGGTACGGCGCGTTGGTCATCGACTCCATGCCGCCGGCGACCACCACCTCGGCGTCGCCGGCCTGCACCATCTGGTCGGCCAGGTAGATCGTGTTCATGCCGGACAGGCAGACCTTGTTGACGGTCATCGCCGGCACCGACATCGGGACGCCCGCCTTGGCCGCGGCCTGCCGGGCCGTGATCTGGCCGGCGCCGGCCTGGAGGACCTGTCCCATGAGGACGTAGTCGACGGCCTCCGGCGGGAGGCCGGCGCGCTCCAGGGCCCCGGCGATCGCCACGCCCCCGAGCTCGGCGGCGCTGAGGCCGGCGAAGGCACCGGAGAGCTTTCCGATCGGGGTGCGGGCGTACGAGACGACGACGGAACCGGGCATGGGTGGCCTCCGTGGCGCGAACGAGCAGGTCGGGCGATCGTAGCCCGTCATGGGCGGGAGGCGACCAGCTAGGTTCGGCCCCCATGAGCAGCGAGATCGACGCCATCCGCCAGGCCGTCCTCGACGGAGTCAGGGGCGAGGACCTGGCCGCCCTGCCCGTCCCCGAGGCCGCCCGTGGCGCGCTGGTCCGCGCCTCGGAGCAGGAGATGTTCGACGGCCTGCCGTCGGAGGAGAAGGACCCTCGCAAGTCGGTCCACGTGGAGGAGTTCCCGATCCCCGAGCTCGCTCCCGACGAGGCGCTCGTCGCGGTGATGGCCAGCTCGATCAACTTCAACACCGTCTGGACGTCGATCTTCGAGCCGTTGCCGACGTTCGCGTTCTTGAAGCGCCTCGGGCGCGAGAGCGTGTGGGGCGCCCGCCACGACCAGCCCTTCCACGTGATGGGCAGCGACGCCGCGGGCGTGATCCTGCGCACCGGCTCGGCCATCCGCATGTGGCGACCCGGCGACGAGGTCACGATCCACTGCAACTACGTCGACGACCAGGACCCGTCGGCCCACGACGACTCCATGCTGGCCAGCAACCAGCGCATCTGGGGCTTCGAGTCGAACTACGGGGGCCTGGCCGAGCTGACCGTGGTCAAGGCCAACCAGCTCATGCCCAAGCCCCGCCAGCTCACCTGGGAGGAGGCGGCCGTCAACGCCCTGACGAACTCCACCAGCTACCGGATGATCGTGAGCCCCAACGGCGCCCAGATGACCCAGGACCAGGTGGTGCTGATCTGGGGGGCCTCGGGCGGCATCGGGGCGTACGCCTGCCAGTACGTGCTGAACGGTGGTGGGATCCCCGTCGGCGTGGTCTCGAACCCGCAGCGGGCCGCGGTCCTCCGTGAGATGGGCGTGGAGCACGTGATCGACCGGAAGGCCGAGGGCTACCGGTTCTGGGGCGACGACGGCCGCCAGGACCAGTCGGAGTGGCGCCGGTTCGGCAAGAAGATCCGCGAGCTGGTGGGTCGCGACCCCGACATCGTCTTCGAGCACCCCGGCCGCCAGACGATGGGCGCGTCGGTGTTCGTGTGCAAGCGGGGCGGGATGGTGATCACCTGCGCGGCCACCAGCGGCTACACGATCGAGTACGACAACCGCTACCTCTGGATGAACCTGAAGACGATCAAGGGCTCCCACTTCGCCAACTACCGGGAGGCCTACGCCGCCAACCAGCTCGTGGCCGAGGGACGCATCCAGCCGACGCTGTCGAAGACGTTCACCCTCGACGAGACCGGCGAGGCGGCGTACGAGGTCCACCACAACCGCCACGAGGGCAAGCTCGGTGTGCTCTGCCTGGCGCCCGAGCCGGGCCTCGGCGTGAGCGACCCGCAGCGCCGCGAGGAGCTCCTGCCGAAGATCACGCTCTTCCGGCGCCACCAGGACTGAGACGCGGCGATGACCGTAAGGCGGCAGGCGATACGGGTGGGTGCCGTCGTCTGGGCCGTCGTGGGGGCCCTGGTGGCGATACCGCAGGTCCCGGAGGCGAACACCGACGCCCGCCTCCTGGTCGGGGTGGCGTCGGTGCTGGGGCCGGCGGCCGCCGTCGGCGCCGCGATCCTGCTCGGCCGGCGCCAGGTCAGGTGGGCCGGCGCGTTGCTGCTGGTCTCGGTCGTGACACCGACGTACTACGCCTGGATGCTGGGTGTCCCGGCGCTGATCGCGGGGCTGGCGCTGTTGGCGGCTCCCCGGGCGGTGCGGGACGACGCGCGCGCTTGACGCCGGACCCTCGACGGCGCGCGGCCCGGGTTCTCCAGGACTCGGTCTCCAGGACTCGATCTCTAGGACTCGATCTCGAGTACCTCGAGGTCGACGGTGTGAGCCCGGAGCTTGTCGATCACCTCGCGCACCAGGGTGGAGCGGACGCGCACGAGGTCGTCGAGCGATCCGAACCCGATCGTGATCATGAGGTCGGCCTGGCGGGGGCCGCAGATCCGGTTGCGCACGACGTCGAGCGCCGCGACCGACGACTCGCCCGCCAGCGCGGTCTCGAACGCCGCCGCGACCCTGTCGACCGAGTCCACCCGGCGCCGTCCCATCCGGTTCTCGCGAACGCAGATCACCAGGTGCTGGCGGAACAGGGTCGCCGCGCCGTCGCTCGCCATGACCCTCGTATCGGCATCCGAGCGGTTCGGTTGAGATCGAGGTTCCGTAGATGCCCGGAGACGCGCGATCCCGGTCCCCGTTTCAGCCGGTCGTCGCCTGCGTCGCCACGCGCCGGACGCGAACACCCGCCGCGCCCTGTGTTCTGGGCTAGAGCGCTTCGATGCGGGCGGAGTGGCCGGCCGATCGCGCCAGGCGGTCGTCGCGGGTGACGAGCGGGCAGTCGAGGGCTTCGGCCAGCGCGACGTAGGCCGCGTCGTACGCGGAGAGCGCCGAGCGCAACTCGAACGTCCGCCGCCGCAGCGGATCGGACGCCGGCCAGCGGGTCATGCGGAGATCGTCGAGATCCGCCAGGAGGTCGCCGGCCCGGCCCGGGCTGAGCCGGCCCCCCAGGACGAGCCCGCGCAACGCTGAGACGGCCTCGTAATCGACGAGCGCCGGCGCGTGGAGTTCCTCGCCGGCCAAGCGTGACCGGAGATCGTCCGAGTCCGGGGCTCCCGACAGCGCGTCGACGACCGCCGAAGCGTCGACGACGATCAAGTGCGCCTCTCGCGCTCGGCCCGGGCTTCGCGCAGCGCCTCGACCGCCGAGACCGGAGCCCGTTCGCTGCGTCTCGCGGCGCGTTCGAGCACCTCGGCCACCGACGGCCTGGAGGCCTCCGCCTCGAGGACGCCGAGGAGGTAGCGGTTCAGCGACTCCCCCCGCGACGCCGCCCGCGCCTTGAGCGTTCGCCGGACGTCGTCGGACACGCCACGGATCTGGATGGGCGAGGTCATGCATGCAGAATACATGCAAGTCCGTGAGCGACCGTCGGCAGCCCCACCGCAGTGCCCGAGGCCCCGCTCACCAGGAGGCTCGGCTCGATCGGTCTCGGAGGGCGTCGCCGGATCTGCGTCGCCCTGGCGGCAGGGCCGATCGTTGACGTGACCGTCGCCGGTGGCCGGCGATCCGGCGCCCCCGGTACCGGAGCGGAGGTGACCCGCGGGGACGGCCGCCACCGGCGCGGAGCGCACGAGGTGCGACCGGCGGCGATCTCCCGGGTGTCCCGTACGATGGCGGTATGACCGTGCTCACCGAGATCGACCACGTGGCCATCGCCGTCAACGACCTCGAGGCGGCCATCGCCTACTACCGCGACACGTTCGGCTGCGAGGTCGACCACCGTGAGGTCGTGGAGTCCGACGGCGTGGAGGAGGCCCTGCTCAAGGTCGCCGACTCCTACGTGCAGCTCCTGTCGCCCACCCGCGACGACTCGCCCGTCGCCAAGTTCCTCGAGAAGCGCGGCGAGGGCCTGCACCACGTCGGATACCGGGTAGACGACTGCGCGGCGGCGCTGGAGAGGGTGAAGGCCGGCGGCCACCGCGTGATCGACGAGGCCCCCCGAGCGGGCAGCCGCGGCACCACGGTGGCGTTCGTGCACCCCAAGGGCGCGCTCGGGACCCTGATCGAGCTCGTGCAGGAGTAGCCCGGGCAGGAGCAGCCCGGGCGCGGGTAGGCCCAGCCGGGCGCCACCCCCTGGGCAGGAATGCCAATTGTCGGTAGAATTGGGACGTGAGCGCGCCTCGTCGGGCTGGGAGCGGCGCTCGGACGCCGAGGCTCGTCGGCGGGAACCCGTGCCGCGTCGGTGCCGTGGGGCTCCTGCTCGCCCTCGTGGCCTGCTCCGGCGGGGGTTCCGCGGGGTCCGGCCCACCGGCGTCGTCCACGACCCCGGCGGCCCCCGTCATCGGCGAGACGGCCCCCGCACCGGTGGAGGACCGACCGACCGCCGCGGCGGGGTCGACCACGACCGCGCCCGTCGCGGTGGAGGTCGGAGGTGAGCGGGAGACCGGGGCGCGGGCGGCCTCCGGCGCCCCGACGGCGATCGACCCGCAATCCACCGCCAGGCCGGGCCTGACGTCGCTGTCGGCCCCCGCCTCCGCCGGATGCATCGGGGAGGCCTCGACGACGGTGCACCTGGCGTGGTCCTTCTCGTCGGCCACCTCGGTCGCGATCTACACCGACGGGCGAGCGGAGATGGGGTCTCTGCCGTCGTCCGGCAGCACGGCGGTCCGCTTCCCCTGCGACGGGGATTCGCACACCTACTTCCTGCGCGCGTCGGGCCCTGGTGGCACCGCCACCGCGAGCGCGTCCATCGCCTCACGTTGAGGGACGGGGACCCTCCGCCGGGAGTAGCCGGGACCGGCCGGCAGCAGCCGTGCGCACCGACGATCCGGGAACCCGCGGACACCTTGACTGTATCCTTGTCAAGTTTTCTGGTGGTGGCGGAATAGATCCCCTCGGTATCGGGTTGGCAGGGGTGCGTGCAGGCCCGCCGACCCTGGTCGGGCCAGGTCCCAGAGGAGGACGAGAATGCTGCTTCGCTACGACCCGTTCCGCGACCTGGACCAGGTGACCGAGCGGTTCTTCGGTGACCGGCACGGCCGGATCCCGATGGACGCCGTGCGCCGGGAGGACCACGTGGAGCTCTACTTCGACCTGCCCGGCGTCTCCGGCGACACCCTCGACGTCACCGTCGAGAAGAACGTCCTCACCGTGCGGGCCGAGCGCCGTTGGGCGCCGCGCGAGGGCGACGAGGTGATCGCCTCGGAGCGCTTCGAGGGCGCGTACTCCCGGCAGGTGCTCCTGGGCGACACGCTCGACACCGACCGGGTGGAGGCCACCTACCGCGACGGCGTGCTGATCCTCACCATCCCCGTGGCCGAGCAGGCCAAGCCCCGCAAGGTGGAGATCAAGGGGACGCCGGCGAGGGCGATCGACGTCGAATCGAGCTGAGATCCCGGAGCGCTCCGGTCGTCTCCCTGCCGGAGCGGCTCCGTCCCGGCCCGGTCCGCCGGGTCCCGCGGGTCCCGCCGGCCCCCCTCCCGGCGGGACCCGTCGCGTCCGGGCCCCGACGCGGGGTGACGGGCGCCCGCGCCCGCACGAGGCCGCCCCGGGGGACGGCTCGGGGTGGCCTGTACGCTGCGGGGATGGCAGTCGAAGAGACCGAGATCCAGGCCGCCCAGGGAGAGGGGGGCGCGGCCGGGCCCGCGGTTCCGCCGGCGATCCATCCCGTCGAGGAACGCCTGGCCCGCCTGGCCGAGCTGCGCGAGGGCGCCCTCCACGCGGGCAGCCCCGCGGCCGTCGAGCGCCAGCACGCCCGCGGCAAGCTGACCGCGCGCGAGCGCCTCGAGCTGTTGCTCGACCCCGGCAGCTTCGTGGAGCTCGACATGCTGGCCCGCCACCGGGCCCACGCCTTCGGTATCGAGAAGAACCGGCCGCTCACCGACGGCGTCGTCACCGGCTGGGGAACCGTCGACGGCCGCAAGGTGTTCGTGTTCTCCCAGGACTTCACCGTCTTCGGCGGCGCGCTCGGCGAGGTGTTCGCGGAGAAGATCCACAAGGTGATGGACCTGGCCGAGTCGGTCGGGGCGCCGATGATCGGCCTCAACGACGGCGCCGGCGCCCGCATCCAGGAGGGGGTGGTGTCGCTCGCCTCCTACGGCGGGATCTTCTACCGCAACGTGAAGGCGTCGGGCGTGATCCCGCAGATCAGCGTGATCCTCGGGCCCTGCGCGGGTGGCGCGGTCTACTCCCCGGCGATGACCGACTTCATATTCATGACCAAGGGCACCTCGCACATGTTCATCACCGGGCCCGACGTCGTGAAGACGGTCACCGGCGAGGACGTCACCCAGGAGCAGCTCGGCGGGGCCATGACCCACGCGTCGAAGTCGGGTGTCGCCACCTTCGTGTTCGACGACGAGGCCACCTGCCTCGAGCAGGTCCGGTACCTGCTCAGCTTCCTGCCCCAGAACAACCTCGAGGACCCGCCCGTCTACGAGCCCGACGACGATCCCGACCGCCCCTGCGACGGCATCGTCGGCCTGATCCCCGACGCCGCCAACAAGCCCTACGACATCAAGAAGATGATCGCCGAGACCGTCGACGACGGCGACTTCCTCGAGGTGCAGCCGTTCTGGGCCCAGAACATCGTGTGCGGGTTCGCCCGCCTCGACGGCCACGCCGTGGGGGTGGTCGGCAACCAGCCCATGGTCCTCGCCGGCTGCCTCGACATCGAGGCGTCGGAGAAGGCGGCGCGCTTCGTGCGCACCTGCGACGCGTTCAACATCCCGCTCGTGACCTTCGTCGACGTGCCGGGCTTCCTGCCCGGCACCGACCAGGAGTACGGGGGGATCATCCGCCACGGCGCCAAGCTCCTCTACGCGTACTGCGAGGCGACCGTGCCGAGGGTGCAGGTCATCACCCGCAAGGGCTACGGCGGCGCGTACGTGGTCATGAACTCCAAGTCGATCGGCGCCGACCTCGCCTACGCCTGGCCCGGTGCGGAGATCGCGGTCATGGGCCCCCAGGGCGCCGTCAACATCATCTTCCGCAAGGAGATCGAGGCCGCCGCCGACCCCGAGGCCCGCCGGGCCGAGCTGATCGAGGAGTACACGGAGCGCTTCGCCAACCCCTACGTGGCGGCCGAGCGCGGCTACGTCGACGACGTGATCGACCCGCGCGAGACCCGCCGGGTGCTGATCCGCTCGCTCGCGATGCTGCGCACCAAGAAGGAGAGGCTGCCGCAGCGCAAGCACGGGAACGTGCCGCTGTGACGCCACCGCGGGTCACCGGTGGTGGGCCGGACCTCCGGGTCGTGGCCCCCGCGGCGACGCCCCAGGAGGTGGCGGCGATCATGGCCGCGGTCGGTGCGGCCGTGGCGGCGCCCTCCAACGCGACGCAGGCGGCGGGTTCGGCCGGCGACCCTGAGGCCCTCGACGCCTGGGTCCGCGCCTCGCGCCTGAGCGCCCGGCGGGCCGGGCTGCTGCGAGGACCGTGGCGCCTCTCGGGCCGGATCGGCCGGCGGTCGCGCGCCTAGGCCGGGCCCGGCACGGTGGCGGACATGGCACGTCGCGCTCCCGGACCCGGGGGTGAGGGGGAGATCCGCGACGCCGAGGTGACGACCGTCGGGGTCGACGAGCTGGTGGTCACCTTCGTGACCGGACCCGGCGTCGAGGTGGCGACCCGGCTCGGCGAGGTGGAGGTGTCCACCGTGGGGCCGCACCACGTCGCCCGGTTCGGCGGCCTGGCGCCGGGCGTGGAGCTGCCCCTGCGCGTCGGCGACCACGAACCCGAGGTCCCGTACCTACCGGCGTCCGTCACGACCCTGGAGCGCCCCCGGGGCCGGCTCCTGGCGACCGTCGCCACGGTCAACGACGTGCACTTCGGGGAGACCGAGTGCGGCAAGCTCGGCACCGAGCCCGAGGTGGGGCCGGTCCTCACCGCGGAACCGGGTGAGGCTCCCTACCCGCGGACCATGAGCCGCGCCGCCGCCGCCGAGATCGACACCCTCGACCCCCAGGCGGTGGTGGCCAAGGGCGACCTCACGAGCGCCGGCACCGAGGAGGAGTACGCCGAGTTCCTCGCGGTCTACGGTCGCTTCGGGGCGCGGCTCCACCACGTCCGCGGCAACCACGATGCCATGCTCGATCCCGAGCTGGCGCTCAACGGCGCGCCCTTCGTCACGACGGTCGGCGGCGTGACGCTCGCCGTCGTCGACACCGTCATCCCCGGGACCGACCGCGGGTGCCTGCCCCGTTCCCAGCTCCTGTGGCTCGACGACGTCGCCGCCGCGACGAGCGGCCCGGTGCTCGTCTTCGGCCACCACCACCTCTGGAACCTCCACGCCGAGCCCGACCGGGAGACCCGCAAGGAGCGCTACTTCGGCATCAGCCCCGACGACAGCGAAGAGCTGGCCCGGCTGGTGCGCAGGCACGAGAACGTCGTCGGGTACTTCGCCGGCCACACGCATCGCAATCGGGTCCGGCGCTACGACGAAGTCCGCGACGTGCCGTTCGTGGAGGTGGCCTGCGTGAAGGACTACCCGGGGGCCTGGGCCGAGTACCGGGTGTACGAGAGCGGCTTCACGCAGGTCGTGCACCGCGTCGCGGCGCCCGAGGCGCTCGACTGGACGGAGCGCACCCGCCACATGTTCGCCGGCCTCTACCGCGACTACGCGCTGGGACCGCTCGAGGAGCGCTGCTTCACGATCACCTGGTGAACCACCTGGTGAACCGCCGGGCGCGGGGCCCCGCCACGGGCCGGCGGGGCCCGGGGGGACGCGGCGTTCGAGGCCGTGGGGGGGTGGTTCCTAACCTGGCCCCCGTGCAGGCGCTGGACGGACTGCGGGTCGTGGACATGGCGACGCTCTTCGCCGGTCCGGGCGCGGCCCGGCACCTGGCCGACTTCGGCGCCGAGGTGATCAAGGTCGAGCCGCCCTCCGGCGACGGCGCCCGCCGCCTGGGCTGGCGCGACCCCGACGACGGCGAGACCTTCGCCTGGAAGCTGCTGGGCCGCAACAAGCGGTCCGTGGTCCTCGACCTGAAGTCCGGCGACGGCCGGCGCGCCATGCGGGCGCTCCTCGACCGCAGCGACGTGCTGGTGGAGAACCTCCGCCCCGGCGGCCTCGCCCGTCTCGGTCTCGCCCCCGGCGACCTGCTGCGCACCAACCCCGGCCTGGTGGTCCTCAGCGTGACCGGGTTCGGGCAGCACGGTCCGTACGCGCACCGCCCCGGCTTCGCCACCACGGCCGAGGCCATGAGCGGGTTCGCCGCGATCAACGGCGAACCCGACGGCGCGCCCCTGCTGCCGCCGGTGGCCCTGACCGACGAGGTGGCGGCCATGGCCGGCGCGTTCCTCGTGATGGTGGCGCTGCGCCACCGCGACCGCACCGGTGAGGGCCAGGTGATCGACCTGTCCCTCTTCGAGTCGATGCTCCAGCTCATGGGGCCGTTGCCCTCGGCCCACGCGCATCTCGGGTACCTGCAACCCCGGCTGGGCGCGGGCATCCCCTACACCGTCCCCCGCGGCACGTACCGGTGCGCCGACGGGGTGTGGGTCGCCGTCTCCACCTCGGCCGACTCGGTGGCGGCGCGGGTGATGGCCCTCCTCGGCGTGGGCGACGACGAGCGCTTCCGCACCTCCGAGGGGCGGGCTGCCCACCGCACCGAGCTCGACGCCCGGGTCCGCGACTGGGTCGGGACCCGGCCGTCGGCGGAGGTCCTGGCCGCCTTCGAGGCGGCCGACGCGGCCATCGCGCCGGTCCTCGACATGGCCGACATCGCCGCCGACCCGCACGTGGCGGCCCGGGAGGCCCTCGTCGACGTCGACGGCGTGCGGATGCAGGGCGTCCTCGCCCACCTCTCGCGAACCCCCGGCCGTGTCCGCCACGCCGGCCGGCCGATGGGTGCCGACACCGCCGCCGTCCTCGCCGAGCTCGGCCTCGGCGGCGGGGATGCCGCCCGTCGGGGGCCGGAGGGCGACCGGGAGGAGACGCGGCGACGCCCCGAGGAAACGCCGGAGTAGAGAACCCCGCGCGCTCGCTGGTGCGGCACGGGCCCCCAACGGTCTCCTCGGGACGTGGCCTACGCGATCATGGCCGGTGGTGGTCTGCAGGTGGCGGACCCCCGGCGGCGCGGCTACCAATGGAGCCGCGGCGCCGCGCTCGATGCTTCGGCGCACCGGATCGGACTTCGGAGGAGACTGTGGCCGCAACGACTCGCGAGGAGCTCGACCGCCTGGTCGACGGCCGGACGGTGGCCGGGCAGTTCGTGACGACGGTCCGCGCCCGCCCGGGTGAGGTCGCCCTGCGCCGGCGGTCCGGCGACGGGTGGGACGACTGGACCTGGAGCGAGTACGCGGACCGGGCCGCCCGCATGGCGGCCGGCCTGGCCGACATGGGGGTCACCCGCGGCGACCGAGTGGTCCTGATGATGCGCAACCGGCCGGAGTTCCACGTCGCCGACGTGGCCTGCCTGCTGGCCGGGGCCACGCCGATCTCGATCTACAACTCGTCGTCGGCGGAGCAGGTCGCCTACCTGGCCGGCCACTGCGAGGCCCGGGCCGCCGTCGTCGACGGCGAGTTCCTGGGCCTGTTCGGCGAGGCGCGCCCGTCGCTGAGCGCGCTCCGGTCGATCGTGGTCGTAGACGACCCGCCCGGCGGTGAGGGAGCGGCCGGAGCCATCCCCTGGTCCGACGCCCTGGGCCACGAACCCGTCGACCTGGAGGCCGCCGCGGCCGCGGTCCGCCCCGACGACCTGGTGACCGTGATCTACACCTCGGGCACCACCGGGCCCCCCAAGGGGGTGATGATCGACCACCGCAACGTGTGCTGGACCGCGGAGAGCCTGCGGGCCGCGCTCACCGCCCACGTCGATCTCCGGGTCGAGGGTCGGCGGCTCGTGTCGTACCTGCCGATGGCGCACATCGCCGAGCGCATGGTCTCGCACTACATGGGGATCCTGTTCTCGTGGGAGGTCACGACCTGCCCCGATCTCCGCGAGGTGGCCGGCTACTTCGGCCAGGTCCGGCCCGAGCTGATCTTCGCCGTCCCGCGCGTCTGGGAGAAGGTCTACGCGGCGATCGAGGCCATGAGCCACGCCGACCCCGAGCGGGCCCGCGAGTTCGAGGAGGCGCTGGCGATCGGCCTCGAGGCGTCGGAGTACCGGGCCCGCGACGCCGAGATGCCGGAGGAGCTCCGCGCCCGGTACGAGGCCGTGGAGGCGTCGACCCTCGGTCCCGTGCGCCAGCTGCTCGGGCTCGACGCCCTGGTGACGGCGATCAGCAGCGCGGCGCCCGTGACCATCGAGATCCTCGAGTTCTTCCGCGGACTCGGGGTGCCGATCTCGGAGTTGTACGGCATGTCGGAGTCGACCGGCCCGATCACGTGGGAGCCGTTCCGCGTGAAGCTCGGCTCGGTGGGGCCGGCCGTCCCCGGGGTGGAGGTGGCGCTCGGCGACGACGGCGAGGTCCTCTGCCGGGGCGGGAACGTGTTCCGCGGCTACCTCCGGGATCCGGAGAAGACCGCGGAGACCATCGACGCCGACGGCTGGCTGCACAGCGGCGACATCGGCTCGCTCGACGCCGACGGCTACCTCCGGATCGTCGACCGCAAGAAGGAGTTGATCATCACGGCCGGGGGCAAGAACATCTCGCCGGCGAACCTGGAGGGCGCCCTCAAGGCGCAGCCGTTCATCGACCAGGCGTGCGTGATCGGCGACCAGCGCCCGTTCATCTCGGCGCTGCTGGTGCTCGACGCCGAGGCGGTGTCGGGGTGGGCCAAGGAGCGGGGGCTCGACCTCCCGACCGTCGCGGAGATGATCGCCTCCCCCGAGGTGAGGGCCGAGATCGACCGGCAGGTGGCGCACGCCAACGAGCGCTTCAACCACGCCGAGCAGGTGAAGAAGTACACCCTGCTGCCGCACGAGTGGGAGCCCGACTCCGAGGAGCTGACGCCCACCATGAAGCTCAAGCGGCGGGGCATACACGCCAAGTACGCCCCCCAGATCGCCGCGATGTACGCCTGACCGCGCGATCCCCGCGCTCCGGCGATCGAGTCGTCCGGCGCGCCGTGCTCGACCACCGCGTCCCGTGTCAGTCGGTGGGGGCGATCACCACCCGGTCGGGGCCGTGCTCGCGCGCCGCGCTCAGCGCGCCCACCGCTCGCTCCACCAGCTCGGTGGCGTCGAGGGCGTGGGTGGGGTACGACGCGATCCCCGCGGAGACGGTCAGGGTGTCGGCGAGGGCGCTGGCGTGCAGCGCCCCCCGTACCCGTTCCGCGGCCCACAGCGCGCCCGACTCCGCGGTGTCCTCCAGGATCGCGACGGCCATGGCGCCGGTGAAGCGGAAGGCGAGATCGGATTCGCGCAGGGTCTGGCGCACGACGTCGCCGAGCACGCCGACCGACTGCTCCCGGGCGTCGCCTTCGGCGTCCTGGAACCCGTCTACCTGGAACACCACCACCGACATCGGTTCGAGGTGGCGCCGGGCGGCGGCGAGCCGTTGGGAGAGGATGACGGGGAGGATCTCCTCGACGAGGAGGCCGGATCCGGCGTCGTGGACCCAGCCGGAGGTAGCCGGCGGCGCGGTGGGTCCGGTGACCGAGGCCCGGGCCCGGGTCGTCTCCTCGGCGAGCATCCCGGCGAGCAGGTCGACCTCGCGGGAGAGCCGGCGCCGCTCCTCGGCCAGGGTCCCGGCCCGCTCGTCGAGGGCCCGGACGGCCGCGAGGGTGTGGACCGCCAAGAGGGCGGCGGCGGCCCCGGCCAGGCCGCTCCCGACGGCGGCCTCCGGCGCGGCCGACGCCGCGGCGACGACCCCGAGGGCGAGCGCGATCGCCCCGAGGACCACCGCCGCGGCCGTTCGCGGGGAGCTCATGCCGTACCCATCGGCGCGTCGGACCCCGCCGCGCAGGGTCCTGCGGCCCTTCGGTGCTCGATGGCCAGTTGGGCGACGTCGTTCATGATCTCCGAGAGCCGGTAGTCCTTGGGCGTGTAGACCCGGGTGGTCCCCGCCTCGGCCAGGGCCGGGCGGTCGGCCTCGGGGATTATCCCCCCCACGACCACGGGAGCGTCGACACCCGCCGCCCGCACCAGGCGGATCGTCTCCGGGACCAGGTCGCGGTGGGAGCCCGAGAGGATCGAGAGCCCGACGACGTCGACGTCTTCGTCGCGCGCCGCGGCGGCGATCTGCTCGGGCGTGAGCCGGATCCCCTGGTAGACGACCTCCATGCCGGCGTCGCGCGCCGCGACCGCGATCTGCTCGGCGCCGTTGGAGTGGCCGTCGAGGCCGGGCTTGGCGACGAGCAGCCGGATCGGGCCGCCCAGATCGGCCGCCGCCCGGCGCACCCGCTCCCGGACGTCGAGCATCGCGCCCGCCGGGGCGCCGGCCACCGCTCCCACGCCGGTCGGCGCCCGGTACTCGCCGAACACCTCGCGCAGCGCGCCGGCCCACTCGCCCACCGTCCCGCCGGCCCGGGCCAGGTCGATGCTGGGCTCCACGAGGTTGTCGGTGCCGGCCGCGGCGGTCCGCAGCCGGTCGAGGGCTCGGGCCACGGCGCTGGGGTCCCGGTCGGCGCGCCACCGCTCGAGGCGCTCGACCTGGGTGCGCTCGGCGTCGGGGTCGGGTACGAGGATCGAGGCGCCACCGGACGCGACGAGCGGCGACGGCTCGGTCTCCGGGAAGCGGTTCACACCGACGACGGTCGTCTCGCCGGCCTCGATGCGGCGGAGCCGCTCGGCGTGGCTCTGGACCAACCGTCCCTTGATCCGGTCGATCATGGCGAACGCCCCGCCGCCGTCGAGGACCCACTCGAGCTCGGCGGTGGCGGCGTCGTCGAGCTCGGCCGTCTTGGCCTCGATCACCTTCGAGCCGTCGAGGATGTCGTCGTACTCGAGGAGGTCGGTCTCGTAGGCCAGGACCTGCTGCATGCGCAGCGACCACTGCTGGTCCCAGGGGCGGGGCAGGCCGAGGGCCTCGTTCCAGCAGGGGAGCTGCAGGGCCCGGGTCCGGGCGTCGCGGCTGAGCGTGACGCCCAGCATCTCGAGCACGATCCGCGGCACGTTGTTCTCGGGTTGCGACTCCGTCAGGCCGAGCGAGTTCACCTGGACGCCGTAGCGGAAGCGGCGGAGCTTCTCGTCGGTGACGCCGTAGCGCTCGCGGCAGATCCGGTCCCACATGCGGGTGAAGGCCCGCATCTTGCAGGTCTCCTCCACGAAGCGGATCCCGACGTCGACGAAGAACGAGATCCGGCCGACCACCGCCGGCAGCTCGTCGGGGCTCACCTGCCCCGAGTCGCGCACCGCGTCGAGCACCGCGATCGCGGTGGCGAGCCCGTAGGCCAGCTCCTGGACGGGGGTGGCCCCCGCCTCCTGTAGGTGGTACGGGCAGACGTTGATCGGGTTCCAGCGCGGGATCTTCGTGACCGTGTGGGCGATGAGGTCGACGGTCAGGCGCCGCGACGCGTCGGGACCGAAGATGTAGGTGCCGCGGGACAGGTACTCCTTGACGATGTCGTTCTGGGTCGTGCCGGACAGGCGTGACGGGTCGACGCCGCGCTCGGACGCCAGGGCCACGTAGAGCCCGAGGAGCCACATGGCGGTGGCGTTGATCGTCATCGACGTGTTCATCTCCTCGAGGGGGATCTCCTCGAAGAGGGTGCGCATCTCGCCCAGGTGGGGGACGGGCACACCGACCTTGCCCACCTCGCCGCGGGCCCGCGGGTCGTCGGGGTCGTAGCCCGTCTGGGTGGGCAGGTCGAAGGCGACCGACAGGCCGGTCTGGCCCTTGGCGAGGTTGGATCGGTACAGCTCGTTGGAGGCGCGCGCCGACGAGTGGCCGGAGTAGGTGCGCATGAGCCACGGGCGGTCGCGGTCGGTCACGGGGACCATTCTCCCGCGTCGGCGACGCCCTGTCGCACGAGAGGGCGGTCCACCGGCCGATCAGCGGTGGTAGTCGTAGAAGCCCAGGCGGCTCTTGCGGCCGAGGCGCTCGGCGCTCACCATGCGTCGGAGGAGCGGGGCCGGGGCGTAGTTGGGGTCCTTGAACTCGGCGTAGAGCGCCTCGAGGATGGCCAGGCTCGTGTCGAGACCGACCAGGTCGAGGAGCTCGAGCGGTCCCATCGGGAAGTTGCAGCCGCCCTTCATGGCGGCGTCGATGTCGTCGCGGCTGGCCACGCCGGAGTCGAGGAGCTTCACCGCGTTGTTGAGGTACGGGAAGAGCAGCGCGTTGACGATGAACCCGGCCTGGTCCTTGACCAGGACCGGGCTCTTGCCGCAGGCCTCGGCGAAGCCGCGGGCCTCCTCGATGGTGGCGTCGGAGGTGGTGATGGCCCGGACGACCTCGACGAGGGGCATCATCGGCGCCGGGTTGAAGAAGTGGATGCCGCAGACCTTCTCGGGGCGGCCCGTCTCCATGGCCATCTCGATCACCGGGAGGGTCGAGGTGTTGGTCGTGAGCAGGGCCGACGCGCCGCAGATGCGGTCGAGCTCGCTGAACAGGTGCTTCTTGGCCGCCAGGTCCTCGACGATCGACTCGACGACGAGGTCGCAGGACGCCAGCTCGCCGAGGTCGGAGACGGCCCGCACCCGGCCGAGCACCGCGGTGCGGTCGTCGTCGGAGAGCTTCCCCTTGTCGACCTGCCGGGCCAGCGACTTCTCGAGGCCGGCGACCATGGCGTCGGCGCTGGCCTGGGCCCGGCTGCGGAGCACCACGTCGAAGCCGGCCTTGGCGGCGACCTCCGCGATCCCCGAACCCATGATCCCGGAACCGACGATTCCGACGCGCTTGACCGCCATGGCCGCTCCTCTCCCTGGTGGCGGCGCAGGTTACCGATCGGTACCGGCGGGCCGCCACCGGCGAATAGCCTGCCGCGGGACCTCACGAGACCGGCCTCCGGGCCCGAGACGGGGAGATCGAACCGATGAGCCCGCGCGCCGCCCGCCCCGAAGGAGTCCTCGCCCTGGTCGGTGGAGGTGAGTGGGGCGACGGTCTCCTGGAGCTGCACCGCGAGATGGCAGCCGCCGCGGGCGCCCGGGAGGTGCTGGTGCTCCCCACCGCCGCGGCCTTCGAGCGGCCGGGGCGGGTGGTCCAGAAGGCCACCGACCACTTCGCCGCCTCGGGGATGCCGGTCCGCGAGCTCGCGGTGCTCAACCGGCGGGAGGCCGACGAGCCGGCCCACGCCGATGCCGTGAGATCGGCCCGGTTCGTCTACCTGGCCGACGGCTCCCCGATGCACCTCCGGTCCGTGCTGTGGGGATCGCCGCTGTTCGAGGCGCTGGTGGAGGCATACCGCAAGGGCGCCGCGGTGGCGGCCAGCGGGGCCGGTGCCACGGTCCTCGGAGACCCCATGGTCGACCCGCGAGGCGGTGCCTACACGGTCGGGCTGGGCCTCGTGAAGGACCTCGCCGTCTTCCCCTACCACGGCACCTCGGCACGGCACCTGCTCGAGCGCTCGGTCGACCTCCTCGCCCCGACCGCGACGCTGGTCGGGATCGACGAGGAGACGGCCCTGGTCCGTGATCCCGGGGGGTCGTGGCGGGTCGCGGGAGCCGGCCGGGTCACGGTCTACGAGGAGGGTGAGCCGGCCCACGCGCTCGGGGCGGGCTCGACGGTGCCGGGGCTTCCGGCCTGAACCCGGGCCGCATCCGCTACCGTCCGGGCAAGCTATCCCGGAAGCCACCCCGGCCGAGGACCCCACGTTGATCGACACCGGGCCGCCCGACGCCCTCCAGCTCAGCGAGATCGAGGTCCGCTTCGGCGGCGTGACCGCTCTCGACGGCGTCTCGGTGCGGGTGGGGCCGGGGGAGATCTGCGGCCTCATCGGCGCCAACGGCGCCGGCAAGACCACGCTCTTCGACGTCGTGTCGGGGGTGCGGACCCCGGATGCCGGCCGGGTCCACCTCCACGGGCGCGACGTCACGCGCTGGTCTCCCCACCGCCGGGCCCGCGCCGGCTTGCGGCGCACGTTCCAGCGGGTGCAGCCCTTCGGATGGCTCACGGTGGAGGAGAACCTCCTCGTCGCCTCGGAGTGGCGCGGCGGCGGAGGTGGGGCCCTCGCCGATCTCGCCGGCGCGCCGGGGCGCCGCCGGAGGGAGCGGGAGCGCCGGGCGCGCGCCGACGCGGTGATCTCCCGCTGCGGGCTCGACGCGGTGCGGCACGCCCCGTGCGGCCACCTGCCGATCGGAGCGGTCCGCCTCGTCGAGCTGGGCCGGGCCCTCGTCGACGATCCCACCGTCGTGCTCCTCGACGAACCGACCTCGGGGCTCGACCACGCCGAGTCGAGGCGCTTCGCCGACCTCGTCCGGTCGGAGCGCGACGAACGGGGCACCGCCGTCCTGCTCGTCGAGCACGACGTCGGCTTCGTGCTCGGGACGTGCGACCGCGTGGTGGTCCTGCACCTCGGTCGGGTGCTCGCCGACGGCTCCCCCGCCGAGATCCGCGACGATCCCGCGGTCCGGAACGCCTACCTGGGGGCCGTGCCGGCGTGACGGTCCCCGTTCCCGCTCCTGCCCGTCCCAGCGCCGCCGAGGCGCTCCGAACCGGAGGAACACCGTGCGCAGGTACCTGATCCGAGTCAGCAGCGTCGCCCTCGCGGCCGCCCTGGTCCTCTCCGCCTGCTCCGAGAGCACCAAGGACGACGGCAAGGGGTCGGGGAACGGGGACCGCGAACCGGCCACCCGGACCACCCGGGGCGTGACCGATACCTCCGTCAAGGTCGGGGGACTCGTCTACGACCTGTACTTCGGCGACGCCCGGGTGGGCGTGCAGGCCCGGATCGAGCAGGCCAACGACGCCGGTGGCGTCCACGGCCGCCGGATCGAGGTCGTGGAGGCCGAGAACGACAACAACGACGCCGCCAAGGGTCTCGAGATCACCAAGCGCCTCGTGGAGAGCGAGAAGGTGTTCGCGCTCCTGCCCGTGAACTCCGGCGTGTTCGGAGGCGGCGACTACGCAGCCCAGAACGACGTCCCGGTGTTCGGATGGGGCGTGAACCCGGGGTTCTGCGACAAGCCGAACGCGTTCGGGATCACCGGCTGCGTCACGAACCCGTCCTTGAAGGTGGCGTCGAACGCGCTCGGCACGGCGCTCGAGAAGCAGTTGGGCACCAGCGACAAGACGATCGCGTTCATCGGCGAGGACAACGACGCCGGCCGGGGGGGCATCAAGCTCCTCACGTCCTCCGTCGAGGACAAGGGGTTCGAGGTGGTGATGGCCGATGCCTCGCTCCCCGCTCCTCCCGACGTCCCCGGCGACGTGAGCCCGTTCGTTACGCAGCTGCTCAAGTCCGACGGCGGCCAGGCGCCCGACATCATCTACCTGATCGCCACCCTGTCGGGCACCAAGATCTCGGCGGCGCTCCAGGCCGCCGGGTTCAAGGGAATGATCGTGACGCCGTCCTACAGCCCGCTCCTGCTCGGAGTGCCCGGCTACGACGGGACGTGGATCAACACCCAGCTCGGGATGGACCCGAAGGTCCCGGCCAACGCCGAGATGCTGAAGGCCGTCGCGGCCGTCAAGCCCGACCAGAAGCTCAACCTGGCCGTGGCGGCGGGGTACTGGGCGGCCGACATGTTCGTGAAGGCGCTCGAGAAGACCGGTCGCGACCTCACGGTCGAGCGGTTCCTCGCCACGCTCAACGGCGGCGGCTTCACCTACGAGGTGCCGGGGGTGGTGGGCCGGTCCGAGTGGCCCGGGAACCACGAGCACCCCGTTCCGTGCTCGGCGATGACCGAGGTCCGGGGCAAGGAGTTCATCCCGACGGTGCCGCTGGCGTGCGGTCGCAACATCCCTGTCGAGTGATCCCGGTCGAGCGACGGCGCCCGCTCGCCGCCCTGACGCCGGCATGAGGTGACCGGGACGCCGTGGCGCAGTTCCTGAGCCTCGTCCTGGCGGGGGCGGTGTCGGGCGGGCTCTACGCCGTCATGGCGTCGGGCCTGGTCCTGACCTACCAGGCGTCGGGGGTCTTCAACGTGGGACACGGCGCGGTGGCGTTCGCCACCGCGCTCGTGTTCTACGTGCTCCACCAGCCGGCCGCGGAGGGGGGAGCCGGCCTGGCCGTCGTGCCCGCCGCGATCATCTCCATCGGGCTGTTCGCCCCGCTGCTGGGCTGGTTCCTCGACCGCTTCCTGTTCCGGCGGCTGGCGGGGGCTCCGGAGGCCACCCGCCTCGTGGGGGCCGTCGGCGTGCTGATCGCCCTGCCCGCCGCGGCCCTGCTGACGATCGCCGCGTCGAACGCGTTCCTGGGCACCGACCTGCCGACGGCGTCGGGGGAGCAGGGCGTGCAACCGCCCGGATTGGGCCCGTGGCCGGCGCGGTCGTTCTCCCTGACCCGGGGGGTGGCGATCGACTCCGACCAGATCGCCGTGCTCGCGGCGGCGGCCCTGGCCGCCGTAGGGCTGTGGTACCTGCTGCGCCGGACCCGTCTCGGCCTCGAGACCCGCGCCGCGGTCGACCGCGGGGTCCTGGCCCGCCTCCGTGGCGTCGACACCGACCGCGCCTCGATGCTGGTGTGGATGGTCACGACCTTCCTCGCCGGCCTGGCCGGAGTGCTCATCGCGCCGCTGTTCGACCTCAGCGCCATCACCTTCCACATGATCGTGTTCACGGCGTTCACGGCGGTGGTGGCGGCCCGCCTGCGGTCGGTGCCGGGAGCCTTCGCCGCCGGCATCGCGCTGGGCGTCGTGCAGAACCTCGTCAACGGCTACGCGCCCGATCTCCTCACGGAGATCTCCGGCTTCCGGAGCTCGGTCCCGTTCCTGTTGCTGTTCGTCCTGCTCTTCCTGGTCCCCACCCGGGGCCGCGACGCGGGTTCGGTGGCGGAGGAGGCACCGCCGATCGACCCGGCGGGCGACCTGCCGGCCTGGCGTCGCCGGCTCCCGTGGGCGGTGGCCGCCGCGGTGTTCTGCGCCTACGGGCTCTGGATCGCCGACGCCTACTGGACCGGGATCCTGAACCGGGGCCTGGTGATGGCCCTGGTGCTCCTGTCCTTCGTGGTGGTGACCGGCCTGGGCGGGATGATCAGCCTCGCCCAGGCCACCTTCGTGACGGTCGGTGGGTTCACCACCGGGTGGCTCGTCACCCATCAGTGGCCGTCGACGGTGCCCGTCCTGATGGACAACGGTCGCGTCACGTTCTGGCTCGCGGTGCTCGGGGCCACCGTGCTGACCATGGCCGTCGGCGTGCTGGTGGCGCTGCCGTCGCTGCGCTTCGGCGGCCTGATGCTGGCCCTCGCCACCCTGGCCCTGGCCTTCGCGGGCGACCGGCTGGTGTTCCAGCTCGAGGGTGTGCGCAACGGGTCGTCGGGCTGGTCGATACCCCGCCCTGCGTACGGACCCGTAGACCTGTCCGACGACCGGACGTTGTTCGTGGTGCTCGTGGCGGTGGTCGCGCTCGCGGTGGTGCTGGTGGTGAACCTGAACCGCTCGGCGACCGGCCGGGCCGTGCTTGCCCTCCGCTCCTCGGCGGTGGCCGCCGCGACGTCGGGCGTCGCCCCCACCCGGGTGAAGCTCACGGTCTTCGCGGTCTCGGCGGGGCTGGCCGGCTTCGCGGGCGCGTTCTTCGCGCTGGTGAACAGCCCCATGACCAACACGAGCGCTCCCGCCCTGGTGGGGATCGTCTGGCTCGCGGTGGCGGTCACGTTCGGGATCCGGCGCCCAGCGGGCGCGGTGGTCGCCGGCGTCGTCTACGCGATGGTGCCTCCCTGGCTCTCCGGCATCGGGGTGTCGTGGGGGGCGCCGTGGTCCTCGCTCCCCGGGTCGGTGCGGGAGGTCGTCGCGAACCCGGACCTGCCGGTGATGCTCTTCGGCCTGGGCGCCCTGAGCCTGGCCCGCCAGCCCGACGGCGTGCTGGCCGACGTGGGGGCCGGCCTGGCGCGCCGGCGCGCGGCTCGGCGGGCGCGGTCGGCCGCCGAGCCCACCGCCCCGGCGGCGCCGGTCGCCCTCGATCCGACCCCGGTCGAGCCGGCCCCGGTGCCGTCCGTGCCCCGGGCCGCGACCCCGGACCCGCCCCCGTCGCGCTCCGCCGGTACGGCCGGGGGTGCCGTGCTCGAACTGCGCGACGTGTACGCCGGCTACGGCGAGGTGGAGGTGTTGCACGGCGTATCGCTGTCGGTGGCTCCCGGCGAGGTGGTGGCGGTTCTGGGCGCCAACGGAGCCGGCAAGTCGACCCTGTGCGCGGTCGCCGCCGGGCTGGTGACGCCCTCGCGGGGAGAGGTGGTGCTGTCGGGGCGTGACGTGACCTCCGAGCCGCCGTTCCGGCGGGCCCGTGCGGGGCTGCTCCTCGCACCGGAGGCCCGGGGCGTGTTCCCCGGCCTGTCGGTCGACGACAACCTCGCGTTGCGCCTGCGCTCGGCCGAGCAGAGGCGCGCGGCGCGGGAGCGCTTCCCGATCCTGGGCGACCGTCACGACCAGCTCGCGGGCCTGCTCTCCGGTGGGGAGCAGCAGCAGCTAGCGCTCGCGGTGGCGCTGGGCGACCCTCCTGCCGTCTTCATCGCCGACGAACCGACCCTCGGCCTGGCCCCGCAGGCGGTGGAGGCCGTCGTCGAGGCGCTGGACGAGCTGAGGGACCGGGGCAGCGCCGTGGTCCTGGTGGAGGAGCAGGCGGCCACGGCGCTGCGCCTGGCCGACACCGCGGTGATGATGGAGCTGGGCCGGGTGGCGTGGAGAGGCCCGGTGAGCGAGGTGGACGCCACCCGGCTCGCGGCGACCTACCTGGGAGAGGCCGACCTCGTGGGTCGTGGGCCCGGTGCCCGGTCCGGCGACGAGGAGGCCGACGGGGAGATCAGCGAGGAGCCGACTCGCTGATCGTGACCTTGCTGATGGTCACCTTCTTCGTGGGCGGTCCGTCGCCGGTGTCGGGAGCGTAGGACTCGATCCGGCGGGCCACGTCGAGGCCCTCCGTGACCGTCCCGAAGCGTGCGTAGTCGTTGGGGAGCGTGCTCCCGCCCGGTCCGGTCACGACGAAGAACTGCGACCCGAAGGTACCGGGCGGATCCGTGGGGCTCTTGGCCGCCGCGAGCGACCCCTCGGGGTAGTGGTCGGTGGGCACCTCGCCCTTGACCGTGTAGCCGGGCCCGCCCGACCCGTCGCCGGCCGGGTCGCCGCCCTGGATCACGAAGGCCTTGGCGGCGCGGTGGAAGGTGAGGCCGTCGTAGAAGCCCTCGCGCGCCAGGAACACGAAGTTGTTGACCGCCACCGGTGCCTTCTTGGCGTCGAGGGCGACGACGATCGTCCCCTCCGACGTCTCGAGCGTGGCGGTGTAGGTCTTGGCCGGATCGATCTTCATCGGCGGCGGCGAGTCGAACGTCCGGGCCGGGTCCTTGGTGCTCTTGCCCGCGGTGGTGCTCGTGGTGGAGGTCCGGTCGCGGGGCTTCTCGCGGTCATCGCCCCGGGTGACGTTGAGGATCAGGATGATCCCCGCCACGATCACGCCGGCGATCAGTGCGTTGCGTACAGCCCGGATGGTGCGGGTGCGCTTCTCGGCCTTGGCGGCCGCGGCCCGGGCCGCCTCCCGGTTCTGGCGCTGGCGCTCTCTCTTGGCCGCCTTGGACACGGGCGCGGAGTGTACCGACGCGTGGCCGCCGGGCTCGATCGGGCCCGCTGGTACCGTGGCCCCGTGGGTCTGATCGTCCAGAAGTACGGCGGCACGTCGGTCGCGGACCCGGAGCGCATCCGGGCCGTGGCCGAACACGTTGTGCGCACCCGCCGTGACGGCGACGACGTCGTGGTGGTGGTCTCGGCGATGGGCAAGACGACCGACGACCTCGTCCGCCTGGCGCACGACGTCGCGGCCCGCCCCCCCGCTCGCGAGCTCGACATGCTGCTCACGTCCGGCGAGCGGATCTCCATCTCCCTGCTCTGCATGGCGATCATCGACCAGGGGTGCCCGGCGGTCAGCTTCACCGGGTCGCAGGCCGGGATCGTCACCGACACCACGCACGGCAAGGCCCGGATCGTCGAGGTCAAGGCCGACCGCATCCGCGACTCGCTCGCCGCCGGCGACGTCGTGGTCGTGGCCGGGTTCCAGGGCGTCTCGACGGCGCGCGACGTGACCACGCTCGGCCGGGGTGGTTCCGACACCACCGCGGTGGCGCTGGCCGCGGTGCTCGGGGCCGAGGCCTGCGAGATCTACACCGACGTCTCGGGGGTGTTCACCGCCGATCCGCGGGTCGAGCCCAACGCCCGGCGCGTCGATCACCTCTCGTACGAGGAGATGCTGGAGATGGCGGCCACCGGCGGCCGGGTGCTCGCCCTGCGCTCGGTCGAGTTCGCCCGCAACTACCGCGTGCCCCTGCACGTGCGCTCGAGCTTCACCTGGGCGACGGGGACGTGGATCGGCGACAAGGAGGAAGGCATGGAGGACGCGATCGTCTCGGGGGTGACCCAGGACGTCTCCGACGTGAAGATCACGGTCGACCGGGTCCCCGATCGCCCGGGGATCGCGGCTCGGATCTTCCGCGCGCTCGCCGACGAGGCCGTCAACGTCGACATGATCGAGCAGAACGTCTCCCGCGACGGCCACACCGACATCTCCTTCACGGTGCCCGCCGACGACCTCGACCGCACCGTCACGGTCATGGGCAAGGTGGCGGCCGAGATCGGCGCCGGAGGCTTCACCCACGACACGCAGGTCGGACGCGTCTCGCTGGTGGGGGCGGGGATGAGGAGCAACCCCGGGGTGGCGGCCGAGATGTTCGAGGTCCTCGCCGCCGAGGGCGTGAACATCGAGATGATCTCCACCTCGTCGATCCGGATCTCGTGCGTGGTCCGGGAGGACGACGTCGAGCGGGCCGTGCAGGCGCTGCACCGGGCGTTCCGGCTGGAGGAGGGCTGACCGTGGCCCGCCTGGGTGTGATCGGCGCCACCGGCCTCGTCGGGGGAGAGATGCTGCGGATCCTGGAGGAGCGCGCCTTCCCCCTCGACGAGCTGCGCGCCTTCGCCTCGCCTCGCTCCGAGGGCCGCCGCCTGCCCTTCGGCGGCGGCGAGGTGGTGTGCCGCGTCCTGGAGCCGGGCTGCTTCGACGGCCTCGACCTGGTGGCCGTCGACGTCGACGATCCGCTGTCGGCCGAGTGGTCGCCCGTCGCGGCCGCGGCCGGGGCGACGGTCGTCGACAACTCGGCCGCCTTCCGCATGGACGGCGACGTCCCGCTCGTGGTCGCCGAGGTGAACCCCGACGACGCGCACCGGGCACCGAGGGGCATCGTCTCGAACCCGAACTGCACCACGATGGTGCTCGTCACCGCGCTGGCTCCGCTGCACCGGGCCGCGGGCATCGACCGCATGGTCGTCTCGTCGTACCAGTCGGTCTCGGGGGCGGGCTGGCCCGGCATCCACGAGCTCGACGACCAGTGGACCAAGCTCGACGGGCGGTCCGAGGTGCTGCGCCGGGCCGGGGCCACCGAAGGCGTGATCGTGCCCGGCGACGTGTGGCCCAAGCCGATCGCCGGCAACGTGATCCCGCTCGCGGGCTCGGTCAAGGAGGCCGGCTACACCTCCGAGGAGTGGAAGCTCGTCCACGAGAGCCGCAAGATCCTGCACGCCCCCGACCTGGCGGTCACCGCCACCTGCGTGCGGGTGCCGGTCTTCGTGGGTCACGCGCTCTCGGCCAACGTCGCCTTCCACCGGCCCATGGGCCGTGAGGAGGCGATCGACCTGCTGGCGGCGGCGCCGGGGGTCGAGCTGGTCGACGGCGGCGACGGCTACCCCACGCCGCTCGACGGTGCCGGGGTCGACCCCGTGCTGGTCGGCCGGGTGCGCGACGACCCGTCGAACCCCGGAGGGCTCGACCTGTGGGTCACCGGCGACAACCTCCGCAAGGGCGCGGCGCTCAACACCGTCCAGATCCTCGAGGCGCTGGCGCGCTGAACGTCCGGCGAGCCGCGACCGCCCGGCTCACCCCCGGGGGATCAGCCGGGGGCCGCCACCCAGAGCCGGAAATCGGACCGGCCCGTGGGGCGATCGTGCCGGTCGGACCGCCACACCCTCAGGACGTGCCATCCGGGTGCGACGTCGTAGCCGGGGCGCGGGCCGCAGCGGGTGGGCGTGGCGCCGTCGAGCGAGCACAGGTAGCCCCCACGGTGGTTGGCGCCCGTCACCACGAAGTCGGCGCGCGTCGAGCTCTCCACGCCCTCCGGTCCGCTCCTGATCCGTACCGACGGTGCCGGGCCCACCTCCCAGACCCTCAGCTGGCCCGGGCCGGTCTCGCCCCGGGCGTCGACGGCCTGCACCATGAAGGAGTGGAGACCGGGATCCAGGTGCCGCATCACGACCGGCGACGTGCACGCCTCCGAGCGGACGGCGTCGTAGTAGCAGCGGTAGGTGAGGCCCGCCTCCATCGTGAAGCGGAGCTCCGCGTTGCGCGCCGGGGTCACGCCCACCGGCCCGCGGGTGATGACCGGGCGGGCGATGGGCGCCCCGACCTCGACGGTGGGTGAGGCGCTCGACTCGGGGCCGGCGGCCGACGCCGTGAGGGCCGCGACCGTGAAGCTGTAGCGGCCGGGCTCGAGCCCCTCGAACGACGCCGAGGTCTCGGACGGGCCGACCTCGCGCGTCGCGCCGCCGGGATCGGCCGTCACCCGGTAGCCGACGATCTCCAGGTCGGCCCGGTCGGGGGCCGGGACCCAGCTCACCGTGGCCGTGGTCCCGTCGACATCCGCGGTCACGCCGGTGGCGACACCGGGGGGTACGAAGGCCCGGCACGGCTGGCCCCGCAGCGACGGGCACGGTGCGAGCGGGGCGTCGAGCGCCACACCGGGGATCACCGGCAGCACCACCCGCGACGGCATCCCCGCCGTGTGGGCGATCGAGTCGGTCACCGGCTCGGCGGGGTCGAGCGCCCGGAAGGTCCACAGCGGCCGGTCGCCGCCGGGCGCCTCGATGCTCAACCGGATGCGCGTACCGGCCCGGAACACGTGGCCGAACGGGAAGATCTGCACCCGGGCGGGGACGAACTCGCCCGCCGGCAGCGGCGAGGCGTCGCTCTCGAGGTGCGTCTGGACCGGCCGCAGCTCGGTGGAGCGGGTGGCGTCGAGCTTGCGGTGGCTGGCCCTCAGCCAGCCGTTCTGCACGTAGCGCTCCTGGCCGTCGGGGCGGACCTCGGTGAGGGTGACCTGGAGGTCGGTGTCGGCCGCGGTCGACCGCAGCCACAGGTCGACGCTCCCGGTCCCGGCCATGGCGGTGTCGGCGGCCAGGGGGGGCGACAGGTACGACAGCGCCTTGCCGTCGACGAGCGGGGTCCAGTCGTACTTCGGGTCGGCGAGCCAGATGTCGGATGACGAGCCCGAGAAGTTGGCCCGGGGCCGGGCGGACAGGTCGTACACGTACGAGTCGACGCCCCGCGGCTCGTCGTCGGCCAGGGTCGGCGGTTCCGGGTCGAGCCGGCCGTCGGGCTGGAGGTACCACGCGGTCGGCACGGTCTGCGCCGGGGGCCACTGCGAGAACCCCGACTCGCCCGCCGGTTCCGGCGAGCCGGCGGGCGCGCCGGGCCGGGCCCCGTTCTCCCAGAGGATCCGCACCGGCGGTTCGGCCTCGTAGGCCGCGAGCGCGCTGGCGAGGTCGGGGTAGCCGGTGAAGCGATCGGGGGGGAGCTGGATGTTCGGGATCCCGGTGATGGTGGCGAAGATGATCGGCGCGACGGCCCGGGCGCCGGCCGGGATCTCCGGGATCCGCCGGGCCACGTAGAAGTCGAGGAACTCGACCATCCGGGCGAGGATCTCGGGATCGAGGGCGTCGGCGTGGGTCCCGTTCTGCGCCGTGACCTTGAAGGCGCCCTCGGGCACCGAGGTGAAGTTGGCGATCATGTTCGGCCAGTGGCCGCCGGTCTGCTCGTCCTGCCAGGCCCCGGCCAGGAACGTCGGTACGTCGATCTCGTCCACGAAGCTCGCCGGCGCGAGGGCGTCGCCTCCCGGCGGGTACAGGTCGCTGCCGACCGGCGGGAAGTACTGGTTGTCGATGATCTGCTGGAGGAACTCGCGGTTCTGGCCCCGCAGCAGCATGTTGAAGGAGCACTGCTGGTCGCCGGCGGCGATGCGGTCCACGGCCCAGCCGTTGCCGATCGGGTCGGGCCAGCGGTTCTGCTCGACGCGGTCGGTCGCCCACCCGAGCGCGAACCCGTCGTTGAAGATCCCGCCCGGATAGAGGGTGCCGCGGAACGTGTCGTCGATGACCGACAGCGGCGTGATGGCGGCCAGGTGGGGAGGCCGGGTCCGGGCCACGAAGAGCTGGCTGATGCCGGGGTAGGAGATCCCGGCCATCCCGATGCGCCCGGCCCACGGCTGGGCGGCGATGGCCTCGATGGTGTCGTACCCGTCGAGGCCCTGGAGGGTCTCGAAGAAGTCGAACGCGCCGCCCGAGCAGCCCGAGCCGCGGATGTTCACGCCGACGTAGGCGTAGCCGAGGAGCTGGGCGAGGATCTTGATGATGGGCTGGCCGGCGTTCGGGTTCGAGGGGTCATAGCCCGAGTACTCGAGGAGGGTGGGGTAGGGGCCGCCGTCGACCGGGCCGGGCAGGCTGATCGAGGCGCTGAGCTTCGTTCCGTCGCGGGTGGTGATGTACCCGAAGCCGGCCTCCGCCGGCTGACCCGGCGCCTGGGCGTGCAGCACCTGATCGGTGTAGAGCGAGGGCGGGGGCACGTCGTCGGGAGAGGTCACGGTCAGCGGCCCGATCTCGGTGCCGGCCGGGCCGGAGCCGTCGTCACCGAGGGAGACGCGGTACCCGGTGCCGGGGGGCACCTGGTGGAAGAGGAGGCCACCGAGGGAGTCGGTGGTGCCCGCTTGGACCACCGCGCCGGTCCCGTCGCGGAGCGCGACGGGCGTTCCGGCGGGCGCACCGATCACGTAGACCTGCTCGACGCTGCCGCCGGCCACGACGCCGTCGTAGAGGGGGGTCTCGGCGGCCGCCGTACCGATCGGTCCCGTGGCGGGCGCGAGGAGCCCGACGACGAGAGCCAGGGTCAGTGCTGCGCGCGCGAGGGCCCGGTTCCTCATGTCGTTCCTCCCAGCTGGACTCGCTCGGCGCGAGTCCGGTCCCGCATAGTGTGGCGTAGGCCGGGAGAGTACCAGTACAGACGCCCGGTTTGCCCATTTCCGGGCAGATGGGCAAACGGTCGACCTCGCGTAGGAGGATCAGGGTGGCCACGTCACTCGTCGACGCCGACCGGCGCCCGTCGGTCACGGCCACGGCCCGCCGCGGTGCCGCCACCGCCGCGGTCCTGGCCCGGCACTCGCTGCGTGCCGCCCGCTCGGGCCGCGGCGACGGGGGAGCCGGGGCCGCCCGCGAGGCCCGTGAGGCGTTCGCCCGGCTGGGCCCGACCTACGTGAAGCTGGCCCAGCTCATCGCGTCGAGTCCGGGCCTGTTCCCCGAGGTCCTGGCCGAGGAGCTGCGCTCCCTGCTCGACCGCGTGCCTCCCGTCCCGTATCCCGAGGTCCGCCGGGTCGTGGCCGCCGAGCTGGGCGACGAACCCGAGGCCGTGTTCGGCCGCTTCGACCCGGATCCTCTCGCCTCGGCGTCGATCGCCCAGGTCCACGCCGCCGAGCTCCGCAGCGGCGAGGAGGTCGTGGTGAAGGTCCAGCGGCCGGGGATCCGCTCCCGCCTCGCGGCCGACCTCCGGATCCTGGAACGCATCGCGTGGGTGCTCGAACGGACCTCCGCCCGCGGGCGCATCGCGAACCCGGTCGCGGTGGTCGACGACTTCGCGACCACGCTCGCCGACGAGCTCAACTTCGTGGTCGAGGCACGCTCCATGGACACCTTCTCCTCCAACCTGCGCTCCTTCGGCAGCAACGACGGGGTTCGGGTCCCCACCGTCGTCTGGGAGCTGACCACGCCCCGCGTGCTCACCATGGAACGAATCCACGGGTACAAGGTCGACGACCTCACCCGCCTGGGCGAGACGGGCTGGGACCTGCCCGGCGTGCTCAAGCGCGGGGTGATGGCCTGGATGGAGGCGGCGCTCGAGCACGGCTTCTTCCACGGCGACGCGCACGCGGGCAACCTCATGCTCGACCACGAGGGCCGGGTCGTGTTCCTCGACTTCGGGATCGTCGGCCGCCTCGACGAGCGGACTCGGGGCGTCCTCCGGCGGGGCCTGCCGGCGCTCGTCGTCGACGGCGACTTCATGGCGGTGGCCCGCGCCATCTACGAGATGGGTGCGGTCGGCAAGCCGGCCGACCTCGAGCAGTCGGCGCGCGATGTGGCCGAGGTGCTGGCGCCGATCGTGGGCCGTCCGCTCTCGGAGATCTCCTACGGCCAGGTGCTGATCGACATCGTGAGGGTCGGCACCCGCTACGAGATCCGCCTGCCCCGGGAGCTGGTGCTGGTGGCCAAGCAGCTCCTGTACTTCGAGCGCTACGCCAAGCTGATGGCGCCGGGCTGGAACCTCCTCGAGGATCCCGACCTGGTGGCCTTCGTCCTTCGCGACCCCTGACCGGCTTCGATCGAGGCGCCGCGCCGGTCCGCACGGACCGGCGGGCGCGAACGGGCGCATCGAGCCCACGGGCGGGCCCGAGACCTCGGACGGGCGGTCGTCGTCGGACCGTCCGGACTCCGGCTGGTCGGGATGCCGGGATTTGAACCCGGGACCTCAGCGTCCCGAACGCTGCGCGCTAACCAAGCTGCGCCACATCCCGAAGGGACCTCGATCCTAGTGGACCGACGTTCCGATCATCCTCTTGGCCTCACGCCGGAGGACCCCCGCGTCGACGGGCTTCAGCAGCATGGCGTCGACGTCGCAGCGGCGGCCCAGGAAGTTGTCGGCGAAGCGGTCGAGGAGCAGGAGGATCGGTACGCGGGGCAGGCGGCCGGCCCCCTCCTCGAGGCGCAGGTCGAGAGCGACCGCGGGCCCGCCCATGTTGCCGATCTGCATGTCGAGCACGACGAGGTCGGGCTCGTACTCGGCGACCGCGGGGCGGACTCCGGCGCCCTGGTCGACCGTGAGGACGGTGTCGTCGGCCCCCGCGAACGCGAACGCGAGCTGGTCGCGCAGGTACGGGGCGTCGGCGGCGACGAGGATGGTGGCCACGGACGGCGAGGCTACCCCGAGAACAGGACCCGCCCCACCTCGGCCAGGGCGTCGAAGTCGTGCACGTCGCGGTCGAGGTACGGCACGAAGGCCACGGGCGCCCCGCCGATGCGCTCCCTCACGCCCTCCAGGTGCTCCCGCTCGGCGCGGGCGATGCTCCTGAGGTCGGCGAGGTTGCGGTACGCGGCCGCGAGGCGGGCCGCGGCCCGGCGCCGCCCGGCCGGCCCGGACGCCGAGAGCGCGTCGAGGGTCTCGGCGCGGGCCCGCAGCCCCTCGGGCTGCTCCACGCCGAACGACGGGTGGACGCGGTTCACCACCACGGCGGCCACCCCGCGGTCGGTCTCGGTCAGGCGCTCGGCGAAGTAGTGGGCCTCGTCGATGGCGTCCCGCCGCGGCGACGTCACGAGGACGAACCGGGTGTGGGGGTCCGACAGCAGGGCGAGCACCACGGCGGCGCGCTCGCGGAAGCCGTCCTCCATGCCCTCGAAGGCCCGGAGGAAGGCCACGACGTCGTCGATCACCTCGGAGCCCACGACCCTCGCGACGATCCGCAGGAAGCGCTGCACCCCGGCGCTGACCGCCTTCATGTAGGCGCGGGTGGGCATCATGAGCAGCCGGAAGATCCGGTTGTCGAGCAGGCGCGTGATCCGGTTCGGTGCGTCCAGGAAGTCGAGGGCGTGCCGCGTCGGGGGCGTGTCGACCACGATCAGGTCGTAGGCCCCCTCCTCGTGCAGCTCGTGGAGCTTCTCCATCGCCATGTACTCCTGCGTGCCCGACAGCGCGCCGGCGACGTTTCGGTAGAAGCGGTTCTCGAGGATGCGCTGGGCCTGCTCAGGGGTCTCGGCGTAGCGGGCGACCAGGTGGTCGAACGTCGACTCGGTGTCGAGCATGAGCGCGGAGAGGCGCCCGGGCCCGCCGCCGGCGGGCGAGTGCGACGCGCTCGAGGCGCCCCAGAGGGCACGGTCGATCTCGTGCGGAGTGTCGGACAACGTGTCGAGGCCGAGCGCGTTGGCGAGCCGCTTGGCCGGGTCGATCGTCACGACCACGGCGTTCCGGCCCCGCCGCGCCCCTTCCACCGCCAGCACCGCGGCGGTGGTGGTCTTGCCGACGCCGCCGCTGCCGGCACAGATCACCACGTGGCCGGAGCGCACGATCTGCTCCAGCGCCTCCACCGGGGCGCCGGCCGTCATCCCGGCACCGGTGTGAGTGCCTCGACGCCGGCCTCCAGCGCGTCGGCGAGGAGCTCGACGTCGGCCGTCCCGAGCCCGGCGGCGAACACGAACGGGAGCCGGATCTGGGGGAGGGGGAGGCGGTCGGCGAGGCGGTCGATCTGGGCGGCTTGTATGGCCCCCCGGCGCGATCGGAACGCCGCCGCCGCGGCCAGGTCGTCGGCTTCGCGGTCGGACACGAACACGTCGGCCGCCGCGGCCAGGTCGCGGATCTCGGCGGGGCTCGTGGGGAGGTCCGTCTCGGGATAGCACCCGTTGACCAGGACCGGTCCGAGCGACACGCCCGCCCGGTCCTCGATCGCGTAGGCCGTCTCCACCAGCTCGTTGACGGGCGTCTCCTCCGGCACGGTGACGAGCAGGACCCGGCAGCGGGCCGGGTCGTGCAGCATCTCGACCACCTCGGCGGCCTGCTTGCGGATGGGGCCGGCGTGGACGGCGTCGAGGAGGCCCTGCGGCGAGAGGAGGAAGCTCACCGCGTGGCCCGCGGCCGGGGCGTCGATGATCACGAGGTCGGCCGTGCCGCCCTGTTCGAGCTGCTTCACCTTGCCGAGGAGCAGGATGTCCTTCATGCCGGGCACCGCCGTGGCCACCACCTCCAGGGCGCCCGTGCGGGCCAGGCGGCGGGAGATCCTCGACAGGCCGTGGTCCTCCAGGTACTCGACCAGCGCTTCGTCGGGGGTGAGGAAGCGGGCGGTGATCCCGGGGTGGAGCTCGATCTCGTGGTAGCCGAGGTCGGGCTTCCCGAAGGCCGAGGCGAGCCCCGATTTGCCCTCGACCTCCACGACCAGCACGCTCAACCCCGCCCGGGCCGCCATCACCGCGAGGGCGGCGGTGACCGTGGTCTTCCCGACCCCGCCCTTGCCGGCCACGACGACGACACGGGATGCGGAGCAGAAGGCCCGGGCGTCCATGGATCCACCATGCTATGGGAGCACTGATGCCGCGCCGCGCTCGTCTGGTCCTCGCTGCCGCCCTGGTCCTGTCCGCGTCGCTCGCCGGCGCGGTCGGGACGGCGGGCGCCGGCACCCCGGAGCGGCCCGAGATCAGGGCGTCGGGCCGGAGAGGGATCGTCGTCGTCCAGGTCGAGGGGCTGCTCGATCCCCCGAACGAGCGCCTGGTGCGCGAGTCGTTGCGGGACGCCAACCGGCGCCGGGCGACCCTGGTCGTGATCCAGCTCAACTCACCGGGAGCGCTCGACGTCGACGTCGACGGTCTGGTCTCCGAGATCCGCGACAGCCGGGTTCCCGTCGCGGTCTGGGTCGGCCCCTCCGGGGCGCGGGCCAAGGGGGCGGCGGTGCTGCTGCTCCAGGCGGCGTCCGTCGCGTCGGTGGCCCAGGGCGCGACGATCGGTCCCGCCTATCCCGTGCGTCTCGACCGACCGGGCGCGATGGGCCGCGACGAGGTGCGCACGCGCCTCGACCGGCTGGCCCTCTTCGGGGAGAGGCGCCCGGCGGGTGCGCTCACCGACGAGCGTCTCGGGGCGGTGGCCGCGGGGCGCCGTGGCTACGTGGACCTCGTGAAGCCGATCATCGGCGAGGTGATCGTGTCGCTCCACCGGCGGGCCGTGCGCACACCGACCGGCTACGTGAGGCTGTCCACCGCGAAGGTCGTGGGCGAGGGCACCTCGCTGCGACGCACCCCCAACCAGGACGTGCGCTTCCGTGAGCTCGACCTCGGTGGGACCGTGGTCCACAAGCTCACCAGCCCGTCGATCAGCTACCTGCTCCTGGTCGCCGGGCTGCTGCTGATCGTCTTCGAGCTCTACATGGCGTCGATCGGCCTGGCCGGCCTCGCGGGCGCCCTGGCCCTGGTCGGCGCGGCGGTGGGGCTGTCCCACCTCCCGGTGGCCGGGTGGGCGCTGGTGCTGATCGGCCTGGGCGTGTTCGGGTTCACCGTCGACGTGCAGGCGGGCCGAGTGGGGGTGTGGAGCTTCGCCGGCGCCGCCGCGCTCGTCGGCGGTTCGTTGGGCCTGTTCGGGGGCTCGCCGGCCCTCGACCCCCCGTGGTGGGAGCTGGCCGGGGTCTGGGTGGGGGCGGTGGTGTTCATGCGCCTCGCCATGACCGCGGCGCTGCGCTCCCGCTTCTCGTCGCCGGTGATCGACCGTGAGGGCCTGGTCGGCGCCGAGGGCATCGCCGAGGGTGACGTCCACCCCGGTCGCTCCGGTGGTCCCGGTGGCCTTGGTGGTTCCGGTGGCCGGGGTGACCGGGGTGGTCCGGGTGACCAGCGTGGCGTCGGTGACGTGGTGTTGGTCGACGGCGCCCGGTGGCCCGCCCGCGCCCGGGGGGACCGGATCGTCCCCTCCTCCCGCCGCGTGCGGATCGTGGGCGTCGACGGCATCGTGGTCGAGGTCGCGGAGGTCGGCAGCGACGGCGACCCCGGGCCGGGCCCGGGCCTCGCGACCGGTGGATGACCCCTTGTACCGCCCCCGGGGGCGCGGTATACCGTCGGAGAACGACAGACCGGGGGGGAATGCATCGTGTCGGTACGAACGCTCGACGAGCGATGGCAGGTCCGTGCGGCGTGCCGGGGCCCCGCCTCCGCGCTCTTCTTCCCGCCCAGCGTCAGCGAGCGCCGCGACGAGCGGGAGCAACGGGAGGCGCGGGCCAAGGCGATCTGCGCGACCTGCCCAGTGCGGCGCGAGTGCCTCGAACACGCGCTGCGTGTGCGTGAGCTCCACGGGATCTGGGGCGGGATGAACGAGGCCGAACGCCGAGCCCGGCTGGGGTTGCAGCCGAGCTGACCGGAGACGAGCCGCGGGCGAGACCCGGGCGCGCGGCTAGGTACCGGCGGCCGGGCCCGCCCGGCGCTCGTCGCCGTGGCGCCGGGTCACGCCCTCGGCGTCGAGGCGGGCCAGCAGCGGGAGCGTGTACTTGCGGGTGGTGCCGAAGAGGTCGCGCGCCTGGGCGACGGTGAGGCTCCCGCGCTCGCGGAGCGCGTTCCGCACCAACGACCGGGCCGCGTCGACCGCGCCGGCGGAGAAGAACGTCCCGCCCACCTCCACGGCCACGCCCTCCCGGGCCAGTGCCTTGGCGAGGCCGATGTCGGCGGGGTCCGGGGGGTTGAACGGCGACGATTCCAGCGCGGCGAGGAGGTCACGGCCCGCCGGCGTCTCCGAGGCCGGCGCGCGGGGTGAGGCCGGGGCGACCACGCCTCCCGCCACCGTGAGGTCGTCCGCTCGCGCGAGGGCCGCGCGCAGCGCGTCGACGGCGATCCCGTGGGCCGTCGCGAGGCCGGAGAGCGGGAGGCCGGGTTCGTGGGGGTGGGCGCGGCGGTGCTCGGCGACGGCGGCCCGGACGGAGGCGAGCAGCCCGTCGACGACGCCCGGGGCGACGAAGTGCGCACCCACCCGGACCGCGCCGGCAGCGGCGAGGAGCGCCTCCATGTCGGGACGAGGCCTCCCGCCCAGCCGCTCCAGCTGGTCGGCGGCGAGCCAGCCGCGGGAGGCGAGCAGGCGCTCGCCCAACGACCGCCCGAGGTCGCGGGCTGCCTCGGCGGCTCGGGCCGTGGGGGCGACGTCGAGCACCTCCGCGCCACCCAGGGTGACCTGACGCCCGGCGTCGCGCAGCACCATCCGGTCCCCGGGAGCCAGTGGCAGCGGCACGGGCAGGTGGATCCGGGCGAAGGCCGGCGCCGCGAGGTCCGCGTCGCCCGAGAGCACCCGGAGACGGACCCGGTGCGAACCCGATCCGACGTGGAGGTGGACGGTGCCCCGGCGGGGCAGCGCGTCGACGTCGACGTCCGCCAGCCGGACGTCGACGGTCGACGTGAGCTGCCAGGCGCCCGGCGTCACCAGGGCGTGGCCGCGGTGGAGGGCCCGGTGGTCGATCCCCGCCAGGTTCACGGCGACCCTGGATCCAGGTACCCCGCGGTCGCGCCGGCGTCGGTGCGTCTCCACGCCCCGGACCCGCCCGGCGAGGCCCGCGGGCTCGACGGCGACGGTGTCGCCGGACCGGAGGGCACCACCGGTCAAGGTGCCGGTGACGACCGTGCCCGCACCCGGGGCGGCGAACACCCGGTCCACCCACAGCCGCACCCGCCCGTCGGCTCGGGGCGGTGGGGCGGTCGCCAGCACGGCGTCGAGGGCGCTTCGGACGTCGGCGATCCCCTCACCCGAACGCGAGTCGCAGGCGACGACCGGAACGCCGTGGAGTGCCGTCCCGGCGAGGTGTTCCTCCACCTCGAGCAGGGCCAACTCCAGCGTGTCGGTGTCGACGAGCCCGGCCTTGGTGACGGCGACCATCCCGTGCCGGGCCCCCACCAGGTCGAGGATCCGCAGGTGCTCCTCGCTCTGGGGCATCCAGCCGTCGGTGGCCGCCACCACCAGCACGGCCACGTCGACGGCACCCACCCCGGCGAGCATGTTCCCGATGAAGCGGACGTGGCCGGGAACGTCGACGAACCCGACCTCGCGGCCGGAGGGGAGCACGGTGTGGGCGAAGCCGAGGTCGATGGTCAGGCCCCGTCGCCTCTCCTCGGCGAAGCGGTCCGGGTCCTGACCGGTCAGCGCGCGGACCAGCGACGACTTGCCGTGGTCGACGTGGCCGGCGGTCGCCACCGCCCGGGCGGGCGGTGCCTCGCTCACGGGACCGTGGCCGCGAGGGTCAGTGCCTCGGCGAGGTGCTCGTCGTCGGCCGGATCCACGGTGCGCAGGTCGCAGACGACCGATCCGCCGGCGGCACGGGCCACTATGCGCCCCGCGCGCAGCGAGGCGAGGGCGGCACCGGCCCGGGCGTCGCCGACCGGCAGCGCCACCGCGGCCGAGGGGATCGTCCGACCGGGGAGCGCGCCGCCGCCGATCACCGCTTCGGTATCGGCCACCTTGGCGCCGGGAACCCGGCCCGCGAGCGCCTCGGCCCGGGCGCGGAGCGCCTCGAGCGGCGCCGCGGCCATGCGCCAGATCGGGAGCTCGGCGGCCCGGCCGTCGAGGTAGGTGGAGGCCACGTGCTGGAGCGCGGCCAGGCAGAGCTTCCCCGGGCGCACGGCCCGGGCCAGCGGGTGCCGGGCGAGGCGCGCGACGAGGTCGGCCCGGCCCACGATCACCCCGGCCTGGGGTCCGCCGAGCAGCTTGTCGCCGGAGAACGTCACCAGCGTCGCACCGGCCTCGAGGCACTGGCGCACCCCCGGCTCGTCGCCCAGCCATCCCGGTCGGTGCCCGAGCCAGGGGGTGTCGGAGTCGAGGAGGCCCGAGCCGGCGTCGACGACGAGCGGCGGGCCCAGCGTGGCCAGGTCGGGCAGCGACGCCGACTCCACGAACCCGACCATCCGGTAGTTCGACGGGTGCACCCGGAGGACCAGCGCCGTGGAGGCCGTCAGGGCGTCCTCGTAGTCGGCTCGGCGGGTGCGGTTGGTGGTGCCGACCTCGACGAGGCGTGCCCCCGACTCCGCCATCACGTCGGGGATGCGGAAGCCGCCCCCGATCTCGACCAGCTCGCCGCGCGAGACCACCACCTCGCGGTCGCGGGCCAGCGCCGAGAGCGCCAGCAGCACCGCGGCCGCGTTGTTGTTGACCACGAGACCGGCCTCGGCTCCGCAGGCCCGGGCCAGCAACGCCCCCGCGTGGTCGTGGCGTGACCCGCGGCGACCCTCGTCGAGGCGGTACTCGAGGTTGGAGTACCCCGAGGCCACGTCGGCGGCGGCGGCCAGCGCGTCGCCGGGAAGCGGCGACCGCCCGAGGTTCGTGTGGACGATCACCCCGGTGGCGTTCACCACGCGGCCGAGCAGGGCGCGGCGGACGGAGTCGACGCGCGCCCGGGCGGCGGCCACCACGGCGTCGGGGTCGACGGGCCGCCCACGGGTGGCGTCGGAGCGGGCGCCGTCGACCGCGGCGCGTGCCGCGTCGGCCAGGAGCCGGTGCGGCAGGCCGTCGAGAGCGGCCACCACCCGGTCCACGGGAGGGACGGCACGGCGTGGGTCCACCGCCCCGAGCCTACGGCGACCCCGGGCCGGGCCGCGCGCCCGGAGCCGTAGACTGGAGGCATGTCCTCCGGCGCCCACCGTGGTTCGAGACCGTGGTGAGGCACGCCCGGTGACGGCCTTCACGCCCGGCGTGCCGAGCGCCCTGTCCCCCCTCGTGCGTCGGATCGTGGCGCCGAACCCGAGTCCCATGACCGGCCCGGGGACCAACACCTACCTGGTCGGCATCGACGAGGTGGCCGTCATCGACCCGGGCCCCGACGTCGAGTCGCACGTCGACGCCATCATCGGGGCCTCGATGCGGGAACGGGTGCGGTGGGTCCTGCTGACCCATTCCCACCCCGACCACGCGCCGGCGACCACCCGGCTCGTGGAGGCCACCGGGGCCGAGGTGCTCGCCTTCTCGCGGCGCGACGCCGGGGTCGCCGTCGATCGGGCCCTCACCGACGGCGCCGTGGTCGAGGGCACGGAGTTCCGCCTGGAGGCCCTGCACACGCCCGGCCACTCGCCCGACCACCTCTGCTTCCACCTCGACGAGGAGCGGCTGCTCTTCACCGGCGACCTGGTCCTGGGGGGCACGTACTCCGTGGTGTCGCCCCACGGGGGCGGCGACATGGGCGCCTACCTGGCCTCTCTCCGCCGCCTCCGCCGCATGCGGCTGGCCCGGATCGCTCCGGGCCACGGCGACGTCATCGACGAACCCCGCGACCGCCTCGACGAGTACATCCGCCACCGCGAGGACCGGGAGCGTCAGATCCTGGCCGTCCTCGACGACGGCCCGGCGCGCATCCCCGAGATCGTGGAGCGCATCTACACCGACACCCCGGCCGCGCTGCTGGAGGTCGCGGCCATGCAGGTCCTGGCGCACCTGGTGAAGCTGCGGAACGAGGGGCGGGCCGCGGGGCGCGACCAGCGGTCGATCTGGAAGGCCGCCTGAGCGGTCGGTGTCGCCGCGCCCGCCGCGGCGCCGGCCCGCCCTACCCGGCCAGCGGCGCCGCGGGGGTCGCGTCCTCGGCGGCCGCCTTCTTCGCCCGGGCGGCCTCGATGAGCATCCGGGCCGTGCACCCGGCCATCTCGACCGGGGGCATCAGCTCCTCGGCCAACCGGCGGGCGAGCTCGGCGAACGCCCGGCCGGTGGGGCCGTCGGGGTGGGTCATCGCGACGGGCCGGCCCGCGTCGCCACCCTCGGAGACCTCGGGCTCGATCGGGATCGACGCCACCAGCGGAGCCCCGATCTCGGCGGCCAGCGCGGCTCCACCGCCACTCCCGAAGATGGGCACCTCGCTCCCGTCGGGCGCCACGTAGGCCGACATGTTCTCGACGACCCCGACGACCTTCATGAAGGAGCGGCGGGCCATGTCGGCCACACGCGCGGCGACCTTCTGGGCCGCCCGGGCGGGCGTGGTGACCACGAGGAGCTCGGCCTGCGGCAGCAGCCGCGCCAGGCCCATCTGCACGTCGCCGGTCCCCGGCGGCATGTCGATCAGCAGGTAGTCCATCGGCCCCCACCGGACGTCGGTCAGGAACTGCTCGAGGGCGCGGGTGAGGATCAACCCCCGCCACATCAGGGCGGTCTCCTCGTCGTCGACGAGGAAGCCCATCGAGACCACCTTCACCTGGTTCCCGCCCACGTCGACGACGTTGGGGTGGATCTTGCCGTCGGCCCCACCCAGCCGACCCTCCACCCCGAGCATCCGCGGGATGCTGAAGCCCCAGATGTCGGCGTCGAGGACCCCGACGGTGAAACCCCGGGCAGCGAGCGCCACCGCGAGGTTGACGGTGACCGACGACTTGCCGACCCCGCCCTTGCCGCTGGCCACGGCCAGGGTGCGGGTGGTGGGCGGCACCTCCGTGGCCGCCGCGTTCTCGCGGGCGTTGAACCGGGCCCGGGCCATGGCAGCGCTCTTCTGCTCGGGCGTCATCTCGCCGTAGGCGACCTCCACGTTCGCCACGCCGGGCAGGCCCCGGACCTTCGACTCCACGTCCTTCTTGATCTGGGCCCTCAGCGGGCAGCCGGCCGTGGTCAGGGCCACGGTGATCCGGACGCCGCCGGCCTCGTCGACGACGACGTCGTCGACCATGCCGAGCTCGACCACGCTGGCGTGGAGCTCCGGATCGATGACCCCCTCGAGCATGCGACGGACGTCGTCGGGGGTCGGGGGCCGGGCCGCGCGGTGCGCGGCGCCCTTCCCGCTGTTGACCTGCTGCGTCGTGGTCACGGCTCCACCCTCGGTCGATGCCGGCCTGACGGCCCGCGCTAGCCCAATTAAACCGATGCGCGTCTTGAAAATATGCCCAAACGGCGCTACGGTCAATCGACCGTCGGACGGCCGGCCACGGACGGGGGAAGCCTGTTGGACCTCGAGACCCTCAAGGCGCTGGGGGACGAGACCCGCTACGCCATCTACAGCGAGCTCGCCGAGTCCACCGGTCCGCTGCCCGCGCAGGAGCTCGCCGAGCGGCTCGGCCTCCACGCCAACACGGTCCGCCTCCACCTCGAGCGCCTCCGCGAGGTCGGGATCGTCGAGGTCGAGGCGATGCACCACGGTCGGGTCGGCCGGCCCCAGCACCGCTACTCCCTGGCTCCGGGAGCACCGGGACTCGGGTTCGACCCGCCCGCCCACGCGCTGCTCGCCGGCCTCCTCGCGGCCGTGGCCGAGAACGCGGGTGCCGGCCCCGACACCGCCCGGGCCGTCGGGAGGGAATGGGGGCGCCAGGCGGCGAGGCGGTCGCGGCCCCGCCGGCACGACCGGGGCCGCGGGGCCCTCGACGAGCTCATCGAGCAGTCCGACCGCCTCGGCTTCGAGCCGGCCGCCGACGAGCCGACCGCGAGCGAGCCGGTGCGGGTCGACTTCCTCCACTGCCCGTTCCGCGAGCTCGCCGAGGCCTACCCCGACCTCGTGTGCAGCCTCCATCGCGGCCTCTGTGAGGGGATGCTCGAGGGATCCGGCGGGGCGACGGTGGAGGCGTTCTCCTACCTGTACGACCCCGAGCCCTGCCATGTGGTGGTGGGCGGACCGGTATCCTGACGCCTGAGCCACGCGCCGGAGGTAGCGAACCCATGACCACCACCGACCAGATGCCCGAGCCCTTCACGATCACGGAGGCCGCCTCGGCGAAGGTGAAGAGCCTTCTCGCCGCCGAGGACGACGACGCCCTGGCGCTGCGGGTCGCGGTCCGGCCGGGCGGCTGCTCCGGCTACAGCTACGAGATGTACTTCGACTCCGACGTCACCGACGATGACCTCCGCTTCGACCGCGACGGCGTGACCGCGGTGATCGACCGGCAGAGCTTCCAGCACCTCGGCGGGGCCGTCCTCGACTACAAGGACGGCCTCCAGGACGCCGGGTTCTCGATCACCAACCCCAACGCGGGCCACAGCTGCGGTTGCGGCAAGTCGTTCCACTGACCGACTGAGCCCCTGACCCTGCGGTTCACCTGCAACGGCCGACCGGTCCTGGTCGAGCCGGCCCCGGGGTCGAGCCTCCTCGCGGTGCTGCGCGACGGGCTCGGCTTGGTCTCGCTCAAGGACGGCTGCGCGCCGCAGGGCCAGTGCGGCTGCTGCACGGTACTGGTCGACGGCGTGGCGCGGGTGGCGTGCGTGACCCCCGCGGAGCGTGTGGCCGGCCGTGAGGTCACGACCCTCGAGGGTCTCGATCCGGCCGAGCGCGACGGCTGGTCCGCCGCGTTCCTCGCCACCGGGGGTTCCCAGTGCGGCTTCTGCACGCCGGGGATCGTGATGAGGGGCACCGCCCTGGCCCGCAGGGGACCGTGGACCCAGTCCGATGTCGACCGGGCGCTGGCCGCCCACCTGTGCCGCTGCACCGGCTGGCAGACGATCCACGAGGCCTTCGACCTGATGACCGCCTCCCCGAGGTCCCGGGCCGGCGCCGCGTCGCGAACGGGCGGGCGTGACCTTCGCGCCGCGGCCCGCCGGGCCGAGATGGAGGGCGGAGCGCCTCAGGCGGTCGGCCCGGAGGTGCCTCTCGGCGAGGGCGGCTTCGCGGCCGACTCCGCTCCCGACGGCGCTCTCGTGGCGGTACCGGCCCGGTCCGGGCCCGGTGCCGGCGTCGTTGAGGCTGCCGGGTCGTGGTGGGTGGTCGCGGAATCGGTAGCCGAAGCGCGCGCCGGCGCCCGGAACGCCCCGGGCCGGCGCGGCCCGGGCGGGCCGGCCGTGCCCCTGCCGCTGAGGCCGTGTCCGGAGCGGGGAGTCAGGTTGGCCACGTCCTGGGTGGAGCCGGCCTACCTCGAGACCGACGCGTCCTGGTGCCGGCCCGGGGGCGCTCCGGCGTCGCCGCTCGCCAACGGGGGCGCCTTCGGCGCCAAGCAGGCGTCCCCCGCCCCGGCGGCGGCGAGGGAGCTGGCCGATCGCCTCGGCCGCCCGGTACTGGCCCTCCTCTCGCGCGAGGACGTCGTGCGGATGGGTCCCAAGCGACCTCCTGTGTCGGCCGCGGCCCGGTTCGACGGGCACCGGCTGGGCATCGAGGGCTGGTGGGTCGCGTCCGGTCAGTCGGGCCCGTTCCCCGGCTTCATCCCGCCGTACCGGATCGAGGTCGAGTCGTCGTGGACTCCGCGGGCCGTGCCGGGGCCGCCCGTGTCCACGTCGTTGCGGGCGGCGGGCGCGGCCGAGCAGGCGGTGCTGATGGAGGGCGCGCTCGACGAGGCCGGGGCCGCACGCGCCGATCTCGTGTCGGAGACCGCGGCCGACGTCCTGCTCGACACGTGCGCGCAGGTCGGCTCGGGGGCCCGGGCCGGCGCCCGCGTGGCGATCGACGCCGGCGGCGCGGTCGGGTCCGTGGCGGTCAGGGTCGCGGCAGGCGACCCGCTGGACGACGTCGTCCTGCGCTCGTACGCGATCGGTGCGGCGCACATGGCCCTGGGATGGGTGCTCACCGAGGGTCTCGCCGTCGATCCCGACGACGGTGCGGTCCACGACCTGACGGTCCGGAGCTTCGGGGTGGTCCGGGCCCGGTCGATGCCGCCGGTCGAGATCACGATCGTCGACGACCCCGGGCCGCCCCGGGCCTCCTCTTCGGACGCGGTGTTCGCGGCGGTGGCGGCGGCGGCCTGGAACGCCGTGACCAGGGCGGAGGGTGCCCGGCCGGAGGTCTTCCCGGCCGTCGGCACCCGGGCGTCGCGGGCTATCGGCCGTTGAAACCCGTTCACACGCCGTTCACACGGCTGGAACGGCGCGGCAAACACGGGGTGCGAACCTGACCGCGGGCCGCAAGAGCCCGGGACGGCCTCGGGCCGCGGTGGACCGAGGGGGCGGTGGGCCGACGACCGTGGACGGACGACAGGCAGAGAGACGGCAGACGGAAGCGGGCGCCCCCGGTGGCGCCCCGGCAGCGGAGGTCAGAGTGAGCATCAAGGTTGAGTACATCTGGATCGACGGCACGGAGCCCACGGCTCGCCTCCGTTCCAAGACCAAGATCCTGCCGGCGGGTGGCGACGCCGAGCTCCCCATCTGGGGGTTCGACGGATCGAGCACCGGCCAGGCGCCGGGCCGGGCGTCCGACTGCGTGCTCCGGCCCGTCTTCACCGCGCCGGACCCCATCCGGGGCGGCCCGCACCTGCTCGCGCTGTGCGAGGTCCTCGACACCGACCTGACCCCGCACCGCACCAACACCCGGGCGGCGTGCCTGGAGGTCGCGGAGCGCTTCTCGGACCACGAGCCGCTCTTCGGTATCGAGCAGGAGTACACGTTCTTCAAGGACGGCCGCCCGCTCGGGTTCCCGGCCGGGGGCTTCCCGGCTCCCCAGGGCTTCTACTACTGCGGTGTGGGGGCCGACGAGGTGTTCGGGCGTGACGTGGTCGAGGCCCACCTCGACGCCTGCCTGACCGCCGGCCTGCAGATCTCGGGGATCAACGCCGAGGTCATGCCGGGGCAGTGGGAGTTCCAGGTCGGGCCGCTCGGGCCGATCGAGGTCTCCGACCAGCTCTGGCTGGCCCGGTGGCTCCTCTACCGCGTGGCCGAGGACTTCGGCATCTCCGCCACCCTGGCGCCCAAGCCGGTCAAGGGCGACTGGAACGGTGCCGGCGCGCACACCAACTTCTCGACCCGCCAGATGCGCTCCGACTACTCGGCCATCGTCGACGCCTGTGAGGCGCTGGGGGCGAAGGCCGCCGAGCACATCGCCCACTACGGCGCGGGGATCGAGGAGCGCCTCACCGGGTCGCACGAGACGGCCGCGTTCACGACCTTCAGCTACGGGGTCTCCGACCGGGGCGCCTCGGTGCGTATCCCGTGGCAGGTGGAGGTGGCGAAGAAGGGCTACATCGAGGACCGCCGGCCCAACGCCAACATGGACCCCTACCAGGTGACGCGCCTGGTCACCGACACCGTCTGCTCCGCTCTGGGCTGAAGCGGGGTCGGGTTCCCGTCGAACGGGCCGGCGGCTTCGGCCGCCGGCCCGTTCTCGTCCCGGCGGCGGAGCCGGTTCAGCAGGTGAGGTCGGGAGGGCCCGTGAACACCGCGACCGGGTAACCCAGGTCGGCGTCGGCCTTGAGGGCGAGGAACACCTTCTCCACGACCCGGGCCCGGTCCGGGGCCGCCAGCCGCGGATCCCGCATCACCGCCTTGGGCTCCTCCCTCAACCGCCGGCCGAGGTCGGGGAGACCGGCGGCGACGAGCTCGGCCTCGGCCGCCCGGTAGAGGCGGTCGCTCCTCGCCCGCTGGGCCGGGGTCCGAGGATCGTGGGACGCGACCAGGGTGGCCCCGGGGCACCTGCGCCAGCGCTCCACCGCGGGACCGACCGAGAGGATCACGACCGCGGTCGCGTCCGTGGGCCGGAGGGCCCAACGGTCCGAAAGGCTCAGGGCACGCGGGGCCGTGATGCCGACGTCGAGGCCCGACCGCCGCATCTCGTTGGTGAGCCCGACGCCCAGGTTGTAGATGGTGACCGGGTCCTCCCAGTCGACTAGGTAGCGCCCGCCGGGGCCCCGGCCGGCGACGTCCGATCCCTTCAACGCGGCGATGGCGTCCGGTACCACCGAGCCGAGCATCCGGCTGGGTTGCTCGGTTCCCAAGCCGGCGTCCGGCACCCGCAGCGTGGCGGTGGCGGTGAGCGCGACCGCGGCGACGAGCGGGACCGCCACCGCCCGGGGCGCCACCGAATCGACGACCCTCCCGAGCCGGTGCGGCCCGCGCCGGAGCGTGACGGAGCGCACGGCCGCCGCGCCGGTCCATGCGGTGGCGACGAGCGCGAACGCGCCGAGGGCCCAGGCCCACAGGAGGAGGTAGTCCCAGAACGGACCGTGGATCGTCGCGGCCGACACCAGCCCCAGGACCAGGCCCGCACCGATCACCGCGTGGAGGTGGCGGATGCGGCGGTCGGGAAGGCGCAGCGACGTCGCCGCGGCGGCGACCCACGCGAGGCCGGCGGCGACGCCGGTGGGGGCGTGGAACCCGCCGAACACCATCTCGGTGTGCCCGGTGACCAGACGTACGGGGTCGAGGTGGGCGGTCAGGATCTCCAGGCCCGTCCGGAGCCCGAGCGCGGGTTCGTCCGGATGGCGGAACTCCTCGAAGAGGATGGACAGGTTGGGGTGGTCGCCGAAGACCTGCTGGGCTACCGGAGGTAGCCAGAGCACGCAGCCCAGGGCGACCGATCCACCCACCCACCGGACGACGCGGCGCCGCTCGTCGCGGTCGGAGCGTCGGCGCACGGCTCGGACGATCAGGACGGTGGTGGCGAGGAGGCCGAGGCCCCCGACCAGCCCCACGTAGGAGATGTGCGTCTGGGCGCAGAGAGAGGCGGCGAAGACGGTCAGGGGCAGGACCACCAGGTCGTCCTCGATGACCGACCACACCCCGAGCATGACGACCGGCCACCAGAAGACCGGCTGGTACGGGTTCCACGGGGTCACGGGCAGGAGCGGGTCGTAGGCCGCCAGCAGCGCCGCGAGGGCGACGGCAACTCCGAGGACCAGTGCGTAGCCGCCCCGCCTCGACGCGATCCAGCACGCACCGGCGACGGCCAGCGTGCTGAGGACCCCGCCGGAGAGGTTCAGCGCCCACGCCCCCTCGCCCGCTGCCGTGTAGACCGGCCACAAGGAGATGAAGCCGAGCGGGCCCGGATGGTGCCCGGGCTCGCTCAGGGTCCCGAAGCGCCCCAGGAGCCCGGTCAGGGGCGGATGGGAACTGGCGACGTCGTGGACGTTCATCTCGATCATGGCCAGGTCGCCGGCCGGGTACCAGCGGGGCTCGCGGATCGCCACGAGGGCCACGACGACCGGGATCGCAAGGCCTGCGATCACGAGCGCCACCACGGCGGGACGGCGTCGGGACCGTGGGGCGGTGGGGGTCATCGGTCGGACGCCACGGGTCCCGGACCGGGCGGGCAGCGCACGTCGGGGGGCGCGACGAACACCGCCAGGGGCCAGCCGTGCCCGATGATGCGCACGAGGTCGCGGCGGACGTCGTCGGGGACGCGAGGGTCGAGGCCCACCTTCATGATCCCGGACTCGACGCCGGGTGCCAGGGCGCCCGCCCCCACCTCGCGCAGGCGGGCCTGGGCCCGGGCCGTGAGGCGCCGGGTCTCCGCGCGCTCGGCGCGGGTCCGGGGGTCGTGGTGGGCGAGCTCCCGCGCTGCGGGGCAGCGGCGCCACGTCTCGATGTCGGGGCCGACCGAGAGGTGCACGACGGCCGTGGCCTCCGACGGCGTGCGGGCGCGGTCCCCGGCGAGGTTCCTCGCGTAGACGGGTGGGAGGCCGACGTCGAGGCCCGCCCGCAACATCTCGTTGGCGAGGCCCCATCCCTGCCCCTCGATCGACATCGGGTCCCTCCAGGTCACCAGGTACCGGCCGTCCCGTCCGAGGCCCGGGACGGCGCTCCGCTCCAGGGACTCGATCGCCGGGGAGGCGACCCGGCCGAGCGCCCGCGACGAATCGGACGCGGCCGGGTGGATCCGGGCCCCTCGGTAGACGGCGACCCCTGTGAACGCGAACAGGACCAGCGCCGCGGCGGCCGCCGGTCCGACACGTCCGAGGACCGCCCGACCGCGGTCTCCTCCGCTCGACCGCCACCAGGAGGAGAGGGTCCACGCGGAGGCGAGGATCATCAGGACGGCCGACGCCCAGGCCCAGAGGAAGAGGTAGGGGTAGGGCATCCCGTGGATGCTGCGCGCGGACAGGACCCCCGCGGCCAGCGTCACGCCGAGGACGGTGTGGAGCCTGACGATCCGGCGATCCCGGAGCCCCCGGGCGAGGACCGCCGAGGCCGCCCACGCGATCACGAGAGCCGCCCCCGGAAGCCACGAGCCTCCGAAGAGGTCGTAGGTCCGACCAGCCGCCAGCTTCCACGGGTCCATCCGGGCCAGGAGCGCCTCGGTGCCGACGCGGAGCCCGAGCGGCGGCAGGTCCGGGTCGGCGAAGTCGCGGACGATGATGGAGAGGTTCGGCTCGGCACCGAAGAGCTGCTGGCCGATGGGCGGCAGCCAGAGGAGGAGACCGAGCGCGGCGGAGCCCAAGGTCCAGCCCGCGAGGCGGGTCCGCGCCGCTCGGTCGGCCCGTCGCCGGAAGGTCCGCACGGCCAGGACGGCGACGGTCAGCAGGCCGAGGCCGCCGACCAGCCCCACGTATGAGATGTGTATCTGCGCGCAGAGGGAGGCGGCGAAGACGGTCAGCGGCAGCACCGCGAGGTCGTCCTCGAGGACCGACCACACCCCCAGGAGCACCACCGGCCACCAGAAGACCGGCTGGAAGGGGTTCCACGGTTCGACGGGGACGGTGGCCGGGTACCCGGCGAGCAGGACGGCCACCGCGGCGCCGACTCCGACCACGAGCCGGCGTCCGCCGCGCCGCGCCGCGATCCATCCGGCGGACGCGACACCGGTGACGGTGAGGACCACGGAGGACAGGCGCAGTGCCCACGACGACCCGCCGGCGAGCGCGTACACGGGCCACAGGGCGTAGAAGCCCAGCGGGCCCGGGTGGTGCCCGGGTTCGGCGAACGTGCCGAGCCGGCCCGTCAGCCCCAACAGGGGCGGATGCGCACCGGCGACGTCGCGCACGTTGGCCTCGATCATGGCCAGGTCGAAGACCGGGTACCAGCGCGGGCTCCGCAGCACGACCAGTGAGACGACGGGCGCAACCGCCAGGATCGCCACGACCCCGGCCACCACGCCGGCTGTACGGCGGATCAGCCGCCGTCGATCCCGAGGAGCGTCGCCCTCCTCGGACTCCCCGGTGCCGGACCTCGCGGCGGGAGCCCCCCCGGAGGCCTCGGAAGTGGCGGCGTGGGTGCGTCCACCAGGCAAGAGCGCAAGTATATGGACGCCCGTCGGCGATCCGGCGGGCGTCGCCGGTGCCCCGCGGGCTCGGCGGCCGGCCGGTCGGGAGCGAGGGAGCGAGGGTGGCTGAAGCAGCGGTGGAGCCGATCCCCGACGCCGGGGTTCCGGTGGCGGGTCCGTACTCGCCGGTCGTGCGGGCCGGCGACTGGCTGGTCACGGCCGGTCAGGTCGGCATCGATCCCGACACGCTCAGGCTCGCCGCCGGAGGGGCCGGCCCGGAGGCGCTGCAGGCGCTCGCGAACATCCGTACCGTCCTCGGGGCCGCGGGCGCGGGTCTCGGCGACGTGGCCAAGACCACCGTCTTCGTGGCCGACCTCGCCGATTTCGGGGCGATCAACGAAGCGTACGCGGACGCGTTCGGCGACCACCGCCCGGCCCGCACCACGGTCGAGGTCGCCGCGCTGCCCCTCGGGGCCGCCGTCGAGATCGAGGCCTGGGCCTACCGCCCCGGGCGCGCCTGAGAGCGGAGCTGCCGTCCCGTACCCGCCCGGTACGCCCGGGCCGGCTCAGCCGGTGGCCAGGCGAGGCGGCCCCACGAACACCGCCAGGGGCAGGCCGAGTTCGAGCATCCGGTTCACCACCGGCCCGACGTCGGACGGCACCCGGGGGTCGACCCCGACCGCGAAGAGCAGCGAGTCGACCTTCGGCACCAGGTCGTCGAGGCCCAGCGAGCGCAGGCGACGTATGAGCCCGCGGCGCAGCCGGGCGTACTCCGCCCGCTCGGCGGCCGACCGGGGCTCGTGGTAGGCGATGCGCCGCGCGCCGGGCCGGCGGTCCCACCGGGCGATGTCGGGACCCACGGAGAGGTGCACCACCGCGTCGGCGCGGGCCGGCGTGGTGACCCGGTGGCCGCCACCCGCGCCCGGCCCGAGGGCCACCGAGACCCGGGCGTCGAACCCGGCCCGCACGAGCTCGTTCAGCAACCCCCACCCCTGGCCGCCCAGTCCCAGGTGATCGGTGAAGGTCACGAGCAGCCGCGGATCGCCCCGCTTCCCGCCCCACCGGCGGTCGAGCTGGCGGACCGTGGCCGGGACCACCCCGCCGAGCGCGTCGGACTCCGAGCCCGAGCGAGTCCGGAAGTCCGTGGCGCGCGCCGTCGCCACCCCGCTGAAGGCGACCAGGACGGCCATCCCCACCGCGACCGGCGCGTGGGCGGCCCGTCCGGGTGGCGCGCCGCCGAGGTGGTGGCCCCACCACCCCCAGGCCGTCCACGCGATCGCCAGCAGCATCAGCGCGGCGAGCGACCAGCACCACAGGAGCAGGTAGTACCAGACGTGCCCGTGGATGCTGGCCGCGGAGACGGCGGCCAGCACCAGCGTGAGCCCGAGCACGCCGTGCAGTCGCGTGATCCTCCGGTCGGGCAGGAGCCGCCACGCGACGAGGGCCGCCAGACCCCAGACCACGACCAGCGCGATGCCGGGGAGCAGCGGACCGTGTGGATCCTCGGTGAGCCCTGACACGAGCCGGAGCGGGCTCAGGTTCGCGAGCACCGCCTCGAGACCGCGCCGGACACCGATGGGCGCCTCGACCGGATGGGCGAAGTCCCTCCAGATGATCGACATGTTGGGATCGTCGCCGCCGATCTGCTGCGCCACCGGGGGAATCCAGAGGACCGCCCCGAGCAAGGCCGACGCCGCGGTCCAGGACACGATCCGGCGCAGCTCGGGCCGGTCGGCGCGGTGGCGGCGGACGAGCACGGCGACGGAGGCGACGACCACGAGGGCCATCCCGCCGACGAGGCCGAGGTACGACACGTGGGTCTGCGCGCACATCGAGGCGGCGAAGACGGTGAGGGGCAGGGCCACCACGTCGCCCTCGAGCGCCGACCAGACCCCGAACACGACCGCCACCCACCAGAACGCCGGTAGGTAGGGGTTCCACGCCTCGACCGGGATCTCCGGTCCGTAGGCGGCGAGGACCACGGCGAGCACGGCGCCGGCGGCGAGGACCAGGCGGACGCCGCCGCGGCGGGCGGCGAGCCAGATCGTGCCCGCCATGGCGACCACGCTCAGGGCCGACGACGAGAGCCGCAGGGCCCAGGACGTCCGGCCGGCGAGCGCGTACAGCGGCCAGAGGGAGAAGAAGCTGAGCGGTCCGGGATGGCTCCCGGGACGGGACTGGTCGCCGAGCCTTCCCACGAGCCCGAGCAGCGGCGGGTACGCGCTCGCGACGTCGCGCACGCGCAGCTCGGTCTGGGCCAGGTCGAGGACGGGGTACCAGCGGTGGGATCGGAGCCCGGCGAGGGCGACGACCAACGGCACCGCTAGGACCACCACGACCGCGATCCCGGTGACCCCGGCGGCTCTCCGGGCTGCATCGGGGGTTGGTCGGGCCACCGCGGGGGAGTATACGGACGGCGGCCCACGGGGCCGGTCCGGGCCGCCGGCCGGCGACCCGGTGGTACCTTGCCCGCTTCCGGCGCGGCAGGTGCGACGAGTGAGGAGGCCATGACCGACCCATCCCCCGGGGCCGCCGGCGGCCCCGCGATCGTCACCGGCGCCGCCGGATGGCTGGGCCAGAACCTGGTGAGGGAGCTCGCCCCGCGCCGGGACCGCGTCCGGTGCCTCGTGCGCGACGAGGGGGAGCGTCCCCTCGTCGAGGTGATCGCCCCGTCGGTCGAGGTCGTCGTCGGCGACGTGCGCGATCCGGCGGCGCTCGACCGCCTCTTCGACGGCGCGGCGTCGGCGACCGTGTTCCACGCGCTGGGCGTCGTGCACGCCGCCGGGCGCACCCGCGAGTTCTTCGACACCAACGTCGGCGGCACCGACCTGGTCCTCGACCGGGCCCGGCGGACGCGGGCCCGCCGGGTGGTCCACGTGTCGTCGAACTCCCCGTTCGGCGCCAACCCCTCGCCGGACCACCGGTTCACCGAGGACTCGCCCTACAACCCCTACCTGGCGTACGGGGAGTCGAAGCGGCAGGCCGAGGAGCTGGTGCTCCGGGCCGCCGAGCGCGGCGACGTCGAGGCGGTCGTCCTGCGGGCCCCGTGGTTCTACGGCCCGAACCAGCCCGCGCGCCAGAGCCGGTTCTTCTCCGCCATCCGCCGCGGTCGGTTCCCGATCGTCGGCGACGGCACCCAGCGGAGGTCGATGGTCTACACCGGCCATCTCGTGCAGGGGATGCTGCTCGCGGAGGCGGTGCCCGAGGCGGCGGGGCGGGCCTACTGGATAGCCGACGCCGAGCCCTACGAGCTGCGCGACGTGATCGCGACGGTCCGTGCCGCCCTGGAGGCCGAGGGGCTCGAGGTGTCACCACGCCGGCCCCCCCGCCTCCCGCTTCCCGTGGCGGCGCTCGCGGCCCGAGCCGACGCCTTCCTCCAGGCCCGGGGGCGCTACCTCCAGGCGGTCCACGTCCTCGGTGAGCTCAAGGACACGATCGCGTGCGACGTGGGCCGGGCCCGCGAGGAGCTGGGCTTCGATCCCTCGACCAGCCTGCTCGACGGGATGCGGGCGAGCATCCGGTCCTGCCTCGACCGGGGTGAGCAGCTGTGACCGGGCCCGGCACGATGCTCGTGACCGGCGGCAGCGGCTACTTCGGGAGCGTGCTCGTCGACGCGGCGCTCGCGCAGGGTTGGAAGGTCCGCGTCTTCGACCTGAACCCCCCCGACCCGCGCCTCGACGGCGCCGGCGTCGAGTACGTGGCCGGCGACATAGTCGACCGCGAGGCGATCCGTGAGGCGTGCCGCGGCGCCGACGTCGTCATGCACAACGTCGCCCAGGTGCCGCTGGCGCGCGATCGCGAGCTGTTCTGGTCCGTCAACGTCGTCGGCACCGGCAACCTCCTGGTCGCGGCCCGAGACGCCGGCGTCACGAAGGTGGTAAACACGTCGTCGAGCGCGGTGTTCGGCATACCGGAGTCGAACCCGGTCACCGAGGAGACGCCGGTACGGCCGTTGGAGGCCTACGGCCGGGCCAAGGTCCAGGCCGAGATGCTCTGCCGCGACGCCGTCGCCGCCGGCCTCGACGTCACCATCGTGCGACCCCGGACCATCCTCGGTCACGGGCGCCTCGGGATCATGGGCGCGCTCTTCGAGCTCGTCGCCGACGGGGCGCCGGTCTTCGTCCTGGGCGATGGATCCAACCGCTACCAGTTCGTCCACGCGTCGGACCTCGCTTCCGCCTGCCTGCTGGCCGCCGGCCGGCCGGGCCCGGCCGTCTACAACGTCGGCGCGGCCGAGATGGGGACGATGCGCGAGACGCTCCAGGCCCTCGTCGACCACGCCGGCACGGGATCGCGGGTGCGTTCGCTTCCCAAGGGGCCGGCCCGGATCGCCATGCGCGCTCTCGGGGCTCCCGGCCTGGCGCCGTTCGCCCCCTACCACTGGCTCCTCTACGGGGAGTCGCTCTGGTTCGACATCAGCCGGGCCCGCGGCGAGCTCGGGTGGGAGCCGCGGCACTCGAACGCGTCGATGGTCGTCGAGTCCTACGAGTGGTTCCTCGCCCATCGTGCCGACCTCGACGGCGGGAACCGCTCGACCCACCAGTCGCCGGCCCGCCTCGGCGTCCTCGCCGTCCTGAAGCACCTCCCCTGACGCGGGGCGGCCGGGCCGGCGCGGTCGGTAGTCTTTCGCCGCATGAGGCGCATCGAACGACGGGTCGTCGCGCTCCTGGCGCGGGGTGAGCCCGGCGCCGCGCGGTTGGAGGCGATCCAGGCCTACGTCGGCGAGACGCTCCGCCTCATGCCCGATCACCTCCGATGGGGCGTGGCGCTGGAGTCGGCGGTGCTCGGTGCGGCCGACGCCGCGGGGCGCGCGGCCGGCCTCCTCGACGACGGCCGCCTCCGGCTGATCCTGGAGCGGTGGGAGGCGAGCTCGGTCACGCCGCTGCGCCAGTACGTCCGCCTGCTGCGGTCCCTGACCCTCTACGCGGGCGAGGAGCTCGAACACGCCGCGGCGCCCGCGGGAGCGGTCGCGTGACCGACCTCCGCGCCGATGTGGTGGTGGTGGGATCCGGCGCCGGGGGAGCGGTGACGGCCGCCACCCTCGCCGAGGGGGGCCGCGACGTGTGCGTGGTCGAGGAGGGTCCGTGGATCGCACCCGACGAGCTGGAGCCGTTCTCTTTCGAGGAGATGAGGGCCAAGTACCGCCACCGGGGGCTGACCGCCGCGCTGGGCCGCCCGGGCATCGCCTACGCGGAAGGGCGCTGCGTCGGCGGCAGCACCGAGATCAACAGCGGGCTCTACCGGCGCCTGCCCGAGGACCTCGCGGCCCGGTGGCGGGAGCGGGGCCGGATCCTGGACTTCACGCCCGACATCCTCGACCACTACGCGTCGACGATCGAGGCGGAGATCGAGATCTCCACCGTGCCCGGCGCGCCGCCGTTGTCGTCGGCGCTCATCGAGCGCGGGGCGACCAAGCTGGGGTGGCGTTCCACCGAGTTCGCCCGTCTCTTCAGCTACGCCCCCGACGGGCGGGGCACCAAGCAGACCATGGCCCGCACCTTCGTGCCGCGGGCGGTGGCGGCCGGGGCCCGGATAGTCCCCGACACCGAGGCCGTGCGGGTGCTGGTGGACGGGGGCCGCGCGATCGGCGTCGCGTGCCGGAGGCGCCGCCCCGACGGCACCTGGGAGCGCTTCGAGGTGCGCGCGCCCGAGGTGTTCGTGTGCGGGGGCGCCATCCAGAGCCCGGCCCTCCTTCAGCGGTCCGGGATCCGGGGCCTGGTCGGTTCGGGTCTCGAGTTCCACCCCACGATCAAGGTCGCGGCCCGCTTCCCGCACCCGATCGACCACGACGACGTTCCCATGCACCGGGTGACGGAGTTCCCGTCCAACCTCACGATCGGCGGGTCCGCCAGCACCCGGGGCCACGTGGCCCTGGCCATCGCCGACGCCGCGCCCGGCGACGACGAGGCTCTCGACGCCTGGGAGTCGACGGCCGTCTACTACACGGCCATCAAGAGCGAGGGCCACGGGCGCGTGTGGACGCTCCCGGGCCTCCACGCACCCGTCGTGGCCTACAGCCTCACCGAGGCCGACCTGAGCCTCCTGGCCCGCGGACTGGTCCATCTCGGTGAGCTGCTCTTCGCGGCGGGAGCCACCGCGCTGTACCCGTCCATCGCCGGGGGGCCGGTCCTGCACCGGCGCGAGGACCTCGTGTCGTGGTGGGACGCCGTCGACCGGAACCGCGTCAACCTCATGACCGTCCACCTGGCGTCGACGATCCGCATGGGCGAGGACCCCGCGCGGGCCGCCGCCGACAGCTTCGGGCGGATCCGGGGCGTCGCCAACCTCCGGGTCAACGACGCCTCCCTCCTGCCCACGGCGCCGGGTGTCAACCCGCAGGCCGCGATCATGGCCATCGCGCGCCGCAACGCCGACCACTTCCTCGCCAACACCTGACCGGCCGGGTCAGGCGGTGGTGCCCGGCGGGGCCACGAACACGGCCACGGGCTCCCCGAGGTCGAGCATCCGCCGCGCGTCGCGCTCCACCCCGGGCGGCAGGTCGGGCGTCAGGGCGAGGAGGAAGAGCTGGGAGTCGAGCAGGGGGAGCAGGTCGGTGCGCCCGCCACTGCGGAGCCGCCGATCGACGCGGGCGTGCAGCCGCCGGAACTCCGCCCGCTCGGCCCGGCTGCGCGGGTCGCCGTAGGCGACCTCGGCGGCGCCCGGGACGGCGCGCCACACGTCGATGTCGGCACCTACCGCCAGGTGGACGGTCGCGCGCGCCTCACGGGCCGCGACGACGCGATGGCCGCGGGCGCCGCCCCGGAAGAGCGGGACGTCGCCCACCCCGACCGGGATGCCGGCCCGCTCCAGCTCGTTGATCAGTCCCCAGCCCTGCCCACCCAGGCTGACCGTGTCGGTCCAGGTGACGAAGAACCGCTCGCCCTCCAGGGGTTCCTCGGCCATGCGGGCGCGCAGCGCCGTGACGGTCGGGCCCACCACCTCCCCCAGCGCGGCCCCCGCCATGGCGTCGGTGGCGGTGGCGCCCGACGCCCGGACGCCCAGGACGGTGGAGAAGACCAGCAGGGCCGTCGCGGCCAGGGCCGTCGCCGGGGTCCACAACCGGGCCGGGGGGCCGGGCGTGTCCTCGCCGCGGGGTCGGTCGGGGGCCGGTTCCCGCACCTCGTCCCGTGATCCGTCGCGTGGTGCCGGACCGGGGCGGAGGGCGACGACGACGGCCCAGCCGGTGGCGACGACCATGACGGCGCCCAGGCTCCAGCCGTAGAGCAGCAGGTAGTACCAGACCCGGCCGTAGATCCGGCTGGCCGAGTAGACCGAGAGCAGGAGGGCCACCCCCGCGACGACGTTGAGGCGGTTGAGGCGCGCCTCGCGGCGCCGCCAGGCGAACGCACCCGATCCGGCCCAGGCCGTGAGCAGCAGCACCCCCGGGACGATCGAACCGGTCTCGCCCACACCGGCTCGTAGGCCGGAGAACGCCTGGAGCAGGTTCAGCCGGCGCAGCAGCTCCACCAGCCCGGACCTCAGGCCGATCGGATCGGCCGGCGGGTGCAGGAAGTCCTCGGCGATGATCGAGAGGTTCCCCTTGGACGCCGTGAACTGGTCGATGAGCGGGGGGGTCCAGAGCACCACGGCGACACCGGCCGCGGCCGCGGTCCACGTGGCGATCCGGCGGAGCTCGTCGCGGTCGTGACGACGGCGGTACGCCTTGACGCCGACGAGCGCGACGGTGAAGGCGGCCATCCCGCCCACCATGCCGGCGTAGGAGGCGTGGGTCTGCGCGCAGAAGGACCCGGCGAAGGCGGCGACCGGGAGCATGGGCCAGTCGTCGCAGAGCGCCGACCACACGGCCAGGACCAGCACCAGCCACCACATCGACGGCAGGTACGGGTTCCAGGGCTCGAGGAACACCGCGACGCCGAACGTCGACGCCGCCACCGCGAGGAGGGCGCCCACCCCCAGCACCATGCGCGCCCCGCCGCGGCGCCACCCCACGGCCAGTGCCGTCCCGATGGCGGTCAGGTGCACCGTCACCGACGCGATGCGGAGCGCGAACGACGACCGGCCGGCCGCCGCCCAGACCGGCCACATGAACCAGAAGCTCATCGGTCCGGGGTGGCTGCCCGGGTGGTCACCGCTCCCGAACCGGCCGAGCAGCCCGATCAGCGGAGGGTGGGTCGTGCCGACGTCGCGCACCCGCATCTCGGTCTGGGCCAGGTCGAGGAGCGGGTACCAGCGCGGGTGGCGCAGAGCGAGGAGGGCGACGACCAGCGGCACCGCCAGCACCACGACGACCAGGACGGGTACGGCGCGAGGCCGGAGTGTGCCGGGGACGCGCCGACCGTCGGCGCGTGCGTGGGGAGCGACGCCCCCGCCGTCACGGCCGTCGGCGCCGGTGCGGGTGGCCGTGCCGGACCCGGGGCTGGGCATCGCGGCGCAGTGTACCCACGGGGCTCGGGTAACCTCCCCGCATGGCCGGCGGCGTGTTGATGGCGATCGTGCTCCTGCTCGTCCTCCCCGTGGGCGTGATGCTCGTCGGGGCGGCCTGGAGCTTCCTGAACGGACTCCTGCTCGTCGACGACGCCGAGCGCCGCTCCGCGGATCAGCCGGTCTGACCCCACGCCGACGCCCGCCCGAACCGGTACCCCACCGAGCGGACGGTCTGGATCAGCCCGGCGTGCTCCTCGCCGAGCTTGGCCCGCAGGCGGCGGACGTGGACGTCGACGGTCCGGGCACCTCCGTAGTACTCGTACCCCCACACCCGTGAGAGCAGCTGCTCCCGGGTGAACACCTTCTCCGGGTGGGTGCTCAGGAACTTGAGGAGCTCGTACTCCATGTAGGTCAGGTCGATGGGTCGCCCGTCGACCGCCGCCTGGTACGTCTCGAGGTTCAGCACCAGGCCGCCGTGCTCGACCAGCTCGGGACGGGCGGCCCGCCCCGACCGCCAGAAGAGGTGCCGCAGGCGGGCCTCCAGCTCCTTGGGGTGGAAGGGCGCGAGGCAGAAGTCGTCGTAGAGGTCGTCGCGCAGCTCGAGCTCCGCGATCTGGGCTCCGGTAACCAGCACGATCACCGGGCCGCCGAGCCCTTGCTTGCGCAGCGCCCGGGACATCACGAACGCACCCTCGGCGTCCTCGCCGGCGAAGAGCACGGCGCCGTCCCATCCCGTGGACGGCTCCTGCTTGGTCGCCTCCGCGGGGTTGCCGAACGCCTTCCAGCGGTAGCCGGCGAGGTCGAGCGTCTGGGCGAGCAGGGGCGGCGGCGGGTCGGGGAAGACCAGCAGCTCGTCGGGGCCCGATGGCTCGATCCGGGTCACAGCGTCCCCAGGTACCGCTCTACCTCGAAGGGGGTGACCGCACCCTTGTAGGCGTCCCACTCGGCCCGCTTGTTGCGCAGGAAGTACTCGAAGACGTGCTCACCGAGGGCCTCGGCCACGAGCTCGGAGCCCTCCATGGCGTCGAGGGCGCGGTCGAGCGACTCGGGGAGCGAGCCGATGCCCGCCTCGGCCCGCTCGCCGGCGCTCATCTCGTAGATGTTGTTCGTGGCGGGGGGCGGCAGCTCGTAGCCCTCCTGGACGCCCCGCAGGCCGGCGGCGAGCATCACCGAGAACGCCAGGTACGGGTTGCAGGCCGGGTCGGGGGACCGGAACTCGATGCGGGTCGCGGACTCCCGGCCCTTCTTGGGAACCGGTACCCGCACCAGGGCCGAGCGGTTGTTGCGGGCCCAGCAGACGTAGACGGGGGCCTCGTAGCCGCTGACCAGGCGCTTGTAGGAGTTGACCCACTGGTTGGTCACGGCGGTGATCTCACGGGCGTGGTGGAGGAGGCCGGCGATGAACGCCTGGCCCGTCTTGGAGAGGCCGTGCTCGTCGCCGGGGTCGTGGAACGCGTTCAGGTCGCCTTCGAAGAGCGAGAGGTGGCTGTGCATCCCGTTGCCGTACGCGCCGGTGAGCGGCTTGGGCATGAACGTGGCGTGGACGCCCAGGGCGGCGGCCACCTCCTTGACCACCAGGCGGAAGGTCATGACGTTGTCCGCCATGCTGAGGGCGTCGGTGTGGCGGAGGTCCATCTCGTGCTGGCTGGGCCCGAGCTCGTGGAAGCTGTACTCCACCGGGATGCCCATGCCCTCCACCGTGGTGATGGTCTGGCGGCGCAGCTCGCTCACCATGTCGAGCTGGGTCAGGTCGAAGAAGCCGGCCTGGTCGAGGGGGTCGGGCGAGGTCCCCGACCGGAAGTAGTAGTACTCCATCTCCGGGCCGACGTAGAACGAGTACCCCATGCCGTGGGCGACGTCGAGGTTGCGCGCCAGCACCCGGCGCGGATCGCCCTCGAAGGGTTCGCCGTCGAGGGTGTGGATGTCGCAGAAGATGCGCGCGGTGGAGCCGTCGTCGGGCCCTCCGGGAAGGAGCAGCTCGAAGGTCGACGGGTCGGGGACGGCCAGCATGTCGGCCTCCTGGACCCGGCTGTAGCCCTCGATCGACGAGCCGTCGAAGGTCATGCCCTCTTCGAGCGCGCTCTCCAGCTCGGCCGGCGTGATGGCGAAGCTCTTGAGGAACCCGAGCACGTCGGTGAACCAGAGCCGTACGAAGCGCACGCCGCGCTCCTGCACGGTTCGCATGACGTAGTCGCGCTGGTGGCTCCCGGTGTGCTCCACCGGCTCGTCGCCGTCTTCGTCGCCTGGATCGCCCGCGTAGCTCATGTCGTCCTCGTGGTCGCTGGGGTCGTGGCCGTGCCGCACGTGGCTCGGGGCGCACCGCCGGCCCGGTTGGGACCGCTCGGGGCCGCTTCCGGAGCCGAGGTGCGGTCCCGATCCGGTACGCACCAGTGTGCCAGCGGGAGGGGCGCGGCGGGCCCGCCGGCGCCCCTGTTCACACGGTCGTCATCTTGTGGGCGCGGTCTAACCTCGCCAGGGTCGCGACGGACCGGAGGAGGACCGATGACGCAGCTCGCGGGTGCGAACGTGGTGGTCACCGGTGGGGGGAGCGGGATCGGCCGCCTGATGGCCGCCGCGATGGTGGAGCGGGGGTCCCGGGTCGCGATCTGGGATCTCGACCCCACCGCCGCGGCCGAAGCCGCCGAGGAGCTCACCCGTCGCGGCCCGGGCCGGGCCGACCCGTACACCTGCGACGTGACCGACCGGGACGCCGTCTTCGACGCCGCCGAGCGCACCGCGGCCGGGACGGGGCCCGTCGACGTGCTGGTGAACAACGCGGGCGTCGTGAGCGGCAGGTGGCTCACCGAGCTGACCGAGGCGCAGGTCCGGCGGACGTTCGAGGTGAACACCCTCGCCCTCTACTGGACCACGCAGGCGATGCTGCCGGGGATGATGGAACGGCGCCGCGGCCACGTGGTGACCATCGCCTCGGCGTCGTCGCTGGTGGGCGTGGCCAAGCTGAGCGACTATGCGGCCTCGAAGTGGGCGGCCATGGGCTTCGACGAGTCGCTGCGCGTCGAGCTCCGTCGGCGCGGCTCGCCGGTGCGGACCACGGTCGTGTGCCCGTTCTACATCGACACCGGGATGTTCCGCGGGGTGAAGAGCCGGTTCCCGAAGCTGCTCCCCATCCTCGAGCCGGGGTACGTGGCCGAACGCGTCGTGCGGGCCGTCGAGGCCGACCGGCCGCGCCTGTACCTGCCGCCTACCGTCGGTCTCGGCCACCTCATGCGCTTCCTGCCGATCAGCGCGTTCGACCGGCTCAACGACGAGCTCGGCGTGAACCGCTCGATGGACGACTTCGTCGGCCGCGCGTCCGGGGTCCGCTAGCGCCTAGGCGAGCGAGGCCTTCTCGTACATCGCGACCACGCAGGCCCCGCCCAGCCCGAGGTTGTGCTGGAGGGCCCTCCGGGCGCCCTCGACCTGGCGCTCCTCGGCCTCGCCGCGCAGCTGCCAGGTCAGCTCGGCGCACTGCGCGAGGCCCGTGGCGCCGAGGGGGTGCCCCTTGGAGATCAGGCCCCCCGAGGGGTTCACGACCCACCGGCCGCCGTAGGTGACGGCTCCGGAGTCGATGAGCTCGGCGGCCCCTCCCTCGCCGCACAGTCCGAGGCCTTCGTAGGTGATCATCTCGTTGGCGGAGAAGCAGTCGTGCAGCTCGATGACGTCGACGTCCTCGGGTCCGTGCCCCGACTGCTCGTAGACCTGCCGGGCCGCGTCGCGGGTCATGTCGAACCCGACGAACTTCATGTCGGAGTCGGACTCGAAGCTCGACGGGAAGTCGGTGTTCAGCGCCATGGCGACGATCTCGACGGCCCGGTCGGCGAGCCCGTGCTCGCGCACGTACTCCTCGCTGGCGAGGATGGCCGCCGCGCCGCCGTCGGAGGTGGGGCAGCACTGCAGCTTGGTGAGGGGCTCGTGCACCATCGGCGCGGCGAGGATCTCCTCGAGCGTGTACACGTCGCGGAACTGAGAGCGCGGGTTGGCGGCCGAGTGACGGTGGTTCTTCTCGGCGATGCGGGCGAAGCTCTCGGGCTTCACGCCGTAGAGCTCCATGTACTCGCGGCCGGCGTTGCCGAACATCTGCGGGGCGGGCGGCGCGGCCGTGAACCCGCGCTTGGCGTTCATCTTCTCGAACGTCCACTGCATCGGGATGGCCCGGTCGGTGTACTTGATGCCGAGCGAGCCGCGCTCCATCTTCTCGAAGCCGAGCGCCATCGTGCACTCGGCCAGGCCGCCCTCGATGAAGCTCTTGGCCAGGTAGAGCGCGCTCGAACCGGTGGCGCAGTTGTTGTTCACGTTGACGACCGGGATGCCGGTGACGCCCACCTCGTAGAGGGCCCGCTGCCCGGCCGTGGAGTCGCCGTAGCAGTACCCGACCGCGGCCATCTCGACCTGGTCGTAGGAGATCCCGGCGTCGGCGAGCGCGCCCTGACCGGCCTCGCGGGCCATGTCGGGGTAGTCCCACTCCCGCCGGCCCGGCTTCTCGAAGTTGGTCATGCCAACACCGACGACGAACACCTTGCGCCCCATGGGGATCCCTCCGATCGGGCTGCCGGGGCCCGCTGCCTCCGGCGCGACCGGGCCAGGTTAGGCGGGCGACCGGCCCCGACGACCATTCCCCGGACCTCCGAGCGACGGCGGGTCGGCCGGAGCCCCCGTATCCTCTGGGTCATGGCCCTGGTACGCGTGGCGGCCGCGCAGCTCGACGTCGTGGTCGGCGACCTCGAGGGGAACCTCGCCCGGATCGTCGAGGCGTACTCGCGGGCCGAGGACGCCGGCTGCGACCTGGTGGCGTTCCCCGAGCTGGCTCTGACGGGCTACCCGCCCGAGGACCTCCTCTTGCGCCCGGCCTTCGTGGCCCAGGCCTCCGAGGCGCTGGACAAGCTCGCGGCGCGCACCGGCGCCACGGCGGCGGTCGTCGGCTACCCCGACGCCGGCCACGACCTGTCCAACGCGGCGGCCGTCTGCGCCCGGGGGAAGGTCCACGGCGTGTACCGCAAGCGCCTCCTGCCGAACTACGCCGTGTTCGACGAGCGCCGTTACTTCACCCCCGGGGCGGCCGACGGCCCGTTGTTCGTGGTCGGCGGGGTGCGGGTCGCGGTGAGCGTCTGCGAGGACGCGTGGAGCCCGGGCGGCCCGCTCACCGCGCAGGCGGCAGGAGGAGCCGAGCTCGCCGTCAACATCAGCGCGTCCCCGTTCCACGCGGGGCGCCAGCGCGAGCGCGAGGCGATGCTCTCCACCCGGGCCGCGGATGCGGGCGTCCCTCTCGTGTACGTGAACCTCGTCGGCGGCCAGGACGAGCTCGTCTTCGACGGCTCCTCGATGGTCTTCGACGAGTGGGGTCGGCTCGTGGCGCGGGCGGCGGCGTTCAGGGAGGATCTCCTGGTCGTCGACCTCGACGTGAACCCCGGCTACCGCCACCGGCTCCTCGACCCTCGCGGCCGCGCTACGGGCGCGCCGCTCCCCTCGGTGGCGGTGAGCGAGGCGCGACCCCACGAACGCTCCTCGCCCGGACGGATCGCCGCCGCCCCCGGCCCGGTGGCCGAGGTCTACGAGGCGTTGGTGCTCGGCACCCGCGACTACGCCCGCAAGAACGGCTTCGAGCGGGTGGTGCTGGGCCTGTCCGGCGGGGTGGACTCCGCCCTCGTGGCCGCGGTCGCCGTCGACGCCCTGGGCCCCGAGGCGGTGGTCGGGGTCCTCATGCCGTCGCGCTTCACGAGCGAAGCGAGCATCACCGACGCGTCCGCGCTGGCCTCGAACCTCGGCATCGAGACGATCACGCTTCCCATCGAGGCGGCCCACGCCGCGCTCCTGGAGATCCTCGACTCGCCCTTCGGGGGCGACGACCCCGGCGTAGCGGGAGAGAACGTCCAGGCGCGGGTCCGCGGCATCCTGCTCATGGCCCTCTCGAACCGCTTCGGGTGGCTCGTCCTCACCACGGGAAACAAGAGCGAGATGGCCACCGGCTACGCCACCCTCTACGGCGACATGGCGGGCGGCTTCGCCGTCCTCAAGGACGTGCCCAAGACGCTGGTCTACGCGCTGGTGGAGGAGCGGAACGCGCGGGCCGGGCGCGACGTCGTGCCCCGGGCCATCGTGGAGAAGCCCCCGAGCGCGGAGCTGCGCCCCGACCAGCGCGACGACGACTCCCTGCCGGCGTATCCGGTCCTCGACCCGATCCTCGAGCGCTACGTCGAGGGCGACCGATCGGTGGCCGAGATCGAGGCCGAGGGGTTCGATGCCGCGGTGGTGCGGCGCGTCGCGGGCCTGGTGGACATGAACGAGTACAAGCGTCGCCAGGCCCCGCCCGGGGTGCGGGTATCGCCGAAGGCGTTCGGCAAGGACCGCCGGTTGCCGATCACCAACCGCTGGCCGGGCTGACACCGGCGTCGCCCGCCGACCGCGATGGTGCGCCGCTTCGCCCCTCAGGCCGCGCTGGTCGCCGCCGCGGTCCTCTACGGCGTGACGTACGCCGCGGTGCAGGGGGCCCTGGAGACGATGACCCCGATGGGCTTCAACGTGCTGCGCTTCGCGTTGGGGACGACGGTCCTGCTTCCGGTGGCGGTGGCGTGGGGATGGCGCGGTCCCGAGCCGCGTCGCTCCGACACGCGGCGCTCCTTCCTCGCGGCCGGAGCCGCGCTCGGGATCGCCGCCGGGATCGGGTACTTCACCCAGAACGTGGGGCTCCAGCACACGTCCACGTCGAACGTGGCGTTCATCACCGGCCTGTTCGCGGTGTTCACCCCGGCGTTCGAGGCGGTGCTGCACCGGCGACCGCCGCGACCCGAGGTGATCGGGGCCGTGGCTCTCGCGCTCGGGGGGATGTTCCTGCTGACCGGCGCCCGGCTGACGCTGAACCTCGGTGACGCGATGGCGTTGGTGGCCGCGGCCTCGTTCGGGTGGTGGTACGTGCTCATGGGTGAGACGGCGAGCCGCTTCGACTTCGTCTCGCTGACCGCGGTCCAACTCGGCGTGACGGCCCTGTTCTCGTTGCCCGTGGCGCTGGCCACGGGCTTCGGGACCGTCACGAGCAAGGTGGTCGTGGCCGTGGTGGTCACCGCGGTCGGTTCCTCGGCGCTGGCCGTCAGCCTCTCGACGTGGGCCCAGCGCCGCGTCGACGCGTCGCGGGCCAGCCTCATCAACCTGCTCGAGCCCGTCGTGGCCGCGCTCGTCGGCTACGTGCTCGGCGAGCGCATCGGGGGGTGGGGAGTGGTGGGCGCGGCGCTGATCCTGGTCGCGATCCTCGTCGCCGAGCGGGGCCTGGCTCGGGGCGGCTACCGGCTGCCCACCGTCTCGCCGGAGGCCGGCGGCGCCCTCGCCCCCCCGGGCCACGACCCCGGGCCGGACCCCGGAGCGGCCGGGAACGCCGGCCGCGACTCGCCGGTTCCGCCGGCGCCTGCTTGACCGGCGGTGCCGGTGGCGGCGACCATCGGCCGATGGTCGCTCTCGCCGACTCGATCGGTCGGATCGTCGCCTACCGGGAGGTGGAAGGGCGGCTGTTCGAGGTCCTCGGCGGCTGGGTGCCCGACACGTCGGAGCCCCGGGCGAAGCTCTTGTTGGCGCGGCATTCACATCACCACGGAGAGCGCGCCGGGCTCTGGGACCGCCATCTGGCCCTCGACGGGGCCCCTCCGCCCGCTCCCGGCGGCGACGGCCACGGACCGTTCGAGGCGGAGTGGTCGTCGTTCCTCGCCGGTCCGGTCGTGGCGTCGTCCGGGGAGTCGGCCGGTCCCGATCCGACCGCCGAACGGCTCGCAGCCGTGTACCGAGGAGTCCTACCGGCGCTCCTGGCGGTCTACGGAAGTCACCTGGACGAGGCGGACCCCGTGTGCGACGAGCCCGTGGCCCGGACCCTGCGCGCCGTCGTCGCCGGCGCGCGACGTGACCTCGACGAGGGCGAGGCGCTGATCCGGGAGGGGTCGGGGCGGCCCCGCGGCCCGGACGCGCCTGGTCGCTAGGCCCCGACCCGACACCTCGGGGCGGGTGACACGGGAGCAGGCGTGAGTCGCGCCCCGAAGCCTCTCCGGGCGCTGTTCCCGGGCTGTGGAAAACGCTACTTGACGGCTCCGTTATCCTTGGTTGGCGGGATGTGAGCGCACGGAGAGCCCGGGTGCTCCGCGCCCACGCGTCGCGTACGGATATGCCTGGTACGGAGGCGGCAGCGGGCCTGGACGTCGCGGCCGGTCGATGGGTCGCGGCGTCGGGGCGTATGTGCGCCGGGCATATCCGTGGCATGCCGATCGTTCAAGTCCGGTGGGTGTCCGTACCCGTAACGCAATCCACCCCAGAGCCGAGCCCCCAGCCCAGCAACCGAAGAGGATCTCCGTGGCGAAGGAGCGTGTCGAGCGCGACGAGGAAGACCTCGTCCGCCTGTACCTCACCGACATCGGGCAGTACCCGCTGCTCACCAAGGACGACGAGGTCCGCCTGGCCCAGCTGATCGAGGGGGGCAACGCGGCGCGCACCGAGCTCGAAGCCGGCGCCAAGGGCCTCACCGCCGCCAAGAAGCGTGAGCTGCGCCGCACGGCCCGGGCCGGCGACGAGGCGCAGCGGACGTTCGTCCAGTCGAACCTCCGCCTGGTCGTCTCGATCGCGAAGAAGTACCAGGCCTCGGGCCTGCCGCTGCTCGACCTGATCCAGGAGGGCAACCTCGGCCTGATGCACGCCGTCGAGAAGTTCGACTGGCGCAAGGGCTTCAAGTTCTCGACCTACGCCACGTGGTGGATCCGTCAGGCGATCACCCGCGGCATCGCCAACACCGGCCGGACGATCCGCCTCCCCGTCCACGCCGGCGACACGCTGGCGCGCCTGCAGAAGGCCCGCTCACGCCTCGAGCTCAAGCTCGGCCGCCCCGCGACCCTCGCCGAGCTGTCGGCCGAGGTCGAGATGCCCGAGGACAAGGTCACCGAGGCACTGCGCTTCGCCGCCGAGCCGCTCTCGCTCTCCGAGCCGCTGCGCGAGGACGGCGACGCCGAGCTGGGCGACATCGTCGAGGACCGCTCGGCCGAGTCGCCCTTCGAGGTCGCGGCCACGGCGCTGCTGCCGGCGGAGATCGAGAAGCTGCTCGGTCCGCTCGACGACCGGGAGCGCCAGATCCTGGCTCTGCGCTTCGGCCTCGACCGCGGCGAGCCGCGCACCCTCGAGGAGGTCGGGGAGTTCTTCAACCTCACCCGGGAGCGCATCCGCCAGATCGAGGCCCGGGCCATGAGCAAGCTCCGCCACCCGTCGGCCGACACCGGGGCGCGCGACCTCCTCGCCGTCTGATCCTCCGCCGCTCGGCGGAGGTGGCAGGAATCGAACCCACCGGACGGGGATCGCCCGTCCCACTCGTTTTGAAGACGAGGGGGGCCACCAGGCCCCGTTCACCTCCGGGGCCAGTCTCCCATGAGGCTCCCCGGTGAGCCCGACGGTCGGTTTCGCTAGGATCGGCCGACCAGGGTCGGCGCCGAAGCCGAGTGGACCGTCGCCCGCCAACCACCACCGGAAGGGGTTACTCGCCGTGAAGAAGCTGCTCGTGCTCGTGCTCGTCCTCGCTGTCGGGGCGCTCGTCGTGAAGAAGGTCCGCGAGGCCTGATCCGACGACCGGACCTCCCGCATCGAGCCCGCCTCTGCGGCGGGCTCTTGCGCGTCCGGGCCCGTGATCGCCGGCGCGTCTCAGCGCGGTGAGGTCAGCGCCGAGCCGGCCCGCACCAGGTGCCGGACGGCCTCGGCGGAGTTGCCGAGCGCCGCGCCCCCGGCCGCGGCCGCCGCCAGCGCCCTCGACGCCGCGGCCCGACCCGCCGACAGAGCCTCCGAGGCACGCCGCGCGGCGGGTGCGACCCGGGTCCCGCCCGGGCGGGCGGCACCCGGGGTGCCGTCGTGGCGCCGCCACCACCAGTACGCGACCGCGCCCGCGCCCGCGGCGGCGACCACACCGCCGGCGATCGCCGTACCGGCCGGTGGCGGTACGACCCGCCGGTCGCGCAGGCGGACGGGCCTCTCGAAGCGCCGCACCTCCCACCCCCGCTCGCCGGCCAGGCGGGCGAGCTCGCGGTCGGGGTTCACGGCGACGGGGTGGCCCACGGCCTCCAGCATCGGCGCGTCGGTGATCGAGTCGCTGTAGGCGTACGAGTCCTCGAGCGCGAGCCCCGCGTCGCGGGCGTACCGCCTGATCGCCTCGACCTTGTACGGGCCGTAGGCGTAGAACTCGAGCTCACCCGTGTACAGACCCTGCGCGTCGATCTTGGCCCGGGTCCCGATCGCGTGGTCGACGCCCAGGAACGTGGCGAGGGGCCCGACGACCTCCATGGGCGACGACGACACAATCACCACGTCGCGGCCCGCGGCGCGGTGCTCCTCGATCAGCTCGACGGCCTCGGCGAAGATGATCGGCGACACGACGTCGTCGAGAGTCTCGCGGACGATCTCGGCGACGTGCGCGTGGTCCCAGCCGCGCGTCAGGGCGAGCATCGCCTCGCGGATCTTCTCCATCTTCGCCTCGTCGGCGCCCACCAGCATGTAGACGATCTGGGCGTAGATGCTGCGCACGATGGCGCGCTTCGAGAGCAGTCCCTCGCGGTAGAAGGGCTTGCTGAACGCGAGGACGGAGCTCTTCGCGATGATCGTCTTGTCGAGGTCGAAGAAGGCGGCGGCGCGCGTCATGCCCCCGAGAGGATAGGAGGCACCGACGCCGCTTGACACGCGTCGGCGCCGCCCGTATCGTCCGGTCCTCTTCCCCTCCACTTCCTCGGAGCCATCGCTGTCGCGCCCCGAGGAGCGGAGATGCCCCTGACCTTCTGGTCCCCCAAGGGCGGTTCGGGAACCTCTGTGTTCGCCGCCGCCTGTGCCCTTGCCCTGGCCCGCAACCGTGCCGGCGGGGCTCGCCTCGTCGACCTGGCCGGCGACCAGCCGGCGATCCTCGGCCTTCCCGCCGACCCCGAGCCCGGCTTGTCGGCCTGGCTCGCCACCGGTCCCGAGGCGCCGACCGACGCGCTCGACCGTCTGGCGGTGGAGGTGTCGCCGTCGCTCGACCTCCTGGCGGCCGGCCGTGCCGAGCCCGACGCCCCCGCCCCGGCGGCCGAGGCCGGTGCCGCGCTGGCCGCGGCGCTGGCGGCCGGGGAGCGGCCGGTCGTGGTCGACGCCGGCCAGGCCCGCGACGCGGCGTCCCGGGCCCTGATCGAGGTGGCCGGCAGTGGCGTCGTCGTCGTGCACCCGTGCTACCTGGCCCTGCGACGGGCCGTCGCGTCGCCCCTGCTCGCGCGTTGTCGCGGGGTGGTCCTGGTCGAGGAACCGGGTCGGGCGCTGACCGGGCGCGACGTCCACGACGTGCTGCGCCTCCCGGTGCTGGCCCGGGTCCCGATGCGCGCGGCCACGGCCCGGGCGGTCGACGCGGGCGTCCTCGCCACCCGCGTGCCGTCCGAGCTCGCCCGGGCCGCGAGCGCGGTGCTGCGGGCCGTCGGCGCGGTGCCGGCCGGCCACGGTGAGGCGGCGTGACCCTCACCGCCCCCGACGCCGCCGACGGCGCGATCCGTCGAAGGGTCCACGAGGCCTTTCTCGCCGAGGCGACCGCGGTCTCCTCCGGGGACCCCGTGGCGATCGGTTCCCGCCTCGCGGAGCTGATCCACGACGCGGCGCCGCTCCTGCCGCGGTCCCGTCACGCGGCGCTGCTCGCGCAGCTGATCGACGACGTCACGGGCCTCGGGCCGATCGAACCGCTGCTCTACGACCCCGACGTCTCCGAGGTGATGGTCAACGGCCCCGGCCGCGTGTACGTGGAGCGGTCCGGCTCCGTGGAGCAGGTGCAGGTCGACATCGACGAGGCGGGGATCCTCCGGGTCGTCGACCGGGTGATCGGTCCGCTGGGGCTGCGCCTCGACCGTTCGTCGCCCGTCGTCGACGCCCGCCTCCCCGACGGCTCGCGCCTGCACGCCGTGATCGCCCCCGTGGCGGTCGACGGGCCCTACCTGACGATCCGGCGCTTCACCGTGCGGGTGCTCCCCCTGGCCGCGTTCGATCCCGGCGCAGCCGGGCCCTTCCTCGCCTGGGCCGCCCGGGCGGGATGGAACCTGGTGGTGTCCGGGGCCACGAGCACGGGCAAGACGACCTTCCTCGACGCCCTCGCCGGTGAGATCCCCGCCTCGGAGCGGATCGTCACCATCGAGGAGACCGCCGAACTGGCGCTCCGGCAACCGCACGTGGTGCGCCTCGAGGCGCGACCGGCGAACTCCGAGGGGGCCGGGGCGGTCACGGTGCGCGACCTCGTCAGGGCCGCATTGCGGATGCGGCCCGACCGGATCGTGGTGGGCGAGGTCCGGGGGGCGGAGGCGCTCGACATGATCCTGGCCCTGGCCACCGGTCACGACGGCTCGCTGTCCACCGTCCACGCCGGTTCGGCGCCCGAGGCCCTGGCCAGGATCGAGGCCCTCGCGCTGCTGGGCTCGGCGGTGCCCATGGGGGCGCTGCGGAACCAGGTCGCGGCGTCGATCGACGGTGTGGTGCACCTGGCGCGCTCCGGCGCCGGGGGCCGGACGGTGTCCTCCGTCGCCGAGGTGGCAGCGGCCGGTCGGCGGCTGGCGGCCGTACCCCTCTTCGAGCGTTCCGGCGGCGCCGTGCGGCCCACCGGGCGCCGGCCGGCACGCCGGGCCCGGCGCGCCGGCGTGGAGGCCGTCCGGTCGGAGTGGTTCTCGTGACGGTGGTGACGGTGGTGGGCGCCGGCACCGTCGCGGTGCTCGTGTGGTCGGCTCGCCGCGCGGAGGCGAGGGCGCGGGTGGCCGGTCTGCGCCGGGCGGAGGAGGCGGGTGCCGATCCGGGGCGGGGGGTCCGATGGTTGGGGCCGCGGCTCGCCGCGGCCGGATTCGAGGTCGATCCCGCGACGGCGCTCGGGGCGTGGCTGGTGGCCGCGGCCTCGGCCGCGGGGGTCGGAGGGGCGGCCTCTCCGGTGGTCGGCCTGCTGAGCGGCGGGGGAGTCCTCGCCGCCGGCCCGGTCGGGCTGGCCCTGGCGCGCGCACGCGCCGAGCGGCGGCGGGCCGCCGAGCTGCCGGAGGTGCTCGAGCGCGTGGCGTCGGAGCTCCGGGCGGGGGGAACGGTGGCCGAGGCCGTCGAGGCGCTCGGCGCGGCGTCCGGCCCGCTGCACGACGACCTGCGGGCGGTCAGCCGGGCGATCGACCGGGGCGCGCCCCTGGTCGACGCCCTGGGCGCCTGGTCCCGCCGGTCCCGGGTGGAAGGTGTGAGCGAGGCGGCCGGGGGGCTGGCCGTCGTCGCCCGGTTGGGTGGTGCCGCGGCGCCCGCCCTCGAGGGGCTGGCGGCGTCGCTGCGCGACCGCCTCGCCGCCGGTGAGGAGGCCCGCTCCCAGTCGAGTCAGGCCCGGATGTCGGCCTGGGTGGTGGGGACCGCGCCGCTCGCGTACCTGGCCTTCGCATCGGTGGCCGACCCCGGGTCGTCCTCGATGCTGCTCACCACCACGGCCGGCCGCGTCTGCCTGGCCGGAGGGCTCCTCCTGGAGGGAGCCGGCGCGGTGTGGATGCGGCGCATCGTCGCGGGTGGTGGGCGCTGATGCCGGCCGCCGGTGCCGGTGCCGACGTGCCGACCTGGGTCTACGCGTCGGCGTCGGGGATGCTGGCGGCGGGGGCGGTCCTGGTCGCCGGACGACCTCGATATCCCGCCCGGCGGGCTCGCCTCCTGTGCGGCCCGCCGGGCCCGGCCCGTCGCCGGGGACTGTGGGCGCGTGGGGTGATCGGGTTTGCGGCCGCGGTCCGGAGGTCCCCGGCCGGAGCGGTGGTGGGCGGGGTGCTCGACCGGCGGGCCGCGGCCCGCTCGCGCTCGGCCCGGGAGCGGGCGCTTCCGGCCGCCGTCGACCTCCTGACCGTCGCGGTGGCGGCGGGGTGCTCGCCGTACGAGGCCATCGTCTCGGTCGCCCCCTGGATGCCCGGCGCGATTCGGCCCGCCTTCGAGGCGGTCGTGGCGCGGGTCCGGATGGGCGACAGCCTGTTGGGCTCGGTCGACGACGCGTTGGGCCGGGATCCGGTGCTCAAGCCCGTCGCCCGGGCGCTCGACGTGACCGATCGCCTCGGTGCCCCGGTGGGACCGGCCCTGGCGCGCCTGTCGGCGACGGTGCGAGCCGAGGTCCGCCGGCGCGACGAGAGCCGGGCCCGCACCGTCCCCGTTCGCCTGCTCTTCCCCTTGGTGTTCCTCGTCCTCCCGGCCTTCGGCCTCCTGACGGTGGTCCCGGCGCTCCTCGTGTCGTTCCGCGCCCTCTGATCCGGACCGACCCGCCGGACGCCCGCCTTCCCCGCCTGCCTTCCCCGCCTGTCTCCCCCTCCGTTCTCCCCGGGCCGGTCGACCGTGGCCCGGGCACCGATCCGTCGACCCGACAAGGAGAAGCCGTCATGTCTATCGCCAACCGATCCCTTCGCGAGTCCGTCGGCCGGTCCGCCTCCGCGGTCCTCGCCGTGGCCTCCCGCCCGCTCCTCGGTGCGCGCCGGGTCCTGGGCCTCATCCGTTCGGCGCCTGAGCGCTGGAGCGCGGCGGCCGCCGACGCGGGCCAGACCACCGCCGAGTACGCGCTGGTCATCCTGGGCGCGGCGGCCGTCGCGACGCTGCTGATCACCTGGGCGACGAAGAGCCACGCCGTGGGCCGGCTCTTCGACACCGTGATCGGCAAGGTCGTGCCCTGAGCCGTGGCCGGTCGTCGGGGAACCCGCGGGCAGGCCACCGTGGAGCTGGCCTTGCTCATGCCCCTGGTGGTGTTCGCCATGCTGGCCGTCGTGCAGGTGGCCCTCGTGGTGAGAGCCCAGGTGCTCGTGGTGCACGCAGCCCGGGAGGCGGCCCGCACCGCCAGCGTCGACCGCGACCCGGCGCAGGCGGTGGCCGCGGCCCGGCGGGTGATGGCCGGCGTCGAGGTCGAGCAGGGGGCCCGGCCCGGCATCGGGGAGCCGCACCGCGTGACGGTCCGCCTCCGGTACCGGACCGCGCTCCCGCTCGTGGGGGCACTGTTCCCCGATCCGTCGCTCTCCGCGACTGCCGTGATGGGGATCGAGCGATGAGGCCCGCGGATCGTGGTGCCGCTTCGCTGCTCGTGGTGGCGGTGGCGGTCAGCGGTCTCCTGCTCATGGGCGGCGCGGCCCGCCTGGGAGGGGCCCTCGTGTCGAGGGCCCGGGCCGACACCGCCGCCGACGCGGCGGCGCTGGCCGCCGCCGACGCGCTGGCCCTGGGAGCAGGCGACGCCCGCGCCGTGGCGGCGGCCCGTGACCGGGCGGCCGCCAACGGGGCCCATCTGGTCGAGTGCCGTTGTGGCGGGAGCGCAGCCGAGGTGATCGTGGAGGTGCCGGGTGGCCCTCTGGGGCGCCCCGTACGGGCGCGGGCGCGTGCCGAGGTGGGCGCGGCATGCGGTAGGTCGGTGTGCCCGTATCATGACCCTTTCCCAGACGGCTGAACGCCGGGAGGCACCTCTCGATGGAGCGGCGCGGGTTGGCGCTGGTCGTAGGCACCATGTTGATCGTGGGCCTCACGCTGCTCGCCGCGGGTTGTGGCGCCGGCGACGGATCGCGAGCCGCCGGTGTCGAGGTCGGGGAGTGCGAGGTCCGCGCCGGGGCGCGTTGCGCCGGGATGAACCTCGCCGGGGGCAACTTCCTCGGCGCCGATCTCTCGGGCGCCGATCTCCGGCGCGCCGACCTGCGGAACGCGATCTTCCGGGACGCCGACCTGCGCCGAGCCGACCTGCGCCGGGCCGACCTGCGCCGGGCCGACCTCTCGCGTGCCGACCTGCGGGGGGCCCGTCTCGACGGGGCCCGCCTCGAGGGCGCGCTGACGATCAACGCGACCGTCGACGGCACCAAGCAGTACGCGGCCGCCCGGGTCTGCAACCTGACCCTTCCCGACGGTTCGGTCACGCGCCGCGGCTGCCCCAAGGAGGCCGCGGACACCGCGCCCACCAACATGCCGATCGCCAACCCGAGTGGCTACCTGACGCTGGGTCGGGCGTCGTGCAACACGCCGGTCGGATCGTCGATCGAGGTCCGAGTGGGTGCCGCCATGGTCACGCACGTGGAGCTCCAGCTCGACGGCGTCCTGGTGAGGAGCATGGTGACCCTGGTCTGGCTTCCCAACACCCCGCTCAACCTGCCCTACCCGTGCGACGGCAAGCGGCACACCTACACGATGGTGGCGCTCGCCCCGGGGCTCTACCCCTTCGTGGTCTCAAAGGAGGGACCCGCCGTCTGACCTCGGCTCCGGGACGGCCCCGTGCCTCTGAGCACCCGCGCCGGCCAGCACCGCGAGGAGGGTGACGGCCCCGGCCTTGTCGAGGTGCTCGTTCAGGTTCCCGCACTTGGGTGACTGTACGCACGACGGGCACCCGTGGTGGCACGGGCACCGCGTCACGAGGTCGAGGGTGGCGGCCACGTGCCGTTCGAGCTCCGCGAAGGCCAGCTCGGCGATCCCGGCGCCGCCGGGGTAGCCGTCGTAGACGAACACCGTCGGCCCGCCCGTCGACGGATGGCCGGCCAGCGAGACGCCGCCCACGTCCCAGCGGTCGCAGATCGCGAACAGGGGGAGCAGCCCGATCAGGGCGTGCTCGGCGGCGTGGGCGGAAGCCAGGAAGCGCGCCGGAGCCAACCCCGCCGCGGTCAGGACGGTGGGCGCCGCGGAGTACCAGCAGGCCCGCGTCGTCAGCGTGCGGGGCGGGAGATCGAGCGCGACGTTCTCGATCACCTCGCCGGTGGACGCCCGGCGCCGCCGGTAGCCCGTCACCTGCGTGGCGACCTCCACCGATCCGAGGTACGCCTCGCCGGCCCCGATCGACGCCCGCCGGTCAGGGCCGCCCACGACCTCGATGTCGGTCTCGGAGCGCACCTGGGTGTACTCGTCGGCGTCGTCGGCGGGAGACAGGACGGCGCGCCCGGCCGCCCGGTCGAGGCTCTCCACCCGCCACTGGGCCCCACGGTGCACGTAGATCGCACCCGGGTGCGCCACCTCGAACGCCCGGGACTCGTCGACGGTCCCGACCAGGCGCCCGTCGCGGGCCTCCACCAGCTCGACCTCGGGGCCGGCGCCCGATCGCAGCCCGACCGTGGGGGCCGGCGCGTGCGGCCCGGCCCAGTAGAAGCGTCCACGTCGGGGCTTGAGGCGGTCGGCCACGGTCAGGTCGCGCACCGCGTCGTCGAGCGGGTCGCCGAAGAACCGGTGGTCCGGCGGCGAGAGCGGCAGCTCGTGGGCCGCGCACGCGACCTGCGGCCCCACGACGAACGGGTTGGTGAGGTTCACCACCGCGGCCTCCGGCGGGCGGGAGAGCAGCTCCTCGGGGTGGTCCGCGTACCACCGGTCGAGCTGATCGTCGCCGGTGACCAGCACCGCCACCGCGCGCCGGTCGCCGCGGCCCGCCCGCCCGGCCTGCTGGCGGAACGAGGCCAGCGTGCCCGGGAAGCCGTCGAGGATGGCGACGTCGAGGTCGCCGACGTCGATCCCCAGCTCTAGCGCGTTGGTGGCCGCCACCCCCAGCAACCGGCCGTCGTCGAGCATGCGCTCCAGCTCCCGGCGCTCCCCGGGCAGGTAGCCGGCCCGGTACGGCGAGACGCGCGCCGCGAGGTCGGGCGCGCCTCGTTCGGTCAGCAGGCGCTGCGCCGTGGCCGCCACCAGTTCGGCGCCGCGGCGTGAGCGGGCGAAGGCGAGGCTGCGCTGGCCCTCCTCGACGAAGCGGGCCAGCAGGGCGCCGGTCTCGACGTGGGCGGACGTCCGCCGGCCCGACTCCCGCTCGACCATCGGGCGCTCCCACACCACCAGGTCCCGCTCGGCCCGCGGCCCGCCGTCGTCGGCTACGACCTCCACGGGCAACCCGCACAGCGACTCGGCCAGTACCGCCGCGTGGCCGACGGTGGCGCTGGTGAAGCAGAAGGTGGGCGAGGCGTGGTAGTGCTCGCAGAGGCGCCGGAGGCGGCGGAGGAGGAGGGCGACGTGCGCCCCGAAGATGCCCCGGAGGCTGTGCATCTCGTCGACGACCACGTAGCGGAGGCGCATCAGGAACGTCGCCCAACGCCGGTGGAACGGGAGCATCCCGACGTGCAGCATCTCGGGGTTGGTGAGCACGACGTTGGCGTTCTTCCGGGCCCAGGCCCGATCCGCGGGCGCGGTGTCGCCGTCGTAGGTCACGGCCCGGAGGTCCGGGACCAGCCACGACCTCAACGACCGGAGCTGGTCCTGGGCCAGGGCCTTGGTCGGGAAGAGCAGCAGCGCCGTGCCGGGCGCGCCGGTCACGACCTCCTCCACCACCGGCACCTGGTAGGCGAGCGACTTCCCCGAGGCCGTCCCGGTGGTGATCGCGACGTTCCGTCCCGCGATCAACGCGTCGATCGCCCGGGCCTGGTGCGACCAGAGCGGGTCGGCGCCGCGCGCCTGGAGGCGGGCCGTGGTCTCGGGGTGCAGCCGGGTCTCGGTCGCCGCGGCGACGGCGCTCCGGGCCGGCAGGGTCGCACGGAACGAGACCCGGTCCCTGGTCTCGGGGTCGCGAGCCAGCGCGTCGACGATCCCGGGGGCGTCCACCACCCCCGAACCTAGCGGTACGTCGGATCAGTGGTGCTGGAGGACGCCGTCGTCGCGGAAGTCGGCGAACAGCCCGGCCGCGGAGGGCAGGAGGGCGAGCCGGGTGCCTTGACCGGATCCCACCGGAACCACGACGTTCTCCACCTTCGTCGGGTCGAGCGAGAGCCCGAGGCGGCCCAGCCGGTACAGGTCGGCGAGACCGAGGCCCTTGGTCTCGGTGTGACGGGCCAGGACCGACACCGCGCGCAGCGTCCCCGAGGCGCCGGTGCCGCGGGCCCGCAGCGTGGCCAGGGCGGAGAGGATCAGGTGGCCCTGGTTGGCGGTCCGCTGGAGGTCGCCGGTGGGGAAGTCGTGGCGGTTGCGGCTGAAGGCCAGCGCCTGTTCGCCGTCGAGGTGCTGCGGGCCCGGCTGGAACACCGCTCCGGTGTTCCGGTCGTCCATCGCCATCGGCACGTCCACCTCGAGGCCGCCGATCTCGTCGACCATGGCGATGAAGCCGGCGAAGTCGGTGGTGATCGCGTACGTGATCTCGACCCCGACCATCTGCCCGACGGCCTGCGCCTGGCGCTCGAGGCCACCGAACGCGAACGCGGTGTTGATCTTGTCGGTGCCGTGGCCCGGGATGGACGCGCCGGTGTCGCGGGGGATGTCGAGGATCGTGGCCCGGCCGAGAGCCGGATTGACGCCGATCACGTGGAGGGCGTCGGCCCGGGCCCCGCCCACCTCGGCGCGGGCGTCGTTGCCGACCACCAGGATGAAGACGGGCCGGTCGGGGGCGTCGGCGAAGTGGGCCTCTCCCACCTTGGTGACCCGGAACCACACCGCGCCGCCGGCCACGGGGAGCCGCCCGGTCGTGAGCCAGAGGCCCACGGCGCCGGCCAGCGCCAGGGTCGACGCGGCGGTGGCCGCGGCCAGCACCCGCACCGCCCGGCGGGCGACCCGTGCCCGGCGGCTCACCGGCGTGCCTCGCCGCTCGGCCGCGCCGCCGTGGTGGCCGAACCGGACGGTCCACGGCTCGTCCTCGCCAGTCCCGCGCCGTCGCGGACCACGGTGAGGTCGTAGCCCGTGATCCGCCACCCGTCGCCACCGGGCGCGAGCGTGAGCTCACCGAGCCGGCGGACGGTGTAGGCGCCCGTCCGGGCCCTCGCGTCGACCTCGACCGACAGCGCCGCCGACGCGAGCACGGGCCGGCCACCGGCGTCGACGAGGACCGTCAGGCCGACCGGCTGCGCCGTGAGGCGTGGAGTACGGATCGGGGCGGGCAGGGCTTCGTCGAGGACCACGGCGCGGTCGGGGCCGTCGAGCCGGGATCGGGCCGGGTCGCTGAACACCGGCCCGAGGTCGCCGGCCTTGCCGCGGCTGAGCGGGCGGGCGACGGCCTCGACCAGGTACGTCTCGACGGCGTCCATCACACCCTCGGCGGTCCCGGGAGGAAGGGGCGTGCCCGGCTTCACGGCCGCCACCTTCACGGGGCCCGGCTCCAGGTCGACGGTCGCCACGGCCGGCGGGGGCGCCGGCCGCCGGGCGTGGTCCGGGGACCGGTCGCCGGAGCACCCGGCCCCGGTGAGCAGAGCGACCACGGCCAGGGTGCAGGCGATGGTAGGGGTCGGCGGCCCCGGGCGACGTCGCATGGCGGGACCGAGGATGGCATGCCGTCCCCCGTCGGAGGCGGATCGGCCGCGGGGTGCGGTTCCCGACCGGGGAGCGCTACGCGGCGGGCGAGCCGGTGAGCATGGCGCGGATGGGGTCCTCCGACTCCGCGGTGACCAGGGCCAGGACCTCGTCGCCGGGCAGGAGGCGGGTGTCGCCCCGGGCCATGATCACGTGCTCGTCGCGGACCACCGCCACGAACGTGGCGTCGCGGGGCACGTCGAGGTCGCGCAGCGCCTGGCCGGCGACCGGGGCCTCGTCGGTGAGGGTCACCTCGACGAGGCGGACCTGCCCCTTCTCGAGGTGCAGGAGGCGCACCAGCCGGCCGACGCTGACGGCCTCGTCGACCAGGGACGTGATGAGGTGGGGGGTCGACACCGAGACGTCGACGCCCCACGACTCGTTGAAGAGCCACTGGTTGTCGGGGTGGTTGACCCGGGCGATCACGCGCGGGACCGCGAACTCCTGCTTGGCCAGGAGGGAGACCACGAGGTTGTCCTCGTCGTCACCGGTCGCGGCGACCACGACGTCGCAGCGGCCGAGGCCCGCCTCCTTGAGCGAGGAGACCTCGCAGGCGTCGGCCACGAACATCTCGACGCCCTCGGGCAGCGGGGTCCGCGCCGCGACGTCGGGGTCCTGCTCGATCAGCAGGACCTCGTGGCCGTGCCCCGCGAGCTCGCTCGCGATGAAGGTGCCTACGTTCCCGGCTCCGGCTATCCCCACCCGCATCAGCCCGCCTCCTCCGGTGCGCCCGAGGCCAACCTCTCGGCCAGCGCGCCGAGGGCCCCGGAGTCGACGATCACGTGGAGGACGTCGCCCTCCTGGCCCACGAGGCTGCCGTCGAAGACCCGGGCCGACCCGAGGCGTGACACCGACCCGATCGAGAACAGCCCCGGCTCCTCGAGCTCGGTGAGGGACCGGCCCGCCCACCAGGGGGGCAGCTCCCGCTCCACGAGCTGCACCCGGCCGCTCGGGTCGAGCCAGTCGGCGGGCTGCTGGTCGGGCAACAGGCGCCTCAGGACCTGGTCGGTGGTCCACGAGACGGTGGGGACGGTCGGGATGCCCAGCCGCTGGTAGATGACGGCCCGGCGCGGGTCGTAGATGCGGGCCACCACGTGCTCGATGCCGAAGGCCTCACGCGCCACCCGGGCGGTCAGGATGTTGGAGTTGTCCCCGTTGGTGACGGCAGCGAGCGCCTCGGCGTCGGAGATCCCGGCCTCGGCCAGCGTGTCGCGGTCGAAGCCGAACCCCACCACGCGGTAGCCGCCGAACCCCTTCGGCAGGCGCCGGAACGCCTCCTTGCGCTTGTCGACGACGGCGACGGTGTGGCCGGCCGCCTCGAGCAGCCCGGCGAGCTCGCTACCGACGCGGCCGCAGCCCACGACGACGATGTGCACCTCGATCTCCCCGGTTCGAAGGCCGAGGGCGAATCGTACATCCGGGCCCCGGTTGGGCCCGTGCCCGACGAGGCCTTCTGCTTGACTAGGCCGATGCCGACGCTCCGTCCCGACACCGCGCCGGGACCACTGCCGCCGACGGGCGCGGTCGACGTGCCCGAGACCCTCGGCTACCGCCTCAAGAAGCGGGTCCTCGGTCCGCCCCTCGACACCGACCAGCTCGAGAACGAACGACTCGGGATCCCCACCGGTCTGGCCGTCTTCTCGTCCGACTGCATCTCCTCGTCGGCGTACGCCACCGAGGAGATCCTGCGGGTCCTGGTCCCCGTGGTGGGTCTGGCGGCGTTCAGCCTGGTGGTGCCGGCCACCGGGATGATGCTGGTCGTCCTCTTCTTCCTGATCCTCTCGTACCGGCAGACGATCAAGGAGTACCCGACGGCCGGCGGGGCCTACATGGTGACCCGCGACAACTTCGGGATGGTCCCCGCCCTCGTGGCGGGCGTGTCGTTGCTGATCGACTACGTGCTCACCGTCGCGGTGTCGGCATCGGCCGGCGCGGCGGCGCTCGCCTCCGCCTTCCCCGCCTTCGCTCCGTGGCTGCTGCCGCTGGCCCTGTTCTTCATCGTCCTGGTGGCGTTCGGGAACCTCAAGGGGGTGAGGGAGTCGGGGAAGGTCTTCTCGGTCCCCACGTACTTCTTCATGGTGATGATGGCCCTGGTGATCGTGGTGGGGCTCTTCAAGATGATCACCGGGGGGCTGCACCCGCAGTCGATCCACCAGAAGGGGATGATCGACGCCGGGTCCGAGGGCGGCGGCCTGTTCCTGGGGGCCGGGCTGGTGGTGTTCCTGCACGCCTTCGCGTCGGGTGGTTCGGCCATGACCGGGGTCGAGGCGATCTCCAACGGCGTCACCGCCTTCCGCAAGGTCGAGTGGAAGAACGCCCGCCGGGCCCTGGTCCTGATGGGGTTGACGCTCGGCACCGCGTTCCTGGGTCTGTCCGTGCTGTCGACCCGTGTCCACGCCGTGCCCTACGAGGACGGCACCCCCACGGTCATCTCGCAGATCGGCAAGCAGGTCTTCGGCGAGTCGATGCTCGGGCACTCGGGCTTCTTCATGCTCCAGGCCGCCACCATGCTGATCCTCGTGATGGCCACCAACACGAGCTTCGCCGACTTCCCACGGCTGGCGTCGTTCGCGGCCGACGACAACTTCCTGCCGCGCCAGCTGCGAAGGCGCGGCCACCGCCTCGTGTTCTCCAACGGCATCCTCGCCCTGGCCGCCGTGGCGGCGGTGCTCGTCGTCGTGACGGGCGCGAGCGTGGCCCGCCTCATCCCCCTCTACGCGATCGGGGTCTTCACGTCCTTCACGCTGTCGCAGGCGGGGATGGCCAAGCACCACATCACGCGCCGGGAGCCGGGCTGGCGGTGGGGCCTGGCCGTCAACGGCGTGGGCGCGGTCCTCTCCGCGGTGGTCGACGTGATCTTCGCGGCCGCGAAGTTCCGGGAGGGGGCCTGGATCGTCATCGTCCTGATCCCCGTCTTCGTCGTGGTCCTCGTCCGGCTGAACCGCCAGTACGCCCGCGACGACGCGCTCCTCGAGCGCGACGCCGAGGCCGCGGTCGCCGATCCGATCCTCCGCCGGCACGTGGTGCTCGTGTTCGTGGAGCGCCTCGACCGTGCCACGGCCCGGGCGATCCAGTACGCCCGGGCGCTGATGGCCGACGAGATGCGGGCCGTCCACATCGCGTGGGACCGCACGGCCGCCGAACGGCTCGCCCGGGAGTGGGTCCGCCTCGGGCTCTCGAGGGTGCCGCTCGAGATCGTCGACTGCCCCGACCGCCGGGTGCCGAGAGGCGCCCTCGAGGTGGTGGCGGCGGAGTTGAGCGGTGGCGAGACGGAGGTGAGCGTCCTCCTCCCGCACCGCAACTACCGCCGCTTCTGGCACCGCTTCCTCCACGACAACACGGCCGAGGAGATCGCCGAGGCGGTCGGGCGCCTCGAGCACGCCAACGTGACCACCGTGCCCTTCACGATGGGTTCGCCCGGCCGGGTGCACGCCGGGGCCGCGCGGTGACGGCGAGCGGGCTCCGGTGATCCGCCGGCCGTCGAAGCGCCGCACCCCCCCGGCCCGGCGCCGGGCGGCCCAGCCCTCGCCGGGACCGACCCGTCCGATCGGCGAGGTGCGCTGGCGTGAGGAGGCGCGGATCCGGGGGAAGGTCCGCTCGATGCGGGTCCGGCCGTGGGCCGACGTGGCGACCCTGGAGTGCGTCGTCGTCGACGAGACCGGCGGTCTGCTGCTCGTCTTCCTCGGGCGCCGCCAGGTGGCCGGCCTCGGTCTCGGGCGCGAGCTGATCGCCGCGGGCACCGTGTCCGCGCAGCGGGGCTATCTGGCCATCCTCAACCCGGTCGTGGAGCTGCTCCCGGACAGCCACGCCACGGATTGACACCCCTGTGACCAGGGCCCTACCGTTCCCGGGCCACGAGCGTGCGCCGCGCCCCCCGTGCGCAGCACGCCGTCTCTCCACGCCCGGGTTCCGCCGCGCGCGGCGCCCGGGCCACCCCCCAGCCCCGTCCCCCAAGGAGCCCCCAGCGCAATGACGAACATCCTCGCGGCCGAGGGCGGCTACCAGACCTTCCACCTCGGCGGAGCCGAGTGGTTCTGGCTCGTCTTCTCCCTCGCGACCGCCCTGATCGCCATCGTCGTGGGCTTCTTCCTGCGGCGCGGGGTGCTGAACACCGACGCCGGCACCCCGAAGATGGTCGAGATCGCCGGCGCCATCGAGGAGGGGGCCATGGCCTACCTCCGCCGGCAGTTCCGGACGATCCTCGTGATCCTCGTGCCGGTGGCCGCCATCGTGTTCTTCACCTCCACCTCGATCGTCAAGGAGGGTGGGGCCGAGGCGCTCTCCTTCGCCCAGTCGGGCGTGTTCCGCACCCTGGCGTTCATCGGCGGCTGCTTCATGTCCGGCCTGACCGGCTTCATCGGCATGAGCGTCGCCGTCAAGGGGAACGTGCGCACCGCCGCCGCGGCCCGCACCGGGTCGCTCCCGGCGGCGCTTCAGGTCGCCTTCCGGGCCGGGGGCGTCACGGGGATGTTCACGGTGGGCCTCGGCCTGTTCGGCGCCACCCTGATCATCATGCTGTTCCAGAACACCAGCTCGGCGATCCTCGTCGGGTTCGGGTTCGGCGGATCGCTCATAGCCCTGTTCATGCGGGTCGGCGGCGGGATCTTCACCAAGGCCGCCGACGTGGGCGCCGACCTGGTGGGCAAGGTCGAGGCCGGGATCCCCGAGGACGACCCCCGCAACCCGGCCACCATCGCCGACAACGTCGGCGACAACGTCGGCGACTGCGCCGGCATGGCCGCCGACCTCTTCGAGAGCTACGAGGTCACGCTGGTGGCCTCGATCATCCTGGGTGTGGCGGCGTTCGACTCGATCGGCGCCAACCCGGTGCTCGGCCTGATCTTCCCGCTCATCGTGCGGGCGATCGGGGTCCTGGCCTCCATCGTGGGCGTGTTCGCGGTGAGGGCGACCGACAAGGATCGCAGCGCCCTGGCCCCCATCAACCGGGGGTTCATCACCGCCGGCGTGCTGACCGTGATCGGCACGGCGGCGGTGGCGTTCGGCTACGTGGGCAACGACGCCACCGACATGTCGCACGTCGGGTGGAGGATCTTCGGCGCGGTGGTCGTGGGCCTGGTGCTGGCCCAGCTCGTGAGCCACCTCACGGAGTACTTCACCTCCACCGAGCGCGAGCCCGTCCGCGAGATCGCCGAGTCCTCGCGCACCGGACCGGCCACCACGGTCCTGTCGGGGATCAGCAGCGGCCTCGAGTCCACGGTCTGGGCGATCATCGCCATCGCGATCGCCATCGGCGTGGCCATCGCGATGGGCGGCGGCAACATCCAGTTCATCCTCTACCTCGTGGCCCTGTGCGGCATGGGCATGCTGGCCACCACCGGCGTGATCGTCTCCGAGGACAGCTTCGGTCCGGTCTCCGACAACGCGGCCGGCATCGCCGAGATGTCCGGCGAGTTCACGGGTGAGCCGGAGCGGATCATGGTGAGCCTCGACGCGGTGGGCAACACCACCAAGGCCGTCACCAAGGGGTTCGCCATCGGCTCGGCCGTCATCGCGGCGGTGGCCCTGTTCGCGTCCTACATCGAGACCATCGGGACCGAGCTCAACCTCGACGCGGTCGGGTCGAAGCTGTTCAGCCACCCGGCCACGCAGATCAACGTCGCCGACCCGAAGACCTTCATCGGGCTGCTGGTCGGCGGTTCGGTCGCGTTCCTCTTCAGCGCGCTCGCCATCCGGGCCGTGGGTCGCACCGCCGGCACCGTGGTCCAGGAGGTGCGCAATCAGTTCCGGGAGAAGCCCGGGATCATGGACGGCTCCCAGAAGCCCGACTACGCCCCCGTCATCGACATCTGCACCGCGGCTTCCCTTCGGGAGCTCACCACACCCGCCCTGCTGGCCGTGCTCACGCCCGTCATCGTCGGGTTCGGCATCAACTACCTGGCGCTCGGCGCCTTCCTGGCCGCGGTCATCCTGACCGGGCAGCTCATGGCCAACTTCCTGAACAACGCGGGCGGCGCCTGGGACAACGCCAAGAAGTACATCGAGGACGGCCACCACGGCGGCAAGAACTCCGAGGCCCACAAGGCGGCCGTGATCGGCGACACCGTCGGCGACCCGTTCAAGGACACCGCCGGACCGGCGCTGAACCCGCTGATCAAGGTGATGAACCTGGTCTCGCTGCTGATCCTGCCGGCGATCATCAACCTCCAGGACAACGACGCCGCCCGCTACGGGATCGCGGTGGGCAGCGCCGTGGTGCTAGGGGTGGCGATCGCCTTCTCGAAGCGCAAGGGCGGCGGCTTCGGCGAGGAGTCCGAGGCCTTCGTGAAGGCGGAGGCGGAGACGGGCGCCGTCGGCAGCGCCTACTGAGCACCGAGCCCCGGTCGGGGCCGGCGCCGGGTGGCGCCGGGCTCGGCCGGTGTCCAGCCGTCCGCTCGGTCGCCCGCTCAGTCGTCGACGGCGTCGCGCAGGTCGGCGGCGACCTGCTCCGCCACGGATCCCGGGAGTGGCCCGACCGGCGGCCCGGCGGCGGCCCGACGGTGCCGGCGGACCTCGAGGATCGCCGGCACCACCGACAGCAGGACGATGAGGAAGATGATCGGCAGGAGGTACTTGTCGATCTTGTCGGGACCGATCAGGTGCCCGAGGGTGGCTCCCATGGTCGTGATCCCGACGGCCCAGACCAGGCCTCCGATCACGTTGTAGCTGACGAAGGTGCGGTAGGGCATCTCTCCCACCCCGGCGAGGATCGGGGCGAAGGTCCTGACCACCGGCACGAAGCGGGCCAGGAGGATGGTCTTGGCCCCGTGGTGCTCGAAGAAGTCGTGGGCGCGCTTCACGTGGTCCTGGCGGAAGAACCGGGAGTCGGGGCGGCTGAAGAGGGCCGGCCCGACCTTCTTGCCGAACAGGTAGCCCACCTGGTCGCCGGCGACGGCCGCCACGAAGCACCCGACGAGGATCACGGGCAGGGGCGCCAGGTACTCGCCCCGGACCGCGAAGAGCCCGGCGGCGAACAGCAGGGAGTCGCCGGGCAGGAAGAACCCGAACAGCAGGCCGGACTCGGCGAAGATGATGAGGAACAGCCCGGCCGTCGCGAACGGACCGAGCCACTGGAGGATCTTCTCGGGATTCAGGAAGTCGAGCGCGGCGACGAGCGGCGCGGACGCGTAGAGGACGGCGGACGGCATGCGGGCCGAGGATAGACGCCGCTCCGCCGCGAGCCGCCTCGCACCTGCCATCCTCCCGTCCGGGTCGAGGGCTCGCCGGCCGCCGCGGCACGCCGTCCGGCGCCGCGGCCCGGCTTGACAGGGCCCCGGCCCGCAGGAGGAACATCGATAGCCATGCCCAAGCCCCTCGTCGTAGTCGAGTCGCCGGCCAAGGCCAAGACCATCAGCCGCTTCCTGGGCGGCGACTTCGTGGTCAAGGCGAGCGTCGGGAACATCCGCGACCTCCCCGAGATGAGGGAGGGCCTGGGTGTCCGCGTCGACGACCACTTCGAGTGCGACTGGGTCGTGCCGCCCGGGAAGAAGCAGGCGGTGGCGGAGCTGAGGCGGGCGCTGCGCGACGCGAGCGAGCTCTACCTGGCCACCGACGAGGACCGCGAGGGCGAGTCGATCGCCTGGCACGTGCTCGAGGTCCTGTCCCCCAAGGCCTCGGTCCCGGTCAAGCGCATCGGGTTCCACGAGATCACCAGCTCGGCGGTCGAGGCGGCGCTGGAGCATCCCCGCCAGATCGACATGCGCCTGGTCGAGGCCGCCGCGGGCCGCCGCGTCCTCGACCGCCTGGTGGGCTACGAGGTGTCGCGGGTGCTGTGGCGCCGGGTCGCCGGAGCGAGCTCGGCGGGCCGCGTCCAGAGCGTCGCCACGCGCCTGGTGGTGGAGCGCGAGCGGGAGCGCATGGCCTTCCGAAGGGCGTCGTACTGGGACCTGGAGGGGCGCTTCGCGGCCACGGGGGTCGAGTTCCCGGCCGCCCTGGTGGAGCTCGACGGGCGACGCCTGGCCCGGGGCGGCGACTTCGACGCCGCCACCGGCCGCCTGGCCGAGGGAGCCGACGTGGTGGTCCTCGACGAGGCGGCCGCCACGGCCCTGGCCGGGCGCCTGAGGGAGCAGCCGTTCTCCGTCGCGTCGGTGGAGTCGAAGCGCTTCACTGAGCACCCGAAGGCGCCGTTCATCACCACCACGATGCAGCAGGAGGCGAGCCGCAAGCTGCGCTTCTCCTCGGCGCGCACGATGTCGGTGGCTCAGCGCCTCTACGAGCGCGGGTTCATCACGTACCACCGCACCGACTCGACCAGCCTCTCCGAGACGGCCGAGCGGGCGGCGCGGGCCCTGATCCGGGAGCGCTACGGCGACGACTACCTGCCCCCCGCCCCGCGGCGCTACGCGAGCAAGGTCAAGAACGCCCAGGAGGCGCACGAGGCGATCCGCCCCGCCGGCGACGTGTTCCGGGCCCCGGAAGCCGTGGCGGCCGACCTCGACTCCGACGAGCGGGCCCTCTACGAGCTGGTCTGGATCCGGGCCGTCGCCTCCCAGATGGTCGACGCCCGGGCCCGCCGCGTCACCCTGCGCCTCGCGGCCTCCTCGACGGAGGGCGAGCAGGCGGTCTTCAGCGCCGGCGGCAAGGTGTACGAGTTCCTCGGGTTCCGCCAGGCCTACGTCGAGGGATCCGACGACGACCCGGCCGCCGACGGGCGGTCCGACGACCAGGAGCTCACCCTGCCCCCGGTGTCGCAGGGCGACGTCGTGGAGTGCCGCGACCTCGGCGCCTCGCCCCACGAGACCAGGCCCCCGGCCCGCTACACCGAGGCCACCCTCATCGGCGAACTGGAGAAGCGCGGCATCGGCCGGCCGTCGACCTACGCGGCGATCGTCGACAAGATCACCAAGGACCGGGGCTACCTCTGGAAGAAGGGCACCGCGCTGGTGCCCTCGTGGACCGGGTTCGCCAAGGTCCAGCTCCTGGAGCGCCACTTCTCCCACCTCGTCGACTACGGGTTCACCGCGGCCATGGAGGAGGTGCTCGACGAGGTCGCCAACGGTCGGGCCGAGATGGAGAAGTGGCTCCACGCGTTCTACTTCGGCAACGGGACCGAAGGCCTGCGCGAGCTGGTCTCCGAGACGCGGCTCGAGTCGATCGACGCCCGGGTCGTGAACCGGGTCGCGCTCGGCCCCGACCTCGAGGCGGCCGGGGTGACGCTGCGCGTCGGTCGCTTCGGCCCGTTCCTGGAGCGCGGCGATGACCGGGCGTCGGTCCCCGACGACATCGCGCCCGACGAGTTCACCCTCGCCCTCGTCGAGGATCTCTTCGCCCGCCAGGCCCGCGGCCCGCGCGTGCTCGGCACCGACCCCGGTACCGGGGAGACGGTCACGGTCCACGACGGCCGCTTCGGGCCGTACGTGCAGCTCGGCGAGATCGTCGAGGGCTCCAAGACCAAGCCCCCGCGGGCGTCGCTGTTCGCGTCGATGGACGCCGAGTCCGTCACGCTCGACGACGCCCTCCGGCTGCTCTCGCTCCCGCGGCTGGTCGGCGTCGACGCCGAGGGCAACGAGATCACCGCGCAGAACGGCCGCTACGGGCCCTACATCAAGAAGGGGACCGACAGCCGCAGCCTCGACAGCGAGGAGCAGATCTTCTCCGTCACGCTCGAGCAGGCCGAGGCGATCTTCGCCCGGCCGAAGGTCCGGCGGGGTCGGGGCGTGCCCAAGCCACCGCTGGCCGAGCTCGGTCCCGACCCGGAGTCGGGTGCGCCGGTCCGAGTCCTCGACGGCCGCTACGGGCCCTACGTCACCGACGGCACCACCAACGCCACCGTGCCCCGCGGCACCGACCCGGTGGCCCTCACCCTGGACGAGGCCGTCGTGCTGTTGCGCGAGCGCGCCGCGCGCGGTCCGGCCAAGCCGAGACGCGCCGCCAAGAAGCCGGCCCGGAAGGCGGCGAAGAAGACCCAGGGTGCGAGGAAGGCCGCCGGGGCGAAGAAGAAGGCCCAGAAGGCGGCCGGGGCGAAGAAGGCCCCCCAGAAGGCCACCGTGAAGAAGACGGCGAAGGGGAGCGGTACCGAGGGAACCGGTCCGGCCGCCACCTAGGCTGGCGCCCGCGTGAGCGACGCCCCCTTCATACCCCCACCGTCCGGGCGCGCCGCCCCCCCGAAGCCCTGGCGGGTCTTCGGCACCAGCGCGTACTTCCGGCTCTGGCTGGCCCAGGTGTTCTCCAGCCTGGGGGACTGGGTCGGCCTGTTCGCGATCCTCGCCATCGCGTCGCGCGTGTCGAACAACTCGGCCAGCGCCGTCAGCCTGGTGATGGTCGCCAAGCTGCTACCGGGCTTCTTCCTCGCCACCGTCGGCGGCGTGGTGATCGACCGGTTCGACCGGCGCCGGGTGATGGTGGTCGCCGACGTCGGGCGGGCCGCGCTCTACGCGCTCCTGCCGTTCTTCCCCAACCTGGCGATGCTGGTCGCCATCTCGTTCGTCACCGAGGTCCTCACCCTGATGTGGGGATCGGCCAAGGACGCCTCGCTGCCGAACCTCGTGAACGACGAGCAGCTCGCCTCCGCCAACTCCCTGTCGATGGTGGCGTCGTACGGGACGTTCCCCCTCGGGGGTGTCGTCTTCTCCGGGCTGGCCGTCCTCGCGACCTGGATCGGGCACTTCAACCAGTTCTCCTCGCTCCGGGTCGACAAGGAGGTCCTGGCCCTGTGGGCCGACGCGGGCAGCTACGTGTTCTCGGCGTTCATGGTCCTGCGCCTGCCGATCCACCACGAGGCCCGGCACGAGGGCAGGCGGATCGACTGGACCCAGACCCTGCGGGAGGTCGCCGAGGGCCTCCGGTTCATCCGGTCCGAGAGGATGGTCAGCGCCGTGATGCTCGGCCTGGGCGGGGGCCTGTTCGGGGCCGGGGCGATGATCCCGCTCGGGCCGGTGTTCGCGTCCGAGGTCCTCGGCAGCGCGACGCAGTTCGGGGTCCTGATGACGTCTCTCGGCGTGGGCGCCGCGACCGGGGTCATGTCGTTCCTGGCGCTCCAGAAGCGGATACCGCGCGAGTCGGCGTTCTCGGTGTCGGTGGTGAGCTCGGGTCTGGCGATCGTCGCCGCCGCGTCCTTCTCGGTGGTGTGGGTGGCGGCGCTGCTGGTGGTGGTGCTGGGCGCCTGCGCCGGCACCGGGTACGTGACCGGCTTCACGATCATGCAGGAGCGCGTCGCCGACGAGATCCGGGGCCGGACCTTCGCCACCCTGAACACGGTGGTGCGGGTGTGCCTGCTCGTCTCGCTCACCGTCTCCCCGCTCTTCGCCGACCTCTTCAACTGGATCTCGAAGCTGCTGCTCGTGGACCGCTCGGTCTCGGTGGGCGACATCACCTACGGCCTTCCCGGGGTCCGGCTCGCGCTATGGGGCGGGGGCCTCGTCACGGCCCTGTCGGGGCTCGTCGCCCACCGGCAGGTCCGCCGGGCCATGAAGCCTCCTACGGGGGGAACGGGGGCGTGACCGGGACCCGAGGGCTGTTCGTGGTCGTCGAGGGCGCCGACGCCTCCGGCAAGAGCACCCAGGCGCGCCGGCTCGCGGAGCGCCTCCGGGGTGCCGGCCGGACGGTGGTCGAGACGTTCGAGCCCGGAAGCACGATGCTCGGGGCCGCGGTCCGCGCCGTGGTCCTCGGCAACGATCGGGGGCCGGTCGACGAGCGCGCCGAAGCGCTGCTGATGGCGGCCGACCGGGCCCAGCACACGTCCGAGGTGATCGGCCCCGCCCTCGACGGCGGCGCCGACGTCGTCTGCGACCGCTACGTGCCGTCCTCGCTCGTCTACCAGGGCGTGGCCCGCCGGCTCGGGGTCGACGCGGTAGAGGCGCTCAGCCGGTGGGCCACCCGCGGCCTCGAGCCCGATCTGGTGCTCGTCCTCGACATCGACGACGACACCGCCGCGGCGCGCGCGCCCAGCGAGCCCGACCGCATGGAGCAGGCCGGCGAGGAGTTCCACGCCGCGGTGCGGTCCGCCTACCGGCGCCTGGCCGCCGGTCGGGGCTGGGTCGTCGTCGACGGCAACCGGTCCGCGGACGAGGTGGAGCAGGCCGTGTGGGGTGTGGTCGGCGCGCGCCTCCCCGGCGGGGGGGAGGGGGGCGGATGACGGCATCTCCGGCCGCCGCCCGCCCCGTCCACGCCTACCTGGTGGCCGGCCCCCGCGGTTCGGGGGCCGAGGCCGAAGCCCGCGCGCTGGCCGGCGAGCTGGTCGGCGGCCCCGACCCCGAAGGCGCCGCGGCCCGGGTCCGTAGGGGCGTGCACCCCGACGTCGTCGAGATCGAGCCGGTGGGGAGCACCTACGCCGTGCAGGAGGACATCCGCGACCGGGTGGTCGCCGAGGCGTTCCGGAGCCCTGTCGAGGGCGACCGCAAGGTCCTGCTGCTGTTCGAGGCCGAGCGGATGCGGCCCGAGGCCGCGAACGCGCTGCTCAAGACGCTCGAGGAACCGCCGCCACGGTCCGTCCTCATCCTGGTGACGGGCTCGCCCGAGGAGCTCCTCGACACCGTCCGGTCCCGCTGCCGCCGTATCGACGTGCCGGCACCCGGGCGCGACGCGGTCGTCGCCGCGCTGGCGCCCGATCCCCAGGCCGAGCTCGTCGCCGGCCTCGCCGGTGGGCGCATCGACCGGGCGCGGGCGCTCGCGGGCCCGTGGCGGGAGCTACGGGTCGCGTTCGCCGGGGTGCCCGCCCGCATCGACGGCACCGGGGCGCGGGTGCTGCTCCTCGTCGACGAGCTCGGCGCCGCTCTCGACGCCGCGGCGGCGGGGGTCCGGGCCGGCCACGAGGCCGAGGAGGCCGAGCTGGTGTCGGAACTGGAGGGCGCGGGCTACCCCGAGCGAACGGCGCTGGCGATGCGCCGGCGCCTGGCGCGCCGCCACAAGCGCGAGGACCGGCGGGTCCGCGTCGACGCCCTGGCCGAGGGGCTCAGCGCCGTGGAGAGCGTCTACCGCGACGTCCTGGCCGCCCCGGGACCGCCGCTGAACGCCGATCGGCCCCCGCTGCCGCTCGGTCCGGCGGCGGGTCTGGACGCGCTCGAGGCCGTCGCCGTGGCCCGGGCGGCACTGGAGCTCAACCCGGTCGAGAACCTCCTGCTCGAACGCCTGCTCCTCCACCTGCCGGTCCCGGTCGGGGCCGGTGAGCCCAACCGGTAGACTCCCCAGCCGCGCCGGAGTAGCTCAGACGGCAGAGCAGCTCACTCGTAATGAGCAGGCCAAGGGTTCGAGTCCCTTCTCCGGCTCCGCGACCGTTTCGGTAACCTGGCCGCGATGGCCGATCAGGCGGACTTCGCCGAGCTGGCGATGCCCTACATGTCGGCGCTCTACTCCGCGGCACTGCGCATGACGCGCAACCCGGCCGACGCCGAGGACCTCGTCCAGGAGACCTACCTCCGCGCCTACCGCGGATTCGGGGGCTTCCGCGAGGGCACCAACCTCAAGGCCTGGCTCTACAAGATCCTCACCAACACCTACATCAACATGTACCGGGCCCGGAAGCGCCGGCCCGAGCAGGTGGAGCTCGACGACGGCGAGGACTTCTACCTGTTCCGCCGCCTCGGCGGCCTGGAGGCCGTCGAGGCCTCCCGGAGCGCCGAGAGCGAGATCCTCGACAAGATCCCGGAGGCGGTGGTCAAGGAGGCCGTGGAGGCCCTGCCCGACACCTTCCGCATGGCGGTGCTGCTCGCCGACGTCGAGGGGTTCTCCTACAAGGAGATCGCCGACATCATGGACGTCCCCATCGGTACCGTGATGAGCCGGCTGCACCGAGGAAGAAAGCGGCTCCAGAAGAGGTTGTGGTCGTTGGCCGAGGAACGAGGCCTCGTGTCGGGGGCTCCCACCGGGGTGGCGGGTCAGTAGTGGCAGCCGGGAGAGGCCGCCGGTGGAGGCGGTCGACGGAGACGATGGACTGCGACGACGCGATCCACAAGATCTACGGCTTCCTCGACGGGGAGCTCACGGCCTGGCGCCGCCGTGAGATCCTGCGGCACCTCGACGAGTGCCCTCCCTGCGCCCAGGGCTACGACTTCGAGATGGAGCTCCGCCAGGTGATCGCCATGAAGTGCCGCGACGAGGTCCCGCCCCAGCTGAAGCGACGCATCGCCGAGGCGCTGGGCTACACGTCGCCCGAGGCGTGAGCGCCCCTCTACGATGAGCCCTCGCCGGCGAGCCCGACGGGAGGACCCCAGGTGAGAACCGTTCGCATGATCGCGCTGGTCGCGGCGTTGCTCGTCGCCACCGCGGCACCGGCGTCCGCGTCCACGGCCGTCGTGGCCGAGGCCAAGCCCTGGCACTTCTGGCTGGCGCCGATCCTCTTCGGCAGCGCCGTCCTCATCGTGGTCGCGGTCGTCGTCGGCTACGTGGTCAAGGTCACGCTCCCCCGGTACCGGGGGCGCTAAGGGGTGGAGGCCGCCCCGGCCGGCCCTGCCGGCCCTCCGGGGTCCCGGCCTCCCGAGATCGTCGACTGGCGCCTGGCGGCGCGGATCGCGCACCGCTTCGCCGGCCGCCCTCCCATCGCCGACTCCTATCTCGGTGCGTCCCTCGGGAACGACTTCGACGCGGTGACCAC
>Ga0226835_1000186_pt1 | contig 105722 bp, 91 predicted proteins | sample LAC_MetaG_1_FD_163627 | JGI IMG/M metagenome (GOLD analysis project Ga0226835, IMG submission 163627) | Anaerobic ammonium oxidizing microbial communities from anammox membrane bioreactor (MBR) in UC Berkley, California, United States -... | ecosystem: Engineered > Bioreactor > Anaerobic >... | reverse complement strand
TATTTCGAATCTCTCAGTCAAGTAATCGAAGTGATTGAATCACAATTTGAAAAGTGGACAAAACCTAACGAGACACTTCGAAAATTATGCGCAATTATTTAAGACGCTCTGTATAGTATCTTCCTCTTGCTTTTCGGCGGTGTTTTCCAGGCGGAGCCTTGAGACTCCGGCACGGAGGCATCCGATAGCGGAGCAGGAGGAAATCGAAGTCCGCCAGGCAAAGGATCAATCTCAGGAGCGATATCAGGACTCCGGACAGTGTCAGGGAGAGTCTATAGACTCGAGGATTTCAGGAATATTTGGCAATGAGGGGATGATTTGCGGTCTGCTCAAGGGCGGGCCGATGAATTTCGACTCGATATCTATGAATAGCGGGCTCGATGCCGGTATGCTCTCAGCATCCCTTACCATGCTGGAGCTTGACGGTGTGGTCAGGCGTATTGCAGGCGATGTCTTCGAGTACGTGCCGGTACCGCAGGATTTGGGGAGATCTGGTGAGTACAGCTCGGTCGAGCTTGAGAGATTGATCGATCGATTCGATTCATTTATCAGGGACATTTATAAGGGGATCAGCCGTAAGTATCTTCAGTGCTATCTCGGTCTTTTCTGGCTCTGGGCGGATCGTAAGTTCTGGAGACCCGGAGCCTTGCTGGATCTTTGTACTCGCTACGGAGAGCTCTCTGCGCGAGTGATAAGAGAATATGTGACACCGCTTGTAGTAGAGGTGGCGGGCTGGAGAGATCTTACTGAGAGCTAGCGGATCTTGTAGCGGTCCGAGGAGATGCGCGTGAGGCGACCGTCCTGAGTCCTTTCTACGACTACTGAGAGCGTATCCGAGCTTTGAGTGAGTCGCCTGCTAAGGTGTATGTTGCCATGCTTTCTTCGACCTCTGATCTCCACTCTGATCTTGGTGCCCGTAGATGTGAGGTCGAATTTGACCGGCTCGTTTGTGGGATTGGCGATCTTCAGGTCGTATCTGGGGTAGGCCACAGTAGCGTCATAGCCGGGTTCGATGGAGCCGATGGGGCGCGAGTGGTTTGTTCTTTCTTCTACCGAGAGACCGGCTTCCAGGGCTGACTTGTACAGGAGCGAGGATACCAGGCATATGCCGCCGCCGACGGTCCGGCCTGTACCTGTGCCTTCGTAGCTGGCGGCTGCCACGAAGCCACGGTCGTTTATTCGAGGACCTACCGAATTGTTGAAGGAGAAGCGCTTGCCTGGTTTGAGGACAAATCCGTTGATTTTGGAAGCTGCCAGAGAGATGTTTTGTTTCTGGGCAGTTTTCAGAGAGGTTGTGCTGGCTGAGTTAATGCAGAGGCTGTCGGAGAATGGGCGGACACTATAGTAGACGAGAAAGATCAGCAGGGGAACCAGACAGATCGAGTATGAGGCATTTTTGAGCAACTTGTCGGTCATTATGCACCTGCCGTTCTCTTGTCTGCCATTCTCCTGACTATCTCTATCACGGGGTGATAGACAGCTCCAGGGGCGTGGAGTGACCTTTGATCAGGTCTGTGTACATGCCTTCCAGTTTGACCGGATTGAGCTGAAACTTGCCGGGAAGCTCCATGCGGACCAGAGTGTGGAACTCCGATTTGCCCTGCGGAATTTCTGTTCCGAAGAATACAATTCGGTCGTCGAGTACATCCTGATGGGTCCACCACGGGGCTCCCCAGTCTCCTTCGATAACGGAGCCGCCGTCTTCGCCGCTGAGGTTCTCTTCCTGACCTCGGCTCTCGACGACTTCGCCACCGCTCGGCAGGGGCGCTTCGAGAATCACGTAGGGCAGAGACATGGGAGACTCGACGTAAACCTTCATTAGCAGAGTTTCTCCGGCTTTGACCGGACCTTTGAGGGGCACGGTTTTGAGCTTGAGGTTGCCACTGCTGACGGTTCCAGCTGTTTCGAGCTTGAAGAAGCTGCGGCGGACTTTCAGTCCACCGGGTGCTCCGTAAGCGTCGAGATTCTCATCCGGCTTGAGGGTTTTGAAATAGCTCAGGAGGCTGCGGTAATAGAGCCTGCCGGCTGTGGTCAGATCCACTGTCAGTCCGGATGAGAGGTCGGCCAGGGGCAGATCGATGCTTTTCTCCGCGGAGTAGAACTCGCCGGGACTGAAAGCAAATTGCTTGAGGGGGCTCGTTCCTTTGAGAATCTGAGCTACTAGCTCGGTCCTGTCTGCGGACTGGAAGACCAGGGCCTCGGCTATGAGGGCTCGCAGGACCTCTGCGGTGGTCTTGGTGTTTGACCAGCCGTCTTTGGAGCGATGGAGAAGAAGCCAGGTTTTGATTCTTTCGATCCGGTCGCTGTTGTCCGGCTCTACCGCCAGTACCGCTCTCAGGGCGAGAGCCGTGCTCTCGACACCGGTGTAGCGGTAGGTGTAATCGGTGGCGCCGGTTACTTTCAAGCGGGCCAGCATTTCTTTGGTGTGCTCCCAGTCTTCGGTGCTGGCGGTTTTATTGGCCAGGGCTGCGAGCATGGTGCCGGTGTTCCGGGCGGCTTCCCTGGCGCCCGTGTTCATCTGGATCATGGCCAGATAAGCGAGATATTCGGGCTGAGCGGTCTTGACCCGGCTCTCCAGATAAGCCATCACTTTCTTGTCGGGCTTCTTGCCGTAGATGCTCAGGGTGTAAGCCACTCTCGCCAGATCCAGGCGCTTCTCGCGGCTGGTGTAATTCTCGAGGAGTTTGGGATCGTCCAGGAGTTTTGCCAGGCCTTTGCTGTCGGTTTCGAGCTTTTTCAGGCCCTCGTCGATGAGATAGCTTTCCACGGCATATCCGGAGTCTTTGAGCTCTTTGAAGCCCTCGAGAACCAGAGCGGTGAGGTAGGGATTGGTTTGATCGTCCTGCCACCAGCCCCAGCCGCCGTCGCCGTGACGGAGCTCTTTCAATCTGGCCATGCCTTTCTGATAGACAGCCTCGAACCGGGTCATGTCATCCTTTGGAAGAGACATACCGAGCCTCTTGTTGAGTTGCATGGCGATGGTGGACGGCATGAGTCGGCTCATGGTCTGCTCGGTGCAGCCGTAGGGATAATCGATCAAGGAGGCGAAGGATCCGCGCACCTGGCCGATGGTGGAGCTGGAGAGGCTGAGGCTCAGCTTCGGGCTCTCCATGTCCGGAGTTAACCGGAAAGGCACCGTATAGGAGCGCTTGTCCTGGTTGAGGACCCCGGAGTCGACATTTGCGACGGGAAGTCCGAAGGCTCTTACTGGAAGGACTCTTTCCAGGTAGTCACCGGCAGTCTGTCCAACCGCTTTCAGCTGAACGGTGGCGTCCCCGGTGCCGACTACCTCTATTGGCCAGGAGTAGCTTGCGGCTTTGTCTTTCTCGATGGTGAGTTTTCTGACGAGAGCTTCTTTCGATTTGAACTGGCTGCTGGGGCTGAGAGTGAGTGTGACTTCCTGATTCTGATTGGAGTAGTTGTGCACCACGGCACCGATCTCCGATACATCGCCCCGGGTGTAGAACCTGGGCAGGGCAAGGCGGGCGATGATATCCTGGGTGACCAGCACTTTCTGGACCTGAGCGCCGACGTCGACTCCGGCAGTGATGCCGCGGACGGTGGCGCGCCAGGTGGTCAGGTTGTCTGGCAGCTGGACGCTGGCGGTGACTTCACCCCGGGCGTCGGTGACCAGCTCTGGTAGCCAGGCTGCCGTGTCTTTAAAATTCTTCCTGAGTTTCGGCTCGATCTTGTCCGGACCGCCCGAGTATTGCTCGGGGAAAGAGGAGAGGGTGACCACCCAGTTGTCCCGTTTGCGGAAGAAGAATTTCTGGATATCCGGGGTGGCGTCTCCACGGATGGAGTAGATGCTCTCGTCCACCACGCCCAGAGAAAGCTCGGCGTTCGGAACAGGCTTGCCGTCTCGGTCTGTCGCTTTGAGTTTGTATTTAACCGTCTCTCCCGGCTTATACTTCTCTTTGTCCGATTCGATGGCTATGTTCATGAAATGGCATTCCGGCGAAACCAGAATACTCTGGGTCTGGTTGTAGAACTGTTTTTTGCCTGCCACCATAGAGACAGTCACGAACACGTTGGGCCCGTATTCGCTCTTGATCGGGATCTCCACCAGGGCGGCGGAGGAGGACAGGGGGATCGTCCTGTAACTGTGAATCCTGGTGCCTTCGATAGAGACCAGGGCGGTATAGCCTTCGTCTCCCTTGAAGGGTCCTGACACCACTGCTCTGGCAGTTTCTCCGGGTTGATAGACTTTCTTGTCCAGGGTGATCTTGAAAGGCTCGCGCTCGGCTTTCTCAGAACCCAGATAGAGCTGGATTCGGTCGCTTGCGATCCAGACCGAGTCTCCGCTGCAGGACAGTGCTCCGCCGTTGCTCTTAACGGTGGCGCTGATATAGAAAGTGTCGGTGGGCCATTGCTTGCTGGACGCGAATGAAAGACGGGCGCGACCTTTCTCGTCTGTGTTGACGGTCTGTCTCAGCAGGATCTGTTCGTTCCTGTGCTCGTGGGTGGCGGCGTCCCAGGGCCAGCGCGAGAGGGTGACCTCCACAGCTTTGCTCGCCACCGGCTTGCCGTCATAATCGAGGACCAGCACTTCGGCGCCTATGGATTCGCCTACTTTCACTACCCAGGAGCTCGGATTGACGAAAACCACATAGTCGCCGGAGGTCACCAGAGTAGATCCGCTGGCGGTGACGGTCAGGCGGGAAATATCGGTGACCTCGGCTTCGATTTTGTAGTTCTTGTCCTGGTAGTCGCTATAGAAATACGGGGAGTTGCGCACACTGCTTATCGGGCTGGTATCGAACTCGATCTCGGCTTCTCCAACATCACCGGTCTGGGCGAATCCTTCCGAGACCAGGCTGCCGCCATAGTCGTACTGGTACTCGTAGTCTTCGCCTTCTTCGCTCCAGCTGTCATAGAACGAATAATACTCGGGCCGGGGCTCGAGATTGTAGCGTTTCGTCCAGTCCGGCGAAGAGTAGACCGAGTATTTCACCCTGGCATTGGCCACCGGACCGCCGAAGAAATAGGTGGCCCTGACTTTTGCTTTCACCTTGTTGCCGGCAGTGGTTCTGGTGGTCTCGGGAATGATCTCCACTTTGTATTCGGGCTTGCGATACTGAGCCACTTCGATAGCCTGATAGCTGGTGCCGCCGTCCGGGTAGTTGAGGGTCAACTGATAGGCGCCGGTCTTGCCGTTCTCGGGAATGGTGAATTTGCCGTTCACCGTTCCATGACCGGACATGTAGAGAGTCTCGTCCACAAGCCTGGTGTTGTCGGGATCCTCGATGGTTACTTGAATCGCGGTATTCGGATCGAGGCGCTTGAAGCCGGAGGCGGCGAGCTCGCGCATGAGGGCCTTGTAATAGACCGTCTGACCCAGGCGGTAGACAGGACGGTCGCTGTAGAAGTAGGTCGAGTAGTGGCGATCCTGTCCTTCCCAGTAGCCTGCTGCACCATAGGCGGTGAAGCCCCCGATGCTGCCGATCACCACAGGGTTATAGGTGGAGCGCTTCAGTCCCTCGATAAGGAGGATGCCGTCCGGGCCCGTTTTGCCCTCTGCCAGTCTGGTGAGCCCGTTATTGCTTTCTCTCTCGAATAGCGATACGGCGACATCAGCTACCGGCTTCAGGGTCTTCAGGTTGACGGCCCGGACCAGGCTCTGGTCGGGGCTGTGTTTGACCACCAGACCGAGATCAGTGACCGAGAACCACCAGATCGAGGAGGTGCGCTTTTTGCCGCTCACATCCACCGCCTCTGCTACCACCACATAGTCGCCGGGCTCGAATTTCTCGTCGAGCTTGAAATCGGCCCGGGCCGAGTCGGTGTAATCGCTCTCCAGCTCTCGTTTGCGCTGTACCACCGGGCTCTCGTCCGAGTAGGGATTGTGGAACTTCTTGTTATAAGTGGTGTACATGGAGAGATCCGAGGACACCTCCACCCCGGCCTGTTTCATGGGCTCGGAAGCTACGAAGTCCTGGAACTTCTTCTTATAGATCTTGACCGTGGCTTCGGTGGCGCCGGTGGCGTTCACCCAGAAACGAGGTTTTTCCGAGGTCGTGAAGACTCTCGTATTGCTTGCTATGGAGATATAGGGCTCGAGAGCAGCCATTTTGATCGGATCGGTGATACTGGCAATCTTGCCATCCTCGATCATGACGCTGTTCACATAAGCCGTGGAGAAACCTTTCGCCTGGACCCTGATCGAATATTCGCCCACAGGCAATCGCTCGATTTTGAAATTGCCGTCGTCGTCCACCCAGGCTCCCCGGGTGATGGTGTTTCCGTCCCGGGGACCGTTGGCCACGGCGAAAACCTTGTTCTGCCTGATGTTGTAAGAATAGAGCCCGGAGCTTTCCTTCTCCAGGGCGATTTGCCCGGTGACCGAGCCCACCGGCTTGTCCAGCATCACTGCCAGGATGCCGAAAAGGATTACTTTGAGAATGAAGAATTCCCAGGATAGAAACTTGTTCTTGGGACTTTCGATAATCTTATCTGTAGACATTGGAGGTTAGTTTATAGAGCTCGCATTGCTCGTTTGCGGGGATGCCTGCTTTCAGTTTGCCGATGACCATCTGATAGTGCGGGTCGCTTGCCTCTCCGGGCAGAACGACACCACCGCGCCCGCCCCGGCGGACCAGAAGGCCGTCCCGCAAGGGGTTGAGATCCCGTAGACCGTTGAGAGGCTCGGTGGCCTCCACCACGGTCACCTGGACCTTGAGCGAATCGATCTCGTTTTCTCTAACAGGAGGAAAACGATACTCGCGGTTGATGGCGTTCTCGGTGGCATAAATAGTGGCCAGAACAAGGTCGCTGTGGAGAGGTTCCAGGGCGCCCCAGCAGGCTCTTGTCCGCCCCCGCTTAGATAAGGTGACGAAAGTCCCCCGGGACTTCTTGTAATCCGGAAGGACTTTGTGTTCTCCGGCAAGCTCTTCGAGGCTCTTACGCTCGGCGACCGGGAGAAAATGGTTGAGAAGGGTTGCCCGGGCGATTGCAGAGAGACTGGCGGTTTTTGCGATTCTGGTCGATCCGCCGACCCGGGCTTCAGCCCGGGGCAGAGTGCCCGCCGGATTTGTTTTTGTTAAATCCGCAGCGGGCGAAATTCTCGCGAGCGACCTTCCCGGAAGGGCGAGGGCCGCTAGAATACAGGCGATCATTGTCAAGCTAAGCAAAAATGTCTGCATTGTCAGCCTGGCTGGTGGGTGATCTTCCGTCTATTATGGAGCAGCCAGGTCAAATAGAGGTCAAGGGACTGTAAGGTCGGGGCCCGGAAATTGCTCATCTGAATTATATATGAACGACACGCCCAAAAATCCCCATCGCCGCCGTTTCCTGAAAAGCCTTCTCTCTCTCGGAGGAGCGGTGGAGACAGGCAGAGAGGTTTCGGCCAGACCCCAGGGCAAGACCGCCTTTTTCTGGTGCGATCTCAAATCCGGCAATATAGGTTTTCCTACCGGTCTCAATGTCCCCAGCTCCCGGCCGGGCTCGGTGATGAAACTGGTTACCGCCGCAGCGCTTCTCGAGGAAGGGATTTTCAATCCGAACCAGACCCTGGATTGCACGGGCTCTTTCAGGACCGAGAGGGAGGTCTACAAATGTCCCCGGGGTCACGGTCCCCTTTCCATCGAGCAGGCCATCGCCTGTTCTTGCAATGTATTTTTCGCCCGCGCTACCCATACTGTCGGTGCCGGGGTGATCCTGCACTATGCCAGGCTTTTCGGTCTCGACAGGGGAGTGGCCGGCAGCTCGTTCAGCTTCCCTCGGGAGATCCCCCTGGATTCGGTGCGTCTGGCTCTGGGACTCGATCCCGATCTCAAGCCTTCGGCGCTGCAATTGATGCGGATTGCCGCCCTCATAGGCCGACGTGGGCGGATCCCCTTCCTGAAGAGCGCCGAGGTGGTAGCCGGTCCGGACGACAGGGCTTTCGAGCTCGACCTCAAAAAGGATACTTTCAGGCGGCTCAAGAATGCCATGATCATGGCTGCTCGAGAAGGAACTGCGAAGGAGCTGGATCCGGAGGACCGACTCAAGCTCGCTGTGAAAACCGGTACTGTGGCGCACGGCAAGAAATTCGAGTCTTTCATAGTCGGCTTCTTCCCCGCTGGATCATCGCCGGCCGACCGGGAGCCGGATCATGCTTTCTGCCTGCATGCCCCTGCCGGCACCAGCCATGATGCTGCCGTGCCCCAGGCTCGCCGTATGCTTTTTTCCGTGAACTGGCCCTGAAGTCATGCAGCTTCTCTTTAGATCTGTCTGTCTCTCTCTCTTTCTTTCCATCTTTTGTTTCTGTCAGGGTCCTGTGTCCGGCGCCACATCCGGGCGGGTTTCCGTCAATCTCTTTTGTGCACACGAGCCTGTGGATTCGGTCCAGGTTCGCGGCTCCATGGCGCTTTCCGGCCGGGGCGAGCGGACTCTTCCAGCGGAGGGCTCCTACAGGGTCTCTGTGAAAGGCGGGCTCCTGGAGCTCTGTCTTCTGGGCGGGGATCGTCAGATCCCCATGGCCAGCGGACGGCGTCTGGTTCTCAAGGCCCTCTCCGGGCGGGGGATTACCATCGAGCGACCGGACGGTCTGGTTCGACGGTATTCGGGCAGTCTTGTCTTGAGCACGCGAGAAAACCGTCTCAACCTGGTCAATCTGGTTCCTCGGGTCGACTATGTCAGGAGCGTGGTGGCATCGGAGCTTCCGATCTCATTTCATGTGGAAGCCCGCAAAGCCCTGGCTGTTCTGACCCTCTGCCGTCTCGACAACAGCAAGGGGATGGTGGATGATACCACCGAGTACGAGGCTTACAAAGGTCTCGACCCGATCACTCCGGTCACCGAGGATGCGGTGGCCAGAGTGTTTCGCCAGAGGTTGCGGTTCGAGAAACGGACCATTCGAGCCTTCTACCATTCCACCTGCGCTGGCTCCACCAGCGACGGCCGGGAAATCTTCGGCAAGGGTGCCGCCAGTCTCGACTATCTTCGGTCGGTGTCCTGCTCCTTTTGCAGGCAGTCTCCTTTTTTCGAAACTCGCTGCACCAGGATACCGGTCAGGAAAGTAAAGGAGATATTCGATGGCGCACTACCAGTGGTGAAAGAGAAGGGGACCGGCGGCCGTCCCCTTCTGGTCTCTCTGGTGGAGGCGGATGGCTCGGTGCGCAAAGAGCTCAGTGGCTATCAGACCTGGCTCGCCTTCGGCAGGAGTCTCGGCTGGGGACGCATTCCAGGTACGCGCTATGAGGTAGGGCCGGTCTTATCGAGAGGCGCCGGTGGAGAAAATTATCTGGAGGTCCGGTCCTCCGGTGCCGGTCATGGGGTCGGTCTCTGCCAGTGGGGGGCTCAGGGGCAGGCCCTGGCCGGCCGCAATTACCGGGAGATTCTCCATTACTATTTCCCGGCAGCGGAGCTGTGTGATATTTTTGTCCCATGAATATGAATCCACCCCCCAGGGAAGTCCCGAAAGGGCTGCCGGCAGCTGAATATTTCAAGCTTTCCATCCGCTATCTGATCATGGGCTGGACCCGCAATGCCCTGCGCTCGGGGCGCATCGGCCTCGATTGCGATCGCGAGCAGATTGCCGGAACACCTCTTGCCGAGATGACTCCCTCGGACTATCAGTTTTTCGCCAGGCTGGTGGAAGGACTGGACAATGGAGTCTCCTTCTCGGAGAGCCTGGTGCGGTTCTCCAGAGCGATGCTCGATTCGGCCCGGGAGAGCGTGCGGGACTCGGTGCGGAGCGAAGAGAACAACGTCCTCAAATTGATTCGTTTCGGTTTCGAAGAGTCTTTCAAGGGTTTTTCGAAAACCGCTTCCGATGCCTGCGTGCGGGCGGCGGAAGCAGTATTCAAATATGCCCTGCCCCAGAGAGAGCTGCCTCAGGCCCTCTCTGTCCAGGAGTATCTCAGCCTGGGTCAGCGCTATCTCAATCTTTACTGGAGCGAGCAGGCCCGGGACGCTTTCGAGAAAGTCATCGAGATCAGCCCCGACAGCGCCGAAGGGCAGAGCGCCCGTCGTCTCATCCGGACCAGGCTGCCCAGAGAGCCGGTTCCCTACCTGGCCATCCAGGGGTACAACGAGGCTCGCCGTGCCAGTTTTGCCGGATCCACGGCAGAAGCCATCGATACCCTCCAGTCTCTCATCGATAGTTATCCGAGTTTCGAGTGGCCTCACACCCTGCTCGCCGAGATCTATATTCGTCAAGCCAGGCTCTTCGAGGCAGGGGAGCTGGTGGAGCAAGCTGTTGCCCTGAATCCCTCGCATGTCTCTTGCTGGATTCTCAAAGCCAAGCTGGCAGCTATCAACGGCCAGGTCATGGATGCCCAGAGCGCTCTCGATCGTGCCTGCGATCTCGACAGTGAGGATGGCAGCATCGCTTATCTGAGACAGCTAGTCTCAATGATGTCTCGCCTTTGAAACTTTGATCCTTGCTCGACTTGATTAAACTTTTCTGGAAGGACTCGTGTTTCTCCCATGATCCCTGTAGCCATGGGGGTTCTTCAGTATTAATATGAAGCTTGACATTCCACGAATATGCAACAAATCTGTGGCATATTTATCCAGATCCCCAAGAGACCCGAAGTCCATGAGCAAGCCCGAGAAGAGAGTCAGAGAGGAAGGCGCCCGCGCCGACGATCTGGCTGTTCTGCTACAAGCCGGCATGCAGAGCGAGTTCGAGAAGCAATTCAAGAAGGCCGCCTCCGAAAGCGATGCTGCCGAAGGTCTCGCCTCGATGGTCAATGACAGGCTCAAAGCCGGGCACCGCCGGGCTGACATCAAGGTGGTGGTCTCCCGGAGCGGTTCTGCCGGTGGCTCGGTATCGGTGATCGGTCCATCCCGGCTATTTGGCGATAGCTTTGCTATCTGCCGCCATACTTTTTGTATCTAGTATCTACATGCAGACACATCTAGCCAAGACGGCATCATTCAAGGCCAGCCAGTTTCAAGAATCAGTGATTCGCGAGATGTCCAGGCTGGCGGCTCAGCACAAGGCCGTCAATCTCGCCCAGGGGCTTCCTGATTTCCCCTGTCCTCTGGAGCTGAAAGAAGCGTCTCTGAAAGCGATTCTCGACGACATCAATCAGTATGCCATCACCTGGGGCGACAGGAGCTTCAGGCAGGCCATCGCCGCCAAAGCCGCTGACTATAGCGGTATAAATGTCGATCCCGAGCGTCATATCACCGTCACCTGTGGCGCGACAGAAGCCATGGTGGCAGCCATGCTCGCCCTGGTGGATCCTGAGGAAGAAGTGATCGTCTTCGAGCCCTTTTACGAGAACTATGGACCCGATGCCATCCTCTCCGGCGCCAGACCCCGCTATGTCAAACTCAATCCGCCAGACTGGAGCTTTGACGAGGAGGAGCTCAAAAATGCCTTCAATGATAAGACCAGGGCAATCATAGTGAACACCCCGCACAATCCCACCGGTAAAGTGTTCAGCAGGGAAGAGCTCTCCTTCATCGCCGCGCTCTGCCAGAAGTTCGGTGTTCTAGCCTTTACCGACGAGATCTACGAGCATATTCTCTACGATGGGCACCAGCATGTGGCAATGGCTGCTCTACCCGGTATGGAAAATCTCACAGTAACCATCAACTCTCTATCCAAGACTTACAGCGTAACCGGATGGCGTGTCGGCTGGGCCATAGCCCACGAGGACCTCACCCTGCCCATACGGAAAGTCCATGACTTCCTCACGGTCGGAGCCCCAGCCCCCCTTCAAAGAGCCGGGGCCTGCGCAGTAAGCCTCCCCCTGAGCTTCTATCAACACCTGGCCAGGGAGTACGAGAAGCGCCGCGAGGCGATGTTGGGAATTCTTGATGAGGTGGGCATTCCTTACTTCAAGCCTCAGGGTGCCTACTATGCGTTTTGCGACATCAGCTCTTTCGGTTATCGTGACGACCTTGCCATGACCAAGTACCTGGTCAAAGATATCGGCGTCGCGGTGGTTCCGGGCTCGAGCTTTTTCGGAGACAAAGAAGGACCAGGGCGAAAATATATCCGTTTCTGTTTCTCTCGCCAGGAGGAAACCCTGAAAGAAGCCCGTGAACGCCTGTTGAAAATGAAAGAGGGATGATTCTGTTTCCGTTCTTAAGATCAGTCTCCGGTCTTGCTTTCCTTTTGCTCTGGCTTGGGCGGAGTTGCCTGTTCCGAACCGCTCTTGCCGGTTGAGGGTTTTGTTTGATAATTCCTTATATAGATATTGGTTCCTTCCGGCGATAGTTTCACTCCTGAAGGACCAGCTGGCTGAGTCAGCTGGCTTCTCAGACCTTCTGTGGTGTCGTCCTGGCCCGGGGGCTTGACGTTTTGGGCGGCTCTTTTGGCTTCGTCCTCGAAAAAACGCGCCTGGTCATTGGCTTCCTGGATGATCTGATTGTAGGTTTCGCGGCTGATCATTCCTGAGCGCTCGATTCCGCCTGTGAAGATCCAGCTATCCGAGCTCTGTCTTGCTTGTTCCACCCGGCTGTCGATACTGTCTCGAACCGCCTTGGCCCGGGCCTTACCCTCAGCCAGGATTTGATCTTTTTCTTGTTTGGCTGCCTGACGGGCTTCGTTCAACCGATTCTGCCCGATCTTGCTCAACTCCCTGTCCAGATGCTCCCGGGCCTTGGTCAATGCCACCCGGGAAGGGGCCATGTCCGGGTTGTTGGTGATAATCGCGATTGCCTCCTCGCATTTTCTCCTGACTTTCTTGTCCCTGCAGAACTTCAGGCACCATTCGTACTCGAACTGAGCGGCTGTTTTGTCTTTGAGCTTCAGATAGGTATTGGCGAGCTGGTAGTGTGCCGGCCAGTAATGGGGATTGGCGCAGACGATCTCGATAAAGGCTTCTTTGGCTTTGCCATAGTTTCCGCTGTTGTATAGCTCGATGCCCCGGTTCATATAGCCGGTGGTGGCCACTGAGGGCGGCAGGGCGAAAGTCGTCAGGGCGATAAGAGCAATCAATCTAAGAGTCGGTTTATGAATATGCATAGGCGCCACCGGATTTTGCGTAATTACTTACTGTATAGCAAAAATAAGCTTCATCCGCCGGGTGGTCAAGAGGGCGGAGCGGCGACTCTTTTCAGGCTTCTGTCTGGAAAGCCTTTCTCCGGCTGGATCTTCCGAGCGGCTATTCGAGTGCCAGGTGATAGCGATTTAAGCGGTTGCTTCATCTGACATCATATATGGTGGTGAAAAAGGAGCGATCAGAATACCTGGAATACCTTCAGCAAGCCGAGCAGGACCAGGACTTGCACGAAGGAGCAAACGAGGAGCATGACTCCTGAAGGCATGAATTTGCCTGTTTTCTTGAGGCGCATGGCGAAGATCAGCTCGAGTGATAACATGACCGCGAAACCCACTATGAGGCCGATTTTCATGTCCATGAAAGTCAAGCCGAAGGCGATGGCGGCAAGCGCTCCGCTGGCCAGACCCGCGATCAGGGAGGCCTGGCTTCCGGCTTTGACGAAGCCCATGATTCCGCCTGCGGCTACCAGTATGGCTGCCACCAGGAGCGAATACTGACTCAGTACCGGAATTATGAAGAGAGGGTCGTTCATGGTTGTGATCCTTTTATGATGGAGAAACTATCGAGCTCGTCGCCGTTCTCGGAAACCTGCTTGAAGCGCAATTGTTTCCCCTTGACCGAGCAATAGGTGAATGAATGACAGTCGCCTTTGAAGATCTTGTTGAAGCGCTGGCCTTCGGGCGGAGCGTCGGCTCTGGCATAGAGCGCTGCTCCGCCGGCACCCGAGACGATATAGATAACGCCTCTGGGTGAGCAATTCGTCTGACCGTCGAACTTCTGATCGAGTGATAGCTCACCATCTACGGTGCCATCAGCGTTCATGATTGCTTTGCCGCCTTTCATATTCGGAGCGAACTTGAGAGGATAGCTGCGCTGGTAGTTGTGGGCGTGGCCGGAGAACACCGCGGTGACGCCTTCCTTCTCGAAGATGTCGCAGAGCAGGCGCATTCTCTGCTCGGTGAAATGGACACGGTCCACACTGAACGAGGGTTGATGAAACGAGACGAACTTCCAGACGGCTTTGCTGTTCTTCAAGTCTTTTCTTGCATAGTCGAGCATCTGGCTGTCGTTCCAGTTCATATAGCCGTTGGCGTCGAGGATGAGCCAGTGCGAATTGCCGTAGTCGAAGGAGTAATTTGCCGTTAGCGGAAAATTCCTGCCGGCTGCCTTTATGAAGTCGAGCTGGTTGCCGGCACTGCCGCTGAGCGGTGTGCTGTTTCGCGAATTGGCGATCCGTACTGGACCGTTGAGGGGGTGGTCGAAAAAGATGAAATAGCCCAGGGCGTCGGGATAGCGGTTTAAATCGGTGCCCCGGTAGTCGCAGTTGGCTACGTCATGATTGCCCAGCACCGCCATAGTAAGTGTCGATGCCATGAGTGGTGCGCCGGTGCTCAAACCGGCTCTGGCGCTGTTCAGGATCGGAAAGAAGCGGCTGAGAAACTCCGAGACTCGTCCGCGGTCGTAGACCAGATCACCTGGAATGACCAGTAGATCCGGCTTTTCCCGGAAGCACTGGTAAGCCACTTTACGCTGGCCGAAAGAGCCCGCGCCTGTATCCCCGAAAACGGCGAAGCTGAACTCTTGATCCCGTGATTTTCGTGCTGTGGCGTGACCGGAGTAGACTGTCCGACCTTTTCTTTCCACTTCATAGCCGACCTGGCTGCCCGGTGGGAGCCCATCGAGAGTAGCCACATGCTTGAAAAAGGGCTGGTTGGCGATCAGACCCACCCGCCTCGTTTCTCTGGGCTTGATTGTTTTCTTGTTGTAGCGGACCTGCCAGGGACCATCGGGATCGAGGCTGAACCAGATCAGGTCGAGCTTTTCCCTGGCCAGCAAGGATGGGTTGTTTCCCAGCTGAACATAGGGGTTGACCACGAAATCCCTGGACTGGCTTTCGGCTGTCTCGCCTCTCGACTGCCCGGTCAGGAGCCAGAGCGCAAGGGCGGAAAAGCAGAAGGCGACAAAAAAGAAGGCTGCAAAATAGTAGGAGCTTGCTATGAGACCCTTTCTCAGCCCGACTTGTTTATTGATTTTCATGTAGAAATTTGCCGAGAGCCGGAATTGAACCGGCGACACAAGGATTTTCAGTCCTCTGCTCTACCAACTGAGCTACCTCGGCAAATGTAGAAAGGTAATCAGGTAAAGCTCTACTGGCCGGGAGCCAGCGAGGAGTTCAATATACCACATTTTGCTGGCGGACAGCCTGGTGATACATCGGAGGAGCCTGGTAGGCAGGCGCTTGCGGCTCGGGACGATTGTAAACTGCTGCAATTCTCAGGTGACCTTCCTGGTTCTGGGTGACCAGAAAGTCTGTGTGGATATTCTTGTTGACTTCCTGCCCGCCCCTTATTTGAGTGACCATAGTGGCTCTCATGATCACCACTACCGAGCCGTCCGGGTTGACGGCATGAGCTTGTACAGCATAAGGGTGGAAAGCCGCCACCACTTCGCCTCGCTCGATTCCCTGTGCCATGCCCTCATTCCAGAACTCCGTCTCGAAAGCTCGCTTGGCTTCTTCTGTCATCCAACCGAAAGCTTCTTCGTGACATTTGCGGGCTTCGGCGGGCTCGTACTTGAAAGCATTGCCGATCCACCAGGTGACGAAATCGGCGGCGTGGCCGGGAGTCAATCTCTCTGGCTGATTCCCGCCTTCTTGTCCGGCTGAGGAGTGACCCTGATTTTGACCGGGGTTCTGGACTTGCTTCTGACCGTGGTTCATTGCTTGCTTCTGGCCCTGGCTGCGACCCCGGTCATGACCGGGTGCCTGGGGACCGCCCGGGGCGTTCGCCATGTTGAGCTCTTCTTCTCCGGCGTCGAGCTTTTTGCCGCGCTCGGTGGTGCCCTCTTTGCCGGTCATGAAAACCGCCAGAACGCCAATTATCACCAGACCCATGAGAATCTTGTCACGGAAGATGCGCTGGATGACGGCTCGTAAGATGTCCTGAATCATAGACATGATTTTGAGGCAGATCTGCCGGAAAATAAATGGGAATATTCCCATTTCGGAGTACCGGCCGCCCGCGCCGGTGATCTCTGGTACCAGTAGCGGTGGCGATTACAGGCTTGGCGCTGATCCTGTACAATTGTGGCGAGGTTCTTATGAGCGAAAAAGATTTAGAAGACCAGCAAGAGCAGGCTGTAGCCGCTGAGGCGAAGAGCAAATATGTCGCTTATACCGTGAAGCTTCCATCGGACCAGCTCTCGGCTCTCCAGTCCATCTGGCTAGAGCTCAAGAAGCTCTATGGCACTCATTCTCCTGACAAGAGCGGCATGATCGAGGCGGCGGTGGCCTCCTGGCTCAAGCGCTGGGACGGTCCCGACAGGGACAAGCTCCTCTCCGAGCTTCTGGAGATCAGGAAGAACACCAGGCGGCGCCAGTACAAGAAGTAAATTCCCCGGAAATAATCGCTCTTATTCGGGCTTCAGATGATGGTAGAGGTAGTAGCCGAAGCCAGCCACGCAGAAGACCACGATGGCGATATCGAATTTGTGCCAGATGTCCCGGAACATCTCCATGTTCGCACCGAATTGCACGCCGACCCAGGTGAGAAAGTAGCACCAGATCCACGAGCCTATAAAAGTGAAAATGCAGAACATCAGAAAATGAGCTTTGAGAACGCCTGCGGGAAAGGATATGAATGTCCTGACTACGGGCAGCATGCGGCAGATGAAAAAGGTCATGTCGCCATATTTGTTGACCCATTTGTCGGCTTTTTCCAGGTCTTTCGTTTTGAGAAGGAACCAGCGCCCGTATTTCTCCAGAAAGGGCCTGCCGCCTTTCATACCAAGGAAATAAGAGGGTATGGAGCCCACCACGCAACCCACCGCTCCGGCAAGCGCTGCCAAGTGAAAGTCCATTTTGCCCTGTTGCACGAGAATTCCGGCGGTAGGCATGATCGCCTCGGAGGGCAGGGGAATATTGGCGGACTCGATAGCCATCATCAGGATGATCCCCCAGTAGCCCCAGGCTTCGACGCCGCTCGCGATCATCTCCAGAATCGGGTCGATATATTGGTGAAGCACGGAGCAAACCTCTTATAATGCTGCTGGACCAACGAGATTCTAATGGTTTCCGGATATCGATGCCGTTAGGAAACTCTCAGCTAGGACCCGAAGCTGGAAACCCGAGCGAGAACTTGGAGACAAAGAGCAGGTGACATTCCGGTGAAAAAAGCTGCTTCTCAGGCTACTCTAAACTTCACGCTTGCCACTGCCGGTCATGTCGACCATGGCAAGACAAGCCTTCTCAGGGCCTTAACAGGAATCGATCCGGATCGTCTCAAAGAAGAGAAAGAGCGCGAGATGACCACCGATATCGGTTTCGCGTATATTCGCCTGGACCGGGATTCACTGGCTTCTCTGGATCAGTCCTTCCCGCAAGCCCTTGCTCGAATACTGAGGACCGACACCAATCGTCATGAAGGCGGAAGCAGCGCCACCGAAACCGGCGCCGGAGAGCTGGTGGTGGGCTTTATCGATGTTCCCGGTCATGGCAAGTTCTTGAAGAATATGCTCGCCGGTGTGGGGGGCATAGACCTGGCATTACTGGTGGTGGCGGCCGACGAAGGACCTATGCCCCAGACCATTCAGCATGTGAAGATCCTGTCTCTGCTCGGCGTGAAGTCCTGCATTCTGGCCATCACCAAGATTGATCTTGCCGGCCCCGAGCAACTGGCGGCGGGCAGAGAAGAGGCACGGGCTCTTGCCGAGCGGTTCGGCATCACTGTGCTCGATGCGATCGAGGTGGACAATGTCAGCCAGCGCGGCATGATCGAGCTCAAGCGCAGCATCGTGGGAAGACTCATGGAGCACCCCCTGGCGGATCGGCGCCGGGACCTCGCCGGCACTCCCTTGCCGCCCTATCTGCCTATCGACAGGATCTTCAGCAAGTCGGGCTATGGTGCCGTGGTGACCGGAACCCTGATTGAAGGCGAGATCAGGATTGGCGATAGTGTCGCTATCGAGCCCGGTAATATCATGGCCCGGGTCCGAGGTCTCGAAACTTTCAACCGCCAGCTCGAATGCGCTTTCCCGGGGCAGAGACTGGCAGTCAATCTATCCGTCAAAGAGCACAAGCCTTTGGAGCGTGGTCAGGCAATCGTCGCCCCCGGTACCAGACCGGTGTCCACGGTGATGGTCGCTCTCCGGGATCTCGGTGGACTCGAGAGCCGGCTCGATTCGTCCGGTGAGCGGCGTGCCCGCAAGCTCAAGCCCCAGCTCATACGCTTCTACCACGGTACCGCCGAGCGTAGCGGATTCCTCTCCTGGAACAGCAGCCTGCCGGAGCTTGGCTCTTACGATAGCGACGATGGATTATCCATCGCTCAGGTACAGTTGCACGATCCGCTGGTGATCAAGCCCGAGGACGATTGTGTGATCCGTTACGGAGATTACGGAATCGCCGGGGGGGAAATTCTTCTGGCCTTCAATTCGACGTCCCGGCCGCGCTGGTTGAGCCGCAAGCAGGTCATGACCATCGCTCTACTTCTTTTGCAGGGCAAGACCGGGCTACAGGGCAAGACCGGGGAAGCAGTGATGGAGCTCATCGGCGCCTCTCCCGGGAAAGCTCTCAGCCTTGCCGAGCTCGCCTCTATACTTTCTTCCTTCAAGCTCAGACAAGCCATCGACACTCTTTGCGATAGCGGGGCTGCTCTGGCTGTGGGTGATCTGGTGGTGGCCAAAAGCGAGATCGCGCTTCTTGCCGGCAGGGTCAAAGAGGTTGTGGCGGCAGCGGATTCGCCGGTTCCCCAGGAGAAGCTCCGGGTGGATCTGGCTCCTCTTCTTGCTCGACCGGTTTTCCAGCATCTGATCTCAGTGCTCGTGGAAAAGCAGGATGTGACTCAGACCAGGGAAGGTCTCCTCCCCGGCGGTGGCGCCGCTCGGCGGGCGGTCAGCCAGGAATGCCTGGATGCGGCAGCGAAAGCGGGAGAGTTCCTGACCGAGACGCCGATCATCGAAGTGAAAGAGCTTGCTGCCAGGCTGGGTCTGGCGCAGCCGCTTCTCGCCGAGACGCTCAAGTATATGCAGGAGCGGGAGGAAGCCCATCTGGTCAACTATGAATTTGTTGCCAGCCCCGGGTTCATCCTGGAGGCTCATCGGGTCCTCGGGCGGATCTTTCAACGAAACCGGGTGATCACCCCTTCCGATTTCAGGCAGGAGCTTTCGGTCTCCAGGAAGTACACCATGGCCCTGCTCGCCTATTTCGATGACGAGCTGATAACCCGGCGGCTGCCTGCCGGACGCGTGCTGGTCAAAGCTGCGCCCCGGCAATGACTTACTGGAAATGACTTACTAGAATCGAGCAGGGAGTCAGAAGTAATCGGATGAGCGCTTATGACAGGGCTGACCTCCTTTACCAGAGCAAACAGTTCGAGAAGGCCATCGAGGTCCTCCGGGAAGCTATCAGTCTCGATCCCGACAGCCCCGACTGTTTCCGTCTCATGGCTTTGAGCCTGCAACGTCTGGATCGTTTCGATGAGGCCATCGAAGCTGCCAATCGGGCGGTGGCTCTCGAGCCCGATTACGGATACAACTTTTATGTCCTCGGTCATGTGCTCAGGCTGGCGGGCAAGACAGGTGAGGGACGGAGGGCCATCGATCAGGCCATCAGTCTCGATAGCGAGTTCGCCTCGAGCTTCGTGGAGCGCTCCTTTCTCGATCTTGCTGAAAATCACGGGGAGAGTGCCCTGGAGAACGCCGATGCGGCCCTTGCCCTGGAGTCCGAGAATGTCCAGGCCCTGGTTGCCCGGGCCTGGGCCCTGAAGTCCTGTCGGCGCTACGAGGAAAGCCTGGAGGCGATTGAAAGCGCTCTCGCCCTCAATCCTTCCACCCTGGACGGTCATGCCACCAAGGGTTATGTCCTGATCAGCCTGGGAAGGTTCCCCGAGGCTTCCGAAAGCTTTCGAGAGGCTCTACGATTGAGACCTACTTCGGACTGGGCTCGGGAGGGTCTGATTCTCTCGAGCCATTCTCGTTCTCCCTTTTTCTCCGATGTAAGCGTCCTGGTCTCCCTGGCCAAGCATCCGCCGGGCCTTCCCGGAGGCGCATTTCTCGCCTTTCTTGTACTGCCCTTCTATATCCCGGTCATGATATTTGCTTATGCCGGAAAACATGTCGGCCCGGTCTTTCTCAATCTAGCCATGCGTGCCGATCCGCTTGCGGCCGGCGTGCTTACCAGGGAAGAGATCCTGGAAGCCGACATCCTGGGGATCTGGATGGCTCTCTCCTGTCTGGGGACAGGGGCGCTCTTGATTGCCGATCCCCTGGCGCCCTGGCTGATGCCGGCTGTGACTATCTTCTATCTGGTGCCTCTTCTCATTCCATATATTTTCAAAGCGACACACGGGAAAGCTCTTACTTATTCCCTTTCGTCGGTCTGCATCGGCACCGGGCTGGCTTCCCTGGTGCTCTCCTTCTTTCCTCCGGATGTCCTGTCGAATCAGAGAGCGCCGTTTTCCATGCAGGATCTATCCCTGGTTTTCCTTTTCCTCTTTTTCATTTTCGTTTATTCCATCCGTCTTCTCTCTAGTCTTTTCTACTCGGTCCGGCCTGGCTCTTAGATAGAGGCCACGGCCGATTATGGTGACCAGTGCGAAGGCCTGGAAGAAGAGGAAAAAGCCGGCCAGGACCGGGGCGAGGCTCCGGCAGAGGATATAGAATCCCCGCCAGTCCGAGATTTCTTCAGGTTCTAACCCGGACAGGATGCCTGCAGCGATGGAGAGCACCAGAATGCCGGTGACAAGACTGAAGAGGAGTAGAAGGTTTTTTGCGCTCTCGGGTTTCAAGGACATCGCCATCAATCGTCCACGGCAATCACGATATGATCCCCGGCAAGACCTGTGCGTCTGCCCGCTTCATCGAGACAGAACGCGCGGCCTTCATAGATTCCGGCGGTGGGGAAGATCTCCCGGTCGATCTCCAGGCTGCCGACAAGCGGTGCCGGCAATTCTTTGAGAAGCCGGCTCTCGGACCGCGGTCCGTTTAGGGATGTGAAAAGCCGGTTGGGAAGTCCGATCTCGAACACCGTGGAGGCGCTTCCCGGGACAGCGCTGCCGTCGATTTCCAGGGACATGCTTTTCTTGCCGGTGGCGCTCAGATGCATGAATCCTTTGCTTCCCAGGTAGCCCGAGCCGGCGAAGGAAATACGCGGAATCGCCCTGGTCTCATCGGGAATCTCGATCTTTTCTATCCGGGCTCCCTGCAGGCAGGGGGAGGCAAGAAGGAGGGCTTCGAGCCTCCCGCCCAGAGCGAACTCCGGGCTGGGTCGGGGGGCGAAAACAAGGCTGGCATTCTTTTCGCCTTGCTCGATCTGGCTATGAAAAGCTCGGTCCTCCGAAAATCTCTCCTGTCTCTTGCTCCGGTAGAGAAGATCGACCCGCACCGTTTCCTTTGCCGGTTCTTCGAGAACCAGGTCGATGGTGATCAGACTGATTGGAAAACCGGGCAGATCCAGCGATGGACCGTAAAGCTCGATGGCCGGTTTGCCCTGCCAGGTCGTTTCCCTTTTCTCCGGATTCAACAAAACGGGTTTGGTTAGAAAGGACTCCGGGAATTTTGCCCTGTTCTCTTCCAGCTCGATACGCACCAGGTGTTTTGTCCGGCTGTCCCAGTCGAAAATCAAGACCTGATCGCCAGCGCTTATCAATGAATCCCGGAGATAGCCGAAAGGGATCACCGGCTCGACGCTCGATACGGTCAGACAATTATTGATATCGCGCTCCAGCTGTGGTGCCCTGGTCATTCCGGTGAGGGCGTTCCGGCAGACATAAGCGCCGGCGATATTGTCGGGCAAGCCAGTGAGGAGTACCTGGGGGTCGCCCTGAATCTCTTTGTAGATATCCGAAAGAGCTGCTCTGATTGCATTGGATTCGAGACCTGCCTGTCTCCAGACCTGGTTGTTCAGCCAGAGCGCATTGAAGCAGAGACAGAGCAAGGAGGAGGCGAAAAGAAGCTCGAGTATGGCGATTCTCTTGCTTTCGGAGCTCCTGATGACGATCATGGCACAAAGAAGACTGAGACCGACACTGGCCAGATAGACCAGACGGCTGCCCTGGAGATCCCCGGCGATGGCGAAGACTTTATAGACCGGCGCCAGGGAAAGGACCATGAATCCCAGATTGAACAGAAAGAGCGGGCGAAGGCTCCTGTCCATAAAAGCCTTGATCGCTGCCCCGGAAAGGACGATTGTGATGGCTATGCCGAAAAGCAGCGTGAGCAGGGCAAGGGGCTCGCCTGCGACTGGACTGCTCTCGATCAGATCACGATTGACGGGGAGAAGAAACATCTTCATACCATGGATCCAGGTTCGGGCGAAATGACCGGGATCGCTTATCGCCAGGGTGTTGTCGTAGCCGCCGACGAAAGTGCCGAGAGCGAGCCGCCGCAGGATGAAATAGGCACCGAGCAATGCCCAGGCAGGAAGAGAGTAGAGAAGCCCGCTCCTGAGCTTCCCTGGTCTGCGAAAAACTGTAAGCTCCAGGAGCACGAAGAGAGGCGGGAGAGTCACAGCCATCTCTTTGGAGGCAAGCGAGAGCATCATGAAGATCAGACTCCCGATCACGTATGGTGGTTTTTTCTCCTGCCTGAACTTGATATAGGAGAGCAGACCGAGAAGAAAAAAGGCGGTGACTATGGTGTCGACCCGTCCGGTTATCCAGGAGACCGCTTCCGGATGAAGAGGATAGAGCCCGAAAATTGCTGCTGCGAAAAAGCCGTACGGACAGATGTCTTGCCAGGTGTCGCGCCGGTCCGTGCTCAGAAGGCTGGTGGCGATGAGATAGATAGAGATGGTGGAGATCAGGTGGAAAACGAGATTGGTGGCGTGAAAGCCGAGACCGTTCGTGCCCCAGAGCTGATAATCGATGACCATGAAGACCGAGATCAGGGGCCGGTAGAACCTTGTGGTGGGAACCTCCAGCCAGTTGCTCCAGAAATTGCGGGCGATGAGCTCCGGATTCCGGACAGCGTCTTTCAGCCAGATCAGATGGACGAAATCATCGCCGGTGAAAAAATCGAAGAGTACGGGCGTGTAGGCCAGGATGGTGAGCAGGCAGGCAGAAAAGAGAAAAATGGTGGTAGCTGTCCTGGCTTTCCCGCCCGGCGCGGTCATCTCAGCTGCTCGTCGAAGGCTACTTCGTAAGCCGGACGGTCTTCGAGATGGCAGCGCACTTCTTCGCGCCTTTTGATTGCCCGGGCGGGAGCGCCCACCACCACCATGCCGGGCTCGATATCATGAGTGACCACCGAGGCGCCGGCAACCACGGAATTGCGGCCAAGCCTCACTCTGGGAAGCAGGAGGACTTTGGCTCCGATGATCACGCCGGATTCGAGATAGGGTCCCTGGCGGCCTTTCTGGCACGGCGGGTGGAGGCTGTCCACGGTGCAGGACATGGGATAGAAATGGACATCGTCCTCGCAGGTGGTGTAGGTGGCGATGAATACATTGTTGTGGAAACGGCATTTGTTACCAATCCGCACCCGGCCATCGCACTGGGAGAGGGTCCCGAAACTGCAATCGTCACCGAAGATGCTGTCTTCCCTGATGATCGCCCGGTGCCCGGTCTGGAAAGCCACGCCGATGGTGCAACCCGAATAGATAATCGTGCCGGAGCGGATCACTGAATTCTTGCCGAGGCTGAGGGAGGGATTCTCGTAGGGCTCGCCACCGCGCTCGCTTTCCAGATAGCCCGCCTGGCGCTCGCCCAGGATGCACTGGGCGCCTACGAAAGAGCCCGGACCGATGGATACGTTCTCGTAGATCACGGTACCGGCCTCGATGATGGTGTCATCGCCGATTGCCGCTCCTGCCTCGATGAGGGCGAAGGCGCCTATCCTGACATCTTTTCCCAGATGGGCGTCGGGACTCACCGATGCGGTGGGGTGAATAGCCCTTTCTGCCCTGTCTACTCGGCTCATTGTCTGCCTAGATGGTCACCGGATTCACTACCGGGCTCACGATGGTTCTGGATGTCGTATATTCGGTCATAACCTCGCGCACGCAACGTGCTGCGTACTCGACTTCGGCATCCTGGAGCTCCGGATACATAGGAAGCGAGAGGACTTCGCTGGCTGCCCGCTCGGATTCCGGGAAATCGCCGAATTTGTAGTCGCAGGCGAAGGGCTTTTGCATGTGCAGAGGCAGCGGGTAGTAACACATGGAGCCCACGCCCCGGGCGCTGAGACCGTCCATGAGGGACTGCCTGGCCGGATTGTGCAGACCGGGCTCGCAGATACCTGTCTGCACGCGGATGGTGTACTGGTGCCATACATGCGTAAAGGCGTCGGTGACCGCTGCATTCGGTGTCACGATACCGGGACAGCCGGAAAGCAGTCTCTCGTAGAGGGCGGCAATCTCCTGGCGGCGGGAATTCCAGCGCTTCAAGTGGGCGAGCTTGGCAACCAGGGCTGCTGCCTGGATCTCGTCGAGACGGGAATTGATACCCAGCTCGTCGTGGTAGTACCGGCGGGGCGAACCGTGGGCGCGAAGAGAGCGCAGCCTGGTGTCGATGGTCTCGCTGCCGGTGACTATCATGCCGGCATCACCGATGGCACCGAGATTCTTGGTCGGATAGAAGCTTATACAGGCTGTGTCGCCGAAACTACCGGTGGGGGCGCCCCTGTACGTGGCGCCGATGGCCTGGGCATTGTCTTCGATTACTTTGAGCCCGTAGCGGGAGGCTATCTCCATGATCGGACCCATGTCCGACGGCAGACCGTAGAGGTGTACCGGAATAATCGCCCGGGTGCGTTCGGTGATCGCCTGTTCGATTTTTGCCGGATCGATATTGAAGGTGACCGGATCGATGTCTACATAGACCGGAGTAGCCTGGCGGAGGGCGATGGCCTCGGTGGTGGCGGCGAAGGTGAATGGTGTGGTGATTACTTCGTCACCGGCTGCGATATCGATGGCCCAGAGACTGAGAAGCAGGGCGTCGGTGCCGCTGGCGATGCCCACCCCATGGGTGGTGCCGGATAGGGCTGCCACTTCCTGCTCGAGCCTGGTGACATTCTCCCCCAGCACATAGTTGCCGCTGCGAAGCACGTCCAGGACGCTTTTCTCCAGGTCGGCCCCGATGCTTTCATACTGGGCTCTGAGATTGAGAATCGGGACTCGAGAGTTCGACATATGGCGGTTCCTAATAAGTAGTAAGTCCGGCAGAGAGTCTAACCGGGTTCTTGACTGCTTGAAAGACGGGAAAGGTAAGGAATAGGCAGGTCTGTGTGATACCTGTTTAAGGAAGGGCGGGCGGCAGACCTGCTGGCAATTCACGGGCTCCTGACATCCAGCTTCCTTTGTTAAATTTGTGGACATAATACAAAAAGGGGATGCTCGCGCATCCCCTTTGCAATTGCGGATTCCTTTTCAGTGGTGCCTACCGTTTTTTGGAGGGCATTGCCACTGTTCTCGACAGAGCATTGGTCACGAAGAGGTTGAGGCTGACGCCTTCTTTTTCAGCTCTTTCTACCAGTGCCTGGTGGAGGGACTTGGGCAAGCGAACGGTGAATTTGCCGCTGAACTTGAGGAAATCGTCGCCACCACGGGCGGCGGATCTCGGAGCTGCTTTCACCTTGGTGGCTTTAGCCTTTCTTGCCGGAGCTTTAGCTTTTGTAGCCAGTTTGCGAGCGGGCTTTTTCGCTGCTGTCGCCTTGCGGGCTACCTTGGCTTTAGCGGGCTTACGAGCGGCCGGTTTGGCTTTCGCTTTAGCCTTGGTTTTCTTTACTGCCATGTTTCTCTCCTTGTTCCATGGGATATAGCCTACATTCGGCTAAGGTCATCGTTTGAATCGATTGTCCGGTGCTCCGGTTCATGGGCTCTGGGCGCTGGTTGTTACCTTCGCGTCCTGAGGATTCGGTATGCGACCTACCACCACTCAAGGTGGCACAGTAATTGTACCCCGGATGCTATCTTTTATTTATGCATCGGATATAGTTTTTCTTTCGGTGGTGCTTTCCCTCGGTGCCAAGCATCTTTTCAATCAGCCTGGAGGATCGCCCGGAATCTCGTCCAAGTCTAGCCCCAGGTGCGCCCTACGCGTGGTGCCGCACCAGTTTTGATGGCTGGTATCATTTCTCTAAAAGGTTAAGGAAAGTAACTTAAATTCCTGCCCGAGGTGGACTGTTTGCGGTTGTTGTTTATCAGACTTAGCGCCCTTGGAGACATAGTACACTCCCTTCCGGCTGCTCATTTCATCAAAAACCGGCTTCCGGAAGCGCGGTTGACCTGGCTCGTCGAGGCACCTGGGGTGGAGCTACTCAAAGACAACCCCGCGGTCGATGAGATCGTCGTGTTTCCAAAAGGCGCCTGGCTTTCAGAGATCGCGAACCCGGCGAAGTGGTGGTCGGTGGCTTCCCGGACCGGCCGCTTCATGACCGATCTCAGAGAGCGAAGATTCGACATGTCCGTGGACCTCCAGGGTCTTTTGAAGAGCGCCATCCCTGGTTACATGTCCGGTGCCAGATTCAGGGTCGGATTTGCCGGAACCAGGGAGTGCTCATCCGCCCTCTATTCCCACAGGCTGGACGTTGGCGACTATTTTGCCGATTCCGTGCATGTGGTCGAACATAATCTCTCCCTGGCACGTTTCGCCGTCGACCTTTTCGGGGGAACCGCCGGTGGGGCTGATGTCGAATCCGGTGCCGCCCCTTCTGATTCTTTTGCCGAAATGAAGTTTCCCCTTCCTGTTACCGGCGAGGAGACTGTCACCAGGGTCGATGCCCTTCTGGCCGGGGCCGGGAGCGAGCTCGCGGTCCTGATCCCCGGTACCACCTGGGCCTCCAAGATCTGGCCCCGGGAGCGCTTCCTGGAGCTCTCTCTTCTGCTCGAGAAAAGATACGGGCTGACCAGCCTGCTCGTGGGAGGACCCTCCGAGAAAAAAACCAACGAGCAAATCGCTCGGGCTCTCAGGGAAAACGATCCGCGGTTTCCGGTGCTCGATCTTACCGGTGAGACATCCCTGACGGATCTGATCGAGATCTACAGGCGCAGCAGGCTGGTGGTGGGTCTCGATACCGGTCCCCTCCATCTTGCTGCTGCCACCGAAATCCCGCTGGTGGTAGGGGTTTTCGGAAGCACGCCCTGGCGCCGCAACGGGCCTTTCGGAATCCGGGCGCATAGCGTCTCGCTGGCTCTCGATTGCCAGCCCTGCTTCGAGAGAACCTGTCCCCTGGGGACCCTTGCCTGTCTGGAAGAGCTTTCGGCGAGCAGGGTTATGGAACGAATCGAAGAGCTTCTCTGAGAAAGAAAAAACAGGCCGGTGAGACCGGCCTGCCAGATTTCTCAATTCGTGTTCGTTTGTCTCTGGAAAATCAGGCGGGAGCGCAGACCTTTTCGCAGATCCATTCGTCCACATTGCGTTTCCAGCTACCGGCAAGCTCTTTTTCATCGAAGAAGATGCCGATCTCCCGGGTGGCGCTTTCCGGACCGTCCGAGCCATGCACCACGTTGCGGCCGATCTCCACAGCCAGGTCGCCACGGATGGTGCCGGGCTGAGCCTTGGCCGGATCAGTGGCGCCTATGACATTGCGAGCCAGGCTGATGGCGTCCTTGCCTTCCCATACCATGGCCACGATCGGACCGGAGGTGATGAACTCCACCAGGCCGGCGAAAAATGGTTTGCCTTTGTGCTCGCCGTAGTGCTCCTCGGCTTTCGCACGGGTCACCGTCATCAGTTTCATACCGACAAGTTTGAGACCGCGTCTCTCGAAGCGCGAGACGATCTCACCGACCAGACCGCGTTGAACGCCGTCGGGCTTGATTGCTACGAAGGTTCTTTCTTGTGCCACCGCTCTTCTCCTTGAAAAGGAAAACAATAACCCGAAAGCAGGAAAACCGGCGTTTTGTTCACGGCAACTTTATAAGTTTCGCAAAACGAGGATCCATCAAGCGTTTGCCGCTTTCGCCGAAGTCTATGTTGTAAAGCTCTTTCGAGCCTTCCCCCAGAACCGCTTCCACCTTGCCGGTGCCGAACTTGGCGTGCTGGACGGTATCACCGACTGACAACCTCTCGAAAGGAGGCTCTGCCTCGTGGCTTTCCGGCTTCGAGCCGGAGCTTATCTGGCTGCTCGAAACGTCTCCCTGGCGCATTGCCAGTCGTGGGCTGGGCGTTCCGGGCCGGGCAGGCGATGAAGGTCGCGAAGGCGAGGAGGGTCGGGAAGACGAGGAAGGTCGGGAAGAGTTTGAGCCTGCTCGGGAGCTGGAGCCCGCCCTTGAGCTGGAGCCGCCGTAGCGACTCTCGAAGCCGCCGCCCTGATTGCCAAAGTCGTTTTTATAAGTGTTGCCATAGCTGTTTCCGTATTTGCCGGAGCTGCGGCCGTAATTGCCGGAGCCGCCCTCATAATTATCCTGGTCCCCGGAAGACCAGCCGAAATCTTCGTTCGGGGAGCGGTCTCTTTCGAGTCTTTCCTGGGGGTAGTATCCGGTGAGGAGCCCGGGCTTGATCTCGGAAAGGAAACGGCTGGCGATGGTGGCACTGGTCTGGAAGCCCGAAGCGTTGGGACCGCCCCGGCTGAGCATAGTTCGTTTGCGGGCCCGGGTTATATAGAGCAGATCTTCCGCCCGGGTCACCCCCACATACATCAAACGTCTCTCTTCCTCCATGGCGGTGGGCTCGTCGAAAGAGCGGCTGTGCGGGAAAAGACCATCCTCGAGACCGATCATGAAGACCACCGGAAATTCCAGGCCCTTGGCCGAGTGCAGGGTCATGAGCTTGATGGCTTCGTCCTCGAGCTCCACCTGGTCGAGATCGCTCACAAGCGATATGCGGGTCAGGAAGGAATCCAGATCGGGCTCGTCGGCGATCTCTTCGAACTCTTTAGCCACCGCCAGGAATTCCCGGACGTTTTCGATGCGCCCGTAGGCAAGCTCGTCCTTGTTGGAAATGGCTTGCTCTTCGAGCATCTCCATGTATCTGGTGTCGGATAGAATCAGCTCGATGAGACCCGACACGGCATTGCGCTCTTTCTTCTGAGCCTGACTCTGCCAGCGCTCCAGGACCTGGTAGGCGAACTCTTTGAGAGCCGAGACGGCTCTTGCCGAGAGGTTGCCGATGAACTGGGCGTCCCGGGCTGCTTCTATGGTAGACATTCCGCGGCTGGACGCGTATTCGGCCACCCGATCCAGAGTGGTCTTGCCCAGTCCCCGCTTGGGGGTGTTGACCACACGGTTGAAAGCCACACCGTCCCTGGGGTTGAAAACCAGCTTCAGATACGCCACCATATCCTTGATTTCCTGGCGATCGTAGAATCTGGTGCCGCCCACGACTTTGTAAGGGATGTCGTTCCGGATCAGTATTTCTTCTACGGACCGGCTCTGGGCATTGGTGCGATAGAGGATGACACAGTCGTTCAGATTGCGGCCCCGGGCTTTGAGCCTCTTGAGCTCCTCGACTACATAGAAAGCCTCGTCGATTTCGTCCACGCCCTCGTAGTACTGGGCTTTGCCGCCGCGGCCCTTGTTGCAGCGGAGGACTTTTTCGATACGCTCGGTGTTGTTCTCGATGATGCTGTTCGCGATATCGAGGATGGTGGAGGTGGAGCGGTAGTTGTCTTCGAGCTTGATCAGCCGGGCTCCTTTATAGTCTCCCTGGAAGCCCAGGAAGATCCGGTAGTCGGCTTTGCGCCAGGAATAGATGGACTGGTCTACATCGCCTACTACCAGCAGGCTGCGCTCTTCCCAGGCGGTCTCCGTCTCGGTCTTGTTCATGAATGTCAGCAGCCTGATCATCTCGTACTGGACTTTATTGGTGTCCTGGAACTCATCCACCAGCACGTGGGCGAATCTGTCCCTGAGGCGCTGTCTCACCTCCGGGCTCTTCTTGAGGAGGTCGCAGAAGACTAGGAGCAGATCGTCGAAGTCCAGGGCATTGTTGTGGGCGAGCTCTGCCTGGTAGGCTTTGAAGATCTGGGCCAGCCTGGTCTCCCTGTAGGTGGTGGCTTCGCTGGCATAGAGCTCGTAAGAGTAACCGTCATTCTTGAGGGCCGAGACGGCATTCTTCATCTCTTTGGGGTTGAAGACCTTTTCGTCCAGGTCGAGCTTCTTGATCTGACCTTTCATTATGTTGTTGCTGTCGGTCTCGTCGTAGATGACGAAGTTCGAGGTCCAGCGCCAGCCTTCCGGTGTCGTGTAATTCTCGATCTCCCGTCTGAGAATCCGGGCGCAGATACTGTGGAAAGTTCCGATGGTCAGGTGTCTGCCTGTTTCTTTGCCGACAATGGCCTCTACCCGGCCTTTCATCTCCTGGGCTGCCTTGTTGGTGAAAGTCACTGCCAGGATGGAATAAGGATCCTGCTTGAGCTCGGTCATGAGATAAGCGATGCGTCGGGTGAGCACCGTGGTCTTGCCGCTGCCTGCCCCGGCGACTACCAGGGAGGGCCCCCAGCGCTGGCACACCGCCTCCACCTGAGCATCGTTGAGTCTAGAGAGTAGATTCTTTTCCATTTGGACTTCCGTGACCATTCAAACTCCTCTGGGGATTTCTTCTGGATGTATAGAGATATATAAGTTCGGTGCACCCTGTTTATCGTGTTATGATTTCAAGCGGTTCCTGCCAGGGCTGTGATGGTCCTGGGAAAGGACCTTTCATGCCTCGAGGGCCGGGGGTACATGACTCATTCTCTACGTTTTCGATGGCACGTTGATTAAAACTTGTAAACAGCGTTGCCTCAAAAACTTCGTGGAGTCATCATTCTAGGTAACCTTTAAGTTTGCATAAAGGCATGCATATATCGTCTGTATAAAGGGTCAACAGGAAAAGCTATGGGTCCATCAGAGTCTGGCGCTGCCGTTACTATTCCTACCGTCGATGAGCTCGCTCAGGAGCTGCTTTTGATCCAGCAGTCCGGACCGCGCAAAGTGGCGGTCATCGGTACCAGGAACCTGCCCCTGACGCACCAGCAACTGGTGGAGATGCTCAGCTATGCCCTGGTCCTGGTGGGCAATCAGATATTTACCAGCGGTGGTGCCAATGGTACCAATATGGCTGTGATCAAGGGCGCCCAGCGCGCCAATCCGGATCGCCTGAGCATCATCCTTCCTCAGACAATCGGCCAGCAACCAGGGGAAGTGCAGGATCTCCTGATCGGCATAAAAAATATCACTGAATATCCGGAACGCCGCTCGATGACCCTCGCAGATGCAAGCAAGGTTTGTAACCACGAGATAATCGATCGATGTCAGCAGATTATTTGCTTCCTGTATCACACAAGCCATACACTGTTGGAGTCGGTGAACTACGCAAAAGAACGCCGTAAAATAGTGACGAGTTTCTACCTGGATTAGTCCATCCCTTGACCTTGATCCCGATAAGCCGCATCCCGCATCCACTTGAGTTGATTACAGCTTGTATGGGGGGGATGATAGTCTGTTCGGTGATCTATCCTTTTTATATAAAGTGGATAAAGTCCAAGCAGTTCGCCCAGTACCTCCGGGAAGACGGTCCCGCAAGCCACGCCTATAAACAGAAGACTCCCACCACAGGCGGTGTGATATTCGCCCTGGTGACTGTGGTTCTCACCCAAGTCATCTGGGGCTTGCTCGGGCTCAAGCCCCAGATGTGGCACTATCTTCCTCTGGCGGTGGGTCTCGGCTGTGGCATACTGGGCTTCATCGACGACTATGCCAAGATCTCGTCCCGTTCCAATATCGGTATATCCGGCTATCTGCGCCTGGGCAGCGAGCTTTTCATAGGGCTTCTTCTCGGTCTCTTCCTGGTGATGAGCAGCCAGCAGATTGCTTTCCTGCCTTTCTCCCGGACGCTTTCCGCTTCCCTTCCCGGCCTCGCTCAGCTCGGCACTTTTGCCGATATCGGTGCCCTTGTGCCTCCGGCCGTTCTTTTCGTGGTTCTCACCACGGTGGTGGTGGCTGCCACTGCCAATGCCATCAACATCCATGATGGCATGGACGGGCTATCCGCCGGGACGAGTTGCCAGGTATTCGCGGTAATGGCGGTAATGCTCCTCTTTATCGGCGAGGCCTATGCCGGTTCCAACTTTCTCGAGTATGCCGTGACCTGCGCTGTGGCTGCTGGTTCCCTTTGCGGATTCCTGATCTTCAATCGCTATCCGGCCAAGATCTTCATGGGTGACACCGGCAGCCTCTTCATCGGCGGGCTCATGGCCGGGCTCGTTCTTGCCGGTGGGCTGACGATCTGGTTCATTCCCCTGGCGCTCATCTATGTAATCGAAACCCTCTCGGTGATGTCCCAGGTGGTTTATTTCAAGCTCACCAAAAAGCTCGACGGCGAGGATAAGCTCCCCCCTGCAAAGGTCATCTGGATCAAATTGAGCCGCCGGCTTCCCGGCGAGGGGAAGAGGCTCTTTCGCATGGCTCCCATCCATCATCACTACGAGATTGTCATGGCAGAGAAGGGCTGGAGCGAGTGGCAGGTAGTCGTCCTTTTCTGGCTCACACAGTTTTTGCTGTCTGCTATCGTACTGTTTGTGTTCTTCGCCCTCAAATAGTGTGATATATCTAGCTAGCGAGCCCCGGGCCTGAAATCGTCTTGAACAAAGTAATGCAGCTTGTCAAAGATCTAGTCACCCAGGATCGCTGGGAGGAGGCTCATTCTGTTTTGATTCGCCATGCCCGGCAGGTCCGCGATGATCCCGAGGTGGAGTTCAGTCTCGGTGTTCTCTGTTTCAACATGGGACGATTCGACGAATCAGAGAGACATCTCAAGAACGCCCTGGGATTGAACGCCAATTTCGCTGACGCTTACTACCAGCTCGGTCTTTGCCTGCTCAAGCAGAACCGCCCGAAAGAGGCCATGCCGCATTTCCGGGACGCCTGCGAGCGCAAGCCTGATTTTGCTGTCGGGCACCTTCACTGGGGTCTCGCTCTTTCTGGTATGGGCAGCCACCGGGGGGCGCTTGGCCAGTTTCGCCAGGCTCTCAAGCTCGCTCCGCAGATGGCTGCAGCACACTATCAGGCGGGCATATCGAGCTTCCAGCTCGATCAGTACCAGGATGCCGTCGAGCATTTCAAGGCAGCCATCAATGCCGACGCCAAACTTGCCGAGGCATACAACGGTCTCGGTACCGCTCTCTGCGCCCTGGGACAGTTCTCGGACGCTCTCACCCATTTCGCCAGGGCTGTGGAGATCGACAGCCAGTACGCTCTGGCGCACCGCAACTGGGCTGCGGCTCTTGTGCATCTCCAGAAGCTGGATGAGGCGGTGAAGCATTACCAGGAAGCAATCAACTTCGCGCCGCAATCCATGAACGCTTCCGAGCGCGCGGTTATTTATAACGACTGGGGCGCCAATCTTTTTCGGCAGAACAAGCTCGATGAGGCTGCCGAGAAATTTTTCCAGGCCGTCGATGTCGATCCCTCCATGGAGCCGGCCCGACTCAATCTCGGTCTGGTCAATATGGCCATGGGGGAATATGAGCGGGCCGCCGAGGTCTTCGAGAAAGGGCTCGAGATTAATTATGCCAATGTCGATCTGGCCATGTATTGCGCTGTCAATCTACTCTTGCTCGGGCGTTTCGACCAGGCTTTCGAGAAGCTAAACAAAGTCGAGAAGATGGGTCTCCAGCACCCCGATCTCCAGCTCTGGCTCGGCTATTCCCATCTGGGCGCCGGGCGCAGCACCGCTGCCGAGCTCTGTTTTGAGAAGTCCCTGTCCGGCAATCCTCGAAATTACCTGGCCCTGGATGGCTGGGGCTGTGCCCTGGCTCTTGCCGGCAGACACGACGCAGCGGTGGAGAAATTCAAGCAGTGTGTCAGTATCAATGACGGCTACGGTCTCGGTCATCTGCACCTCTCCCGCAGTCTCGAAGGGCTCGGTCAGATCGAAGTGGCCCGGCACGAATACAGAGAAGCCATCGTTCGCGATCCGCTCTGCATAGTCCCGCAGAAGGAAGCCCTGGACAAGCTTCTCGAAGCCCACCAGTTCGATTTCGTCATGCAGCAGTCCATGCGTATGCTCGATGTGCTTCCCCACGATGTCGAGGCCAAGCTGGCCCTTTCCAAGGCTCTACGAGCGCAGAATCGCACGAATGAGGCCCTTCATTTGCTCCAGGAGCTTATCAACGAGAGGCCGGACAACGGCCCCGCCAGAGTCCTGGCCGGGCAGATCTTCCTTTCGAAAGGAAGGTTCGCCGAAGCCGACGAGATGTTCAGAGTGGCATCCGAGCTCTTCGAAGGAGATAGCGCCCTCTTTTTCAGTTGGGGTAAAACCCTTGCGCTTCTCGGTCTGCACGAGCTGGCCCTGGAGAAGTATCAGAAATCTGCCGAGATCGATCCTTATGATGGAGATACCTATGAGGCCTGGGGTGCCACCCTCAAGAGTCTGGGCCGTTTCGCCGAGGCTGCCGAGGTCTACAAGCGCGCCGCCCAGTATATCTAGATTGAATTGCCGGAAAAGCCCCGGCGTGTCAAGCCTCCTGAAAGTCAACCGATATCGGTTGAGTTTCTGATTGGGACCATGATCGATCTCAAAAACCTAGTACCATTACTGGCGAACGACCAGAGCCGGTTACATGGAAGTCGCCCTCAAGCCTGCCAAGATACAGACGTCCCAGGAGCTCCTTGCCAAGACCGAGCAGCTTATCTACCTTCGTTTCGCCATTGCCGGAGCCGGCTTTGTCATATATGCCTGTCTGGCTCTGATTGGCTCTTATGCTTTCGACACTTTCTGGACCGGGCTGGTGATCGGGCTGGTCATTTTCTATGGAGCCCTGGCTCTGGTCCTGATCCGCATTCTAAAAGTAAACAAGCGCAAACACCTCAATTTGAGCAATGCGGTTCTCACCTGTCTGGACATCGTCTGTCTGACTCTTCTGGTCTGCTTCACTATGGGTCTGGAGTCCGATCTGTATGTCCTCTACCTTCTGCCGATTCTGCTTTCCAGCTATACCTTTGGTAAGAAAGGAACTTATCTCACCGCTCTGGGAGTCTCGGTCAGCTATGTGGGGCTTTTACTGGTGGAGAATGCCGGCTCCCTGTCTTATCTTTTTCCGAGTGGCGACAATTTGATGGAGTCCGCATATGTGAGCAAGCTCTGGGGGCGAATACTGGGGCGCTCGCTTCTTCTTGTGAGCGTCTCTTTCATCTGGGCCAGGTTTTGCGGCTATATGTCGGATGTCGCTTTGCAGGGGGCCAACCGTCTCAGAGAGCAGCTCGAGCAAAATAATGTGATGGTGGCGGAGATGCAGGCCCGGAGCCAGCGAGAGCATTTGATCAATTCCATCAATTCGGCCTTGAGGAGCACCCTGGAATTCGATGAGATGCTGGCTACCGCGGTAGAGGAGCTTGCTCAGGGAGTGGGCGTTTTTCGTTGTGCCATAATCTGCAAGCTATCGGAGGGCGGCGATGATATCGTCGTCAGAGAGGCCAATGTCGATTCGGGAAGCAGGCGAGCCAAGCTGGCCGACCTGGTCAATCTTGATGATATTGTATGTGGTTACTTGCTTCAGAAGAGAGCTCATTACGAGGAGCTGCCTGATGGCACCGTGCTCAAGACTTTCGTTTATTCGAGCCCGGGAGAAGATAGTTTTTTCGAGCCTGTCAAAGGATCTCTCGAGAAGGCCGGTTACGGTTCCCTGGTGGTTCAGCCGATGATTTACGCCGACGATTCAAAAGGCGTCATTGTCATTGCCGAAATGGACCCTCGCCGGCACTGGTCAGAGACCGAGCTCGAGCTGATCAAGTCGGTGGCGGGCCAGGTGGCGGTGGCTGTGGAACAGGAGGCGCTCATCGAGGAGCTTTCTCGAAAAAATGAGGACCTCCAGAGGAAGAACCTCAATCTGGACGCCAAGAACTCCGAGCTGAGGACCATGCAATCCCAGTTGATTCATCAAGAGAAGATGGCTTCTCTGGGAAGGCTCGTTGCGGGGATTGCTCACGAACTGAACAATCCGATCAATTTCGTGCACGGCAACCTGCCTTACCTGAGCGAGTATGTCAACGACATGAAACGCCTCATCGACTCCATGGAAGCGCTTCCCGAATCCGAGCGAGCTGCTTTCGACGACCTGAAGGAGAAGGTGAAGTATCAATTTCTAGTCACCGACCTGGATAACATCATTGCCGATCTCAATGAAGGCTCGGACAGAATCCGGCATATCGTGCGAAATCTGAAGAGCTTCAGCCGCCTCGACGAGGCCGAGCTCAAAGAGGCCTCGATCAACGAGGGAATCGAGTCCACTCTCAAGATCCTCTCCCAGTACTTCGGGAGGGACAAGATTCCCGTCGAGCGGGAGCTGGGCGACCTGCCGGCGGTGCTCTGCTATCCCGGCCAGCTCAATCAGGTCTGGATGAATCTCCTCTCCAACGCCGGTCAGGCTGTCGAAGAGATGCCCGAGGGAAGGGTGGGAATCAAGACCGAATGTAAGGATGACCGGGTGACGGTGACGATTCGGGATAATGGGCCTGGCATCAAACCCGAGATTCAGAGTAAAATCTTCGATCCCTTCTTCACCACCAAGCCTGTTGGTCAGGGAACGGGGCTCGGCCTGTCAATCTGCCACTCCATCGTCGAGCGGCACGGCGGCCGGATAAGCGTCTCGAGCCAGCCTGGCGAGGGCACGAAATTCTCGGTGACCATCCCTTTAAAAGGAAATTAAGACAGTGTATCCCCGCTCGAAGCCTCATCTCATTCTCGTCGTCGATGACGAAGTAGCCAATCTCCGGCTGCTCAAACGAGTCCTGGGACGAGACTACGAGGTCCTGGAAGCGGACAATGCTGCTCATGGTCTCGAGCTTCTCGCCGCACATGATGTCAGCCTGATCATCACCGACCAGCGAATGCCGGGCATGACCGGCGTTCAGCTCCTTGAGCAATCCCTCGATGTTCGCCCTCACGCCATCAAGATTCTACTGACCGGCTATACCGACGCCGAGGCTCTTATCGGAGCCATCAACGAAGGTCATGTATACAAGTACGTTCCCAAGCCCTGGGACTCCACAGAGCTCAAGCTGACGGTGAAGCGGGCCCTGGAATCCTACGATCTCAAGCAGCATAACGACTGGCTGGTCATCGAGCTCAAGCGGGCAATGAACGAGCTCGAGCAGCTATCCATGGGGACGATCCGGGCTCTGGCCGACGCTCTGGACGCAAAATGCGACTACACGGCCGGACACAGTCTCAGGGTGAGCCGAATCGCCGTCCTGATCGGCAAGACTCTCGGTCTCGATGTCGATCATCTCAGAGACATCGAGCTTGGTGGCATCCTCCATGATATCGGCAAGATCGGTGTTCCGGAGTCCATTCTCTGGAAGCCGGACAAGCTCACTCCGGAAGAGAAAGAGATCATGGCCAGGCATCCCCTGAAGAGCGCCCAGATAATCGGCGAGCTCCAGGGCTTCAAGCGTGCCCGCAAGTACGTCAAGCACCATCACGAGTATTTCGATGGCACCGGTTATCCTGACGGTATAGCCGGCGAGGATATCCCCATCGGTGCCAGGATCATCCTGGTTTCGGACGCTTATGACGCAATGACTACGGACCGGCCCTATCGTGAAGCTATCGGTCACGACCGGGCTGTGGATGAGCTCAAGAGAATGAGCGGCAAGCAGTTCGATCCCTCGGTGGTGGAGGCGCTTCTCTCGATTCTTGGCGATCAGGGCGCCAATCTCGAGCTGATGATCAAAGAGGAGTTCAACGATAATTTCCTGGGGCTCGGGGTCGAATCTATCGATCCCGGTCAGAAGGGCGCCAATTACAAAGCCGAGCTCAAGCGGCGTGCCCAGGTATCGAGCAAGAAGGCTTGAGCAAGAAGGCTTGACTTATAGAATAGCAGGCTGAGCCAGAAGGGCTTTGATTGTATTGAGAACGGTGGAAGGGGCTATATCGACGCCAAGACCGTCGAACATATCTCGCCTGGCGTTCTTGTTGTCCCAGATGAATTTGAAACGGGGATCGTCCGGTAGAAGCAGATATGGATTGGTGGGACCGAATAGAGCCACCAGGGGTTTGCCCAGGGCAACTGCCAGGTGCATGGGCGCCGAGTCGACGCAGACCATGAGGTCGCTGAGATGAATGAGAGCGGCAAGATCGGCGAGACTTTTTGTGCCACCATAGGCGGAGACGATCTGTTTGCTGGATTCTCTGGTGATCTGCTCTATTGCTTCGGCATCGTCCGGACCGCCCGCCAGAACGATCTGGAGCTTTTCTCCCGATTCTCCGGCGAGACTGTCTAGCATGGCGGCAAGCTCGACCCAGGAGCCGGCCGGCCAGGTCTTTATGATTCCTTTCTCCACCGCCAGACGGCTGGTTCCCGGGTGGAAGAGAACGATTCTCGAGTCCCCGGATCTTCTTTCAGCAGATGATTCGATACCGAGACCGACGAGGAGATCTTGCATGGAAGCGAGGGAGTCTTGATTGAGATGGGCCCGGGGATTTTTTGCCGAATCCGACTCCTCCGGCAGTCCGAAGCTCTTCACCAGTTGCCCGGCCAGGCTGTGATACATAGAACCGGCATACTGCTCGCGATTGAGGGGGGCGGGATCGGTGAGCAATAGAGTAGATAGAGCACCTGTCCGGTAGCCGACCCTGACCGGTACTCCGGAAAGAAAAAGGAGCATGCTCACCATGGGCGAGCTGCCGGAAGAGACCACGACGTCGAAGCCGCCGCTTCTTATCAAAGAGAGGACTTCTCTGAGATCGCCGGGAAAGAGAGGACGCTTTTTGATATCGAAAGCAATGATTTCGTCGATCAGATCGGTGACCTGGGCCACCGATGCCGAGCGGGGCTCGACCATGAGAGTGATGGACCAGTCGGGCAGCGCCTTTTTGATGGTGGCCAGAGTCGGCAGGAATAGGATCTCGTCGCCTATGCCGCCGAAATTGATGGCAAGGAGCCTTCCCCCCCGGGGGAGCCGTCTTTGTGAATTTCTTGTCAGGTCTTCAATCACGAAACGTATAATATGCCAGCACCGGACCGGAATCAATTGACTTGAAGGCCAGCAACTGGGGAATGCTTTTTGTGGTTTGCGCTCTCACCGGCATAATCGTCGGCTATGTAGCGACCCTTTTTCTGCGTCCGGCCTTGCTTCCTCCGGCTCTGCGCTGGGGAGGTCTCAGCGAGCCGATGACAGTGCTCATGCTCGGGACCGATGTCGTCTATAACGGTCACGGCAGGCGTAAGACCAAGGACCTGGAAGCCTTCACCGGGCGCTCCGATACGATCATGCTCGCCCTCTTGGATCCTTATCGCAACTCTCTTTCGGTACTCTCGATTCCCCGGGATACCCAGGCGCGCATACCCGGACACGGCATACAGAAAATCAACGCCGCCAATGCCCTGGGAGGCCCGGAGCTGGCGTGCCAGACTGTGAGCGACCTGGTGGGCTTGCCAGTGAATCATTATGTAGTGCTCAATCTCCGGGGGCTTGTGGACTTAGTCGATGAGCTGGGTGGTATCACCGTCGATGTCCCCAAGAAAATGCGTTATCGTGATCGATCCGCTGCTCTCAATATCGATCTAGCGCCGGGCTCTCAGCTCCTCGATGGCACCCAGGCCATGGGATTCGTTCGCTTCCGCCATGACAGTCTCGGCGACATAGGCAGGGTGCAGCGCCAGGAGATCTTTATCCGGGCGGTTCTGGACAAAGCCATGCAGCCGGCTTCCTGGACGCATATACCGCAACTTCTCGAGATCGCCGATCGATTCATGCTATCTGATCTGGACCCCGGCAAGCTCGCCAGCATGGTCTCTTTCGTGAAGGCGGTGCCGAAAGAGAATCAGACCCTGGTCATGCTGCCCGGTCGTTTTTCCGGGACCGGCGACTGGGAAGTCGATCGAAGCGATACACGCAAAATCGTCGCTAAGATGCTCGGCTCATCTTTCGTCGAGTCCGAGCGCCGCCGCCTGGTGGTCTCTCTGGTCAACGAGAGCTCGGACCGGCAGCTGGCACGCAAAGTTATGAAGCATCTTCGCGATCGGGGATATCGCAATCTTCGCCTGAAAAGCGTGAAAGAGAAAGGCAAGACCGCCGCTTCCAGCACCGAGATCATCGCTCAGCGTGGCAATCCCGAGGATGCAGCCCTGGTGAAATCGGATCTAGCAGGAGTCGGATCGGTGGTAAACGCCTCGGTGGGCGACATCGACAGCTATGTAACGGTGGTGATGGGAGACGATCTGGCCGAGCTCATCGCCGGAGAGAAATAGAAAAGGGTCACTGGCGCATATATTGCGCCTATAATGCGAGAGCGCAAAAATTTATTTTCGCTTTTCCTCTTGAATTTCCACTTTTGTGTAAACGACAAGATCCCGCATGAACAGTGATTCTTAAGTGGCGTTCACAAAGATCGCTAAGGTCAATTGTTCAGACAATATTATGTTTCTCTTTGAAACACGGGTATTGCTCCTACCATTAGCTGTTGTACAGTAGGGACGTCGTCAACCTAACTCGTTCGATCTGGCTCGTTCGATCTGGAAACCCGGCGGCACACATCTAGAAAGGCAGGCATCAATGATCCATTACGTATATGCAACCAGGGGTGGTTACCTTTATCTGGTCGGTCGTTATAACAAACAGCCCAAGCTCACCAATAATGACGAGTTCGTCCTGTCTGTTCCGGATAAGACTCCTCAATCTCAGATAGATACCCTGGCGCATCATCGCTTCATGGACCACCTGCGCCGTCCCCGTCGCGTCGTCGCCCACGACCGCCACAAGCACGGCAAAGAGCTCTCGGCAGTCTAGGACATCGATAAAATCCGACACTCCCGTATTTATTGGAAGCAATTCGGGGATTGTAAATTAATGTAAAGTCGTCAAGCACCTGCCCTTGGCGGCTTTTTCCTTCGGGACTTTGTTATTTTCGGAAATCTTATGGGCAATACTTGGTTACCCTGAAAGGTCGCTTGTTGTTTTATTTACCGGCTGCGCTTTTGCCGGATCGCGAGGAACTGGTTATGGCTTTGCACAAGAGAAAAATTCGCTCGCAATCGGGTTTCACCCTGATCGAGCTCTTAGTAGTAGTGATTATCATCGGCATTCTGGCAGCAATCGCGCTCCCGAACTTCATCGGCGCCCAGGACAAGGCCCGGGAAGCATCGGTGAAAGCCAATATGCGTACCGCCCAGATTGCTGCCGAGGCTTACGCCACGGACGCCGCCGGCACCTATCCGGCCAGCGCCAGCGACGCCTCCTACAAGTCCTATTTCCCTGGCGGCAATAGCAGCCAGACCTCGCCCACCGGCGGCAACTATCCGGTCAATCCCTTCACCGGCGCTCCGGAAGCTCCCAAGGCCGGCAGCGTCTCCGATGTGCAGGCTGCCCGTACCACGGCAGGCGGCGCCGTAGGCACCAAGGGGCAGATCGAGTACAGCAATGTGGGCGGCACCAGCTATGCCATCCGGGGCGCCAACAAAGACGGCAATCCCCTGGGTGGTACCGCAGCCGGCACTTACCTGGTACTCTCGAACCAGTAGACATCTGGGGCAAGACAATTAAGAGAATCCTGACCGTCGCGGGCTGTATCGCCCTGGCTCTGGTTATCAATCTGAGCCATGCCAGACTCCTCACGCTTCAGGGCGATCCCCGCTCGAGTCCGGATTTCATCCCTTCGGTGCAGTCGGTGAAGATGGTCTCCCTGGGTTTCGACCAGCTCCTGGCTGATTGCTACTGGCTCGCTTTCATCGGCTATGTCGGGGACAGCAGGGCCAGGGATAAAGACCACTATGCTCTGGCGGATCGTTATCTCGACCTTGTAACCGGGCTCGATCCTCGTTTTCTCAACGCCTACTGGTTCGCAGCTTTCACCGTCGGTGGCGACCAGGGGCGCCCCCGACGCGCCGCCGAGCTCATCGAGAGGGGCATCGAGGCGGACCCGGACAACTGGTATCTGCCTTTCATCGCCGGATTCAACCAGTACATGTTCGCGCGGGACCACCTGGCTGCTGCCCGTTATTACGAGATGGCAGCGAAGTTTCCAGGAGCGCCGGACTGGCTTGTCAGGCAGGCTGAGATCTTGAGGGCGAATATTCCTGCCCTGGTGAAAGAGATCAATGTTCTCACCAATGTCTACGAGTCGGCTCAGGACCAGCGCCTCAAGGAGCTCACCAGAGAAAGGCTGATCAAGCTCTGGATAAAGGTCTATAAGTCCTCGCCGGAGCATGGACCGATGCGCGAGCGGGTGCGACTGGAGCTCCTCAAGCTCGGTGTCGATATCTATATGTTCGGACGCCCCAGGTAGTTGATTTTCAAGAACAGCGCCACGTTATTCACAGCATCACTCTTGCTGGTTCTGGTGATTTTCTACTGGCCTTTTCTAAGCGGGGCGCAGACTTTCTATTACACCGATGCCTCTTTCTATCTCGAGCCTCATTGCCGGTTTATCGTTGAAGCATTGAAGCAGGGCCGCCTGCCCCTCTGGAATCCGCTCAATTATTGCGGCATGCCTCAGATCGCGGTGACTTTCCCGAGCTTCCTCTACCCGCCTACATTGCTCTTCGCAATCATGCCATTCAGTCTCGCTTTAGCACTGAATATGGTGCTGCATCAGGCTCTTGCCGGACTGGGTATGTTACTGCTCCTGCGGAGCTTCCGGTGGAGTCTCCTGTCCTCTATCACCGGGGCCCTTGCTTATGGGCTGAGCGGCTATATGTTCGCGCTTTCGAGCAACCATACACTTGTGGCGGGGGCCGCCTGGATCCCTCTTTCTCTTTATTTCATCAAAGCTCTCGAGGGGGCGGCACCGGAACGCTTTTTCTCGTTGGCTCTCGGAGGGGCTTTCTCGATCTTCATGCTGATCGCCTCGGGACGTCCCGAGATCTTCGTCCCCGGTTTCTTTCTTGCCGGTCTTTTTGTCCTGGTGTCGATTATTTTGAGGCGGCAAGAGAAGCTCGATCTCTTTCCTTCTTCATTCATATGGCAGGTCCGGTCCGTGGTCCTGGGGCTCCTGCTCGCTCTTCCGGTCTTGCTCCCTACCGCCGAGTGGCTTTCGGTGAGCCGCCGGGCAGTAGGGCTAACCACGAAAGAGGTTTTTTACTACAGCGCCTCCTTTTACGATCTGCTCACCACGGTGGTGGGCCCTTATATGGGTGATCTGCGTTTACATGGATCGTCTTTGCGTAACGTGTTTCTCAGCGATCTCACCGTACCCTATCTTTCCTGTGCATATATGGGCCCGGTGGTCCTTACCCTGGCTTTCTGGGGCGCCCTCGACCGCCGATGGCGATATGCGCTGCCTGTTCTATTCCTGACCGCAGTAGGTTTCCTGGCTGCCCTGGGCAAAACGACGCCGGTCATGCCGGCGCTTGTAGATGCTTTCCCGTTACTTGGATTTGTGCGCTTCCCGATCAAACTTCTTTTCATTCCTTCTATTGGCCTGGCTGTGCTTGCCGCCCGGGGTCTCTATACTCTCGATTCCGATTCTTCGGTCAGCCAAAAGAGAAGCGCCATATACTCTGCGGTGCTCTGGCTTCTTGCCGGTGGAGGCTCTCTGGCGCTGCAAGGTGAGCAGTCGCTCTGTCAGGCGCTCTTGATCTCGTCATCTGTCGGCTTGTTGATATCAGGCATCGGATATGGTGCGGCGCAAAAACTGATAAAAAAACAACTGGCTTGTCTTCTCATTTCTGCCGGACTCGCTCTCAGCCTGCTTGTCAGCGCCTTTCTCCATGAGCGAGACGGAGCGGCAGCGGATTTTTATAATGAGCCGTCTTTTGCCATGCAGTTTCTTGCCAAAAATGGCTATGACGGCAGGAGCCGCATCCTCGATCTCTTTCTCGAGCGTCTCACTGTACCGCCCTCTTATCTTGGCGACAATCAGCGAATCGCCACCCATCGTGTTTATCAATACAACAGACAGATCCTCAAGTCCGATACCAATCTCGATTTCGGTGTTCCTTCGTCTTATGGATTCGAGGGCACCATGCGCGGGGACTACTACCATACTTTCCTGGAGTCCTATTTCAAGTCGAGCCAGAGCCTCCAGGAGCGCAGCGAGCCTGTTTCGGACCTGCCCCTGGCCCGCTTCTGCCGTATTACCGCTACCAGATATGTCCTCACTCAGATCTACCGGCGCATAGAAAAAGATATTGCGGTCCCCCTTCTTGATCCAGGCAGTTTCAATCTACTGGCGGAGGACAGCGCCATGAACCTGAGGCTCTATGAGGTCCGGGGGGCTCTGGAGCGTTGTTATTTTTCCGGGTCGGCAGAAGATATCGAATCGCGAAACAAGGTCATCGATGCGATCCTCGATCCGGCAAGTGGTTTCGATCCGGATGCCGCTACTCTTGTGGAGGAAGGCGGAGAAACTATAAGAGGATCTATGAGAGGATCTGTGGAGTGGAGAGAGTCGACCGCGGAGCGGATTGTCCTGGCGGTAAAAACAAAGAGCCCTGGTTTTCTGGTGCTTGCCGATCAGGACTATCCCGGCTGGAGGGCGAGGTTGGACGGGGCGCCTGCAAGGATCCTCACCGCCAACGGATTCACCAGAGCGGTGGCGATTCCGCAGGAAGGGGAGCATGAGGTCGTCTTCGAATATCATCCGGACAGCTTTTATCTGGGTCTGGCTCTTGCCGGTCTGGGGCTTTTGCTCATTCCTTATCTTTACTTCCGGAACCGGAAAGAGCTTGAAATGAGATAAGATCACAGCTTAGATAGAAATCGAAAGAGGATGCGGTCGTGAGATTCGGAGAATTCGAATTATCCATAATCAGGGAGTGTCGTTTCGGCCTCGATGGCGGAGCCATGTTTGGAGTGGTTCCGAAGACTCTCTGGCAGAAAGTCTCGCCACCCGATCAGGAGAATCGTGTTCATCTCAACTGCAACCTCCTCCTGATCGAGACTCCCCGGGCGAAAATCCTGGTGGAGACCGGTATGGGTGACCGATGGAGCGTCAAGGAGAGAGAGCGTTATGCCGTGGAGAACCTGGTGGACACCGGCGAGATGCTTGCTGAGCTGGGCTTGAAAAACAGTGATGTCGATGCGGTGATTATCTCGCATCTCCATTTCGATCATGCCGGGGGCGCCACTCGTCTGGTGGATGGCAAGCTTGTCCCGTCTTTTCCCAACGCGAAATACTACGCTCAAAAAGGCGAATGGGAGTTCGCTCATAACTGTAATGCCCGGGCGATGGCCAGCTACCGGATGGATGATATCGAGCCGCTTTTCGAGCATGGCGTGCTGGAGCTGATCGAAGGCGATACCGAAATCGTGACCGGGGTTTTCGCCAGGGTCACCGGCGGTCATACCAGCCATCACCAGATCGTCTGCTTCGAATCGGGTGGCGAGAAAGGTGTTTTCTTCGCGGACATCATGCCGACTCGCAGCCATGTGCAGCCACCTTGGGTGATGGGCTACGATCATTTCCCCCTCACCAGTTGCGATGTCAAATCGGAATGGCTCTCGAAGGCCGCCGATGAGAACTGGCTTGCGGTCTTCGATCACGAGCCCGGCGTTCCCTGGGGACGGGTGAGCCGCAATGACAAGGGGCGGTTCGAGTTCAGCCCTCTGGCTGAAGAGACGCTCCAGCACAGGGCAGCAATTACTTAGTCAGAGCCTCGATCAGAGGATCGCCGATGGAGCCGCTGGGTGGTTTTATGCCCAGGAAAACAGCGATGGTGGGCGCGATGTCGTAAGGCGCCACCCGTCTGCTCACCGTTCGGGCAGGCACCGTCGGACCGGCTACCATGACCGGCACATAAGTGTCATAGGTCCAAACAGAGCCATGGGTGCAGGGCTTCTCATGCCAGTCCTTGCCTTTGGTGACCACATGCTGGTTGACCAGGAGCTGCACGTCGCCGGAGCGCTGGGGGTTGAAGCTGTTGACGAAGGCAGCCACATGAGGGAGGGTGGCCGGCAGACGGCCGGCTAGAATGTCCGAGCGGGTCAGGGCGAAGAGCACACCGGGCTCCTGCATGACCCGGGCAGCCAGTTTTTTCTCTACTGTCTCGCGATCGAGCTCGAGCTTTTCAATCAGATCGAGATCGAGATAGAGAGCCGGATAGAGAAAGCGCTCGATGAGATTGACTCCTTCCTCGAGAGCGAACTGTTTGCGCAGATAATCGTTCATGGAGGCGATGAGCTCTTTCTTGACGATGCGCAGAGCCGGGAATTTGAGTGACTGCATATACTCTGTGATCTCGCCGGCGCCGTGGTCGGCGGAGAGCACTATGAGAGTATTGTCGAGACCGACTTTCTTGTCTATACAGGTGAACAGATCGTTGAGGACCCGGTCGACTCGCAGGATATTGTCTTCAGCCTCGAGACTGCCGATGCCCCAGGTATGCCCGACATAGTCGGTGCCGGAGAAGCTCACCGAGAGATAGTCGGTGATCTCGTCCTGACCGATGGATTCCCGGTCGACCAGCTCTCTGGTGAAGGCAAGGACCAGCTCGTCATTGGCGAAAGTGTGCTCCAGACCCTTATAGAAAAGTCTGGGGTTCTCGCAAGCGAGCTTTTTCGGCATGGCCTTGCCGAGATGCTTGTAAGAGCCTTCGTAAGGACGCTGATCCCTGTCCAGCCGCGTATAAGAGCCCGGGTCTTTGAGGAGCGCCCAGGAGCGGTCTTTATAAGTGTCGGCGAGCTTCTTGCTGTTCCAGGAGAGCACCCAGTCCGGGAGCTTGTCATAGTAGAAAGTGCTGGAGACGAGCTCGCCCTGGGATAGCCAGAAGGCTTTTCCGGTCCGGCCTGCAGGCAGGATCGCTGCCCGGTCTTTGCCCGAGACCGCGAAGACCTTCGCTTTTCCTTCCGAGGCTATGAAGATTTCATCGCCGATGGTGGTGGAAAGAAGGTTGGTGGGAGCCCTGCCCAGGGTCGGCGAAGTGGTGCCGGAAGTGCGGTCGTCGGTCTCGGAAAGCACCGGGAAATTGGCGTCTTCCACAGAATAGACAGGCTGGTGCTTCTCATGATCCCACCACTCGCCGGCGATGATGCCGTGCTGGGCGGGAGCCGCCCCGGTCGCCAGGGAAGCGTGTCCCGGACCGGTTTCGGTGTCCGAGTGCCGGTAATGCGCGTAGTTGTAGACCGTGCCGTAGTCCATGAGATATCGAAAGCCGCCGGCGCCGAACCGGCTCTTGAAGCGGCTGGGCTGGTCGCCCCGGAGCTGGTCGATGGTCACCTGGAGCACCAGTTTCACCTTCCGGCTCTCTTTCAAGACCTGGGCTAATGCCGCCGGCGGAGCGGACGTCAGAAACAGGACTGCCATGATCGCTGCCGCGATTGCTGTGTTTCGTCTTCTTCCCACGAGCTTCCGAGTCTCCTTGCAAGGGTCAACTGGCTATAATACTTTATATGTTCGACAAGAGACCCCGGCAGGCCCTGATTTTGCTTCTTTTTCCCTGGCTTGCCCAGCCTGCCTGTCTTGCCGCGGACAAAGGGGATGTATGGATTGTAGACTACGGTGCGGGCCTGATAACCGCACCCAGCAGAATCTATCTCGGGCTGGATGCGATCAAGATCACCACCACCGGCGGTAACATCGTCGTGGCCAGGGCTCCCGCCTGGAATGCCACCATGGTGAACCAGAACACCAAGACTCTTTTCGAGCACAGTGCGGCGAACTGGCAGAAGAGCGGATTCTACCTGGAGCGGGATGCCGGCAAGGATGATTTCGACCGGAAAAGAACAATCCTGGACGAGAAGCTGACTTTTCGCGGGCTTCCCTCGCGCCGCCTGGTCTGGAAGACCATGCATTCGGATGATTTCTATATGACCAGGACCAAGCCCCAGGTCTGTTTGGTGGAGCTGATCGAGACCAGAGCGATTCCCTGCTCGAAAATGCAGATGGAAGTTCTCTCCGCCTGGTACGGAATTAAGAATCTCGATGGCGTCCCTCTTTACTGGGTGGAAAAGCTTCCGAAAAGGAATAGTATTCGTCTGAAGGCGATCAAGATCGCCAGGGTCCCTGCCAGCCAGGTGAGTTTCAAGGCCCCGTCCGGGATGCGCAAAGTATCCAGTATGTTCGAGCTCAACAACCGGCAAAAGCTGACCAATACACTCCATGATATTTTCGGTCTCGAGGAGAATGACAAGAAATGAGATTCTTCCAGATTCTAGTGCTGCTCCTGGCTTGTGGGATCATCGCGCAGGAGGCGGGAGCGAGGCCGTCCGAGGCAGCTATCAGGCTGGTCAACGAGCGTCGCTATGCCAAGGCTCTGCCCCTTATGGAGCAACAGGCGCGGCTCAGCCCGAACGATGTCAGCGCTCACTATTACATGGCAGTCTGCCTGTTCGCCCTGGGCAGACTCGATCGTGCCGAGCAGGAGTATTGCTGGGTGGCCTACAAGGGCGGGCACGGTGACTTCAAGGTGAAGGCTCAAGCCGGGCTCGCCCAGCTGCGAAAATATAAAGAGGCACTGGCGCGGGCCAGGGCAAGGCAGGCTCCTGCCGCCGCCAGCAAAACCGCTTCATCGTCTGCTCCTTCCCGGAAAGCCGAGAACGATAGTGCTCAAAAGTATGATACTGCAAATGGTGCTAGTGTCGGGACTCCCGCAAGAGAGAACCTCAAGAGAATCATCCTCGTTGAGCGCGGGGAGCCCGGAGGTCTGTCGACGGCACTCAACCGCCTTGACGGTAGCGGCATAACAGTGGAGCGAGTCGATCCCGACGATGAAACTTCCGGAGATCTGCTCGCCCGTTATGGTGTCAAAGAGTCCCCGGCACTTCTCTACCTGGACGAGAAAGGAGAGCTCCTGCGCAAACAGGAGGGCACGATCACCGAAGAGATGCTCAACGGCTCGGTGGCGGAGCTCAAGTAGATTTGCTGTAGGCGTTGTGGAGTTGCCCGCAGGCAGCATCGATATCGGTGCCGCGCTCGAGCCTTATGGTCACTGTTTTGCCCGTGCTCTCGGCGATCTTCTTGAAACGTTTCTGAGCCTTTATCTCGGGACGGTGATAAAGCACAGTGCCGTTTTTGGCAAAGGTGGGATTGTAAGGAATGAGATTGATATTGCAATGCAGATCCGCCACCATCTCAGCCAGGGCTTCTGCCTGCTCGGGTCTGTCCGTGACTCCGGCCAGGAGCACATACTCGATGGTTATCCTTCGTCTGGTCGCCTCGTAGTATTCGAATAAAGCATCCATGAGCGCGGGGATGGGGAACTTCTTCGTGATCGGCACGACTTCTTCCCGGGTTTTCGTGTCCGGAGCGTGCAGGGAGAGCGCCAGGGTGACGGGTAGCTTTTCCCTGGCCAGGCGAGTGATTCCCGGGATGATCCCGGATGTGCTCACAGTGATGTGCCGGGCACCGATACCGACGCTCTCGATAATCAGGTGGATGGCTTCTATAACCGCCTCGGTATTGAGCAGGGGCTCCCCCTGACCCATGAAGACGACGTTTGCCACACGCTTGCCGCTTTCACGCTGGATGCTCATGATCTGGTCGACAATCTCCTGGCTGGTGAGATTGCGGGTGAAGCCCAGATAGCCGGTAGCGCAGAACGTGCAGCCGACCGCACAGCCGACCTGGCTCGAGAGGCAGGCGGAGAGGCTCGGTCTATCCTCGAAGCTCATGAGGACCGATTCCACCAGTTTGCCGTCCGGAAGCTCGAAAAGGTATTTGCGCGTGCCGTCCCGGCTCACTTCCAGGCAGGCTGTCTTGAGGGGCGATATGGTTGCGAGCTCGGAAAGCCGCGCCCTCAGGTCGGTGGAGAGATTGGACATTTCCTCGAAAGAACCGGCATACTTGCCGTAGATCCAGCTGTGGAGCTGCTTAGCCCTGAAATCGGGCAGCTCGAGATCCCGGGTAAAGCCGGTCAAATCTGCAAGGGACAGCCCCGACAGAGGGCGCTTGCTTTCTTTCTCGTCCATTCTGAGCCTGTGAGAATCCATGAAACTGCCTGAATCCTAGCTCATTTTGCCGTATCTCGTACAGTGGCCAGGCACTTGCGTGCTTAGCGTTTCTAAAAGGATCTGGAGATAGAAAGGCTTATCGAGCCTTAAAACGGTAAGATACGGTCTTATGAAGAATAGTTGCCAATAGGCGGGAGAGCCCCTCAATGAGTTGGGATGAAAAAGGTCGTGAATGGTTGAAAGGTCTTTTCGGAGACACCAACGAGCGGCGAGTCAAGAGCCTGCAGCCCTATCTCGAGCGCACCAATAATCTGGAAAGCCAGATAGCGGCCCTGAGCGACGATGAGCTCAAAGGCAAGACCGCCGAGTTCAAGACCATCATCGATAATGCCCTCAAAGAAGTGCCGGATATGCGGCTCATTCCCGAGGACGCTCCCAAGATGCCGGGTCAGTTCCGCTTCCAGAAAGACAAAGTGCTGGCCTCGGTGCTCGACAAGATGCTTCCGGAAGCATTCGCTGTCTGCCGGGAAGTCGGTAAGCGCACCCTCAATATGCGTCATTTCGACGTCCAGATCATCGGCGGAGCGGCGCTGCACTTCAACAAGATCGCCGAGATGCGAACCGGTGAAGGCAAAACCCTGGTGGCGACCCTGCCTGTCTATCTCAACGCCCTTGCCGGACGAGGCGTTCACGTGGTCACGGTCAACGACTATCTCGCCAGACGTGACGCCGAGTGGATGGGCACTATCTATCGTTTTCTGGGGCTCGATGTCGGGCTGATCTATTCGCACCAGCCGGACCACGAAAAGTACAAAGCCTACCGCGCTGATATCTCATATGGTACCAACCACGAATTCGGCTTCGACTATCTGCGCGACAATATGCGCACAAGCATAGACGAGCTCGTCCAGCGTCCCTATTATTTCGCCATCGTCGATGAAGTGGACAATATCCTCATCGATGAAGCGAGAACGCCCCTGATCATCTCCGGAGCTCCCTCCGAGTCGTACACCGAAGTCTATAAGCGCATGGCTCAAATAGCGCCTCTGCTCGAGCGCGGCATGGACAAAGAAGACGAGGAATGCGACTACTGGGTGGATGAGAAGCAGCGCACGGCTCTTATCACCGAGCGTGGTGTCATCAACGCCGAGAAGCTCCTCGGCGTCAACGATCTTTTCGACATGCATTTCAACTTCCATCATCACCTGAGCCAGGCAATCAAAGCCAAGGAGCTATACAAGCGTGACAGCGAGTATGTGGTCCGCCCCAACGAGGAAGGCCAGCTCGAGGTGGTCATCGTCGACGAGTTCACCGGCAGGATGATGCTGGGAAGACGCTGGTCCGAGGGCTTGCACCAGGCTGTGGAGGCCAAGGAGCAGGTGCCAATCCAGGACGAGACCATGACCTATGCCTCGATCACTTATCAGAACCTCTTCCGACTCTATCCCAAGCTCGCCGGTATGACCGGTACGGCCATGACCGAGGCTGCCGAGTTCAACAAGATCTACAACCTCGACGTGGTGGCTATCCCTACCAACAAGCCTTCAATCCGCGAAGACCACTCGGACATCATCTACAAGACCGAGCGCCAGAAGTATTATTCGGTGGTGGAAGAGATCGTCGAGATGCACGAGATCGGCAGACCGGTGCTGGTGGGTACCGTCAGTATCGAGAAGTCCGAGCTCATCTCGGATTTGCTCAGCAAACCCCAGAAAATGAACGAGTATCTGGTGCGCAAGATAGGCAAAGCTGCCGAGTACATCAAGAAGCATAATCTCACCGGGGAAGCCCTGGAAAATCTCAAGAAGATCCTCGAGCGTCCCGGTCAGATCGATCAGGAGAAACTGGAAGAAGCGATCAAGCAGGTGGAGACCAGCCTTGGCAAAAAGCATGACGAGCTGGTCGAGCGTCTCTATTCCATCGATGTCACCGCCAAAGTGGTGGCGGCTATCAAACGCGGTATCGAGCACTCCGTCCTGAACGCCAAGCATCACGAGCGCGAGGCTCATATCGTCGCTCAGGCCGGGCGCAGGGGAGGAGTGACTGTGGCCACCAATATGGCAGGTCGCGGAACGGACATCCTGCTTGGCGGCAACCCCGAGTTCCTGGCCAAGGAGCAGCTTGCCAAAGAGTCCCTGGAGCCTGACAGCCCTGAATACGAAGAGAAGCTCGCCGAGCTGGTGAAGAAGTTCAAGAAAGAGACGGATGCCGAGCACGATGAGGTGGTCAGTCGTGGCGGTCTTCATATCATCGGTACCGAGCGGCACGAGTCGCGCCGCATCGATAACCAGCTTCGAGGAAGAGCCGGACGCCAGGGCGACCCCGGCTCGGCACGCTTCTTCCTGTCTCTGGAAGATACCCTGATGCGGATTTTCGGCGGGGAGAAAATCGCCGGGCTCATGGACCTCATCGGTGCCGACGAGGAGATGCCCATCGAGGCGAAAATGGTCTCCAACTCAATCCAGAACGCTCAGAAAAAAGTGGAGGCGCACCATTTCGATATTCGCAAACATGTGCTGCAATACGACGATGTGCTAAATACCCAGCGCGAGGTGATTTATCGCGAGCGCCGCAAGATCCTGGAGCATGCCGACCTGAAAGAGAATGTCCTAGACATGATGGAAGAGCATATCGACCTGGTCATGCAGGCTTATATAGACCCGGAGGATCCGCCCGAGGTCTGGGAAGAGAAAGGCTTGCCGGAGGTCCTGGCCGTCCTCGAGAACGACGTGCCCTTCCTCAATGAGCTGTCGGTGTCAGAGTTCGCCGGTCTCTCTTATGATGATGCCCGGGGCAAGATCTTCGAGGAGATGAAGCTCGCCCACAAGGCCAGGGAGGACCAGATGGGGATCGAGACCATGCGTGAGCTCGAGCGTCATGTGCTCCTGCGCACCATCGACACAAAGTGGGTGGACTATCTGCACAATATCGATCTGCTCAGAGACGGCGTCAATCTGAGGGGCTACGGACAGAGAGATCCGCTTCAAGAGTACAAACGAGAAGCTTTTGATATGTTCAATATGCTTCTTAGAAGCATTCAGCAGGAATCTATCCAGTACATCTTCCACGCCCAGCCCGTCACCCAGCACCAGGCTATGTCCGATGCCCTGCCGCCGGAGCTGGCGGAGGCCCTGGCCATTCACGGCATCATGCTCAATGAGGACGGCGAGATCGATCCTGAAGATCTCGAAAAGCTCCTCTCTGCCGCGGCCACCGAGCTGGACGCCCTGGAAGCCGGTGAGGAAGAAGCGGGCAGCGAAGAAGACGATGAAGAAGACGAAGAAGACGATGACGAAGACGACGGAGAGGATCCCGAAGCCGGAGTAGACGCCGGGGAGACCGACTCCGATTCGGAAGGCGGAAAATCTGATTCGGATGATGCTGAGGGCACAGGTGACGACCAGGACGATGATCATGGTCCCCTCAGCGAGGTGATGGAGAATCTCGGCAAGGTCGAAGGTGTCTCCAGCGAGGAAGAGAAGTCCTCTGTCTCCAAGTAACAGGGCACTATGCGGCTTCTTTCCTTCGATACCAGCGCTCCTTTCCTGTCGGTGGCCCTGATCGAAGACGGAGTCCCTGTTTGTTGCCGGACGGTTCCGCCTTCCGAAGGGGGCAGGCAGGAAGCGGTGAGCCGCCTGATGCCCACCATCGACGCCATCATCAAAGGGAACGGCTGGGAAAAGGGGGATCTGGACGGTGTCGTGGTAGGCACAGGACCGGGAAGCTTCACCGGTGTCAGGGTGAGCGTCACCACCGCGCGCGCGATCTGTCAGGGTCTGGACCTGCCCCTGGTGGGAGTGAGCCGGTTCGAGTCCATAGCCAGGCAGGTGCAGTTGCCTGCCGGTATCATTCTCGATGGCGGTCGTGGTCATTTTTTTGTCGCCGCTTACGACAGGGCTGGCGAAATCTTCGCTCCCGTCTGTATCAAGTCCGATGAGCTCGATGACTTCGCAGGGAAGACCGGAGAGCTCGTGACCGGCTATGTGAGCGAAGTCGCGCTGGGTAAAATCGCCTCGAGCAGTCTTCCGGATCTAAGCGAGATCGCCTCTGTTCAGGGCATAATCGGGAGTGAAGCCTTAACCACGAGCAACGATCGCAAGAAGCAGTTTCACTACGATGCCGTAAAACCGCTATACTTACGGGGCGCCTCCATTACTTTGAAGAAAACGAAGGATGCAACGGGACCTGATTCCAATCTTAGCCAGAGCGCTCAAACTCCGTGATCTAGACGAGATCATGGTGATCGAGCCGGTTGCTTACGGACCGCATCACTGGTCCAGGCAGTCCTTCATCAGCGAGCTCACCAACCCGGCCGGCTATTATTATGGCGCCGAATGTCTCGAGACCGGTTGTCTGATAGGCTACTCAGGCTTCTGGCTGGTCGGGGACGAAGCCCACATCACCACCCTGGCGGTGGATCCCTGCTACCGCCGCCGCGGCGTCGGCGAGCGTCTCCTGGTCAATAATGTCGTGGAGGCTCGTCGCTGCGGAGCCAACTGGTTGACCCTCGAAGTGCGTGTTTCCAACGAGGCTGCCCAGAAGCTCTATTTCAAATACGGTTTCCGCAATCTCGGCGTGCGCCGGCACTATTACCAGGACAACAGTGAAGATGCCCTGGTCCTCTGGACCGATCGCATCACCGATCCTGCCTTCATCGATGCCTTTGCCGCCAGAGTAGAGGAGCTCGAGCTCGACGGCAACAGAGTGAAAGAGATCCTCGGCCTGCCCGATGAGATTCGTTTTAACGAGGCTGTTTCGGCGTAAAGACCGTGCTTCGAAAATAAATCTAATTACGATTAGCGCTTCAGAGACCAAAAATTACCGATAATCTCTATATGAGCAGATTCCTCAATCATCACGCTGGAGACAGTAATTTGCACCTGGTCGAAGACCCGCCCCTGCGCCCCAAGAAAAAGCGAAAGTCGTTCATCGGCCAGTCTGTCCTCGTGATGATGGGTACCGTGGTCTTTTTCTTTACTGCCTTCACCTGTGTCGATCTGCCCACCGCTACCCCGGACAATATCCAGGAGTATTCCCAGGAGAAGATCCTCTGGGCTTACAATCTCCTGCCCGAGCGCTGGCAGAGCGAGGTATCGGCGCGGATTCCCAAAGTGAAACGGCATCCTTATGCCATCGAGTATTCGCCATACTGTCCATATGTTCCGGCGGCGGTAGCTCTGGGATATATATTCGGCACTTTCATGGCGGTGACCTCGGCGGCGGTCTTCCTTGTCCTGGGTATCCTGGGTCCTCTGGTGGGGCTTTTCGTCTTCGCCCAGGGCGGTGGGCTCAACTATTACCTGCAGCCCGGTTTCGGCTATCTGGTGGGGATTATTCTGGCTGCCTGGTTGACCGGCAAAATCACTGCCGATCGCCGCACCAGTCTCTCGCAAATTGCCGGTATCCTAGCCGGTGTGGTTGCCGTGCATCTCATCGGGGCGGCTTATCTGTTCGGCGCTTATCTGTTCTTCTATATCGTCGAGGGAAGCAAGACTTTTCTCGAGTGGCAGCCTTTCCTCTTCAAGTATCTGCGCAACCTGTCCTGGTATGCCCTGCCCTATGATGTGCTCTTCTCCATAGCGGCTGTCGGTCTGGCATTTCCCCTGCGTTTCATCGTCAAGGTCCTTACCGTGCCGGAGCAGGCTCCCAGGCAGCGAAGCGCCGCCTATGACCGCCGGGCTCTGGAGGAATTGAGTGCCCGTTGAGTTGAGAAAGCTCTTGCTCAATAGGACGACCGCTTATGCCGGTCTCGGTCTTCTCGGTATCGGGGCCGGTGCCTGGGCTTATGCTCGTCGAGAAGCCTACGACTATTCCATCGACTTCGTCACCATCGATACTACCGAAGGGGAAGCGCTCAGGCGGTCCGTCGGCAACAAGAAGACCCTCAAGATCCTGCATATTTCGGACCTGCATCTGGCCGGAAATGAGAATCCCAAAAAGCTTTCCTTCCTTCAGTATATGACCGAGCAGGATTTCGACTTGATTTTTCTCACCGGTGATATCTTCGAGCACGACGAGTCGGTGCGTCTGGCTCCTTTCCTGCTTTGCGGCAAGCCGCGCCTGGGCGCCTATGCCGTCCTGGGCAATCACGATTACTACAGATACAGCTATATCAATAAAACCCTGGGCCGGATGTTCAAGCCCCTTCGCCATCCTCGCTCCAACAAGCGGGATGTCACACCTCTTGTGGCAGCTCTCGAAGATGCCGGCTATCGAGTGATGCGCAACGAGGTGGAGCACCATCGGCCTGATGCTGTTTCGATTCTCGGCATGGACTATCCGTCGCCGAGCAAGCAGACCACTCTGGAGCTGGCCTCCGAGATCCCGGAAGATCACCTGCGTCTGGCGCTCTTTCACATGCCCAGGGCTCTGGGCAATTTCGTCGATGCCCGGGTGGATGTCGGCTTTGCCGGTCATACCCATGGCGGCCAGGTTCGTATTCCCGGCTTCGGTCCCTTGATCACCGACTCCGAGCTGGCTCGCAGTGAAGCCTGCGGCGTGGTCCGGCGGGGCGATACACGCTTCCATATTTCCCGGGGAATGGGCTCCGACCCCAAGACCAATTTCCGCTTCTTCTGCCCGCCGGTTGCTTCGGTGGTGGAGATCGTTTATTAGCTGGCACGTTGAGGTTGCACGCTTTTTCGTACCAGCCGTTAGTTTACAAAACGTGCTTCTGTCACTCCTCAGTTCGTCCCGATGCTGTTTCGATTTTTTTCTTCAGATTCAGGATTTGCTAGCCTGTACGGGATTCAGGGGTTGACAAAATTCAGCAGAAGCGACTTTCATAGTGAGCATAAGTCAAGCCGGGTTTGACCGGGTCCGCATGAGATCATGTCGATGCGAAAGTACTTTCCACCTGAGATCGAAGACGTTACTGAGCCGTTCTGTGGATGCCGCAGAAGGAACATGATCCCCTTATCGGTCTACAATCAAGAAATTGCAATGCAATGGTGTTACGAGAGGAACTGCGGCTGGGGTCCGGAAGATTTCAGCCGTGCTTCCACAGTGAAAGCCTGGTGGATCTGTACTGACTGCCGGCGCGTGTATAAATCTCAGATTAACTGTAGGGTCAACGGAGGTACTGGCTGCCCCTACTGCGCGAGCAAGAGACCCTGCGAAGACAACTCCCTTGCCTCGCTCTTTCCCGAGACCGCCCGGGAATGGCACCCGACAAAAAACGGTAAGCTAACGCCCGCATCCATTACTTTCGCGTCCCGAAAGAAAGTCTGGTGGCTCTGCAAGAAGGAGCATTCCTGGCAGGCAATGCCGGCAGACCGCACGACAAGCGGCTCCGGCTGCCCTCACTGCTATGAAGAACGCATGCAGTACGCCCGCGAGCATCCGCCGCCCAGAAAGAGAGGCCATGTCATTCTCGACGAAGGCGAAGAAGTATCGAGAAAGTGGTATGACAGCGGCGACTACAGCTTCATTCCCCTGTCGAAGAGCCATCCGGAGATTGCCAGGCAGTGGCATCCTACCAGGAACAAGCCCTGGACACCGAAAGACTTCGCTTACGGCTCCGAAGCCAGAGCGTGGTGGAAATGCAAGGAAGGACCGGACCACGAGTGGCAGAGCCCGATCTACTCCCGAACCGGGAGGACCTCGGGGTGCCCCTTCTGCGCGAACAAGCAGATATCGGTGACGAACTCCCTTGCCGGTCTCCATCCGGAGCTGGCCAGTCAGTGGCATAAGGAGCTCAACGGCTCGTTAAACCCGACTGACGTCCTTGCAAGCTCGACTGACAAAGCCTGGTGGCTCTGTCCGGTCAACTCCGATCATGTATGGAGCGCAGCAATCAGCAGACGAAGCAAGGGCAGGGGTTGCCCATTCTGTGCAAGCGGCGTTGAATCACCCGATCTGAGCTTGAGGGCACGTTATCCCGATATCGCCTCGCAGTGGCATGCCAGCAAGAATGGAGATTTACGGCCCGAGGACGTTTTTCCTGGCTCCGGGAAGATGATCTGGTGGACTTGCCCGCAAGGTCCGGATCACCACTGGCCGGCGAGAGTAAGTAATCGCACGATCCACGCCTCGGGCTGCCCATTCTGCACCGGGAGGAAGGCCTCGGTCACCAACTCGCTGGCAGCGCGCTTTCCAAAAGTAGCGAGGCAATGGCACAAGACTAAAAATGGCGGTGTCCGCCCCTCTCAGGTCACTGCCGGATCGAGCAAGCTATACTGGTGGCTTTGTCCCGCGGGACACAGCTACCAGCAAACCGCCTGTAAGCGCACGACACGGAATTATGGATGTCCGAAGTGCAGAATGTCCCGACGTGGTTGACTTTGAAAGACTGAGCCTGCATCTACCCAGATATTAGTATTAACGACTGCTCTGATCGGCACGCTCAGCCTTCATTTCGTCTCGAACGGCTTTTACCTCTCCCATTTTCTCTTCCTCGTCACTGGGAATTACCCCGGAAGTGGCTGCCAGTCATCGCTCCGTACATTGACGATTAATTCTCAAACGCAAAGGCGGTATTAAGCGTGGTGCGTAGCGATCGGCAATCTGTCAGGGTACGTTTTCAGGGTTGAACCAGAGCCTTAATGTTCCGGAGCTTTTGACCAAGACTTGAAACCTCGCCTGGCAGCGGCTTTTCACGTTTAACCTGTTAGAGTGTATCTTGCGTTCCTGCGGTCGGACGAATTGTTCGATTTTGGATACTCTCACAACCTTTGACAGAGGTTCAAGTATTGGGCTACAATGTAGCTCGGAAGATGCGAGAGGTGCTCTCAATGGCAGCAAAGGACGATGTTGTGCGGGCTCGCATAAGCAAGGAGATCAAGGAGGAAGCAACGGCTGTTCTGGCTGCTATGGGCCTCACGCCATCAGAGGCCTATCGCTTAATGATGACCAGAATCGCAAGAGAACGAGCGCTGCCTTTCGAGCCTTTGATTCCAAACGAGGAAACAATCGAGGCCATGAAAGCCGCCCGGCGTGGTGACTTAGTGTCCGTGGGAAGCGTGGATGAGCTCCTTGAGGATCTCGATGCGGACGATTAGGCGCACGTCGCAATTCAAGAAGGACTTCAAGCGAGCGAAAAAGGGTCATCACGGTAAAATCCTGGCTGATGATTTGGCCAAAGTGGTTTCCTTATTGGTCGACGATTCCGCTCTGGATGAGAAGTACCGGGATCATGCTCTCTCCGGCGATTGGAAAGATCATCGCGACTGTCACATCAAGCCGGATTTACTCCTCATCTACAGAAAGCCGGACGACGATACGCTGGATCTCGTCAGGCTCGGCTCGCACAGTGAACTCTTCTAGACATCGTTGTTGCGCTCGTCGCCGGATTTGCGTTTTGTGCAATCGAGCGGGCGGACATGGGGCGAAGCCGAAGTCTCACCGTGGAGCTTGGTAATTTCTTCCCGAACGGCGCAATAGCCCCTGATCTTTCGGCGAGACCTTATTCACCAGCTTGAGCGGCTCACTTGACCCACATCTTCAATGGGGCTTTCGATTCGCTCTGGAGCTCCCGGCTCTCGAGATAGGTCAGGGCTTTTCCAGATTCGCCCAGATAGGCGTCGAAAAAGGCCAGGGAGGCGGCTTTGACGGCATCGAGCATGGCCGGATTGTCCGGTCCTGACTGGGGGAAGCGTCTGGTGGAGATGCCCCCGAGACCGTGCTGGGCGTCTTCGATGACCACCAGGAATTTGTCCCCTTTCGGGCTGTATTTATAAGGATCAAGACGCCATTGATAATCGTCTCCGTGGCGGCCCTTGTCCCTGGTGCCGGTAATGGTCATCATCGGTCGCTTGAAACTCTTCCAGGATTCTTCTGTCAGGGCCGAGCCGCCGAAGCCGGGCTCGATTCCCTGGGGAGAGAGGAGAAGAACGGCCCGGGGTCTTCTATCTTCAAACTCGGTGCTGCCACCTATGACGGTGCCGCCGATTACCTGGGCTGTGTGGGCTCCGAAAGAATGACCGCCTATGCCAATGCGGTTGCGGTCGATTTTGAGCCCGGGTATTCGTCCTTCGATCTCGGCCAGGCTGTCCAGAATGAAAGTGACATCCAGGGGGCGGCTGCGCCAGTTGGCGAAAGAGCGGGCTTTGAAATCGGAGAATTCCTGCCGCATATGGGCCAGGCGCTGGGACTGCCCCTCGGCCTGACGAGAGCGCATGAGAAGTTGCAGGGAGTCCTCATGGGTGGGCTGAATGCAAACATAGCCATGACTGACAAAATGATTGACCAGGGGCTCGTAGGCGTCCTTGCTGCCGAAGGCTCCGTGGGAGAAGATGATCAGGGGACGGGCGGATTCATCTGCCCGACTCGACCCGGCCGGATAATGAACGGCGATCTCCAGCTCCTTTCCCCGGCGGCTGTCGGTGAGGGTGAGGTCCTGCTTCTCCCCGGAAAAACGTCCCGGTGATGCGTATCGGGCGGTTAGATCGACCCCGGAGGGATTTTTCCTGGCTGTCATAGTGCTGCTGGCTGTAGTGGGAGCTGCCTGGACGCCCGGCGGAAAGATCGCCGGAAGGCTCGATGTTAGCGCGGCCAGGCAGGCGATGGCAACTGCCGAGTATCTGGCCGGATAGCTGGATGATTTCATACTGTCATACCTCTCATGAAGTATGAAACGCTCGAGCCGGCAAAAAAGTTCAATCAGGACTCAATCAGGAAACAATCAGGGTAGATGAGCCCGCATGATCATATGGATGGAAGCCAGATCGTCCCGGGTGAGCTCGATTTTGCGGCTTTTCCCGCCATAGACCACCGAGCCCGAGAAATGGCCGTCCTTGAGGGTGCCTACCAGGTCGAGCTGGCGATTCGGGAATCCCTGGTTGATGAGATCCTGGGATGTCTCGAAATGAAGGGCTACTTCTTCGCTATCGGGCGGGGTCGGATCGACCAGGACTAGATAATTGCGCAGACCGAGGACCAGCCTGCCGGTGAAGCTGGTATTGGTTTTCTCCAGGGTCAGATCCACCTGGGCGGGTCCGTCGCCGCTCGTATAGAGACCGGAGATGTCCGACATGAGCCACTGGTATCCGAAGATGCAGATAGCCAGGATCGAGAGGCAGAGACCCATCCTTCCATAGAGCGGCGAAAGATCCGGGGTCATCCCCTGCGGTTTTGCATCGGATTCAAATCGGCTGGGTCCCCAGTTCGGCGTGCGCATCTTTCCTGTTCGCTATGGTACTAAATCCGGTGTCAGCTTGTAGAGATACCTTACCGTGGCGGCATCGTTGGGAGAGATGCTGCCATTACCGTAGTATATGCTCATCAGGTCGGCGGGGTTGGCGCTGTGCCCCTCGATCCCCAGGGCATGCCCGAATTCGTGGGCAGCAGCGGCTTTCATCTTGGCCACAGAGAGCTGACCCTGACGGTCGGTGGTGCTGAGAATGATGACCACCGGTTTGAAAGGCATCTGTCTTCCCTGCATGATCATTTTGTATGGAAAGCTGCGTTTCGACGTGTATCCGCGGATATCGTTCTGGAACAGAGCCATGCCTCTCTGATCCACGAAATGATTGACCCAGAAAAGATGAATGTCTGCCTCCATGGGGTCATCGGTGAGGACATAAGAGAAATAGCCTTCTTTCTCGATGGGCTTCCAGGAATTGATCCCGGCCAGGGCCGCCTGCTTGTGCTGGGGGCTGTACCCTTCTGCAACAGGCAGAGCCTGGAGCTTCTCGGGGTGGTCCAGGATATGGGCGACGAGATCAGGCCACTTGGCCACATCCTTTGTATTGGCATAGGGAGCCCCGAGCTGTGGATCGAGGATGGCATCGATAGCCAGGCCGTCCGATACCCATACTTTAAGAGGCATCTGCTCTTTGAGCCAGTGAATCACTCCGTGGGCGGAGCGGAATTCGGGATAGACTCCTGCCGGTCCTCGCTGTTGCGCCGGGGCTCGTCCTCGACCTGCCGCGGGTTTCTGGGCTCCGCCTCTACCGCCTCCCACCGACGGCAGATTGGTGTAATGAGTTCTGAACTGAGCGGGCGCCGGGCCCCCTGCCAGGAGGCAAGCCAGAAGCGTCAGGATGAGGGATGCTCTTCTTATCATGTTACGACTCTGTTACTAGAATACTCCGATTTACTGCAGATTCGCTGAAACATATGCGGAAGCCCATCGTCTTATATTCTTGTTGATGATTTCGATTCTATTTTGTCGCACTTTGAACCCCGAGTTCGAGTCTCGAAAGCCTTGCCAGTAATACGATTGTTGCCTTCGAAAATAAACGAAAGGTTAATAGGAAGGTTCGATCGGCAGAGATGGGGTACAAGTATAGATGTCTGAAGCGCCTGGCGCTGACGTCGCAGTATCTCCAGTCGAGGGGAATCAGGGATGATACCCGTTGGGGCAGCACCAACACTGCGGACATTTTTTCCGAAGATGGACGATTCGCAAAGTCCCCGGCTCTGAAGAGTTGGGGCTTTTTGCATGCAGTCGTTTTCTCGGCTGGAGCCTTATTCTCGAGGCTGCTTTCGTGATAAATTGTGGCTTTATTAGCCACTTGTACTACAAAGATGGAACCTATGTCCAAACTCGATTTTCCTGTCAGAGCCGTAATTCTGGCAGCCGGCCAGGGCAAACGAATGAAGTCCTCGAAACCCAAGGTTCTCCATGAGGTCCTGGGCTCGACTATCATCGAGCGTCTGATCGCCTCGGTGGGAACCGCCGGTGTGGAGCATGCCCACCTTGTTATCGGTCATGGCGCCGAGCAGGTGGAGTCATATCTTGAAAGCCGCAAGCCCGACTTGCCTTACAGTACGCACCTCCAGGAGCCGCAGCTGGGCACCGGTCATGCCCTCATGCAAGTGGTTCCAGCTCTTTCCGGTTTCAAAGGATGTCTCTTCGTAACAGTAGGAGACGAGCCCCTGCTGCGGACCGAGACCATCGAGGAGCTGTGCCGCCAGCACAAAGAAAGCGGCTCGGTGGTGACAGTCCTCTCTACAATCGTTCCGGACGCCAAGAATTACGGGCGGATCATCAGGGACGGGGCGGGCAATCTCGTCAAGATTGTCGAGGATCGTGACGCCAGTGATGCGGAAAAAGCCATACACGAGATCAATTCGGCGATCTATTGCTTCAGCTGGCCCGAGATCAAAGAAGGGCTGACCGGGCTGAAGAACGACAACAATCAGAAAGAGTACTATCTCACCGATTTAGTATTCTGGGCCCGGGAAAATAGCTTGAAGCTGTCGGCGATGATTGCCGAGGATTACCGGGAAGTGGCCGGGATCAACTCACGCCTGGAGCTGAGCGAGGTCTGGCGGCATCTGCGTGATCGCACCAATACCAGGCTGGCTCTCGAGAGCGGTGTCACTATCGTCGATCCCGCCAGCACATGGATCGCACCGGAAGTGAAAATCGGCCAGGACAGTGTTGTTTATCCCAATACCACCATCACCGGCGATGTCGAGATCGGCCCGGAATGCATCATCGGACCCGGTGCGGTGATCAGGGGCAAAGTCCGGATAGGCGGCGGTTCTTCGGTGATCCAGTCGGTGGTGCTGGATTCGGTTCTGGGAGACAATTGCAAGGTCGGACCCTTCGCCCATGTCAGGGAAGGCAACGATGTAGGCGATGGTGTGCGGGTAGGTAATTTCGTGGAGCTCAAGAAGTGCACTATCGGCAATAAGACCAATGTCTCGCACCTGAGCTATGTCGGTGATACGAAGATCGGCTCCCACGCTAATATCGGGGCCGGTACCATCACCGCCAATTACGACCACCTGACCAAAACAAAGTCGAGCACCGTAATTGGTGACGGTGCATCCACCGGCAGCAATTCGGTGATTGTCGCTCCGGTGGAGATAGGCGATGAGGCGGTGGTGGCAGCCGGAAGCGTGGTCACCCGGCCTGTGCCCAGCGGCGCCCTGGCCGTGGGTAGAGCCCGGCAGGAGAATAAGCTGGGCTGGTCCGATCGCCGCAAAGGCAAGTAAGCTCTATTTTCGGCTCTATTTTTCGATCTCGGGTAGTCCGTCCGGGGCATCGAGACTGGCCATGTAAGAAAGGCGGCGTCTTTCGGCTTCGGCGAAAGACGAGGACTCGATGGTGATCACTTTGACCAGATTGAGGGGGACAAGATGCCTGGCATACTCATTGTCGTAGGGCCTGTCCGGATCCCCGAAAGACTCCATCTCGACATAGTCGTGGCCGACCCGGAGCACACGCCCGGTGAGCGTGGTGCCGTCAGCGAAATGCAGGCGGACCCAGGAGCGAGTGTCGCAGAGTTTTTCCAGCCGGAGCTTCAGGTTCAACATCGGCGCCTCGAGTGATCTCTATAGCTAAATACTAACATTAGTTCAGTTTCTTGTGTCGGATAACCGATCCTATATGCAGCGTAAATGGAACCGGCAATGGATTTAAGTTTAGGTTCTGGCAAAGCGGCGCAGGACTATCAATCCCAACAATCGTAAGGGTTTCGACAGGAAGTCAAGCCTTGAAGAATGATGCCGGCTGACTAAACTGAATGGTGGTACGGATGGTTCCACTAGATTTGAGGACTAAATGCACGACGAAGTTATTACGGCATCGCTCAAAAAGCGGATTGAAGAGCTTAACGGTCAGGAAGAGAGCTACTGGGTAGACGAGCTCTATTCGGAAGAAGCCCTTACCAATCCCCGTTACAGAGAGATGCTGGAACGCTCCTTCAAGCTCGATCCCCTGGGTCCTCTGCCTCCTGCCCAAAGAGATTGATTCCCTTTAAGGTCAGATCCTGATCTACCAGGATCTCTTCAGGAAGGGCACCACTTACGATATGTGCCAGGCCGCCGGTGGCGATAAAAATCACCGGCTCCTGTGATAGCTCACGACATTTTTTCAACCAGCTCTCGACCATGGCAAGATGCGAGAGGATCGTGCCGTTGAGAATGGCGTCCTCGGTCGTGCCGGCGAAGACAGTGAGTTTGCCGGCTTCGATCTTCTGTGCCAGAGACAGTATCGGGAGCTGCTCCAGAGAGGCGTTCAGGGCTGTGAGAGTGGTCTTCAGTCCGAGAGTGATGAGACCTCCCAGGAGCGAGCCTCCGGAGTCCACGGCCGTAAGGGTTGTAGCCGAGCCGAAATCGATAACGGCGACGGTCTTGCCCGGCTCGCCGTAGAGCCGGTGCCCGGCAATGGCATTGGCGAGCCGGTCGGTTCCCATAGTGGGATAGGTAGACTTTATGATCGTTTGCTCATCGACGCTCAACCTGGTGACGGCAATGCCGGCTTCTTCCACTATGGCGGTGAGCAGTCCGGTTGCCGACGGTACCACCGAGCTTACACAGATGGCCAGAGCCTCTCCGGCAATACGTCTATCGGCTATTTCCCGGGCTGATTTCTTGACCGCCGAAAGAGGATGGTGCCACTTCCTGACCATGTCATCGCCTTCGAAGTCGGCAAATGCTATCCGGGAGTTTCCTATATCGGCGGCTACACGCACTGCCATTTGCTCAGTCCCCTGTTCTCCGTCATTCCCTGAGATAGGCTTTCAGCCCGGCAAGCAGGGCCTGGGCCGCCTTCTGCTCGACTTCCGGGTCGAGGAGCTTCTCATACTCATCGGGGTTGATCATGAAACCAATCTCCACCAGGACTGATACCAGAGCCGTGGGCCTGGTCAGGGCAAGGTTCTGGTAGCGGGCGCCTATATTGGGAAAGCCCAGATTGGCCACCAGAGAATCGTTGAGCCTGCGAGCCAGCTCTTTTGCCTGGGGGTTATAGAAATAAGTCGATGTCCCGTGCTCTTTGTTAGGATCCCGACCGTCCGGGAGGGAGTTGTTGTGGACCGAGAGAAGGATGTCGCAGTTGGCGCTTTGCGCCAGGCGCACCCGGTCGTAGAGATCGATATCGCGATCATCGACCCTGGTCATGATCACCCTGGCGCCGCTTGCCTCGAGGAGACGTTTTAACTTGAGGGCGATAGCGAGATTGACCTGTTTTTCGGTTACGCCCGAGCAGCCGGTGGCGCCTGGCTGGGGCCCGCCGTGACCGGGATCGACGCAGATCTTCAGCCCGGCCAGAGACTCTCCCGGGGATAGCGGTGGAGGACGCCTTACATGAAGAACCAGATTGCTCCCCACATAGTCGCAATAATAGCCCCACTGGCGGCTGCCCCGGAGGCGGATCTCCACCTCATAGACATCATCGCTTTTCTGTTTCCATGATATGCCTTCTACCGGACCTTCTCCCTTTGGATTACCTTCCCGTCCAGCTTCTTCTCCGGCGCCTTCGAAAGCCTCCTGATACTGCTGGGAGGCGAAGTCGGTGTCGGCCACCGCACCGAAGATTCTGAGAGTGAGCTTGTTAGGGCTCATGGTCTGCTCGACTTCCATGGGAAGTCTTTGATTGAGGGGGACTACAACGGCATCGCCATAGAGATCGCGGCTTATATTGATCGTCTGCACCGGGCTCTGGGGCGGCGGCCCGCTGGCTACCATATTGCCCCCCTCGAAGATCAGATCTTTCGTATCGACGAAAACATGCTTGTTCTGCCCGTAGAGACAGCGGAAGTCGGTGCCCTGCCAACCGTCTATGAAAAGACGAACTCCCTGGGGCAGAGGGGTGAGCCTGGCTTTGCCCGGGGAGACCCGGACCACGGTCTCGGGATTGACTGTCTGGGCGACATAGGGCTGATGCACCACCGTCAGCCGGGCCGGGCTGTCATACGCCAGGACCCGGGTGTCTTTCTTGAGAGTGAAACGCGGGTGCGCGTCACGAAAAACATCGGTCGGCTGCACTCTGTAATAGCCGACATAGAGATCCGAAGCACCCCGGGGAATCTGCTGGAAGACCTTGCCGTAAGCCACAGCGAGACCGAAATTGACATCGCTTGCCGGTGCTTTTGCCGGTTGCTTGCCGTTCTTTCCTTTACTCGAGCGGGCGCTGCGCACTTGCTCCGCCGGGCTCAGGGGGATGGTCTTGCCGGCCATGCTCACTGTCATGGTGCCGCCGGGAGTGGCATGGGCCCTGAATAGAATCAGGTCGCCCACGGAAAGGCCCTGGTTGATCCGGGGCTCGATGGAGGCTTGATCGATCTTCCACTGGGTGGCGGCAATTGGTGGTTTGGGGCTCGGTCGCTCCACCGTGACGATCTGCTCTTTTATTTCGCCGTTCTCCTGGGTGACCCGGATCTTATTGCCTCCGTAGGAGAGCGGTATCACTCTGGCGAAAAAACCACTCTTGTTTGTTTTCACCTGCTCGCCATTGATCTTGACCAGGGCGCCGGGAGTGGAAGTGCCGATGGTGAAGGTGGCCCGGGAGCCTATCTTGCTGCCGTTCTTGGGATAGGCTATATAAAGACCCTCTGCTCCTTTGAGCACTTGATCCGTTGCCTGATTCTGGGCCGGGCTCGTCTGAGCGAGCACCATTTGCGGTTGCAGCATCAGGGTCAGTATCGATAGGCTGGCGAGGGAGTGCTTCGAAATTCTGGAAATCATCTCATCAAATCGTCTAGTACTTGCGGCTCGGACTTGAAGGCGGCCTTGTCGTTGAGCCTCAAGTCTACGTTCTTGAAAAACGATCTGGTGATCATTATGTCGGTCATATCAGGAGCCTTATCCGAGGGCATATAGAGAGCCGCGAAGCCATGGGCGGACTCGCCCACCTGGCTCAATATCGGCTCGTATCGCTTGAGAAGCGGCGCTATATAGAAGATCCCCCGGTCATTGTCGAAATAGACGTTCCTGGGATTGGTGATGTATTTGTAAGCCGCCGCCCTGGCGTCGGCGTCTAGTCCATCGGGCTCGATGGCATGGTCGGTGAGGGGCGGATAGGCTACCGAGCCTGCGCAGACCAGGAAAATTTTCTCCGGGACCGCGGAGCTGCGTTTGAGCAGGGGAAATATCTTGAGCCGGAAGATCTTCTGGACCGAGAGGACTTCGCCGCCCACATCGAATTTGCGGGCCGACATGTCGACATCCAGGGCCGCGGTGGACTTGATCGGATAGCGGTCGCAGATGATCTTGAGAGCCAGGAGGTTATGGGTGTTGATCCAGTAACAGACCTGACCTTGATAAGAAAGCTTGTCCGGGGCGATTCTCGAGAGCTCTTTCACCGCCTCGCCCAGGCTTGGATCTTTTTTGAGCCCCGTATAGTCCACCAATCCGTCCGAGGCAACATATTTGCGGAGCAGCTTGTCATAAGTGTCGAAGGTAAATTGAGTGGGGTGCTGCACCGGGGTGACCAGCGACACCATGGCTGCCGGAATGACACGCCCGGCATGCATGAGCATGAAAATCAGACCCATGGCGATCATGACGAAGGGAAAATACTTGATCAGTGCGGGGAATTTGGTGAGCATAGGCGTTTGTCGTTGTGGTACTAATTCTATATCTTTCGTTGCCAGCTTGCCGGTGCCATTTGTCCCTCAAGCTCCTTCAGATCACCGATACGCATCTTTTCGCCGATTCCTCATCCGGCACGCTCAAAGGCGTCAATACTTATGCGAGCCTGGAAAGCGTCCTGGAGCTTGCCTCCGGTGAGAAAGACCTTGATCTCGCCGTGCTCACAGGCGATCTTTCTCAGGACGAGACAGCGGAGTCGTACGGCCATCTGGGGGAACTCATGACCAGGCTGCCCTGCCCGGTTTTCTATATCCCCGGCAATCACGACGACACCGGGCTCATGCACGAGCCTCTCACCCGCTCCGGTCGGGTCCGGCACAGCCGGTCGCTGACCCGGGGAGCCTGGCGCCTGATTTTTCTCGATTCGCGGATCGAGGGGCGTTGCGAAGGCGCTCTCGGAGACGCCGAGCTGGAGGCTCTTTCCCTGGAGCTCGCCGAGCCGAAGCCGCCCAATATCATGATTTTCCTGCATCACAATCCGGTCAATATCAGGCCCGAGCGTCACGACTCCATGATGCTCCAGGACGCCGACCGATTCTTTGCTTTGTTAGATACCTCAGAGGCAGTGAAAGCAGTGGTCTGGGGGCACGTTCACGAAGAGTTCGAGAGCCGCTGGAAAGACGTCAAGCTTTATGCCAGCCCTTCTAGCTGCGTTCAATTCCGGGCTACCTCTTCCGGTCTGACCATCGATGACAGAGCCCCGGGATACAGGGTTTTCGAGCTCGGCGATGAGGGCGGCATCGAGACCGTGGTTCGCCGCCTGGCGGCTCCGCCCCCCGGCTTGAAGTTGATCGAGGGGGATCTATGAGCTTGGAGAAAATAAAAGGCTCCGATGCCGGAGCCTCTTAATAATTGGTGGAGCGTACCAGGGTCGAACTGGTGACCTCTTCAATGCCATTGAAGCGCGCTACCAACTGCGCTAACGCCCCTTACGGTCTTCTATATATACCAGATCTGCTCCTTGTTGCAAAAGAAATTGCACAAAGAATTAAGCGCTTGATACGGCTGCCTGCTCGATTCTAGCTCTCTTTGCTTTTCCCGGCGGGAGCCAGGGATTTCGGTTGATTCACCGGTTGATTCAAGGGATTGGCGGCGATGGCGGTGAGAATCTTGTCCCTGTCCCCGGCGAGTTTTCGGGTGAGTTTCAGGGAAGTGCGGGCTTCCAGGTGCTGTTTGAGCTTCTCCATGCCCCAGCGGGCTTTGCTCTTGAGATTGAGGAGGAAATATTTGTCCGGGGGCCAGAGGAAAGAGGTCTCGAAATAACACCAGATAGTGCAGCCCTGGCAGAAGCCCCAGGAGCCTTCCTCCTTGCGTCTCTCCTGGACGTGCATGCTCTTCCAGATCTCGTCCAGGTTGGACCTGCCGTCCTCGTGCTTTATCTTGAGCCTTTCATCGTGCATGTGATAACAGGGCAGGAGCAGGTGGTCGTCCGGCGAGATGACGATGGTGGAAGAGATGGCCCGGCAACGGGGTTTGTCTATCTGATTGCCGCCATCGAGATAGAACTGCGTGAAAGCCCAGTTGACGCAGACATTGTCGTAATGGGAGAGACGGTGGATCTCTTTGATTCCCTCGGAGCGCAAGAGCTCGTTGTCGCAATAGTCGAAGACCGGGCCTAGAAGGACCACCACTCCCAGCTCCTGGGCAAGACCGATGACATCTTCCATCTCGCCTATGGACTCCGGGGTGGCGGTGGCGATGATCGAGGGCTGCTCGCCCAGGCTCTTGGCTATCTTGATGCTCTCGATTACCTTGGTGAAGCCGTTGATGCCTCTTTCTTTGTGGTAGGCGTCCGAATCGATGGTGGAAAGCGAGAATTTCAGGTCGTCGATGAGACCTTTGAGCAGCTCGGCTTTGTAAGGATAGAGGGTGCCTGTATTGGCAACGCTGGTATAGAGCCCGATCTCTTTGGCTGCTTTGAGAACTTCCGGAAGATACTTGTAGACAAGAGGCTCTCCGCCGGTGAAGTCCACCACTTTCACTCCCAGGCGCTTGAGAGCGTGGAGGTTTTCAATAATCACCTCGGGAGGTGTTTCTTTGATGCCGATATTGGCCGGCTTCACCGGAATATCGCAGTAAGTGCAGCGGGAATTGCATTTGTAAGTCAGGTAGTAATTGGAAAGGATTGGAGGCACTGTGTTTTATCCATTCATTTCGGATCTTCTATACTAGCATCTGTATGAGACATCCACGTTTGCTCAATCGAGAAGATGCCGTTTTGCTGGTGGTCGATGTCCAGGAGGCATTTGTCAGGGTGATGCCCGGTCTTCCGGATCTCGGTGGCAAAATTGCCGTCCTCGTCGAGGGCGCCGGCATTCTCGGGGTGCCGGTGGTCGTCACCGAGCAATATCCCCGGGGGCTCGGCTCCACCATCGAGCCCGTCAAGAACGCCCTCGAGAAGCTTCACGGCCATAGTCTATTCGAAAAAGATTGTTTCAGTTGTTGCGGCGCCACTGATTTCACTGGCTGGCTGGACGGGTCCGGACGCAGGCAGGTGATCGTCTGCGGGATCGAAGCCCATGTCTGTGTCAATCAGACATGCCACGACCTGATTCACAGGGGCTACAGCGTTCACCTGGTGACCGACGCCGTGGAAAGCCGGATTCCCGACAACAAGAGAGTCGGAATCGAGAAGATAATCGGGGCCGGAGCGGTGCCTTCTTCAGTCGAGATGGCGCTTTTCGAGATGCTCGTTCAGTCCGGCACCGAGGAATTCAAGGCCGTTCAAAAACTCGTCAAATGATCTCCAGGCGGAGATGATGCTCTCATCGGACTTTTTGTTCCCAACCGAAAGCAAATTTCTTCTAACGACAAGCGGGGTGTTTCCACGTAATCTTTAGAAGAGGCGAATTTTATGGAATCCCTGATGAATACTCGAATACGCTTTCTCTCAGCGCTTTTGGGTGCTGCACTGACTCTGTCGTGCAACTGTCTCTGTTTGCCGGTCTATTGTCAGGAGGCGCGAGACAGCGAGCAGATCGAAAATAAGGACGAGCAGGTCATTCTTCGCGGACTCGAGAATCCGCCGGAGGAGCCCACCACGGAGAAGACCGGGGTCCCCGCTAAGCAACAGGACGATCCGCCCGATGCGGGGTTGGTGCCGGATGTTCGCCGGGAGGATTATGATGTAATCAATACTCAGGCCGGCGAATTTCGCGAACGCTTCTTGAAGGGAGAGGCCATCGAATTGCGCCTGCCGATGCCCGATCAGCTCATCCCGCTCGGCGGCAAGCTGCCTCCCATCCGGCTCGAGGCCAGCTATACGAATCCGGTCTCTCTGAAAGACTGTGTGGACTATTCGATAAACAACAACCTCGCCATCAGAATCAGCCGCGAGCAGGCCACATCTCAGAAGTGGCTCTTCGTAGGGGCGCTCGGTAATTTCATGCCGAATATCCTGCTCAACTACCGGCAGGAGTATCTCAACGGCTCGCGCCTCATCGGTGGTGTCATCCCTGTTCAATTCCGCACACCAAACGTCACGACTTCGGCCGGTTTCAACTTTTTCGGTTTTCGCGGCGGTAGTGTCTTATTCGGTGCGCTCTCCAACCTCAATCAATTTCGCGCCGCCAAACAGCAGGTGCAGGGCTCGATCAACGATGTGCTTCTCGCCACTACCCGCGCCTATTACACCATGGTGCGCAACGAGGCTTTGCTCGAGATTCAGACCAGAGCGGTCGATGTCTCTCAGGCTCAGGTCAACCTCAACCGCCAGCTCGAGAATGCCGGGACCGGCACCAGGTTCCAGGTTCTCCAGTCCGAGACGCAGCTTGCCCGGGACCAGCAGGCTCTTCTCGATCAAGAGGTAGCGCTCCGGCGGGCAGCTGTGGATCTGGCTACCACGCTCAATCTCAATAGTGCGGTAAACCTCCTTTCGGTGGAGAGCCAGGTCAAGAAAGTCCGCCTGCTCGAGCCCGAGGTCGGGATAAACCGGCTGATCAATATCGCCGTGGACAATCGGCCCGAGCTGAAATACCGCGAGTTTCTCCGGCTGGCTGCCCGGCGCAACATCCAGGTGGCGGCGGCGCCGCTCTACCCGCAGCTCAACTTCTTCGGGACGGTCACCGGAAGTGGTGCTACCCTAACCAGGCAGTACGCATTCACCGATCCCAGCTATCAGACTGTCGCCGTGGCCGGACCTCCCCTGCAATTTCCCATCGTCGACGAAGCAGGCCGAACGGCCACTTTTGCCGCGGACAACAGCTCGCTTGGATTTGGAGGTGGCGGCGGCGGTGGCAGCGGCGGTCGCGTGATCCTGCCTGCCGGTCAGGTGCTCCAGACGCCCCAGAGGGTCTCCCGCCAGATTCGTAAATCCTACAATATCGGCATTCAGCTGGACTGGACCTTTACCGGCTCGGGAATTCCGGATATGGCCAATATCCAGTCGGCCCGGGCCATCGCTCGCAAGACCCTGCTCGAGGCCAATCAGGAGCTGATCAAAGTGATTCAGGAAGTGAGAGACTCTTATCTCACCAGCGAGACCGCCGAGAGGCTCATCGAGGTGGCTACCAAAGAAGTGCTCTCCTCTGCCGAGCAGTTGCGTCTGGCTCGGGTGCGACTGGCTAACGGCGTCGGCACCAATATCGATGTGATCAACGCCCAGCGAGACTTCACCAACGCCCTGGTCAACAAAGCGGACGCAATCATTACTTTCAACATCGCCCAGGCACAGCTTCTTCGTGATATCGGCCTGATCGGGCGCGAGACCCTCACTTCCGGCAGGCTTGTTCGTTAATCACTACTTGACGTGATAAAGACGGTTGGGCAGCTTCTGGCAGTCCTCGGCATGACCGCCTTTGAGATCCGAGACCTGGTCGCCGATATTGACCACTATGGTGAAGCCCATGTCCTCGATCTCCTTTCTGATTCTGGTTTTCACTTCGGCCGCCGGCTCCCGGTTCTTGTCCGGGCGCATGTAGAGCCCGTCATAAGCAATTTTGTTGTGGACCAGATTCTTGATGGTGGATGCCCTGCATTTCTCCGGTCTGCCGGTGATCAGGAAAATCGCCAGACCGCGCTTGCGGGCGTAGGCCAGAAAAGCAGCGGTGTCTTTCAGGCTGGGAGCGTCGGCTTTGTCTATGAAAGCGAAGAAGGCGGACCATTTGAATTCTTTGTTGTTGTCGAAATAGCCCCGGTTGTCGATCAGGGTCTCATCGATATCGGATACGACAGCCAGGCGAGCCTTGTCGGGATGCTGCCTGAGATAGTTCCTGACGAATTCACGTGCTTCTTTCGTCCGGGCTTTGAATTCCCGGCGAAACTCGCCGGAGCGGCTGAATCGCAGACCCCCGGCGCTGTCCAGATGACCCGGATCGGGGGCGTCTTTATCGAATTGCGAGCAGGGACACGCAGTGACCGCCGCCACAGAGGATAATGCCAGGCACAGAGACAGCCACAGTGATAAGAATAGAAGCCTCATGCACCCCGTCTGGAGACGCCTTTGCCCTGAGCGTAGGAGACCGCTCCGTAAACGCTCTTGTGCTTGCCCACCAGGGGCTCCACTTCCACAGATCCTACCGACTTCTCGGGATCGGCATCGGGATAGACTCCCCAGTAGGAAGAGCCGACTTTTTTCTTTTTGACCATGGGATGCACCGGGCAGATCTTCTCGGGAAAGGCAATGACAGCCACGAGAAAAGCGGCTACCAGTCCGCTCACCACCAGAAATGCTGCATCCATTCGAAAGTCCTCTGCACGGTCCTTCTCACTCTAGATCGGCACGCCCGGCCTGTCCATGGGAAAAGCACGAATCAAGCAAAAAGAAGCGCACAGGGCGCTTCTTTTCAAAGGAGGAAGCAGAAATTTCGTACTAGCCGTTCATGACCCGGGCCAGATCGTTATAGAGTCCGGCAAGCTGGGTTGTAACCACCGCCGTATTGGGGTTTTCTTCGGAATAGCGGTGGAATTCCTCCGCTTTGCTCTCGAAAATCTTGCGAAGGCGGCTCTGGAAGGTCTCGATATGGTCGTTCATGGAATCCGATCTTTCTAGTTAAATCTAGTGCTGCTGCAGTATTAATTCTGTCTCAAAAGGATGCCAAGCTCAAGGGGTATTCTGAAAATAATCCGGAATCCAGGCATATTTCAGGAAAAAAAGGGCCCCTCGTCGAGGAGCCCTATCTTTATCTGTCTCTAGCTACCTTCGCTGCTAGCAATTAGCGACGCTTGGTGGCTTTTTTCTTGGCTTTGGGCTTGCTGGTGGCGCTGGGGGTAGCCCAGTTCTTCTGGCGAGCTTTGCCGTTGACGATGCTCTTGAGCTCTTGTCCGGCGCGGAAGGCAGGAACCTTGCTGGCAGGAATGCGAAGAGGAGCAAGAGTGCGAGGATTACGGCCGGTGCGGGCCTGACGGGTGCGGCGCTCGAAAGTACCGAATCCAACCAGGGTAACTTTTTCGCCTTTGGCGACAGCACCGGTGATGCTGTGCAGCATGGCAGAGAGAGTTGCACTGACTTGGGTTTTGGGCTGACCGGTGAGGTCTGCGATTTCCGTGATCAACTCGGCACGGTTCATACTGTTTCCTCCTATGAAAAACCACAGTAATTGGGCTTCCAAGGACGGGATGTTAGCACCAGGTCAACCGTTATACAAGAGAGGGGGTGCGGATTTCATGGAAATCGCTCGAAAAAAGTGCTCCAAAAAGCCTACCATGAGCGACTTTTGAAGATCTTTTGGATGTCAGGGGACCCGCTATTGTTGTCAAATAGCGAGATATGATAGGGATACACTGAGGAGATAATGAGTAAGTCCACTGCCTACCTCTACCAACCTTCCCTGCGCCAGCTCCTGGCAACCGATGCCTTTGCCGAGGCGAGGGTGCTTTGCGGGCAGGAGCGTCTCGACCGGCCTGTGTCGCGGTTGGTCATCGAGCCTGCCGAGGGCGAGAGCAGCAAGGCTCTGGTGATATGGCGGCTCTCTGCGGAACTGTCCGAAGCCTCCCCCGGCTTTCCTGCGGACCTCGGGCAGGTTGCCGGGATGGTTTGCATAGTACCGTCCCTGGAGTCTGAGACCGGTATCGGCAATGGTGACCATGGCGAGGACTCCGGCTACGGTCGATTGCTCTCCCGTGCCCGGGAGTCCGATACACCCTTCGTGCTCGTGCCCGGCTACAGAGATAGCGAGCACACTGTCCATGAGATCGAGATGGCATTCGTCTCCGAGTCGCGACGGGCTGCGGCCAGGGTGCAGGCTGCTTTTATCAATGCCGTGCTGGAAGATGGTCTCGATGGTGTTCTCAGCCTCCTCAGCGACTGGACCGGCTGTCCTGTCGCCGTGGAGTCTGCTGAATTCAAGCCCCTTGCTTCGGTGGATATGGGCTCCACCCCGACGAGCTTTCGCAAGCGCATTCTCGATGAGTCGAGACGGATGATGGCTCCCGCACCCGATTCGGTGCTGAGCCCGATCCGGGCTGGCAAGCGCATAGTCCTGCCGCTTCTTTCGAGCCAGGGTAATCTGGCTGGCTTTCTATCGGTTACGGTGCGGCCCACTGACGAGATGGAGACCATTCTGGGGTATATGCAGCCGGCTGCCCTGGCTGCGGTGGTAGATCTGGCCCAGCGCGAGAAGTCCGATCCGGGAGTCTCCGCCGGATTTCGGGCCACCCTGCGGGACCTGCTCTCGGGTGTGCCGGTCTCGGCTTCGGAGCAGGAGCGCCTGGAGCGTCACTTCGGCTTCGATCTCTATGACGGATTTTTCGTTTTCGCCGTAGAAGTGTATTCCGATGAGGGACCGGTCGGGGCGGCAATCAACTGGCCGGAGAAGCCTTATGTCTCGACGGAAGTGGAAGGCACCAGAATCTATGTAGTTCCCTTCGAGGCGAGCAAAGGCAAGACCTGGCAAAAGGAGGCGGCGGTCCTCGTAGAGCGTCTCAAGAAGAACAGTATCGGTACCCGGGTGCAGCTCGGCGCCGGGCGCAAAGTAGCCACCATCCTGGAGCTACCTGAGTCATACAGGCAGGCCCGGCAAGCACTGATCATCGGCTCTATGATCCACCACGAAAAAGAATTCGCTATCGAATACGGTGCTCTGGGCGTCACCCGACTGCTGTATCTGATCATCGATCATCCCGAGCTCGATCGATTCTACAAAGAGACTCTCCAGCCTCTGGCCGATTATGACGAGGAATGGGAGACCGAGCTTCTCGATACACTGAGAGTCTATGTCGAGCAGGGTGCCAACTTGAATTCGGCTGCCCGGGCTCTTTATGTGCACCGGCACACCCTGCGCTATCGTCTCGAGCAGATAGCCGAGATCCTCGATGTGGACGTGGACTCCCAGGAAGTGCTTCTCAATTTCCAGGTGGCATTCCTGATTCGCCAGCTCAAAGGAAATACTTGATTCAGGTGGTTGCGACTACCAGGCGGCTGCCCTTTTCCAGGTTGGTTATCGAGTCGAGCTTCCAGCCGCGGAAGAAATCTTTGAGCTCATCGTCGGAATAATTGCGCAGGAGCATGCCTTTGCGAGGTTTGTCCGTGTAGACATGGGTATTGTCCGGGAGCATGAAATACTCTCCAGGACCGGTACCTACCTCATCGAAGCAGCCGATGAAGACACCGCCAGGGACAAGGACCTTACGCAGCCGTTTGAGAGTGAGGGTGGTCATCTCATAGGGGAAATGCTCGAAGATAGAATTGCCGACGATGGCGTCGAAAGCCGACTCTGGATAGTGCAGGTCGGCTATGTCGCCTACCTCGAAATGGATATCCAGATCTTCCTTTTCCGCCCATTCCTTGCTGAGGCGGATGGCATGGCGCGAGATGTCCAGACCGGTCACCTCGAACCCGGCCCGGGCGAGATAGATGGAGAGCCAGCCGCTGCCGCAGCCCAGGTCGAGGACCGATTGGGCCTGGTTGTCTTTGAGAATTCTCGGAATCGACTCCAGATAGGAAAGCTGGGGAAGCTGAGTGTATGCGGTTTTCACTCCGCTCCAGGCACGCTCCCAGAAGTCCAGGTTATCGCGATAGACATCCGAGGAGAGGAGGTCATCGACAGTCTTGGTGAGGTTCTTTTCCATATCCATCGCCAAATGGTAGCACGTATATACATTAGATCCCTCATCCGGGGGATTTCTTGTAACGCAGGCCGTGCTTAGGCCCCGAAGCGCTTGGCAGCATTGAGATTCGGTTACATTCCGGTTATCAACAGATTAGTAATATTAGGGCAGTGGTATTTAATCTTTGCGGGAGAATCGAAATCGCTCAGCTTGGGAATCCAGCGAGGTTCCCAGGGTATTTCAGGGTCAGGCGAATGGCGGAGCCAAGCCGTATTCAGTTGCAGATGATGCTGGTCCAGCAGGCAGGTCCTGCTGCCCTGCCCCTGAGCATCCTGCCGCCCCAGGAGTTCCTGCCCTTCCTCAGGCAGGTGGAAGAGCTGGCTATAGACGCCAGGCTGAAACCTGTCCTGGTCTACTGGTCCAGGCAGAAAGCAGCGCGCCTGCTTCCGAAAGGACCGCGTTTCCGCGACCTGATGCGCGATGCCGAGTGTGTCTCCATCTTCTCGGAAGATCACACCGATCCTCCGGACGAATGGGGCTTTCTTCTCGAAAGTCACGGTCTCTGTTTGTTCGTCTATGGACAGCAGGCGCACGAGTCCCCGGACGGCGAGAAATATCAGTGCACCGGCTCCATGGATCCAGCCATAGTCAAGCAGGCCTTCGATAGACTGCAGCCCAAGTGGAGCAATCTCGACAGACCCGAGACCAATCGTCTCGAAGACGCCCGAGCCAAGCTCGGTCCTTCCGGTAGCGCTCTGCCTTATATGCAGCGGATCCGCTCCGCCTGGCCAATCAAAAAAGTCCCGATCCAAACCGGTTTGATCCTCGATCCTCTTCAGGGTCTGAGTTTTCCCGAGATCATTCATCCTTCCGAGACGCCCCCGTTTCCACCGGGGACCGATCCCGGTCGAGTCTCCCCCATCGCCATCGATCTCAATCCCAAGGGCGCACCACCGGCTCTCGGTGCTGCTCCCATCCTGTCGCCTGGCGGGGCGGTGGCCTCCATAGCCACGGCCGATCCGGCAGTAAGCGTCCCCACTGACGGTGGCGGAGCCGTTGTCGAGGACACCCGCAAAGGGCAAGACAACAGGGATGACGGCGATCAGGTCTCGATCCTACCCCCGGCTGCCCAGACGATCATCAACGAGATCATAGGCAGGCTCAGGCACTCCAGAGACCTCAACACCATCCTCCAGTATGCCATCGAGACTCTGGTCAAGGCAGCCAACGCCGACCGCGGGCTGATCTGGCAGATCGAGGGCGACCATTTGCAGGTTACCAACGAATATACCGGCAGCGGACACAATGCTTTCGTCAACAACCAGCTATCCCCCCAGGAGTCCACCGCCATCGTTCTCGAGTTCCTGTCCCGCTTCCCCGATGAGACCGGGGCTGGAGTGATCTCGATCCCCAACACCGCTAACGATACCAATTTCCATAAAGTCTCGCCGACGCTTTCTTCTCTTATCGAGCTCGGCGGGGTGAATGCGCGATTGATGGCTCAGCTTCGCAGCCGCGGTGTCTTCTCCGGCTTCCTCGAGCTCCAGCAATGCAGTGGTGCCCGGGACTGGAGCACGGTGGATGCTGTCGTCCTGCAAAAAGTCGCCGAGGTCCTCTCGGTAGTCGTCCAGCAATCTGCTGACCAGGGCAAGATCGAGATGGACGCCCAGGAGATGAAACTGATCAATGAGATCGGGAGTCTTTTCCGGGAGTCGCGTGGGATGTCCACCCGAGACTCCCTGGTCAAGTCGGTCATGCTGGTCGCCGAGCACATGGGCTTCGCCCATTCCGAGATCTATCTGCACGACCGTGGCGAGAACGTCCTGCGCCCCCAGACGAGCGACAGCGAAGAGCATTCTGTGGACAGCGATTCGGAGGACAATCCTTTCGTGGAGGTCTTCAAGTCCGGACGCGGCAAGATGATCAATATGGAATACAGCCGCAAGGGCGATCCTTATTTCAAGCATGATATCGCTCTGGTGCTGCCTCTCACATCGGAAGGCGCACGCCTGGGTGTCATCGGGCTCTGGCAGCGACTCCCCAACCGCCCGGATTTCCGCCCCCAGGATAGAGAACTGGGTTTGACTATCGCCGGTCACCTTTCGAACGTTATCCGTGCCGACCAGGCGATCCAGCAGATTCGCTCGGATCAGACCAGGGCTGCGATCATCAACAGGGTGACCAGTGGAATCAGAAAAGCGCTTATGCAGGCGGATCAGATCATGGAGACCCTGGTCGAGGCCCTGATCGAGTATTTCGAGCTCTCGCTCTGCGTCGGCTCTCTCTTCGACGCCAAGACCGATTCTTTCGCCAAGTCCAAGGTCGCCGGGGACGCTCCGGAGCCGGACCGTGACGAGAATGAGATCCCGGCTCTCGAGGGCAAGGAGCACGAGCCCGCCAATCTTGGTGAGCATCTTTTCGAGGTGGTCAAAGAAGAGCTCAAGCAGGGGCAGACTATCTTCCTGACCAGGGAGGAACTGGAAGACCGGCTCTCCGGACGCAATGTGAAAATCTCCGAAGAATGCAAGTCGGCCACCCTGGTTCCTCTGTTCTATGCCGGCAATTTCAAGGCGGCGCTCTGCATGGTGAGCGAAAACATGGTCCGGCCTCTCTCGGACAAGGACGAGCATTTCGTTCTCGACCTGGCGGACCGTGTCGCTGTCGTTATCTCACACGCCGAGCTCTTCACCCAGGTCAAGCACGAATCGATTACCGACGCCATGACCGGATTGTTCAATCGCCGGCATTTCGAGAGCCAGCTCAGCAAGGAAATCGATCGCTACCAGCGTTTCGGTCACGTATTCTCCTTTATCATCATCGACCTGGATTATCTCAAGCGCATCAACGACAATCTCGGTCACCACTTCGGCGACGCTGCCATCAAGCATATCGGTAAAGTGCTCAAGAAGAGCGTTCGCGAGATCGATACTGTCGGCAGATTCGGTGGTGAGGAATTCGTGGTCCTTCTTCCCGAGACCGATTTAAAATGGGCGAAGATGGTGGCGGAGCGGATCTGCAGCTCAATCAGAGAAAAGCCGGTGGAAGGCGTGGGAACGATCACAGCTTCTCTGGGTGTTGCCGTTTTTCCCAATGACGCCGACGACAAAGAAAAGCTTTTCGAGCTGGCGGACAAGGCTCTGTATCTGGCGAAGCAGCGCGGCAGAAACCGGGTCTGCACCGTCGCCGATGACCTGATGCGCTCGGGTGGTGCACTGGCCATCACGGACAAAGATAAGCTCGAGATCGACAATCGCGGTCGCGAGAAGGTCAAGGTCAGGCTCGACGACAGCCTGCCGTCTTTCGATCTGGAGATGATCGCCGAAAAGGGCATCCTCGGTCTTCTGGCTCAGATAGTGAAGAGCCTGGAGGAAAAGGACGCCTACGGCAGCGAGCGCTCACCCCGGGTCTATGGTTATGCCAGCCGCATGGCGCAGTCTCTGCATCTTTCTAAAGAGCATGCCGAGATCGTGTCACTGGCTGCGGTGCTCTCCAATCTCGGCAAGATTGCCGTACCGGAAGAAGTGCTTCAGAAGCCAGGACCTCTCACAGACGATGAGATGGAGTTGATCCGACAGGCACCGGCTGTGGGCGCCAAAATTCTGGAGCCGGCCAAGCTCCTGCACCGGGTCTCTCAAATCGTCGAGGCTTATCACGAGCACTGGGACGGCACCGGGTATCCCAACGGTCTCAGAGGGCACGACATTCCGGTGGAAGCGCAGATCGTCTCTCTCGTCGACACATTTACCGCCATGACCTCGGACAGACCGTGGCGGGAGCGCCTCGGAAAGGAAGAAGCCATCGAGCTTATCAAGGAAGATTCCGGCAAACGATGGGACTCTCGCCTTGTCAAGATCTTTCTCTCGATCTTGCAGAAAGAGGACAAGGAAGACTAGGAGCTGGTTTCAGGCTATCGCCTTTTGAGACTTACAAGTAATTAATCAGCAGTATTAAGTATTGTCACCTCTTTGATTCTTGCTATAATCGGATTAAGATCGTCCGAGAGAAAACAGCTCATACCCAGCGGGCTAACCAGTGTTGGACCCGAAAAAGTCTCACGTGTTAGAGCTGCGCGGTGCGATGTTGGAATCGGTCAACTCCAATTGAGGAGCAAGCCCCTCTGGGTCGGTGGGTGAACCGGCAGAGGGGCTTGATCTATTCAGATCTTGATTTGTCTAACGTGAAACTCGCCATTCTCTTTCTAGCCTTTCTTTTTCTGGTCGGGCCGCAGCCCGCGGAGGCCAAGGCATATCACCCCACTGCCCGGGAGATGATCCGGAACTCGCAGTACATCGCCCTGGTCGATATCGACAAGCCCAGGGAACTCACGGTCAAAGGCCAGCACTGGGAGTATAAAGAGGTCTCCTCCACCCGCCTGGAGCAGTTGGTCAAAGGCGATCTCCCGAAAGAGTTCAAGATCCGTGGCTTCGAGAATTTCATCTGTGCCCAGTGCCGTTTCCCCGAAGGCAGAGCTCTGGTCTTCCTCCGCAAAGAGAGGCAGTACTATGTCGGCACGGCCTGGGGAATATCCTGCCTGCCCGTGGACGGGAAAGGCCAGACCGCCTGGTTCAGCACGCTGGATCAGCGCCAGAGCGACAGGAAAGTAGCCCTGGCCAGAGCCCTTGCCGAAATCAAAGAGGCGCTGGCTGCATCACCCACTGAATATTCGAAAGAAGCGCAGTAACTCACTCACTTGCCCTTAATTTCTCTTGCCCGGTAGCTGGTGCAGCCGATAGCCATGGGCCGGTCTTCTTTCAGGCAGTCCCTGGGATTGTTGAACTTGCAGTCCTGGCATAGATAGCGGCCCCTGCCCGGGGATCGCCAGGTGGCATAGATGGTCAGAGTCGACGCCGTAAGTGCGGCCAGGACTATGCAAACGAGCTGCATTGTGGAGACATCGAGCATTCAGGCGACACCTTGCATCTTCGGATCCAGGACATCCCTCAGCGTGTCCCCGAGAGAATTGAAACATAGAATTGTAATAAAGATCAGAATACCCGGAGCGATGAGCCAGGGCTGATTGAGAAGATCGTTTACGTTGTCCATGGCGAATTTCAGCATATTTCCCCAGCTCGCATCGGGTTGTTGAATGCCCAGACCGATGAAGGAAAGCCCGCTTTCCGAGAGGATGAAATGAGGGACCCGCAGGGTGGCGGCAACGATGATAAAGCTGGAGGTCTGCGGGATGACATGGACGATGATATTTCTGAACTCATCGAGTCCGGCTGCCCGTGCAGCCTGGACGAATTCCTCCTCGCGCACCGACAGGACCATGCCCCGGATTATCCGGGCCAAACCCGCCCAGCTGATGAAGGAGAGGATTACGGTGATCAGGGCGAAGCGCTGGGAGCTGGACATGCTGGGTGGCAGGATCGCCGCCAGTCCGATGAGCAAGTAGAACCCCGGGATCGACATGACTGCCTCGGCGAAGCGCATCATGATATTGTCCACGATACCGCCAGAAAAGCCCGATATGCCACCATAAATTACACCTATGGGAAATGCGATCAGGAGTCCTAGAAAGCCGATGGTGAGGCTTTTCTGGGCGCCGAAAAAGAGTCTCGAGAAGCTGTCCCTGCCGTTGATGTCCGAGCCGATGATAAAGAGCCGTGCCGGTTCCTCCACTCCGAAAACATGGATGTCACACGGGAACAGCCCAAAAAGCCGGTAAGGCTCCCCCGGGCAGAAGAGCTTCAGTGGATACTGCCTGTCGGTGACCTCGAGATAGGATTGCTTGAATGTCTCTACGTCGAAACTGCGCTCTACCCTGTGAACGTAGGGCCAGACAGGCTCGCCCCTCTCATTCTCGAAGCGTATCGTGGTCGGGGGAGCGTTGGCGAGATCCGGATCGTTGAAGCCCATGCTGTAGGGCGTCAGAGGATCGGCGAAGGCGGCCCCGAGATAGAGAAGGACCAGTACCATGATCGCCGTGCGGGCTACCGGATCGCTCCAGAGTTTCTGCCAGGGGGTGCGCCGCTTCTTGGACATGGCTGTGGTCACTGGCTTCTCCTCAATCGAGAGTGATTCGGGGGTCGGTGACTTTGAGGAGGACATCGGCCAGGAGATTGCCGATTATGAGCATCAGAGCGCCGAGCATGATCGATGCCATCACCAGATTCATGTCCTTGGTGAGAACGCCTTCGAGAGTGAGCCTTCCCAGTCCCGGATAAGCGAGCACCATCTCGGCGAGAGCGGCTCCGGAAAGCAGCGAGGCGAACTCGAATCCGAAGATAGTGATGAGCGGATTGATGGCGTTGGCAACGGCGTGCTTGTAGATCACCACATGCTCGCTCAGTCCCTTGGCCCTGGCGGTGCGCACATATTCGGACCGCAAGACATCGAGGAGGGCTCCGCGCATCTGGCGCTGGATGCCGGCAAGAGCGTAGAAAGTCATCACCGTCACCGGGATGATCAGATGATGAGCGAGATCGAGTGCCTGACCCAGAAGATCGAGCTCGTAGAAAGAAGGGCTGGTCAGTCCCCCGATGGGAAACCAGCCGGTGGCCAGGGCAAGCATGAGGAGCAGAAGGGAGGATAGAAAGGTAGGCATGGACATGCCCATGGCCGTCAACAGGGAAAAGAATTTGTCCGGGAACCTGCCCCGGTGGATGGCGGCATAAGTGCCTGCAGGCAGCGCGATGAGCCAGGTGCAGATGATCGAGAGGATGCTCAGGATGAGAGTATTGCCTGCTCTCTGGGTGAGCAGGGCGAAGACCGATCCTCCGGAGGTGGAGATTCCCAGGTCACCCTGGCTTAGATTCTTGAGCCAGATCAGATACTGGATAGCCGGTGGCTTGTTGAGTCCCAGGCGCTCTTCCTCGGCTTTGATAGCCGCCTGGGAGATGGCTGGATTGGCTTTCAGGTGAGCCAGGGGATCTACCGGCGCCATCTTGAGCATGGTGAAGCTCATCACCGAGATCAGGAATAGAAGCGGTATCGCCTGCAATATTCGTTTCAGTAGATAGATAGGAATCGACACTTACTTGCTTGCGCCCTTTTGCAGATAGATTTCCTCGATGTTGTGCAGGGAGCCTTTGGGAGTGTAATAGACGCCCAGGGGAGTGGGTCTGTAATTCTTGATCGTATTGCGGGCTGCCGATATGTTCAGGGGTGAGTACAGATAGATGAAAGGCAGATTGTCGTAGACGATCTGCTGGTACCGGTCGAAAAACTCCCGGCGTTTCTCCATATCGAAAGTAGTGGCGCCATGGTCGAAACAATCGTCGATCTCTTTCTCCCAGTCCCTGGCGTCAACTACCTCGATCCGACCTCTGTCGTCCGGCAGGCGCTGGTCGAAGATATGCAGCCGCCCGTTGGACTTCCAGACATTGGCGCTGTCATAGGGCTCGATCTGATTGCCGGTGAGGGCCATGACCACGCCTTCCCAGTCAAGGCTCGAATTGATCTTGTCGATCATTATGTTGAAATCGATGGGTTGATAGTTGACCTTTATACCGAGCTCGGCGAGGTCATTCTGGATCATCACGCAGGCAGCATCACGGGTGGTATTACCGGCATTGGTCTGAAGCACGAACTCCACGGCATTGCCTTCCTCATCCAGGAGCCGGTCGCCTTCCTTGCGGAAGCCCGCCTCGGCAAGCAGATCTTGCGAGTATTTCATGTCCTTGCCGTAAGGTTTCAGGCTTTTGTTGTACCAGGGCGAGACGGCGGTGATATGGGAGAAGATCGGCAGACCGACCCCTTTGAGGATATTGTCCACCATGCGCTGCCTGTCGATGGCATGGCTGATGGCGGCTCTGAACTTGAGATTGTTGAACCACTTCTGCTTGATCGGATCGACATAATGTTTTCCTGTCTCGGGGTTCTTGCGGCGGCAGAGATTGAGCGCGAGAAATGTCGAGCCGTCTTCCGGACCGAGGTTGTACATGGAGAAGTTGCCAGGCTTCTCGCGTTGTTTCATGAGTGCCGCATCAAAACCCCGCACGGAGCGGACATCGAGAAAGTCCACTTCGTCCCCGTAGAATTTCAGGATCTGAGTCGTCTGATCCGGCACCACTACCTCGACGAAGCGGTCGAGATAGGGGAGCTTGCGTCCTTGCCTGTCCACGAAGCTGTAGTTCTCGTTTCGGGCGAGCTCGATCCGCTGTCCCGGAACATAGCGCTCGAGCTTGAAAGGACCGCTGACCACGAGATCCGACGGACGGCAATTGATGTCCCAGAACTCGTGAAAAGCTTCCATCGGTTTGGCCACTATCTGCGCAAGAGCATGGCGGGGCGCGATAGGCACATTGTGAACGCTATGGAGAAAGGGCGCGAAAGGCTCTCTGGTCTTGAAGTGGATAGTGTAATCGTCGAGCTTGCTGACTTCAGGGAACTCTCCCTTGACGCTGAGAGTGTCCCTGGTGCTCGAATTGCCGTAGCCTTCCTTGATGATCTTGTTGAAGGTGAAGACCACATCGTCGGCGGTGAGGGGTGCGCCGTCGGACCAGACCAGACCCTGTCTGAGCTTGATCGCGTATTGCAGCCCGTCCTTGCCGACTTTGATCTCCTTCGCCAGGCGCGGATAGGTCTTTCCCGTCCAGGGGTCGATGTCCACAAGCGGCTCCCACATAAGGATGCCCAGACCGTGGCTGGGAACCTCGTGGGCTTCCCAGACATTGAAAGTCTTCGGTCCGGTGCCGAAAGTCGAGACTGTGAGGGTGCCGCCGAAATTGCCGCGCTCGCCCCGGGCGACCCAGTACTCGGCACCCCGGCTGCCTGTGGTGAGGGCGAAAGGACCGGGGTCAGGGTACTGCGCCCGGGCCGCCTGCAGGATCCTTGCCGTGGCCAGCGCTCTCTGTTTTTCGATGGCGGAGGGCGAGCCCGAATTGGTGGCGTCGTCACCGGCGGTGGCGTGCACTCCCAGGTTCTCGCCGGCGGAGGACTCAGCCGGGTTGCCTTTCCTGACCGGGCTGCAGCCGTTCAGGAGGACAACCGATCCCAGTGCCGACAATAAAAAGATCAGGAGCGACTTCTTGCTCATATCATTGCTCCTCTTTCCAGATCTCCTCGATATTGTGGAGCCCGGAGGAGGTCTGGGAAAGCCTGGTGGGAGCATAGTTCTGAATGGTATTCCGGGCGCCGATTATGGTCATGGGGCTGACCAGATAGATTAATGGAGCCTGATCGTAAATGGTTTTCTGGATCTCGTCATAGACAGCTTTGCGCTTGTTTTTATCGAATGTTGCCGTGCCCTGGTCGAAAAGATCGTCCAGACGTTTCTCCCAGACCCGGGCATCGCCCGCCCGAATCGCGCCGGTGGCGTCGGGCTGGCGCTGGTCGAACAAATGGAGGCGGGCATCGCTGCGAAAAACACTGGCGCTGTTATTGGGCTCTCCCGTGGCGATTATTTCGCCCCCGGAGAGCCCGTAAACGGCTGCCTGCCAGTTGCAGGCTGCGTGGACCTTATCCATGAGGATATTGAAATTTATCTCCTGGAAATTGACCTTTATTCCGAGCTTCCTGAGATCCTCGATGAGCATATTGCTGATCGAAGGCAGGAAGGTGCCACCGGAAGCGGTGACAAGATCGAACTCGACTTTGTTGCCGTCGCGGTCCTCGAGTATTCCTTCTTTGTTCCGTTTGAAGCCGGATCTGGCGAGCAAATCGAGGGCGTAATTCTGGTTGGGCTCGAACTCAGCCAGGTCCGTGTCGAAAAATGGGCTTGTCGGCGAGATCATCGTGAAGCCTGGATAGCCGAGCCCTCTGAAATAGTTCGCCACCATGGCGTCTCTATTGATGGTGTGGTTGACGGCCTGGCGAAAGTTGACATCATTGAACCAGGCCGACTTGACCGGATCCACATAGAAATCGCCTCTCTCATTCCTGCGCCGGTTCAAGTTGAACATTAGAAAGAAAGTGCCCTGGGCCTGACCGAGATTGTAGAGGCTGAAGTTACCACGCTCCCGTAGAGAGAGAAGCTCGGCGGTGTCTCTCGACCGGAGCTGGGTTACATCGAGCTCGCCTGATTTGAATTTGAGCAGATTGGTCTGCACATCCGGTACGATCTGATAGACCACCCCGTCCAGGTAGGGCAGGCGCTTGCCTTCGTGATCGACCATGAAGAAGCTTTCGTTGCGTCCAAACTCCACACGCTGGCCGGACACCATGGACTTCAATCTGAAAGGACCGCTGACCACCAGGCTCGCGGGCTCGACCGTGACGGGCCAGAAGCCGTCGAATTTCTTGCGACCGTCTTTCGCCTGAATCACCGGCTCGATGATGTGCCGGGGCGCAATCGGAATGTCGCCCATGGCTCGCAGGAAAGGGGCGAAGGGGCGGGCTGTCACATACTTGTTGGTGAGGTTGTCGACCACGGTGACCTCGGGCGGCTTGCCATCGATAGCTGTGATGTCGCGAAGCGAGGCATTGCCGTAGCCGCCCGCGACGATGGTGTTCCATGTGAAAGCGACATCGTCGGCGGTGATGGGCTTACCGTCGCTCCACTCGAGCCCGGAGCGCAGGCGGGTGAAATAAGTGATCCCGTCTTTTCCCACCTGGAAGCTCTCTGCCATATAAGGGATCGTCTCGCCGTTGTACATATCGGTGGTCAGAAGCGACGCGAACATGAGTGCGGTGATATCGCTGGATGTAGTGTCGGTGGCGGCCCAGGGATTGAAGGTCTTGGGGTCGGCGCCGGTGAGGGAGCGTACGAGAGTGCCCCCGAACTTGCCGGTGCGATAGCGTCCCCGGCGAAACTGCACCCCGTCCTGCTCGACGGTCTGGTAGGAGCCGGGAAATTCGGGATCGACAACGGGAAGGGCGGATTTCCTGCGCTCTCCTGAACTCGAGCCCGTATTCTTGACCGCCGGGCCGGACCCGCAGCTCGAGACGACTGGCACGAGGAAGAACAGGAAAGCTATGCAGAGGAGAGCATGAGATCGATTTCTGTCTTGACCCATCGTGGTCCTGTCTGATCCTGAAAAAAGCCGACCAGAGCATTCTACAGGAACTCCGGCCATTCAGGTGCTATCATAAATCAGTGATCTGTTCACTGAAGAAAGCCTGTCTCCCATTCCTGCTCGTGCTGCCGGTTCTTGCAATCGCCGGCACGATGGCACCAGCTCTGGCCGATGTGCTGGTGGCGGCCAAGCCCGCACCGGTCAATAAAATCGAGGTCTGGGAGCTCTTGCAGACAAGCGAGCTTATCGGCCCGATCCGTTGCCTGATGTGCCCGAGCGGAGTGCGGCTCAATGCCGAGAAGATGGGGATAGTCTGGGTCTTCAAAGCACCGCAATGGGACGCTTATCTCTACAACATGGAGTCGAAGGCCTTTTGCAGTTTTACGTATGATCAGTGGAAAGAGCGCGGCTTTTTCATGCCGGCAGCCAGGGGAAAGAACGGGGAGCGCCTCGACAGGTTCAAAGGCATGAAGGTGAAAAAGACCGGTCAGTCCCTTGATATCGCTGGTTGCAAGTCTTACGGCGTGACCATCAATCTTCCGTCTGGTTCTAAGTACGGTGACATTTGGCTGGCCAGCGGTATCACGGCGCCGGCTCAGTTCTCGGAAGTGATCGGCAAAATGGTGCAGATCCCCATCGAGAAAGGAGGGACTCCCCTGAGAGCCAGGATCTTCGAAAGGTCGGGACACGCCGCCCTGGTTCTCGACACTCTTGGAGCCAGCAAGAAAAGGGTGAGCGCCAGCCTTTTCGATCCTTTGAAAGGCTTCCGGAGAGTCAAGGACGAGATGGCTCTTCTTCTCGATAGCGGTGACTCGGAGTCGAGCAGTCTGTTCGCCAGTCCGCCGCCTTCTCGCAAGCATGGCAAGCAGCATTAGCTCAATTGACTTCGAGTCGCTCAAAGTCCGGCAGCGCTTTTCGGTGCCGAGAAGAGCTCCGGGGCGAAGGTCATGATAGTACGGGCGGTGATCGCTCCGGCGAAGTTGGGCAGCTCGGCACCGTTTCGGCTGGAGACCGCGCGAACGGTGACCATCCCTACAACCCGGCCGAACTTGTTGACCACCGGCCCGCCGCTGCTTCCCACCGTCACGGGTGCGTCGACTTGTAGCATCCTGGGGGTGACCCGGCTGATGCGACCGCTGTTGAAAGTGGGCGCATAATACTTGTCCGCGTCAGCGTCGATCTGATCCGATGCTTCCGGATAGCCTATTACCTGTACTTCCTGTCCCTCGGCGGGCTCGGCGCCGTCAAGCTCGATGGGGGGGATGGCCTGGGTTTTGGCCGTGAGGATTGTGATGTCGAAATGACGTGGCTCGGTGGATGCCTTATAGATACGCGCTGACAGAGGCGGTTTGTCCACGGGTCCCGGAGCATGGAGGAAATAGCCGATCTCGGGGGTGGCTCCGGTTTGAGCCAGATACTTCTTGAATGTGCTCCGGTTGGGATCGGCCCTGGTGGAGAGATAAGTCTGATAGCAGTCCCAGATTGCTTCGGTGGTGTGCTCGTAGGAGGCCAGCTCGTGGGAGCTCATGTTCTTGTTTATATAGGGAAGGGTGACGATTTTCTGGAGCTGATCATAACGGCTTTCGAGATTGCCTCCACCGGCTGTCTGCTCGGCGTAGAGGCGCATGGCCGCATAGAAGCGCTCGAACTCCACCACGATTGTATTCGGTCTGTTCGTGACATGTTGCGAAGTGAGGAAATATGTGGTTCCTGGTTCGTTCGTCTTCACGGGAAATGCCGAGCCGAAGCTCATGACGCGGTAGCCGAAGTCCCTGTCGATGGTGGCGAAGATCGGGAACTTCTCTTTCTTGGTGACGTTGAAGAACATCGCGTATTTGCCGTCTTTCAGACGCAGCTTGATAGCCGCGTTGAGATGATAGATTCTGGGTTTGAGCTGACGATCGAGCTCTTCCCAGGAGAGCGGCTGTTGCGCCCGGGCGGCTCCGGGTAGCATCGCAACCACCAGCAGTGCGGCGCTCATCGCCGTGGCGATTAGTCGGCTGGGACTCCACAAGTCTTTCTGGGCGCTCATCTGTCTTCGAAACAGACCTCGAATTCGAAGGTTCTCTTCCAGGGGAAGCTTACCCTCAGATTACCAGGCTCGAAACGCATTGACTGCCCGATCCGTCCGAGAAAGGGGCTGATCAGCTGGGCGAGCTTGTCTATGGATGCGTCCGAATCGAGCTGGCTGCGCACCAGGGACTGGTAGGCCCAGTCATCGGCCAGGCGCGTGAAAAGGCACTTCTGGAAAGCCCTGTCGGTATGCTCCGAGCGCCCATTGGTGCGCACCGAATAGAGGCGGCTGACTCCGGTGGCCAGGGCCGAGCCCACCGTATTGCCGGTGGTGTTCCAGCCGGCATAAGAGATAATCCTGCTCATCAGGTCCGGTCGGTTGAGCAGCTCTTCCACCAGGAAGGGATCGGCGCCGTTGGCGTAGGCTACATCGCAGAGGATGACCGGGGTGGTGGACTCCGACAGGAGCTTGATGGTCTGCTCCACCTGGGCTCCGGTCTCCAGTTGTCTGAGGTCGGGAGTGCCGGGCAGAAGGATATGATCGCCCTGGACATCGCCCCCGTGCACCAGGACGGCTATGTCGATATTGTTGGGGTTATTGCCGGTTTGCAGGCTTTCTACCTGCTGGATGCCGATGGCTTCGAGCTGGGCCGAGATGGTCTCGCCTATGGTCTGGCCTTCATATCGGCTCGGGCAGTTGACGCCGCTGCCGGGGCTGTAGGAGACCTGGGCTCTCAGCTTGAGACCGAGCTCGTTGAGCTTGCGGACGAGCCAGGCGGCAAAGAGACTGCAGAGCACCTCATCGGCTCCGGGATAGCAAAATACCCTGTCTCCCAGTCCCATCGAATTGGCCTTGGCCACCAGCTTCTCTTTTTCCAGGACATTGAGACCCTGGGCGCCGGAATCGTCGATACTGAGGACCAGCCGGTCGATTACCCCGGTACCCACCAGGTCGAGGACCTCCTGGTTGATCTGGAAGTTGCGAAAGCGAGTGTCCAGGTAGTCGTCGCGAATCTCCTGGGGAATTCGCGTTTCGTAGGACTCGAGAATCCCGGGGTTGACCTTGATCCCTTTGGACATTCTGTACATCACTGTGGACCAGGCGAAGATCTCTCTGCCGTAACGAGCCCAGTAGGTCTTTTCCTCGCTGTTGTCATAGTTGTCCGAGATTCGCATGATGCTGGTCTGGGCGTAAATCTTGGTGCTTCCCCCGGGCCCTTTCCATTTCTTGAGGTTGGCAAGCCGTTTGCTGATCGATTTCATGCTGTCATCGCAGCGTCTTGATGTGATGAGACCGCCGTAGAGCAGGCTGTCGAGACCGACCATCATGACCTGCGGTCTGACTTTGTCCAGGGTCGAGGTGATCCAGGCGAAGAGCGAGTCCATCTGTGCCGGGTGAAAGATCGAGCCCATCAGGGACCGCGGTGGCGAGACCACTTCGATGCCGGCGGTCTCGGCGATCATTGCCGGAAAGACATAGGTGACCGGCCTGTCGTCCAGGGGAATTATCAGGGCTGTGTTTGTTGTTTGAGTCACTATGGTTGTCCGGAGCCGAGGCTCTGAGTGTTCTGTCTCTGGGTCAGGGGTACCGCCGAATCAGGGACGAAGTTGACACCGCGCTTCTCGACGGTGTGCGGTGACACCATCACTCCGTTTGCCGGACCTTCCGGCCCGGTGACAGCGACAGTCTGGGCGAACTGGGCCTCGTCCACATCGTTTTTCTTCCAGACAGCAGCCTCGAAATAGAGATATTGACCGATCAGGTCGCCTTCGATGGGCGTCCCTATGTAGAACTCGAATACTCCTGACTGCGGGATTTCTCCGACTGCTACCAGTTTGCGATCGGCGCCAAGACGAACCTTGTGGCCGCCTATGTCCCTGGCGCCGCTGTCGCTGTCCGCCATGGCCATGGCCACTTTGTCCCCCGGCGGTCCTTTGATGGTGAACTTGGCAGGCTGACCCAGGACCATGCGCTCCGGCAGATAGAGTCTCGGGGGAACCAGCTTGCTTGTCAGGCTGAGCTTTCTCCCTTTGCCGGCGCCAATTGATATGGGACTCAGGGTGGGACTCAGGGTGGGTCTCAGGGTGGGTCTCAGGGTTATACTGGCGAGCCCGTTGCCAGCATCGAGCTCCGGCTCGGGGGCTTGTCCGGAGAACGGAGTTTTCATGGTCTTGAGGAGATTGGGAGGCCCGCAGATCTCATCTTCGCCAGAGGCGGCCGGTGCCATGGATATGCACAAGAGGACCGCCAGCAATTTGTTCGATCTCTTCGACGACATAAGGCCCATCAGTATAGAACGTGTATGCTTTAGGTAGGCTCAATACTACCACCAGCTAAGGGTATAGAGTACTTGAAAACATCCACCCGTGATCAAAGTGGAACGACGGACGAAAGCCCGGTTATTGCGCATGAGCCCTTAATTTCTCGGCAGGTCGTCCGGGCCTGGGCTCTTGACCAGGTTCCTCTCGTCCAGTGTATTCTCGTGGCTGTATCGGTACATGTAGTGCTCCTTCCGGTCATGTGGATCATGGGTTGGGCGCTTCCCTGGCCGAAACCGCCCGTGATCACGACGATCATCGAGTACGATTTGAGCCACTGGCCCGAAAAAGCAAAGCCCAGGAAAGTTTTCGAGATAATCGATCCGGATCTGAATTGAGCTGTCCAGCAAGCCTGGTTTTTGCATAGATTTCGTTATGAGCACTTTCCCCTCACCTGAGCTCGCCTTCCCTGGCGGAAGGCTCGAGCGTGCCGTCAATCAGAAACTTCTGGCCGATTCAAGAACTGGTCCTGCCATCATGCCGGAGCGCGCTTCAGAAGCGCCGTCCGGTCTTGCTGACATTCTTCCTTGTGTCGAAATTGTCCAGCTCGACGCCGTCGAGAATCTTAGAATAAATTCTCGCCCTTTCCAGTTGGGGTAGGCGTGATCACTGGCTGTATATAGAGTGTAGATGTGACGGCTCAGCTTCGTGGCGGTGTCGGTTATAAAATTGTCTCTGGAGGGGGTCGAGAGACCGGCTTCGGACCACTGCCAGTTAGGGTATTCTTTTAAAGATCCTTGTCGATCTTTACTCGAGTGGTCGCGTCCGAACATTTGCCGGGCCGCGCGCCAGCTCGTCTTGTCGTGGAGGCAGCCAGATGCAGCAGATTAGGGGCGGGGCCACACAGGGAAGCGCAGGCTCCAAGGTCTGGATCTTTCCCGAGCAACACAGCATTCCGGACGATGTTCTCGCCGCCGCAGGCGGTGATGCCACCATCGCCGGTCTCCTTGTCGCCAGGGGTATCGTTAGCGGCGAGCGGGCCCGGGAGTTTCTGGATCCGTCCACTTATACGCCGACGAGCCCGATGGAGCTTCCCGATGTCGACAAGGCGATCAGGCGCATCAGCGAGGCCATTCACAGGAAAGAGCATATCACCGTATATGGTGACTACGATGTCGACGGCATAACCGGGACTGCTGTCCTTCTCACCGTCCTGAAGAAACTGGGCGCCGATGTCGACTATTACATACCGCACCGGATGAGCGAAGGCTATGGGCTCAATCTGAAGGCTGTCAGCGTTCTGGCGAGCAAGCGCCGCACTCGTCTGATCATCACCTGCGACTGCGGAGTCTCGAACTTCGCCGAGATCAATTTCGCCCGCTCCCTGGGAGTCGATTGTCTGGTCCTCGACCATCACACCATGCCCGAGGTTCTGCCTCCGGCCGTGGGAATAGTGCATCCAAAGCTGCTCGCGCCGGAGCACCCGCTCTACGATCTTCCCGGTGTCGGGGTCGCCTACAAAGTCTGCGAGGCTCTTCTGGCCCAGGAAGAGAACCGGCAGGATGAGGCTGATGAGCTTATCGACCTGGTCACTATGGGAATGATCGCCGATCTCGTCCCTCTGGTCAGGGAGAATCGTTATCTCGTCAAAATCGGTCTTGCCAAACTGGTAGCCACCCAGCGCACCGGTCTCAAAGAGCTTCTCGGTCAGGTGCGCAGCCAGACAAGCACCGATCTGGTCGGCTTCGGTCTGGCGCCGCGCCTCAATGCCGCCGGCAGGCTCTCGGATGCCAACAAAGCCGTGGAGCTTCTCACTACCGACGATCCGCAGGTGGCAAGCGATCTCGCTGCCGAGTTGCAAAAGGAGAACACCCGTCGCCAGGAGCTCTGCGAGCAGATCTTCGCTGCCGCCGATGAGCGCGTCAGGCTCAACAAGAATCTCGCGAACGAGAAGTGTATCGCTATCTATGACGCCGAATGGCATCATGGTGTTGTCGGCATCGTCGCCTCCAGGCTGGTAGAGAAATACAACCGGCCTGTCTTCATCGGCCAGCTCGATGTCGAGGAGGGCATCGTCAAAGGCTCCGCCCGGGGTGTCCAGCAGCTCGATCTCTACCAGGTTCTGAAAGCGAACGAGCATGTTCTCTCCCGCTGGGGCGGGCACAAAATGGCGGCCGGATTCACTGTCGAAGCCGAGCGCGTCGACGAGCTCATGAAAGCCCTGATCGCTACCTGCAACAGAATGCTTGCCGGCAAGCCGCTCTTCGGAACCCTCGAGCTCGATCTCGTGGTGGATGCACCGGTGGTGGATCTCGATCTCGCCGGTCGTCTGGAGGTCCTGGCGCCGTTCGGCATGGGCAACCGCAAACCACGCCTGTGCATGAAGGGTCTGACCTGTATCGATTCCCGCTCCCTGGGCAAAGAAGGCAAACATTCCAGGATCATGCTCGCCGGGGAGGGTCATCCCGATCAGTTCGAGTGTGTCAAGTGGAACAGCCAGGGCGTCGTGCCGGAGCCCGGTCAGGCTGTCGATATCGTCTTCACCCCCGAGGTGAATCACTTCAATGGCAAGGATCGCCTGCAGCTCGTTCTCGCCGACTGGCGGGCCGCTCATGATGGCAAAGAGATCACCAGTCTGGAGGAGCTGGCAGCGCTGGCTGCTCCAGAGCCGGGGTCTGAGTCTCAACTCGAGTCGCAGAAAGTTCCGGCCGCTGCGATGGCAGCCGGCACCGTATCGGGTGCTATCGACCAGGTCGAGGTTGCCGAGCTCGCGAAACTCGCCGAAGAGTCCTCGCTCCCGCTTCGCAGAAATATAGTCTCCACGAAGATGACCTGGCGAGATCTGAGGACTCACGGCTCGCCCCGCGATATCCTTTCAAGGGCCGTTTCGAAGCTGAAGGATAGTCTCCTGGTTTTCGGCGAATCCACTGTCGGTCCTGCCTTTGCCGACCGCACCGCACTCAAGCCGAGCAAGCACTTGCTCATCTGGCAATTGCCGCCGACCCTGGATGTCTTCGAGGAGCTTCTCAAAGAGACTGCCTGCGAATCAGTTTATCTAGTGGGCGTACGCGACGACGATCCCGACGAGCCCGGCGCATTTCTCAAGCGTCTTTTCGGACTGGTGCGTTATGCGGTGAATCAGAAAGAGGGAGAGATCCACGGTGAGAAGCTGACGGCTCTCATGGCTTCCAGCAAGCTTTCCACCGCTCTGGGACTGTCCGTTCTCAAGAAGATCAATCTCGTCGACTGGTATGCCGAAGAAGGTGTCGTACACCTCGACCTCCTCGGTGACGCCATGGGTCGCTCTGAAGATTGTCCCGAATTCGCCCAGCTCGAGGCGAGTCTCATGGAGGCCAGGAAATTCAGAGACTGGTGCGCAAAAGCATCGATAAAAGATATACAATTGCAGTTCGTCAAAAATGGAGTCGCTCTCAATCCCGAGCTCGAGGAATCCAGGTTCGAGGAGACGGGCAGTGCGGGCACCGGCAATTCAAGAAGGAACGAAAGAAACCATGGGACTGCAAACGGAAAAACTCGAGAAGAAGGAATTGGCGCTTCCCCTGAACAGTGAGAGGGATGCCTGGCTCAAGTCTAAGATCCGAGACATTCAGGACTTTCCCAAGCCCGGGATCGTCTTCAAAGATCTCACCACTCTTCTGAAAGACGCTGAAGCTCTCCAGTTTTCCATTGCCGCCCTGGCCGATCGCACCGCCAGCCTCAAGCCTGATGTCGTGGCCGGTATCGAAGCGCGTGGATTTATTCTAGCGCCGGCAGTTGCCAGCCTCATAGGCGCCGGCTTCGTGCCTATCCGCAAACCCAAAAAGCTCCCATACAAAGTCGAGAAAGTCAGTTATGAGCTCGAGTATGGCACCGACTCTCTGGAGATCCATGTCGATGCGGTGGAGAAAGGTCAGAGAGTAGTGGTCATCGACGACTTGCTGGCCACCGGCGGCACGGCTCAAGCCGCTCACGAGCTGCTCGAGAAGATCGGCGGCAATATCGTGGGCATGGGCTTCGTGGTCGAGCTGGGATTTCTCGATGGGCGCAAGAAACTTCCCGGCGATTGCGATATCTTCTCTTTGATCAATTATTGATCAGGACTTCGGGTCGACTATATGACCCATGAAGAGTGTGGCACCGGTTCGGTCGTCTCTAAGAATGAACAGGAACGGGCGGTCTACCACCATGTAGAAAGGCTCCGGGGGACGGTGGTAAAGACCTTTGCCTCCCATCAACACCGAGGTGGCAGAGGCCGCTTCGGTGCCTTTCTCGTTGACATCGATAAAGCTCTTCTGGAAGACCGAGCTTATATAGATCTCGTTACTTGCAGCGGCCATGAGGCTGAAGTCGGCTTTGCCCCGGGTGAAAGCTAGAGGCATGCCCAGACTGCTGAGAACATTGTTGAGTTTGTGGGAATTCTCCATCCGGAATCTGGGAAGACGCAAGACACCCGGTTGGTCATCGAAGGCACTCATCCAGAGACGGAGATTACCGTCGGTGAGCTGGCTCTCCAGCTTCGACAGGGTTGTATTTTTCGCCGGCAAGAAGATATAGAGAGCTGTACGGCCGTCCCTGTAAGGAAGCTTGATAGCCTGGAATGAATTCTGCTCCTGGTATCGGAACTCGCCATCTTTGAGGCGCATGAACATGACTTTCTTTATGCTTCCATCCGGGAGATTGAAGTCGTCTTTCTCTGAATGCTTGAGAGGGAATTCCTTTAGCCATGCCCCTTTGAAATAGACCGCGTTGACCAGACAGAGAGCATCGCTGGAAATTGTCCGGTCGAGGACCCTGTCGATCTTGCCATGGGTCTTGTCCAGAGCCCATTTGTTGATTGTCGAGGCTGCCTGGGGAGAGGCGAAATCCAGGGATTGCACACCGGCGCGAAAAGAAAGTCTGCCTGTGTCGAGGAATTTTTTGTTCAGTTTGTAGCGGCTGTTGGCGAATAGTCCGCTGGCAATGTCGAGCTGGGTTGTATCGCCGATGCTGCCCAGATTTCCCAGAATCTTCTGGTAGGTCTGGCCGAGTCTGGCGTCGGTCTGACCGGTAAGCCCCAGGGTGTCTCCCATCTCTTTTCGCGTTTTGCCGACGGAACCGGTATAAGTCATGGTGAGGGCAGTATGCAAGCTGAAAGGGCTGACCAGGAGATTCTCGTTGCTTGCCTGTTTCGCCATCGCTTTGTAGAAAGAGACGGTGAAGGAGTCTTTCTTGGCTGCTGCTGCCGGCAATACCGACAGAGCCAGAAGACATGCGAAAAGCCATGGTTTCATTCTTTCAATCATCAGCAATATGACCCGTCTTTGTTCCTAATGCTTATCTCTCCGGCATGCAATTCCCTGGTGCCGGATTCGGTGCGCACGATAAGTGCCCCTGCCGGGCTCAGATCGTAAGCTGTGCCTTCTATCGTATTGTTGCCGGAGAGGCAGACGATCTCTTTGCCCAGGGTGACGGAAAGAGATTTCCATTCATCGAGAATCTCGGCATCCATGCCTTTCTCTACCTTCTCGAAAATCTCCTCGATCTGATAACAGAGCTCGACTGCCAGCTCGATGGTATCGATACTGGTGGTACAGTGCTGGCTCAGAGAAGTTACTTTTTCCTCGAGCTCTTCCGGTATATCGGCGGCATCGAGATTGACATTGAGACCGATTCCCGCCACCAGGGCCGGGCTTCCTCCGGTCACCGGCATCTCGGCGAGTATACCGCCTGTTTTTCGACCGTCGAGGATGAGATCGTTGACCCATTTCAGACCCGGCTCGACCCCGCATACGGCGAACACCGCTCGGGCTGCCGCTACCCCCAGGGAAAGCGTGACCACCGGCAATTCAGCCAGGGGTCTTGCCGGGCGCAAGAGAATACTCAGATAAAGCCCCGAGCCGGGAGGCGAGACCCATGTTCTTCCCAGGCGGCCTCTTCCCCGGCTCTGGCAGTCTGCCATGACTACCGTGCCGTGACAGGCGCCGTCCCTGGCCAGTTTGGCCATTCTCGTATTGGTGGAATCGATCTCCTGCCAGTATTCATTGGCGCTTTTAGGCGGCTTGCCGATATGTCGGGTTTTGAGAAGCGACTCGAATCGCCGCAGTCGTTCTTCCTCGATGATCCAATCTCCTAATTCGCCACCGATGTAGCTATTTCTTTGGGGCCGGTGATCAATTTGTGGATGGGGCACTTATCGGCGATGGCGGTGAGATCTTTGATCTGCTCATCGCTGAGCTCGCCTTCGAATTTGAGCTCCCGGGAAATTTTCGGGATGGTGCGGCTGGCATTCTCGGGATCGGCAATTTTGTCTTCTTTGAGATTGACGGTCACTCGCTTGAGAGGATAACCCTTGCGCTTGGCGTACATTTGCACGGTTATGGAGGTGCAGGCTCCCAGGGAGCTCAGGAGAAGCTCATGGGGATCGGGACCTTCTTCGGTGCCGCCGATGTCTTTCGGGATATCGCATACGAAGGAGTGGGTGCCTGCTGTGATGTCTTGTTTGAACTGCTCTTCGCTATGGGTCTTTACCGTGACTTCCGCCATCATTGCCTCCCGAAGCGCTCGGTGCCCGGCGCCTCCAGTAATATAGAAACGCTCCCGATCTTAATCGCTTGACTACGAATTGGCTATAGCCTGATGCCCCAGTGGGTGCGGCAGTATAATTCTTTTCGGGTGAAATCAGAAAAATCGCAATATTGCGATTTTTCCACTTTGGAGTTTTGTACATAGTGGTGGCATACGAGACAGAGAGATTGATTTTGAGGGACTGGTCCATGTCGGATCTGAAGCAGGTCCAGGAGTATGCCAGCGATCCGGAGGTCGCGAAATTCATGATCTGGGGTCCCAATAGCGAGGGCGAAACCCGGGACTTCATGAGACGCAGCATCGATCTGAGCAAGGAGCGCCCTCGCAGAACCTATGAGCTGGCCATGGTCCTCAAGGAAGAGGACAAGGTCATCGGCGGCAGCGGCATCTCGATACACGATCCCAAGAACAAATCGGCGCTTCTCGGTTATGTCCTCAACCGCTCCTACTGGGGGCGCGGTCTTGTGACCGAGGCGGCAAAGAGACTATTGACCCTGGGATTCGATGAGCTGGGTTTGCATCGCGTCTGCGCTACCTGTGATGCCGAGAATTTCGGCTCCCAGAGAGTCCTGGAGAAATGCGGCATGAGGAAGGAAGGTCACTTCAAGGAAGATATGCTGATCAAGGGAAGGTGGCGAGACAGTTTTCTATACGCCATTCTCGAGGACGAATGGCGCGGGCTCGATCGATCTTGATTATCAGAGCGAGAATTCCGAGATATCGACCCGGTCTTCATCGCTGAGACCGAAATAAGTCGTGGAGTCTTCGTCCGGATTGGCAGTCGGCGCTGAAACCTGCTGGGCGAGGTCGTCTTCACTCAGGAAAAGGGGATCTGTCTCAGCACGCTTTTCGACAAAGATTCGCGGGCCGGCAGGCTCGAAAGTTATGGTGTCGTTGCAGCAGGGGCACTGTCTGCCCGGACTCATGGAGATCGACGCGGACATTTTGTTCACCGAAGGTTCGGTCGGCGAAGAGTCCGGATCTCTGTTGAAGACTACAGAGTCCACAGCCTGTTTGATTGCCTGGGCGTAGATATCTCCGCCCGTATCGAGGATTGGGGGGTCAAAAGACATATTGAGAATTGCTTCCTGGGGAACGTTACAAGGGGGTATGCTCATCCTATTTCGTAAGTGTGAACTTTTGGTATCCTGGCAAGGACACGGAGGTGAGCATGATGCCTGACGGAGCGATCCCGGTTTCCCTGCAATCAGACCTGGAAAGAGCTGTATCGCTCATGGCCGGTGCCGGCAAAGTGACCGTGCTTACCGGGGCCGGCGTCTCGAAAGAGTCCGGTATTCCGACATTTCGTGATGCACAGACAGGACTCTGGGCCAATTACGATCCCGAGCAGCTGGCCACCCCGGAAGGCTTTCTCAAAGATCCGCCCCTGGTCTGGAAATGGTACGACTGGCGCCGGGAGAAGCTCCAGGAAGTCGAGCCCAACCCGGGTCATCACGCCATAGTCGAGCTCGAGAGCCTCTTCGAGCAGGTGGTGGTGATCACCCAGAACATCGACGGCTTGCATCAGAGAGCCGGGTCCGGCGATGTCCTCGAGTTGCACGGCAGTATCGCCCGGTTCTATTGTTTCGACAATCATCACGATTGTATCGATGACATTCCTTTCGGTCTTCCGGAGCCGCCCCTCTGTCACTGTGGCTCGATGCTGAGACCGGCGGTGGTGTGGTTCGGCGAAGCCCTGGATTCGAAGACCCTCATGCGTGCTGTCAGTGAATGCGAGACATCCCGGGTCGTTCTGGTGGTGGGGACATCCGGTCTGGTGCAACCGGCGGCGTCTCTTCCAATGACAGCGATCCTCAAAGGAGCCTCGGTGATCGAGGTCAATCCCGAGCGGACGCCCCTGAGCGCCACCGCCAGCCTCTTCCTGGAAGGACCCTCGGGCAGTGTCCTGCCGCTTCTGATCGATAATCTCAAGTAGATATGCAACAGTCGGCCTGATCGGCCATGAGTCTTATTTCAATTCTCGATTGACCCGGGATGCGGACCCGGGATCGGGGAAAAATTGGGCAGGCTTGTCTTCATTGATACCACTGCATATACATCGGGTAGCCTTGCTTCTTGTGTGACGGAGTGATAACTTCGTTACACCCGAGCGAGAAATCGGGACAGAAAATCAACATACCACAGCACTCGGCAATCTCAAGGGATTACTGAATTCCAGTAATCCGGTGGGGGAAGTGTGGTGAGAATCCACCGCTGACCCGCAACTGTATCCGGTACCACCGGGAGCCAGACTACCCACTCGAGTGCAAAGGGCGCAACCTCTCCGGGGAACTGAGAGGATTCGTCTCGCAACAACTCCCCCTTGTTGTAGTGACAAATCCTCTTGGTGAGCGATCAAGAGGATTTTTTCACCTACACCCAAGCGCACAGTCGGAGGATGACAATGGCACAAGCGACGACAATCCGGGAGACCGGGGTCACAACAGGCAGTACTTCATATAAGGTGATCCGGCGCAACGGCAACGTTGCCGATTTCGAGCCCGAGAAAATCGCTGTCGCTCTCAAGAAGGCGTTCATAGCTGCTGCCGGCAAGACCGGTGAAGACAGCTCGAGCATCAGGGCAATAGTCCAGAAGCTCACGGACCAGATTGTCGGAACTCTCAAAGGACGTCTCCCGGACGGCGGCGTCTTCCATATCGAGCATATTCAAGATCAGGTGGAGATTGCTCTGATGCGCGCCGGCGAGCACGATGTCGCCAGGCGCTATGTTCTCTATAGAGACGAGCAGGCTCGCAAGCGTGCCGAGCAGGCACCGGTGGTGGTGGATGAGCGCGCCCTGCATATCAATGTCACCCTGGCCGGTGGTACTCGTGTTCCCCTCGATGTGCCCGCGCTCAAGCGTATCGTCGAAGAAGCCTGTGCCGGTCTCGATCCCAGCATCAGCCCAGACCGCATCCTCAATAGCGCCCTGGAGCTCCTCTATGACGGCGTTACCGAAGAAGAGCTCTGGCGGTCGATAATCTTCAGCGCTCGCGCTCTTATCGAGGAGGAGCCGGACTACACTTATGTATCGGCCAGACTGCTTCTCCATACTATATATAAGGAAGTGCTCGGCAAGTCGGTGGGTCTTCTGGAGATGGAGTCCCGTTATGCCGATTATCTACCCGTCTATATCAGCCGCGGTATCAAGGCCGGTCTTCTCGATGAGCGCCTGGCCGAGTTCGATCTGGCACGTCTGGGAGCCGCTCTCAAAGGCGATCGCGATCGCAAGTTCCAGTATCTTGGTCTGCAGACTCTCTACGATCGTTATCTGCTTCATGAGGACTCGGTTCGGTTCGAGCTTCCTCAGACATTCTGGATGCGGGTAGCTATGGGTCTTTCTCTCAATGAGATCGACCGCGAGGAGAAAGCCATTCAGTTCTACAATCTCCTCTCGAGCTTCGATTTCGTCTCCTCTACCCCGACCCTCTTCAATTCCGGGACGAGACGCCCGCAGCTTTCTTCCTGCTTCCTCACCACGGTCAGCGACGATCTCTCCGGCATCTATGACGGAATCAGAGAAAACGCCCTGCTCTCCAAATACAGTGGCGGTCTGGGCAACGACTGGACGCCGGTGCGGGCTCTGGGCGCCCATATCCGTGGGACAAACGGTAAGAGCCAGGGCGTGGTTCCTTTCCTGAAAGTGGTCAATGACACCGCTGTGGCCGTCAATCAGGGCGGCAAGCGTAAAGGCGCAGTCTGCTGCTATCTCGAAGTGTGGCATATGGACATCGAGGAGTTTCTCGAGCTCCGCAAGAACACCGGCGACGACCGGCGCCGCACCCATGATATGAACTCCGCCAACTGGGTTCCGGATCTCTTCATGAAGCGGGTGGAGGCTAACGAAGACTGGACGCTCTTCAGCCCGGACGAGACCCCGGATCTTCATGATCTTTTCGGCGCCGACTTCCAGAAGCGTTATGAAGCTTATGAGAGCATGGCTGAAAACGGCGAGATCAGGCTCTTCAAGAAAGTGCCGGCGGTGAGCCTCTGGCGCAAGATGCTGACCATGCTCTTCGAGACCGGTCATCCCTGGATCACTTTCAAAGATCCCTGCAACCTGAGAAGCCCCCAGCAGCATGCCGGCGTCGTGCACAGCAGCAATCTCTGCACCGAGATCACCCTCAATACCTCGGAGTCCGAGACCGCTGTATGCAACCTGGGCTCGGTCAATCTGGTAGAGCATCTCGATGAGACCGGCGAGCTCGATATCGAGAAGCTGGCTCTCACCTGCAAGGTGGCCATGCGCATGCTCGACAATGTCATCGACATCAACTATTACAGCATTCCCAAGGCCCGCAACAGCAACCTCAAGCACCGCCCGGTGGGTCTCGGACTGATGGGCTTCCAGGACGCTCTCATCGTCAAGCGTATTCCTTATGCTTCCATGGAAGCCGTGGAATTCGCCGACTATGTCCAGGAGGCTGTGAGCTTCCATGCCATCAAGTCGAGCTCGGAGCTCGCCGAGGAGCGCGGTCGTTATCCCAGCTATGAAGGCTCTCTCTGGAGCCGGGGTATCCTGCCCCTGGATAGCATTGCTCTGCTCGAGAGCGCCCGGGGCACGGCGCCGGATGGAACGGCGCTGCTCGATGTGGACCGGCAGGCACGCTTCGACTGGACACCTGTGCGCCGGCATATTGCCGAGTTCGGTATGCGCAACAGCAACTGTCTGGCGATTGCGCCCACCGCCACCATCGCCAATATCGCCGGGGTGAGCCCGTCCATCGAGCCTACATTCCAGAACCTCTATGTCAAGTCCAACCTCTCCGGCGAGTTCACCGTGCTCAACGGTTATCTGGTGAGAGACTTGAAGCGAATGGGTCTCTGGGACGAAGTGATGATCCACGATCTCAAATACTTCGATGGCTCGGTGATGCCTATCGACCGTATTCCTGCGGATCTCAAAGACCTCTATGCCACGGCTTTCGAGGTGGATCCGAGCTGGCTGGTGGAGTGCGCTTCCAGACGGCAGAAGTGGATCGATCAATCCCAGAGCCTCAACCTCTATGTGGCCGAGCCTTCGGGCAAAAAGCTCGACGAGCTCTACAAGCACGCCTGGCGCAAGGGTCTCAAGACCACCTATTACCTTCGTACCACCAGCGCTACATATACCGAGAAATCGACGGTGAACAAGACGGCTCTCAATGCCGTCAGCATGGAAGGCGCTGTTTGCAATCCCTATGACACCGAATGCGAATCCTGCCAGTAGAGCGTTCGATGCAAAAAGTTTTTCGATAGAAGGAGAAGATGATGCTAGATTTTGGTGATGTGTCTGGAGCGGCAGCGTCGACGAACGCTAGTCCGTCGCCCGCCTCCGCGGCGGCCGCTGCTGGTGTGAGCCCCGGTTCCAAGCCGGGACCGGGGGTGACCGGGGTAGAGGAGATCGACTTCAATGCTTCCCGGATCAATGTCGACGACAAGCGAGTGATCAACTGCCGGGCCGATCTCAATCAACTGGTGCCTTTCAAGTACGAATGGGCCTGGCAGAAATATCTCGATGCCTGCGCCAACCACTGGATGCCCCAGGAAGTGAACATGAGCCGGGATATCGCCCTGTGGAAAGATCCCAACGGCCTCACCGAAGACGAGCGCACCATCATCAAACGCAACCTCGGCTTTTTCTCCACCGCCGATTCGCTGGTGGCGAACAATCTGGTCCTGGCAATCTACAGGCATATCACCAATCCGGAGTGCCGCCAGTACCTCTTGCGCCAGTCCTTCGAGGAAGCGCTTCACACCCACGCTTATCAGTATGTGGTGGAGAGCCTGGGTCTCGATGAAGGCGAGATCTTCAATATGTACCGGGAGATCCCGAGTATCCACGCCAAAGACGCTTTCGAGCTGCAATTCACCCAGGAGCTTTCTGATCCCCATTTCAACACCGGCACCGAGGCCACCGACAGACGTTTTCTGCGCAACCTGATCGGTTATTACATCATTATGGAGGGCCTGTTCTTCTATGTCGGTTTCGTGCAGATGCTCTCTTTCGGCAGACAGAACAAGATGACCGGAGCTTCGGAGGAATTCCAGTACATCCTGCGGGATGAGTCCATGCACCTGAATTTCGGGATCGATATGATCAACCAGATCAAGATCGAGAATCCTCATCTCTGGACTCCTGATTTCCAGAAAGAGATAATCGAGCTGGTGGAGCAAGGTGTCGAGCTCGAGTATCAGTATGCCGTCGATACAATGCCCCGGGGCGTGCTCGGGCTCAATGTCCAGATGTTCAGCGAATATCTGCGCTTCATCGCCAATCGCCGGCTCAGGCAGATCGGGCTTCCGGAGCAATATCCCAATGCCAAGAATCCATTTCCCTGGATGAGCGAGATGATTGATCTGAAGAAGGAGAAAAACTTCTTCGAGACCAGGGTGATCGACTATCAAACCGGCGGAGCCCTGTCCTGGGATTAGCTTGTTGCTTCCTCCCTTATCCTCCCGATCGATTTTCGGATCACTTTGCAACTGCGCTCCAGCTGTCTTCCCTCCCGGAGGAGACGCAGGTGCCTTGGTAACCGGTCTCCTCCGAGAATCGCCCGGTGAAGTCGCTCTGGAAAGTCGGACCGGGACCGCAACACGACATGTGGCCCTGTAGCTGGCAATATACGGCTCAATCGAGCAGGCATGCATCAGCCGTCCGAGTGATTAATAGCGGGAGCCCACCCGGTACTGGTCAGCCAGAAAGGATATCGCTGCAGAGCTCGACACATTCGTCGCAGATCATCACACCCGGACCGCTTATCAGTTTTTTCACTTCGCTCTGGGTCTTCTGGCAGAAGCTGCAATTGAGCTCGTCGGTGAATGATTTCGCGGGTGGCACATGATTGAGCAGTGGTTTCGGCGGGATTTCCCTTGGCTGTGCTCCGGGAGCTATCTCGATATGGGTGCCGGCGATAACTTCGACTTTTCCTGCGGATAAGGGCAGGGTGCCGACCGACTTTCGATAACCTTCCAGGGTGCTCATCTCACCGCCTCTGAAAAAGGCTTCTTTTGAATTTTGAGTGGGTGATACTAAAAACGGAACCGAATCCAGTGTATCCATTGTATATCAAACCGACTCTGAAGCGTACAGCGCTTGCGCTGCTAGCTGAAGAGTCGGAAGCGTTGGCT